>Ga0302324_100004030_pt1 | contig 32815 bp, 15 predicted proteins | sample Palsa_T0_1_FD_201949 | JGI IMG/M metagenome (GOLD analysis project Ga0302324, IMG submission 201949) | Peat permafrost microbial communities from Stordalen Mire near Abisko, Sweden - Palsa_T0_1 | ecosystem: Environmental > Terrestrial > Soil > Palsa > Peat permafrost | place: Sweden: Abisko... | reverse complement strand
GCATCCCCAAGGCCTGCTCGATTTTATGGAGGCTCTGCACAAAGAAGGAATTTCCGTGGCTGATATTAACCTCATGGTGAAAACCAATCCGGCGCTCGCCTTAGGGCTCAAGCCATAGCACCTTATCAACAAGCTTCGATTGTTCACAGAGGAGTAGCGATATGGACGTGCTGAAAAGCGTCGGAGCTGTTTTGCTCGCGGGCATCGTGGGCGTGCTGCCAGAGGCGAGTATCCAGGCGCAGAATCCGGTGCGCAATGTCGACTTAGCAGTCTCAGCCGACGCCCAGCTCCCCAAGGACATCTATCCCGACTCCCGGAACCGACTCCCGCTGCCGAAACGCGAAGACATGGACGACTCCGGCAAGCAGGTTTTCGACCAGATAACCCGAGGAAAGCCGTTGCCGGACGGGTCGGTCCCAGCGGGTTTTCTTCCGACCGGAACTCCGCAGGCCCCTGTTCGTCTCTGGGATCCTAAGCTCGCAAAGCTCCTTGCTGACGTCTCTCACTATCGCAAGTACGAAATCGGATTGCCGGACCGCTTGCTCGAGATCGCGGTTTTGGTGACGGCCTACGAGATGAATTGCCAGTATGAATGGACCCAATGGGAAAGGTTCGGGCGGAACCCGAGCGATCCACGCCATATCGAACAGTCCACCATCGATATCATCAAATACAACAAGCCGGTCGTTGGCCTCGGCGAGAAGGAAACCGCCGTTATAACCTTTGGCCGCGAGATGTTTGGCCAGAGAAAGGTTTCCTCCGAGACGTTCGCTGAAGTTCTGCGTTTATTCGATCCCAAAGGCACCCTGGACTTATTGGAGCTCATGGCTGGATATTCCGCAGCCGCAGCGGAGCTGACTGCTTTTGATCAGCAGTTGCAGGTGGGACAAAAGCCTCTGCTTCCTCCTCGGATCCTGGTGCAGGCTCCGGTGCGCAACGAAGAACCAGCAGACGTGTCTGGGGCGCCACTCCCCAAGGATGTCTATCCCGATTCCAGGAACCGCTTCCCGGTGCCGAAACGCGAAGACATGGACGATAACGGGAAAAAGGCTTACGACCAAGTAAATCGAGGGGCGCCTGCGGCTAACGGGGCGGTCCGAGCCGGGTTTTTCCCTACGGGGACTCCGGCGGAATCCCGCGTCACTCTCTGGGACCCCGAACTCGCCGGACTCATGATAGGAGTCGGTCACTATCTCAAGTACGAAACGGGATTGTCCGACCAGTTGATGGAGATCGCGATTTTGGTGACGGCGCGCGAGTTGGATTGCCAGTACGAATGGACCCAATGGGAAAGGTTCGGGCGGAACCCGAGCGATCCACGCCATATCGAACAGTCTGCCATCGACATCATCAAATACGAGAGACCTGTGGTTGGTTTCGGCGAGAAGGAAACTGCCATTGTTGCCCTCGGACGCGAGATGTTTGGCCGCAGAAAAGTTTCTTCCGGCACATTCGCTGAGGTTCTGCGTTTATTTGGTCGTAAAGGCACCGTGGATTTGGTCTGGCTCATGGCCAATTATTCTATTGCCGCGGCGCAGCTGACTGCGCTTGATCAGCAACTACAGGTAGGGCAAAAACCGTTGCTTCCTCCTCGGTAAGATTTTTAGTTATTGCTCTTTTCCATCAAGGATACCTATTTAGGATATAGCTACCGGTTTTCATAGTGGAGGCAATATGAAGCTGCCTGGGACGAAGGCAGTATTACTTCTTCTGGCAGTCGGCTTGGCAGTTTGTCTCGCCTCGTTGAAGTTGTTTGGTGCCAATGAGAAGGACAGCGGGCGTGCCGAAGAAGCCCGGCTCGAAAACATTCCGCACGCCGATCTGGGCAACGGCCATTTTCGAAATCCGGTTCTCGTGGGTCCTGGGGCCGACAACACCGTCGTTAGAGTCGGCAGCGACTATTACATGATCGCGGGTGGCGGATGGCCGGATCGATTAATCTGGCATTCACGCGATTTGGTCAACTGGGGGCCGATCATGCCCGCACTCCACAACGTTGACCTCGGACCATGGGCCTCCGACCTGACCTATTACAAAGGCAAGTACTACATCTATACGACGCAGACGGATCCTTCGCGTATTCAGTTGGGCGTTCCGCTTAAGAAGAACATCGTTATGTGGTCCGACCACATTGAAGGTCCGTGGAGCGACCCTATCGATCTGGGGGTTCCAACGTTGTTCGATCCGGGCCACGTTGTCGACCAACAAGGTAATCGGTATCTGTACTTCAACAAGGGCATGTTAATTCGCCTAGCCCCTGACGGTCTCAGCACTGTGGGAGATCCAAAGAAAGCTTATGATGGTTGGAGCTATCCAAAGAGCTGGGTAGTGTCGTGTAAATGTCTGGAGGCGCCCAAGCTGGTATACCGCGAGGGCTATTACTACATGGTTTCGGCTGAAGGGGGTGGGGATGGGCCGACTACCGGCCATATGTCCATTGTGGCGCGCTCGAAATCGGTGGAGGGTCCTTGGGAGAATTCTCCCCACAATCCCTTGGTGCACACCGCAAGCTCAAACGAAAAATGGTGGCGCCAGGGACATGGAACACTGATAGAGGACAGTGGAAACAAGTGGTGGTTCATGTATACCGGCTATGAAAATGGCTACGTGCTATACGGCAAGCAGAGCCTCCTGCTGCCCATCGGGTGGACAGACGATGGCTGGCCTCGCATTCCGCTCGGTGTCTCACCGACAGACGTGTTGAAAAAACCGACGGGAGAGAACATCGGCCATGGTGTGCCATTGTCCGATGATTTTTCAAACGCCTCTCTGGGAATTCAATGGTTGCATGACCCATCCGTGAAACCAGAAGAGTCTTTCCAGGTCGGAGATGGGAAGCTGGTAATGAAGGCGGCGGGCGGCTTGCCCGGCAAAGCTGCTATTCCATTGGCTGCTATGATGCTTGGCGTGATACCTGTCAATCACTCCTATGAAGCTGAAGTGGAGGTCTCCATCCCGGAAACGGCGGAAGCAGGTTTGCTGCTTTACTCCGGGGGTAGCAGAGAAGCAGGGTCTACTTGGGCCATGGTCAGTTTGCGAAAGGGAGAGACATTCTTGACAAGTTGGACTCAACATCGGGACGATGTCGAATCCAAAGAGACACATCTTTTTCTGCGTCTTCGCGACATCAACTACGACATCTCTGCGTTCTACAGCGCTGATGGGAAAACGTGGATTCCGTTCGACAACTCATCGACCTACGTGACGGACGGACGCCGACTTTTCCTGTATGCCGCCGGAACAGGTGAAGTCGTGTTTCGGAACTTCAAATACCACGGACTGGACTGAGGGCGATCGCAGGAGAAGCTCGACACTCTCTCGGTGTATCTATCAGTCCTGGGCGGCGGGAATTAGCCAGAAATGACAGTACAATCCTCTGGGCCGAAAGAGCTTTCGAAGAGCCCACGCTTCAATCCTTCGGCAAGCAGAACGCTATGTACTCACCGGAGGACGTTCCACCGCTGACCGCAAGGACGATGTACTGCTTGCCATTGAGCACGTACGTCATCGGCGAACCACTCTGCGGCCCCGGTAGATACACAGCACCTACCTCCTTACCGGTTGCCTTGTCGTAGGCGTGAAGTATCTCGCCGCGGCCGTGCGACGGAATCGTCGTGGTTATCGTCGCCGCGCATTCACTCGTCTCCTTGGCCTTCCTTCATTCAGACGAGTTCTTTTAATTAAAGTTGCAGCGCCAACTCATTTTTCAACAACTTGGCCTGAATCCTTTGAACCCGAAATCTGTCGGCGGAGAGACACGGTGAGCATTGCAGGTTCGGCAGCACTGATTCGCGCGGCCTAATAGGGACGGGGAATCGTAGCGCGCAGTCCCGAGCAGTAGACGGCTCGCCGAAACCCGTGATGTCGGCTCGGCCTGTTCTCCATTTTTGTCTTCTTCGGTATTTCGAAGATCCTGAATACTCCGGAGATCAAAACGTACATGGTAAGACACAATCCTTATGCTATTCCTGCGGAGAGGCAACCCGAACGTCAGTTTGGTACTTAGCCGTCGAGCTTACTTTATTGAGGTCGGCACGTCCATACCTAGCAAATGCGCGGGATTCTTCCGGCCCATCAGGTCGATTTCAGCATCCGTGATCCCAGCCCGCTTCAGCGCGGCGATATACATTTTCCAGCCTTCAATGAAAGGCACATAAGCAGTGCCACCGAAATCGCCCGAAAGAACACAATGTTCCGCGCCGACGGCGTGAATGTCGGCGGCCCATTCTTCCGGCTTTCTGTTGGGCGCGTGCGGTACGATCGTGGGACTGCCGTTCTGTGCGACCGGCAAAACGAAGTTACCGATGAACTCCAGATAAGCGCCGTCCCTGGCCTCTTCTTGCATCTGAGCAATTGTCGTCCCCAAGATTTCAGGATGCGTGACCAATATTCTATGGATACCCATTTTGCGGGCTTCTTTAATGAGCAACAGGCTGTCTGCCGGCTCGATGTGACCGGTCGCCAGGACCAGGTCGTACTTGCGGATCAGCTTCAAGACTTCAACGGTTTCCGGCAACAGAACGCCGTTCTTGGCGATGGGAATAGAGGGGTGGTGGGCGGCCCGCGTTTTGGGGTTGTCCGCATCCCTGGTGGGCATGAACACGATCTTCAGAAAGTGGCCCTTCACTGTGGCCTGCTGCTCGACGGCGTCGGGGTTGATGCCTCCCACCGATCGGTTCAGCACGATGCTCCCCCAGGCCTGGAAGCCCGGCACCAGCTCACTCACCATGTAGGCAAGTTGTGTGGTGGGCATCTCGTGATTCTTGAGAACGGCGCCGGGCATTCCCGCCGCCTTGGCTGCCTTCGCCAACTCGAGGGCGTCATATCGCCGTGGCACATTGTCTGGATCGGAGTGTGCATGTTCGTCAATGATGCCTTCCAGCTGAGCCTTGGAAGTTCCCGCAGAAAACAAAAAAAGCAACGTCAGACAGGGCATTGCGGCAAATTTTAGTTTTGTCATCGAATAGTTCTCCAGTGAACGAAAGTTCATCGCACAGCGGGTGGCCACCTTTCGCGGTGCGGTACGGACTTGCGTCCGAGATCTGCCACGGTTCATCGACGAATAAACGCAGATCGGGCACTTTTCGAAGAGAGCTCTCGGGTGGCACAGCCGATTCATGGTACTCACTTTGCGTTAAAATACATACTTCAGAGCAAATTGAATCAGCCGCGGGTTCACCGACGTGCTCGTGATCTGACCGAAGGTTGACTTTGATAGATCCACAACCGCGGGGTTGTTGAATTGGGGATGGTTAAACACGTTGAAGAACTCGGCACGAAATACCAGGGTTGAATCCTCATGTATACCCCCCACTTTGGTGGTCTTCTGAATTGTCGCATCGAAATTAAACTGGCCGGGGCCCGGAACAATGCCGTAACCGCTGTTCCCGTAGCCTGTTCCGTTGCCGATCACCGGGACTGTACCGAAGGCGGCCTTGTTGAAATAACCTGGGCCTCCGATTGCGCCTCCCAGTCGCGCTTCCACGCCACCCGGAGTTGAGACGTCCGCCGGGCCCATCCCCGCAGCAAATTCGGCAGTCGAGAAAACGGGCGATCCGGCGCCAAATCCGTAGATGCTCCCGCCCCTGGTGTCCTCGATGGTAAGGGGCGTGCCGTCCTGCACCACTGTTACGCCTGAAAGGTTCCAGCCGCTAGCAACTTTTCCGACAACACCGTCGTGCTTGCCTAGCGGGAGATCCCAGCTGTAGTTAATGGTAAATCGCTGCGGACGATACGCTGGATTCAGTCCATATCGCAATGGCAGGTTCAGGATATTGAGGAAATAGTAGCTTGTTGTGGTAAACGCTCGACCGTAGGTATACGCAGCCTGCAATTGAAGACCACGGGACATCTGCTTACGTACGGTTGCCTGCAAGCTGTTGTACTTGCTGTCATAAATGGTCTCATCCTCCTGCAGACCACCGGGCGAGAAACCCAGATAAGGCACGCGAAGAGAGGCGTTCGCGACCGTATTGATGACAATGCCGTTAATGGGGCTGGCCGGGCTCGCCAATTGCGCGCCGTTGATTTGTCTCTCAAGTACCGAGTCGAGAGTAGAATCGGCGGCCTGGTGAATATCGCGAGTCCCGACATATCCCAACTCCAGGACCCATTGGGGCAAGAATTCATACTGAACGTTGAGGTTCCATTGATACGTGGTTGGAGAGAGGTAAATTGGGGCCGTCACGATGGAGAGTAGATTGGAACTCGTCCCCGCTGCAAGGTTTACCCAGCGCGGTGTCCACCCCAGCGTGGCGGCTTCCCAAGGCTGGGCTTCGGTCGAGAAATAGTTTGCGGCACCGGACTGGGCGATCGGAATGCCATAGGGAATATTTGTTATCGAACTCTTGTTATAAATCGTGTTTCCCACGCGGTCGTAGAAATACCCGGCTCCGCCGCGCACCACAAACCGATCGCTTGCGAGCGGCTTCCAGGCAAAACCGACGCGAGGGGCGAAGTTCTTGATGGACGGGCTGTTCTGAGTGGAGATTTTCTGACTGTTCTGGAAGAGGCCGCCTACCGGCGGCGCCGGGTACGCAGCAAAATTGAAGTTGGAGGGGATCACATACCCGGCGAGCGTCCCCGTGGCGGGTGTCGATCCTGGTATTGGAACCGTGTTGATTAGGCTGGGCCAGACGTTTGTGAGATCGCCGTATTTATCATAGTTCATCCCGTCATATTCCCACCGCAGACCGAGATTCAACGTGAGGTTGCTTCGCATCTTGAAGTCATCCTGGACAAAAGCACTCGCCGCGGGGATGCGGTAGGCGTGAATGATGCCACCGGGTGGTACTACATCTGACGTACTGGTTGTGCTGGAAATGTTGCTCGTAGAAGTACCGTTTGTCTGCCCAGCCAAGACGGGACCCGTGCTGCTCGCCTGAGTGGCCGCGCATTGCGGTGTGTTGAGGCTGGGAGCACATCCGGGGAGGCCGAGGAGGAAGTCCTGGAAGGTCTGAAATGTGTTAAACCCTATCGCTAAACCTGGAAATTGCCAGTTCTGCCGGTCGCGCTCATATTCAAAGCCCGCGCGAATGGTGTGTTTCCCGTGTGACCAAGAAATTTGGTCCGCTGCTTCCCATGAGGTGACCTGCTTTTCACTGCCAAATGTTTGGCTACCGCCCCATTGCATCAGTCCCGTGACGGCGGTGGTAGGAAGAATGTTTATTGTTGGCACTATCGGGGTGATTCCCACTTGCGTGTCGGTGAACGGAACCAGGTTCTGAACAACTGTGCCCCATCGCTGCAATGAAAGCCGCGCTTCATTCACGACATTGCTGGAGAGGACCGTTGTGAGCCGCCCCACAATATAGTGGCTCACAAACACTTGCGTTCCGGGACTTCCGGGTAAGCATTGGGCGATCGTCGTGGCGCTCGCAGCACACCCCATGGGAATATTCGTTGGAGTGTTGCTATAGAACCACCGCCCCGACAAGGTGTTCTTATCGTTGATCACATAATCAAAGTTACCCAGAGCCTGATGCTCCGCATAGGTGGCAGGGATGCTGAAGGTGACATTTTGATTGATCCCTGTCGAAGAACTGGGAATGAAATAGCTGCCATCGGGATTCTTGAGTTCGAGAATATTGATCGCCACCGGGTTAATGTTCGAGCCGTTACATGCAACCTGCGTGCCCCCGTTGGAAGTCTTGCCCGTGGTGCCGGCCGTGGCGCTTCCGCCAGGGCAAAACGCCGCCCCCAGTGCGGCGCGGAACGCGGCCGTGTTTGAGCGGTCCCCCTGCGGGATACCAACCAAGGTAGGATCGGAATATCCGTCCAGGGAAATTCCGTTCTTCTGCTGGGTCTCCTGATAAGAGACGAAGAAGAACAACCTGTCCTTTTTTACCGGACCGCCAAATACCCCGCCATACTGGTTCTGATTTAGCACCTGTCGCCCGTTCTCGGGGACGCCCCCAACGGGCGGACTGATCTTGCGGAAAAAATCGTTAGAGTTGAGATCCGTGTTGCGGAAAAACTCAAAAGCCGCGCCATGAAACTGATTTGTGCCCGACCTGGTTACCACATTTACGTTGCCGCCCGGATTGCGCCCATACCCGGCATCGTAGAGCGAGGTCTGGATCTTGAACTCCTCGATGGCGTCCGGATTCACAACCCCGATCCCGGAATTGGCGCCTTGATCGGCGCCATTCCCTTTCCCAGTAGGATTTTGGATGGAGGCCCCGTCCTGCTGATAATTGTTCTGGGCAATACTGAATCCGTTTACCGCGATGTCTTGCGTGCCCCTGCCCATGTTGGCCGCGTCGAACACGCCAGCATTGGCTCCGGCCGCCAGGCCCAGCAGGTTGGTGTAGTTGCGCGAGGTCAAAGGCAGAGTCGTCAAGGTCTCCGAGCCCACCACCGCGCCCATGGTTGAAGTAGCGGTCTGTACTGCCTCCGCTTCAGCGTGAACCTCCACTTGCTGCGTCTGTGTGCCCACCTGGAGGGTCTGGTCGAAGACCGATGTCTCCGTAACAACGATCGAGACCCTCGGCGCCTCTGCTGCGTTGAACCCGGAAGCTTCAAACCGCAGTTTGTAGTCACCCGGAGGCAACAAGCCAAACTTATAGGTTCCATCGGGCTCGGTCGTCGAGGTGCGCGCTTGACTGGTGCCAATATTGGTGGCGGTGACGGTTGCGTTCGGCACCACGGCGCCCGAAGAGTCCTTTAAAGTGCCCGTCAACCCCCCGGTATCAGCCGTCTGGCCCATCAATCCAGGGACCAGGGCCATCGCGAGAACAACCACAGCGAGACATTTCTTGGCGCCCCCTCGCTTTCGGCAGGAATTCGAAGTGTTGATTGTCATGTGCGCACTCTCCACAGGTATCCATTTCTCCGATCTGTAGACAAAAACTGTGGCATAAACTAGAATACGGTTGAATACATGTCAAGACTTTATTGATGAACGTACAATGCCTCAGTGCATCAGGCCCGTCCGGAGGCGCAAAAGTGAAAGTACCGCTGGCAGTTACTCTAATTTTCACGATTTTCATCCCGGCAGGGCTGTCATCAAAAGCCCTGGCCCAGTCGCATGAGGCAGGCCGTTCGCAAACAGGCGCGCCGCTGGTTTCAGGCAAGGTTTATTCTTTTGAGAGGATCACCAACGGCGTGTATTACGCCACCTCCGGCGGTCCGATGGCAACGGGTGGCAACCATCCGATTTTTGTCAACGAAGGTGATGTAGTGATCGTGGATGACGGGACGACCCCCAGGGCGGCGCGAGCGCTCCTGGAGGATCTGAGACTAATCACAAACAAACCCGTGAGATGGGTTGTCAACACGCACTTTCACTACGACCATGTCGACGGAAACTCCGTTTTCGGGCCGGAGGTCGAAATCGTCGGCCACGAATTCGTTCGCCACGCCATGTTGGATCTTGACGTGCTCCATCGGGAACCCTTCACTTCAGCGCAGTCCAATACCTCAGGCCAGGTGGAGTCGCTGAAAAAGCAACTGTCTGCCGAAAAAGATCCCAGCCGGCGGGCCGCACTCCAGAAGCAGCTCTCAGAGACCGAGGAGGATTTGCAGGAGCTGAGAAATATCAAACTCACTCCGCCGACGATGACCTATTCGTCAAAAATGACGCTGTATCGGGGCGAACGTGAAATCCAGCTCTTGTTTCTTGGCCAGGGTCACACGCAGGGCGACACGGTGGTCTTTCTGCCGAAGGAACGGATCGTATGCACCGGGGACCTCATGGAGTCCCGTCCCGCGTATATGGGTGACGGAGTGTTTGACGAATGGATTACAACCCTGGAAGCGCTGAAGAAGTTGGATTTCGATACAGTGCTTCCTGGGCACGGAATGCCGTTCCGGGGGAAATCGCTGATCTCCGCGTATCAGGACTACCTGCGAGATCTCGTGGCCCAAGTCGCCGCTCTTCGCAAACAAGGTCTTTCAGCCGAACAAGCCGCTCAGAAGTTGGACCTGACATCCCACCAGGCAGATTTCCCGCAGATCCAGGGTCGTGGTGCCGAGCCAAGAGGTGTTCGCAGGATATACGAATGGATGGATGATCGCGCCAAACAATAGTGCGGCGCGGAGGGGCTGGCCGCGGCAAGATTTCGAAGACGGTCAGGATAGTCTGCGAGTTGAAACAGGGCGAAAGGGAAAACTCATGCGATCACATTCCCGGTTTCTTCCGTTCGTAAATTTTCTGTTGCTGTGCAGCTCCGCGTGTCACGGAGCGACGATTACTGGAACGGTGAAGGCCACGGAAGGAACGCCTTTTCCGGGCGCCTTCGTCGAGGCTCAAAACATCCAGACCCGCATCACTGTCATTGTGCTTTCCGACACTCATGGTCGCTACCAGATCGAAAAACTGCCGCCTGGCGAGTACCGCCTGCAAATTCGGGCCGTAGGTTTCCAGGCCGATCCGCGAACTGGAGTCAATCTGACCGCCGACCAGAAGGCATCGTACGATTTTGCGTTGCAGAAGGGCATGGTTCACTGGAGTGACGTCTCCTTGTATCAAGCAAAGCAACTCTGGCCGGCAGCAAAAGGGAAAGACCTGTTCTTCAGGAATTGTTCGATTTGCCATGGATTTCAGAGCCGTATGGCTTCCGTGACACGCGACGCAGACGGCTGGCGAGACCGGATTGAGTTTATGCGAACAGCGATGCACTTCAATTTGGCGAGTGTGACGGATCAGGACGCATCCGAGTTAGCCTCTTATTTAACGAGTTTGTTTGGTCCCGACCCTGTGCTTCCGAAATCTCCAGCGGACATGCCAGGATACAAGGACACGGTACGCCCCTTCAGCAGCGACGCCCTCAACATCGTGTATGTGGAATATGAGATGCCCGGGCCGGATCGTATGCCATTCAGTGCCGCTCCGGACAAGGACGGCTATCTATGGATCCCCGACTTCGGGCTCGCCAACATGATTACCCGGCTCGATCCCAAGACCGGCAAGATGGAGGATTTCTCCGTTCCCCATGGAGGTACCGCTGCCATTCATTCCGCCGTACCAGGGCCGGACGGTTCTGTTTGGTTTGCCGAGTCAGGTCTGAACACCATCGGCCGATGGGATCCCACTACACGGAAGATCAGTGAATACCAGGATGCCTATCTTCCTGGGAAACAAGGCATCGGAGAGGGCGGCTCGAAGCATACGATTCGACTGGATCCCAGCGGAAATGTGTGGGGCAGCGGCTCGCCACTGACGAAATTCGATCCAGAAACAAGGAAGTTCACGCGTATCGACGACGTGATCTTCGCTTACGACGTCAAACCGGATAAGAACGGAGATGTCTGGTTTACAACGTTTGGCGCAAATCCCCGGCATGGAATCGAGGGGATACTAAAAGAGAACAGGATTGGCAAGGTTGACGGGAAGACCATGAAGGTTTCCGAGTGGACCGTCCCTACAGAGAAGAGTTTACCCCGGCGGCTTGAAATAGCTCCAGACGGAACGATTTGGGCCGGTGAATTCACCGGCGCGAAAATGGCGCGCTTCGACCCCGTGACCCAGACATTCAAAGAGTATCCACTACCAGGCCCGGAACCGACACCATACGGTATGGGTTTCGATGCCGATGGCTATCTTTGGTATGATTCGCACTACATGGATCTGCTGGGACGCATCGACACTAAAACCGGAAAGGTGGTCGAATATCCTTTTCCCCATTCAGAAATCGCCATGCGGGAGTTTTTCCGCGATTCGCAAGGGCGCATGTGGTATGGCACGAATCCGAATAACAAAGTCGGGTATTTCTATCTAGCAAACAAGCCTGAAGGAACCGAATCCTCGAGCAAGTAAGAGTAACTTCCGGTGTTTCATGTATCCTTCGAAGGGACGATCATTGAACTAATTTCTCTTCGTCCGGTCCCGCTGTGAATTGCCTTATGTCAGCCCTATCCACCTGGATTAGCAGCTCAGAACACATACTTCAGAGCAAATTGAATCAGCCGCGGGTTTACCGACGAGAGAGTGATTTGCCCAAAGGTCGATTTGGAAATGTCCGTCTGGGCCCCTGTGGGGTTGCTAAACTGCGGATGATTGAACAGATTGAAAAACTCCGCGCGAAACACCAGGCTGGCATCCTCGTTTATTCCTCCCACTTTGGTCGTTTTCTGGATCGTCGCATCGAAGTTAAACTGACCTGGCCCGAGAATAATACCCAGGCCGCTATTTCCGTAGCCAGTCCCGTTGCCAATCACTGGAGTTGTACTGAATGCAGCCTTATTGAAATAACCTACCCCGCTGGCTGAACCGCCGAGCCGCTGCGAGTCGGTCCCAGGCGTGCCAACATTCGCAGGCCCCATTCCCGTAGCAAACTCAGCCGTGGAGATTTGCGCCGCTCCAGAACCGAATCCGTAAATGCTCCCTCCTCGGGTGTCTTCAACAGTCAGCGGGGTGCCGTCCTGTACGACCGTCACTCCCGCCAGGTTCCAGCCGTTAGCAAGTTTACCGGCGAGTCCTTCATGGTTACCTAGCGGCAGATCCCAACTGTAGTTGACGGTAAACCGCTGGGGACGATAGGAGGGGTTCAGTCCATATTGGAACGGCAGGTCGGGGTTGTCGAAGCCATAGTAGTCTGTCGTGGTGAACGCGCGGGCCCAAGTGTAAGCTGCTTGCAATTGGACCCCGCGGGACAATTGCTTGCGTACGGTCGCCTGGAGGCTGTTGAATTTATTATCTCCGATGGTTGCGGCAGATTGGAGACCACCCGGCGCGAAACCTAGATATGGCACACGCAGCGAGGCATTCGCGACCGTGTTCGTAGTGATGCCGTTAACAGGATTGGCTGGGCTCGCCAGTTGTGCCTCGTTATCCTGGTAGGCGAGACTAATATTGGGCACCTGATGAATGCCGCGGCTCCCCACGTAGCCCAGCTCCAGCACCCACCGGGGCAGGAATTCATACTGAACATTCATGCTCCATTCATAGGTTAACGGGTTGAGATAGTTAGGGGCCATTATATAAGCATTCAGGTTGGAGCTCGTTCCAGTTTGGGTGGCAGGATTAATGTTTACCCAGCGGGGTGCCCATCCCAAGGAGGTCGCCCCATAGGGCTGAGCGAGGGTCGAAAAATAGGTGGCGGCCCCGGATGCCGAGACAGTTTGCGCATACGGGTAACCCTGCGCCATTCTCGAATAAGCGCCCAATCCCACTTGATCATAAAAATATCCGCCTCCGCCGCGCACCACAAAACGATCACTGGCCAAGGGCCTCCAGGCAAAGCCAACGCGCGGGGCGAAGTTCTTAAGAGATGGGCTGCTCTGGGTAGGATATTTATGATTATTCTGAAAAACACCACCCACTGGCGGTTGCGGGTTGGCTGGGAAATTAAAGTTCGACGGTACGACAAAACCGGCGAGCGTCCCGCTGGCGGGTGTCGTACCCGGTACAGGAACCGTGTTGATGAGGCTAGGCCAGACATTGGTGAAGTCACCCGCAGCATCGTATGTCAAGCCGTTATATTCCCACCGCAACCCGAGGTTCAGAGTCAGGTTGCTTAGGACCTTGTAGTCATCTTGGACGAAGGCACTCTCAGAGGGGTACCGGAAGTCCTTCCGCAGGCCGGCCGGGCCAGTCACCGCAGTCGTCGTGCCTGTGTTTGAAATGTTGCTGGTGGACGTGCCATTCGTAAGCCCGGCGGCAGCACTAGCGGCGCAAGCAGTAGACGATAGGCTCGGAGAACAGCCAGGCAATCCCAGCAGGAAATCCTGAAAGGTCTGAAACGTCAAGCTCCCTATAGAAGTGCCCAGCAACGCCCATATTGCCCGGTATCGGGCGAATTCAAAGCCGGCACGAATCGTGTGCTTCCCGCGTGACCAGGAGATCTGGTCAGCCGCTTCCCACTGCGTGATTGCGTTCTCAGTGCTATTCGTGCCCACGGCTCCGAACTGCATCAGACCGCTGATCGTAACTGTATCCAAAGTGCTAATTGATGGAACAACGGGAGAGATTCCTACTTGTGTATCGGTAAAAGGAATCTTGTTTTGCAGATTCGGGACGAAGCGCTGCAGCGAGAGTCGCGCCTCATTGACAACATTGCTAGTTAGAATTGAAGTTAGCTTCAAAGTCGCATACTGCGTCGAGAAAGAAATACTTCCGGGGCTGCCGGGCAGGCATTGAGTGGCGGACGTTGACCCGGTCCCGCATCCCATTGGGGCGTTCTCCGGACCGCCAGCATAGAACCACCGAGCCGACAAAGTGTTTTTATCGTTTACTACATAATCTAAATTTCCGATGGGCTGATGTTCGGTAAAGGTTGCAGGAATACTGAAGGTAGTGTTCTGATTAATTCCTGTAGTAGAACTGGGGATGAAATAGGTGCCATTAGGATTCTTTAATTGGAGAATATTGATGGCCACAGGGTTGATGTTCGAGCCGTTGCACGCAACCTGCGTGCCGCCATTGGATGTCTTGCCGGTAGTGCCGACGGTGGCGCTGCCGCCGGGACAAAATGCCGTCCCCAGAGCAGCCTCGAAAGCTGCGGTGTTGGAGCGATCGCCCATTGGAATACCCACCAAGGTGGGATTGGAATAGCCGGAGGGAGAAATCCCGTTCTTCTGCCGGGTTTCCTGATAGGAGACGAAGAAGAACAACCTGTCTTTCTTCACCGCCCCGCCAAATACTCCCCCGAACTGGTTCTGGTTCAATACCTGTCTTGTATTGTTAGGAGCGGGGCTCAGTTTGCGGAAAAAGTCGTTGGCGTTGAGCGCGGTGTTTCGGAAAAACTCAAAAGCTGTGCCGTGAAACTGATTCGTGCCGGACTTGGTTACCACGTTTACGTTGGCGCCAGGCTTTTTCCCGTAACCGGCATCATAGAGGGACGTCTGGATTTTAAATTCTTCTATGGCGTCTGGATTCACAATCCCAGGTCCGCCATTGCTGCCTTGGTCGGTCAAGAGTTCGCGCCCACTAAAACTCTGGATGGAGGCGCCGTCCTGCTGCAAATTGTTCTGGGCTGTGCCGGAGCCATTCACGGCGATGTCCTGCGAGCCCTTGCCAAGGTTGGCGGCATCGTAGACGCCAGAATTGGCGCCCGCCGAAAGGCCCAATAGGTTCGTATAGTTGCGCGAGGTCAAGGGCGTAGCGGTCATAATCTCTGAGTTCACCACCGTACCCACAGTGGAACTGGCGGTTTGCACAGCTTCTGCTTCACCGCGAACCTCAACCTGCTGGGTCTGCGCCCCAACCTGCAGGGTTTGATCGAGAACAGAGGTCTCCGTCACGACGATGGCGACCGAAGCGGCCTCCTCCGTGTTGAAGCCGGGGGCGGCGAACTTCACGTTGTAGTTGCCCGGCGGCATTAATCCGAACTTGTAAGTGCCGTCGGCGTCCGTCGCCGTGGTGCGTGACTGACTCGTGCCGATATTGGTTGCAGTGACGGTAGCATTCGGCACGACCGCGCCAGAAGAATCCTTTAGCGTACCTGTTAACGCTCCAGTTGCAGCCGTTTGGGCCAGAAGTCCTGGCAGGGTAATCAGCGAGAGAAAAACTAAAGTCAGACAGACCTTGGCAAACCTATACCCACGCCAAACCTTCAAAGCCTTGATTGTCATAGGAGCTCCCCAAGGACGCATAAGATCGAAATCCGTGGAATAACCTAAAATACCCATGAATACAAGTCAACACCAATTATTTCACTTCACTGCTGTTCGGGGAAACTTTCGGGGCGGGGGTGCGAGCAACTGGTTGAGCCCCTCCTCACGAGGAGTGCCAGGGCGGAAGTTTGCCTTGTTCGCACACCGGGCTAGAGTCTTGACACGTATTCATTAGTATTCTAGGTTATCCTAGCGTGTGTAGTGTGGTCCATTGTGGCATTGATCGCCCGCGGCGTTAGAAATGCGGACAGCGAATTGATTTGTACATGATAAGGGTCGCTTCGACAATCACGGCGTATCAATCGCACTGCCTCGACTGGGCTGTTAACAGTAGATCTTCCGTGAAGATGGATTTGGCGCCGCAATGGACGCGTCATCGCGAATATGATTCAAAACTTCGAACAGGGAAAGGTTGCCCGCGGCTGAATCATAGTCGAAGGTTCGGCAACGGAGGTTTTTACAGCCGTGATTCCTTGCCCCTCTGTGCTGTTTGGATTTCCAGTTCATCGTGAATGAATCCGCGAAGGGAAGGGCGTGATGACTAAATCGAATTGGCAATTTGCAATGGCAATTAGCTTGGTGCTCTTTGTAGCGACAGTCCCGATAGAGGCTGCTCGACGTAAGAGTAGTGCGGTGGCCCAGGCACAGCGAAACCGTGCGGCTGTGGAATCAGATGTTATTGCAGGCATGGTCACGAGCTTGAAGGGACCGGAGGCCGGCGTGTGGGTCATTGCGGAGGCAACGGACTTGCCGACAAAATTTGCTAAAATTGTCGTCACCGATGATCGCGGCCGATACGTTCTGCCCGAGCTTCCCAAAGCGAACTACAAGGTGTGGGTAAGAGGGTACGGCCTGGTGGATTCGCATCCGATCGATGCGGCGCCCGGGAAAAGTTTGGCCTTGACCGCCGTGCTCGCTCCCAGCCCCCGCGCAGCGGCTGAGTATTACCCAGCTGCCTATTGGTTTTCGTTGCTAAAGGTGCCGACAAAGAGCGACTTTCCCATCAGTGTTCCGCCCCCGCCTCGTTTACCTGGGTCGCCGGACCCGGTGAGGTTGACGCACGGAGCTGCACGGCCTGGCGACGCGCCACCCCCGCCGATCATTAAGACTCAGGGGGATTGGCTCTTTCTTTTGAAGGGTAATTGTGAAACCTGTCATCAGATGGGAGAAAAGTCGACCCGCGAGATTCCGGCAAACCTTGGCACATTTGGATCAAGCGCACAGGCTTGGGAGCGCCTAATTTCCTCTGGCCAAGTAGGCCGGGACATGATGAACCGACTCAACCGACTCGGGCACTACCAAGGTCTGGCGATGTTTGCCGACTGGGGTGATCGGATCGCAAAGGGCGAGTTACCGCCTGTGCCGCCACGGCCGGAGGGTATTGAGCGCAATGTAGTAATCACAATGTGGGATTGGTCAGTGCCGACGGCGTTCTTGCATGCCATGATTAGCACCGATAAACGGAATCCCTCCGTGAACGCGGGCGGCCCGGTTTATGGCGCTGACTGGTCTGGCAAGTGCAGCAACATCGCGAAACGAATGACTTGTCTGGCGGTGGTAGATCCGAAGACGAACGAAAGCTCTCTCGTGCCGGTTCCATTGCCAAATGAGAGCGACCGTGCGCTCATGAGTTCTTTCTCTCCGCCGAGCCAACTCGCGCCGTCCCCCTACTGGGGCAACGAGCTTGCGTGGGATGATCCGATTAATCCCGGCCCAATTACCATGGACGGAAAAGGTCGAGTTTGGTTCAACGTGGAGACTCGGCCCGACAATCCCGCCTACTGTAAGGCCGGAGCCGATAATCCCTTTACGAAGAACTCTCCGCGGGAGGTAGGCGGCAAGGGCGTCGATGTTTACGATCCCCAGACAGGAAAATTCGGATTTGTCGATCTTTGCTTCGAGTCAACACGGATCGTCTTTTCCGATGACAAAGACGATACCCTGTACTTTAGCGTTCAACGAGACGGCGGGATCGGCTGGCTCAACACGCGTCTTTGGGACGAAACTCACGACGCCGAGAAGTCGCAGGGCTGGTGCCCAGCCGTGGTTGATTACAACGGCGACGGGGAAATCGGTGCCTATACGAAGGGTGATGAGCCCCCTAATCCAGAACTTGATCGCGAGATCAGCAAGCCGGGAGCCTACGGTGTCGCATATAACCCCGTGGACGGCAGTGTCTGGTATTCCGATATTCAGACAATGCCGGGAAGACTCATCCGGATGGTGCGGGGATCCAATCCACCATCCACGTGCCTGACGGAGGTCTATGAAGTACCTTACGACCCCAACGGCCGGGGACCGGGAGGCTCCCATGACCGGGGAATCGATATTGACAGCAACGGCGTGGTTTGGACGCCGCTGAACGGTGAGGGAATTCTCGCCAGCTTTGACCGGCGTAAGTGCAAAGTCCTCCCCACGGGAAAAGGAGCTACGACCGAGGCGGCCGCAACAGGCAGGCAGTGCCCGGAAGGATGGAACTTCTATCCCATACCTGGCCCGAAGTTCAAGTCAGATCCTACTGTGCAAGCGGACTACAACTACTACATGTACATTGACCGCTACAATTCACTTGGGCTCGGCAAGAACGTGGTCATCGTCGACGGAGCGAACTCGGATTCGCTGATTGCATTCGAGCAGGACACCAAGCGATTTGTCAGAATGACTGTCCCGTATCGGATGGGCTTTTTCTCGCGCTTTCTCGATGCCCGCCTTGACGATTCTAAAGCTGGGTGGAAGGGCCGCGGCGCGTGGGCTGCCAACGAGACCAGAGGTAGCTGGCTTACGGAAGGAGGCAAAGGCACCCCAAGCCAACTTTATCATTTCCAGATTCGGCCCGACCCACTCGCTAAGTAAGCAACAGAACCGCCGCCCCACGGGCCTTCTGCGATCGTTGATCATAATTCTTTGCTTGACGAGTAAACGACAGCCTGGAAAGCTCAATTCGATTCACTTCGCGCCCGTGCTGTTTCGTTCACAATCAAGCTAAGCCAGGTACAGACTTCTGAAAACCCCATTCGAGGATGGACAAATCGGACGGAACTCGACTTTGCGAAACGAGAGCCTTTACCGGGGATATCTCGAAAGAGAATCACACCGTGTCGAATAATGCGGGGTTTGCCGGTGCGTGTGATTGCCACGTTCACATTGTCGGCCCCAGTGGCCGGTTTCCCCAGCTCGCCACTCGGTCTTATACAGCGGAGATCGCCCCCCTCGATTTGCTGCGCGGATTGGCCGAGCCGCAAGGCATAACTCGCTGGGTGGCCGTACAGCCCAGTTTTTATGGAATGGATAACAGTTGTTTGCTTGAAACCTTAAGAACACTGGGCCCCAATGGGCGTGGCGTCGCAGCCGTTGACGTCGAAGCAGTGACTTCTGCATTGCTCAATGGATACGCTGAGCGCGGGATTTGTGGACTGCGCATAAATCTATACAGCAAAAGCCTCGGCAAGCCTTCGCGGCCACTCGGTGATTTATTGGAGATGGTTAGCGAGAAGTTGCCGGCTGCCGGGTGGCACGTGGAAATAATTGCCGCTCTTCCAAAGATTGTTTCCGCTGCCGCAACGATTTTAAAATCCAAGGTTCCGATCGTGATCGATCACTATGGGCTACCGGATCATGCGAAATCGGCGAGCCGTGCGGGGCAATGTCTGCTTGATCTACTCGCGGCGCCTCACGTCTGGATGAAGCTTTCGGCGCCTTACCGGGTGGTTGGCGACCCACTGGCGACATCACCGCCTAACAAATGGCTGTGCGCTTTCTTGCAAGCTTCCCCTGACCGCTGCGTCTGGGGAAGCGATTGGCCGCATACGCCGGTCGACAACGAGCAAAAAGGAGCGGACCAATCGGCGCCGTACCGGATGATCGACTATGGCCGCCTGCTGCGAGACTTTCTGGTAGCAATCGGAGATCCGGCCTTGGCCGAGCGCGTCCTTCGCGAAAATCCCAATCGCCTTTATGGGTTCGGAGCAAACGAACCGAACGGAAAGGGCTGTGGGGTTTAGGCCATGCTGGATTTCCGAACGGAATCTTTGTGTTTTTCGGAAATTATTTCACCTGCTGTCAAGCGTTGGTTCGGTTTGGGAGGGCGGATTTCTATTCGTTTGTCGGCCGCAACGGGCTGTCGCGCGGCAAAATCGAGTGATTCGGTAATCAAACGCACCCGGGCTTCATATGCGTTTCTGATATGCAGCCGGACTAAGTCTTCCGCACGCTGCTGGTCGTGCGCGGCGATAGCCGAGACAATTTCCTGGTGTTCCCGAACCGAACTTTCAATCCGGCCTGGCACCGTGAGCGTTGTGCGTCCGAGTAAAGAAATCGATTCCTGCAGGGATAGCAAGCTTTTCAGTAAAAACTGGTTGTGCGCGGCCTGATATAGGTGTTTGTGAAAGAGCTTGTTCTCCCGGTCATGTATGCTGGGATCATCCGGTAATTCCAACTGTATTTTTAAAAGGGCCTTCAGCAAGTTTATTTCTACCTCATCTGCATACTTCGCCGCCAGCCGAGCGGCAGAACCCTCCAGGATTTCCCGATAGGCGAAGAGCTCAGAAACGGCACGGAAGTCATGCAAAGAAACAGTGACACCCCCTCCGGGAAGATGCTCAAGCAGCCCTTGCGCCTGGAGACGCCGGAGAGCTTCTCTGACTGGTGTCCTGCTGATACCTAGCCAATCGCAGATCTCTGCCTCTAACAAGCGCTGGCCGGGTTGAAATTTGCCTTGATTGAGGGCTTCGAGCAACGCGTTGTAGGCGTGTTCCAGTACATAACCACGCGTGCCCTTCTTGGACTTCGGAGCGTCACGTTCACTGTTAATGGACTTATACTTTTTCATGGCGTGAGTATAACAAGAGATTCGCGGATGACGGTTTAAATAAGTCTTGACATGTATGCATACGTATTTTAGCTTATGCGCTGTCTGAAGTCGGCTGCCCCTCGCAACGTGTGCATATGCCACCGAAAGGGTATCCGCTGACGTTTCACACGGGGCTCTTCAAACATGTCCAACCATCCGCGGTTCCACTGCCCCGCCGTGGCGGATTTGGTCGATTCAATCTTGGGACCAAACGACGCGCCGCTGCGCTCTTATGAAATATGCCTTGGAGCAAGAAGCAGAAGGCTGAAGGTCAGTACGAAGTTCACGTTCCGGCAGCGTAACACACCGCCGTACGAAAGTTTTCGCTTGATACTTGATAGTTGATGGACCACATCACAGTGCGAGAAGCTTTTATGAAACCAGTACCGTGCAGAGGCATCGGATCGACGTTCCTTGTGTTGGGGTTTATAGCGGGTCTCGCAATCGTTCGCGTGGATGCTCGCCCTCCTGCAAACGGAGCTGTAGCGCGGCCGCAGGCCGAAGCAAATCGTGTGGCCATCGACGCCGATAACATTGGCGGGGTGGTGACGAGTTCGAACGGTCGCGAAGCAGGCGTTTGGGTTATTGCCGAAACCAACGATTTTCAGACCAGATTCCGCAAGATCGTGGTCACCGACGATCAAGGCCGCTATCTCATCCCGCAGCTGCCGAAAGCCAATTACAAAATTTGGGTGCGAGGCTACGGGTTAGTGGACTCAAAGCCGGTGGACGCGGCGCCGGGCAAGACTTTAGCACTGACCGCGACAGTAGCCCCCAGCCCTCACGATGCCGCTCAGTACTATCCGCCGAATTACTGGCTTGCCTTATTGCAGATCCCGCCGAAGAGCGCTTTCCCGATGATCATACCCGGCCAAACGATACAAACGCAGGCGGATTACTATTTCGGGCTCAAGAGGCGCTGCGAGGTATGTCATCAGATGGGTAACAAGGCGACCCGGGAAATTGAGCCGGAGATCGGCAGTTTCAAGACGGTCAAGGAGGCCTGGCAGCGGAAGCTGGAGCTGGGTCAAGGCGGACGGGAATTGCATGGGCCGGATCCATTGGGCCTCGAAAATCCCACCGCCATGGGCTTATGGGCCGATTGGGCGGACCGAATTGCCAAGGGGGAGTTGCCGCCTGCGCCACCACGCCCGCAGGGCATTGAGCGCAATCTGGTCCTCACCACGTGGGACTTCGCGAACCGGACGGCTTTTCCACACGATGTGATCAGCACCAATCGGTGGAAGCCGATGGATAACGCCAAGGGTCGGCTCTACATTGTTGACTGGTCGGCAGGGGCGATTGACGTGGTGGACCCGGTGGAGAACGCCGAATACATGGCAAGCGTGCCGCTGCGCAATGAAGAGTGGCGAAGAATCCTGCCCAGCTTCGAACCGGATGTTCCGGTGAAGTATCCCTCGCCTTATTGGGGAAAAGAATTGACGCAGGTTCGGCACGACAACATGAATGCGGGCCCGGGAATGATGGATTCCAAGGGGCGGGTTTGGTTTAACATCCAAACCCGGCCGGATGTCCCTTCTTTCTGTCTGGAGGGTTCCAAAAATCGATTTGCTCAATACTATCCGATGAAACAGGTCACCCTTGACCGGCTGCGTAATCAGGCTGCTGGGGTGGCATATTTCGACCGCAAGAGCGAGAAGTTCACAACCATGGACATCTGCTTTGGGGCATCTCACGTGGCTTTCGGGCACGATAAGGACGAAACCTTGTACTTTGCCGCGCGCGGCGTTCAAGGAGTCGGATGGATCAATACGCGGGTCTGGGACGAGACGCACGACGCGGAGAAATCCCAGGGATGGTGTCCCGCTGTTCTTGATTACAACGGGGACGGTAGAATTGGCCCGTTTACCAAGCCGGATGAGGCCCCGGATCCAAAACTCGATCGTATGGTGTCGGATGCGGCGACCGGCTACACGATCGTAGTCAGTCCTGTCGATAGCAGCGTGTGGTATCAGGACAACGATGTGCCGGGCAAAATCGTTCGCGTGGATATCGGCAAGAACCCGCCGCAATCCTGCATGGCCGAAGCCTACGAGCCGCCTTTTGATCCCAGGAACCCGAGTAAGCAAGTCTCCTTCGGCACCGAAGGCATTGACATCGATTCGAAGGGACTCGTTTGGGTTGGACTCTATAGCGGGCAGTTGGCGAGTTTTGACCGCGCGAAGTGCCGCGTCAAAAACGGCCCCGCGGCAACCGGTCAGCATTGCCCCGAGGGTTGGGCGATTTACACCGTTCCTGGCCCGAAGTTCAAAGGGACCGATGTGGACTCAGACTTCTTCTACAATGACTGGGTCGACCGGGAGAACTCGCTTGGGTTAGGCAACGACGTCCCCGTTCTCAACGGCACGGGATCAGATTCACTGATCGCGTACGAGCCCTCTGCGAAGAAGTGGGTCACTCTGCGAGTGCCTTATCCGATGGGCTTTTATACGCGCAGCTTAGACGGCCGCATTGACGATCCTGACGGTGGCTGGAAGGGGCGCGGAGTTTGGTCGGCGGTTGCGAGCCGCGTAGTGTGGCACACCGAAGGAGGCTGGGGCACCAGGCCTTATGTTGCGCATTTTCAGATGCGGCCCGACCCGCTCGCGAAATAAAATTTGCGCCAGCAGTTTGTGGGAAACCAGAAACTCCATTGTTAGTTGTCGCGCATTCACGCTTGCGCTGGTTCCCGATTCTTGAAACTCAACCCTCAATGTTTCGGGGCATCCTTAATTTAGCGACATGAGGTCGGGATTGCCGGGATGGCAAGACTTGCCTCCCAATGGGATGGGATGAAAAGGAGATGCTATGCGGTTACGTTCTAAGCTGCTCGCGCTGGTAACCTTCGTGGTGTTTTTTGGCTCCCTGTGTCACGGAGCGACGATTACTGGAACGGTGAAGGGCACGGAAGGAACGCCTTTTCCGGGTGCCTTCGTCGAGGCTCAAAACATCCAGACCCGCATCACTGTCATTGTGCTTTCCGACACTCACGGTCGCTACCAGATCGAAAAGCTGCCGGCTGGCGAGTACCGCCTGCAAATTCGGGCCGTAGGTTTCCAGGCCGATCCGCGAACGGGAGTCAATCTGACCGCCGACCAGAAGGCAGCGTACGATTTTGCGTTGCAGAAGGGCGCGGTTCACTGGAGTGACGTCTCCTTGTATCAAGCAAAGCAACTCTGGCCGGCAGCAAAAGGGAAAGACCTGTTCTTCAGGAATTGTTCGGTTTGCCACGGGTTTCAGAGCCGTATGGCTTCCGTGACACGCGACGCAGACGGCTGGCGAGACCGCGTTGAGTTTATGCGAACGACCATGCACTTTTCCTTGGCGAGTGTGACGGATCAGGACGCATCCGAGTTAGCCTCTTATTTAACGAGTTTGTTTGGTCCCGACCCTGTGCTTCCGAAATCTCCAGCGGACATGCCAGGATACAAGGACACGGTACGCCCCTTCAGCAGCGACGCCCTCAACATCGTGTATGTGGAATATGAGATGCCCGGGCCGGATCGTATGCCATTCAGCGCCGCTCCGGACAAGGACGGCTATCTATGGATCCCCGACTTCGGGCTCGCCAACATGATTACCCGGCTCGATCCCAAGACCGGCAAGATGGAGGATTTCTCCGTTCCCCATGGAGGCACCGCTGCCATTCATTCCGCCGTACCAGGGCCGGACGGTTCTGTTTGGTTTGCCGAGTCAGGTCTGAACACCATCGGCCGATGGGATCCCACTACACGGAAGATCAGTGAATACCAGGATGCCTATCTTCCTGGGAAGGAAGGGACGGGAGAGGGCGGAGGGAAGCACACGCTCCGCTTGGATCCCAGCGGAAACGTGTGGTGCAGTGGTTCTCCGCTAGCAAAGTTTGATCCAGAAACAAGAAAGTTCACACGTTTTGAGGACGTGGTCTTCGCTTACGACGTCAAACCGGACAAGAACGGCGACGTCTGGTTTACAACTTTCGGTCTAAACGCCAGGTACGGAAGGGATCCGGAAAAAATTTCTCCCGAGATGTTATCGAAGGCCAACAAGATCGGCAAGGTCGACGGAAAAACCATGCAGGTCTCGGAGTGGGCTGTTCCGACGGAGAAGAGCTTGCCGCGCCGCATGGAAATCGCTCCCGACGGAATGGTTTGGGTCGGCGAATTCAACGGGGGAAAGATGGCGCGCTTCGACCCTGCGACCCAAACATTCAAAGAGTATCCGTTGCCTGGACCCGATCCCACTCCGTACGCGATGGGTTTCGACTCTGATGGCTATCTTTGGTATAACTCACACCGGATGGATGTGCTTGCGCGGTTCGACACCAAAACCGGGAAGGTGATCGAATATCCTTTTCCCCATCCGGAAATGGCCATGCGGGAGTTTTTCCGCGATTCGCAAGGGCGCATGTGGTACGGCACGAATCCGAATAACAAAGTCGGGTATTTCTACTTGGCAAATCGGAGCGACGGGACCGAGTCTGCCCGGAAGTAAACAATCGGGGTGTAGAGCCAAGGGAAGGGTTAGCTGAAAGCAAACCTGGGAGCGTGTGGCATGAAGCGGGCTATTTTGATCTTTGGTATTGGATGCATCGTAGTACTTCAGTTGGCCGGTGGGCAGGACAAGCCCCCGGCCAGTGTTGGCATCACGAAAATCGTAATTGCCAAGCGCCAGGCAGCTTTTGGCGGTGCCTCCTTTGGAAGCACCGGCCCCTATGAGTTCCTGACGGGAACCGCGTACGGCGAGCTCGATCCGAAGGCGGCCATGAATGCCGGAATCGTCAATCTCCAGTACGCACCCGTCAATACCCGCGGCCATGTGGAGTACAGCATGGATATCACCATTCTGAAGCCGGTCGATATCAACAAGGGCAACGGGCGCCTTGTTTATGACGTGCTGAATCGCGGCCACGAGAAGGCGCTTTCAGACCTGAATCTCAGCGAAAATCACTCCACGCCCCCCGCCGAGGTTGCCGATCCGGCCACAGCACTGCTTATGAAACGCGGGTATACCGTGGCTTGGAGCGCTTGGGAAGCCGAGGATTCCGCTGAAACTTCCAAGCCCGGTCTGTTGAAGGCCAAGTTCCCCATCGCCATTCGCGACGGAAAGCCGATTACCGCTATAACTCGAGAGGAGCTTACCACTGTTCCTCCGCAACCCGTGTTCACGCTGGCCCTGACGTATCCGGCGGCTAATCTGGATCCTTCCGCGGCAACTCTGACTGTGCGTGAGCGGGAGGGAGATCAGCGGAAGCCCGTTGCCGCTTCGAGTTGGAGCTACGTCGATGCAAGACACCTGCGCGTTACGGCCCCTCCCGGGTTTGACACCGAGGCCCTTTACGAGTTCATTTACCCCGCAACGGGCGCCGTGGTGGAAGGGATCGCCTTTGCCTCGATTCGTGATTTCGTGCTGTTCCTGCACTATGCGGAGCGGGACTCTACAGGGCAGCCGAATCCCGTGCATCCCGCAACCCCATACAAAGCGGTGATCGGCCTCGGCGTATCGCAAAGCGGGCGTTTGTTAAGAGACATGTTGTATCAGGATTTCAATATCGATGACTCCGGCCGCATCGTTTTTGACGGTATGTTCAGCCTCGTTTCCGGTTCGCGCAAGACCTTTACCAACGCCCAGTTTGCGCAACCCGGCCGATTTACCCGGCAGCACGAGGACCGTCTGTTTCCTGGCGCCGACTTTCCTTTCACCTACGCAACAACCACGGATCCCTTCAGCGGCAAGACCGACGGAATTCTTGTGAAATGCACGAAGTCTCATTCGTGCCCGAAGATCTTCCACCTCGATACCGATACGGAAATGTGGCAGGGGCGCGCGTCGCTTGTCGTCACCAGTCCGAGCGGGAAGCCGGTCTCCATCCCCGACAACGTCCGCGTTTATATACCAGGCGTTCCGCATGAGTCCAACGACATTGTAGGGTCAACCCTTGGAACACCCGAACGCGGCGTCTGCAAGGAACTCAAAAATCAACTGCGGTACCGATACTACGCCCGCGCGTTGTTTCTGGCTCTCGACCAATGGGTCACCGATGGTGTTGAGCCTCCTCCGAGCCGCTACCCGAACTTGAAGGATGGCACCCTGGTGACCATGGCACAGGCCGCGAAGCTATGGCCCAGCATACCCGGTGTTCCTTTCAGCCCGGCTATCAACAAAATCCGGCCGCTCGACTACAGCCACCAGCCCCCCACCGTCGCCGGGCCTGAGTATCCCATCTTCGTCGAGCGAACCAACGCTGACGGCAATCCGATAGGAGGCATTGAGCCTCCCGAGATCGCCGTTCCGACCGGCACTTACTCCGGGCGTAACACCCGCGCGGAAGGCTTTGCGGAGGGCGACCTATGCTCCCTCTACGGTAGTTACATTCCTTTTGCGCGCACTCGGAAGGAGCGTCTCGCGAATCATGACTCCCGGCTTTCCCTGGAAGAGCGCTATCGAAGTCAGGACGACTTTACGGCCAAGCGTAAACAGGCAGCCGACCGGATCGTCCACGAGAGGTTGCTTCTGCCGGAGGATGCTGCGGCCATATCTGCGGAGACCTTGCCGGATCGGACGGTGACCGCTGCGGCGAAGCCTTAAACGGAGGTAGATTGCTGCATTCGATTATAAAGTGAGTGAATTTGAGAAAGACTTCGCTTCAACTGGAAGAGTCCTCTAGGAAGTCTCAGCTATGGCATCCACCATCACTGATGCAGGATTGATTTATGTATCAGCAACATCGGTCTTCGATCTAATCTCCGACCTTCTCGTCGCCCACAAAGCACCACTCGATGACGCAAAGACCGTGGCGGGTTGTCTCGTGAGTGCCGATCTGCGTGGTGTTGATACGCACGGGCTGTTGCGGATGCCAGGTTATCTCGACCGCGTGCGCCGTGGCCTGATCAATACACAGCCGAAAATTGAGATCAAAAGCGTCACGCCCACCGTAGTGTCAGTAGACGCTGACAATGGGTTTGGTCACGTTGCTGCGACGCGCGCGATGGCAGCGGCAATTGCAATGGCGCGCGACTTCGGAATTGGTGTCGCGGGCGTGCGACGCAGCACTCATTTCGGTATGGCCGCTAATTATGTACTGCAGGCTATCGACGCCGGCTTCGTCGGAATGGTTTTCAGTAACGCCGCGGCTTGCATGCCTCCATGGGGCGGACGAAAGCCGATACTTGGAACGAGCCCACTTGCCGTTGCCGTTCCAGCTGGACGGCTTGGCTCCTTCGTCCTTGACATGGCAGCAGCAGTTGCAGCCCGAGGGAAAATTCGAAAGGCGTTGGGGCGTGGCGAGGCGATTCCGGAGGGCTATGCATTGGATCCCGAAGGGCGGCCGACTACCGACCCTCTTAAAGCTCTGCAGGGAGTCATTCTGCCAGTGGGTGGACCGAAAGGTTCGGGAATAGCCATGATGATGGACATCTTCGCCGGTGTGCTTACGGGCGCAGGATACGCCGGCGATGTCGGCGATCAAACCAAGGACATACATCGCCCACAGAATGTGGGCCATTTCTTACTAGCATTGAAGCCAGACCTCTTCATATCGATGGACGAGTACGAAGGTCGAATCGATACGCTTATTGAGCGCGTTCACATGTGTCCCACGGCAGAAGGCTTCACCGAAGTTTTGGTACCAGGAGAAATGGAGACTCGCCAAGAAGTACTGCGTCGCCAAACCGGTATTCCATATAGCCTGAGAGAGATTGCCCAATTGCAAGCGGAAGCTGCCAATGCAAACGTGCCACCTCTGATTGTTTCAGAAAAACGATTGAATGCTTGAGGATACGTATCTGCCAGAAATTCACGAAACACAAGTAACACGAACTGCATTCGAGGCCACCATTCGGGGGTGATAGATGCCAGTCAAAAGCCAGTAAGGGCGGCTGGTGGGCGGAGCCGGTCAGGAAGCACAGGCTTAGCGAAACTGCGTATCTCGATCTGAGTGAAGGAGAGCATCATCTCGCATTCATGAAACGCGTTTGCTGATGGGGCCGTCTCTCCCGGTGCTCGGCAAAATATTCGGACAGGCAGGTTGGGTCGGAAGATCAAATTACGATCGGGAGATAATCGTGTCGACAGACAAGTCTATGCATCAGCGTAGCCGCACTTTCGTCCTTAGTTATATTTTGTCGTTACTGCTCTTTCTGCTGCTTGCTCCGTCGCTCTTCAGCCAGACGGCCGCCACAGGCGCATTGACGGGAACCGTGAAGGATTCTTCAGGCGGTGTGGTACCCAACGCAACCATTACCGCCACGAGCCTTGGCACCGGCCAAGCGCGCGCCGCTACGACGGACGCGGACGGCACATACAAGTTTGGATTGCTCGCTCCCGGCGATTACAAATTGAAGTTTGAGGCATCTGGTTTCAACACCTCCGAGGTACCGTCGGTCACTGTCGTCGTGACAGAAACCGCTGTTCTAGATCAATCCCTGCAGGTCGGCGCGCAAACGCAGCAAGTCGAAGTTCACGGCGAAGCAGAGGCCGTACAGACCGCCACTTCAACTGTGGGTACGGTTGTAAACTCTCAAATCATGACGAACACGCCGCTGACGACTCGCAACTATACGAATCTCCTGGGTCTTTCAGCAGGAGCCAACGTCGGAGTTTTCGATGCCGCCACCCTGGGAAAAGGGACGCAGGACATCGCCGTAAATGGCGCATCCACGGACCAAAACAATTTCCAGATGGACGGGGCATCGATTGTGTCGATTGCCAGCCACGGTACCGCGGTTGATTCCGGGGGTGACCCGGGAATTGGGGTAGCCAATCCGGACGCAATTCAGGAATTCAAGATTCAGACCTCGCTCTTCGATGCCGGGTACGGACGCAATCCGGGCGCCAATGTGAACGTAGTTACAAGGTCCGGCACCAATGCATTTCACGGAACTGCATTTGAGTTCTTCCGGAACACGGATCTGAATGCTAACGACTTTTTCCGGAAGATCAGTCCTCCGGTCAGCGGTGTTCCCAACAACGGGCGGCAGGTGTTGAACCAAAACCAGTTCGGCGGCGTATTTGGAGGCCCGATCAAGAAGGACAAGCTCTTCTTCTTTGTCTCCTATCAAGAAACGCGGCAAAAGAACGGCCTTGCGTCCGGGGGTTACTCCGCTCCCATTCTTCCACCGGTACCTGCGGGTGACCGTTCGAACACCGCGGCGTTCCGGTCTGCGTTAGGGGCCGTGTTTTGCCCGACGGGGACGGTTGGTGGCAAAACCACGAACGGAGGGACGCAGGTGCTTTGCAACGGATCGAATATCAATCCAATCGCCATCAATATTCTGCAACTGAAGAATCCCGATGGCAGCTATTACATTCCCAGCTCGAGCAACGGAAGCTACCAGAACGCTACATTCAGCATTCCAGCAAGATTCACTGAGCATCAGGCCATCGGCAACGCAGATTACGTGATCGATGGTAAGAACACTTTGTCAGGCCGATGGTTCTATAGTAACGAGCCGACGAGCCTCAGCTTCTGGTGCGGAGCCAGTGTAGTTGGGGGAACGGTCCCTGGCACTTGTGTGCCAGACACCGGCGCCATCAACCAATTCGGCAATAAGTACACGGTGGTGAAGCTTACCTCGGTTCTGACTAACAACCTGGTGAACGAAGCACGGTTCTCGGTTCAGCGCTTCACCACAACCCAAACGCAAGGGACGCCGTTCACGAACACGCAAGTTGGCATCGCATCGATCATTCCGCAAAATAACTTTCTCGATGAGGTTGTCGTTAGCGGAGCCGCCTCATTTACGATCGGAGCAAACTTCGCCAATGACAGCACAAAGGCGACAACCGCATGGGAGGCTGCAGATCAGATTTCCTGGTCGCACGGGAAGCACACGATTCGGGCGGGCTTCGAATACGAACGTGACCGCATCAATTGGAATTTCATAGGTATCTCCACAGGATTGCTGACGTTCCAAAGCTTCCAGGACTTTCTGCTGGGCCTGCCCGGCTGCGCCCCTGGTCTTTCCGCATCTGCATGTTCTGCAAGTGCTGCTGCAGGGACCACGAACGGAACTACAACCAGCAACGTCTCCAATACCGGCAATGCCACCTCAGTAATCGGCCCCAACGGCCTGATCCACGCTTTTCGGTGGGGCTCGGCAAGCGCTTTTACTCAGGACGACATCAAGATCAACTCGCGGTTGACGGTAAATCTTGGCCTGCGGTGGGAATATCAGGGCCTCGCTTACGATAAGTATGGTAACAACACCAACCTCTGGCCGACATTGATCGACACGGTCAACACCCCGGCGCTCCTGGGAACCTCGGCTGCCACAGGTTCGCTGGCGGGCTTCGTAGTGCCCTCCAATTACAACCCGGCGATTAACGTCGCCCCCCCCGTCGCGGGCGTTTTTCAGAGTAACCATAAGATCGGAACCCAAAATAATCCTCCGATTGACGATTTCGCCCCGCGCGTCGGGTTTGCCTGGCAGCCACTCGCGAGCAACCGGCTGGTCGTCCGCGGTGGGTTCGGCTATTTCTACGACCGGGTAGCTTTGGGCACCTACCAGGCTGGCGCGACACAGGGCGAGCCGTACGCAAACACAGTCTTCCAATCGGGAGCAGCAAACTACTACTCCACTTTTGCGCAGCCCTATGGCACCCCCTCTCTAGTGTGGACGCCTCGGTGGATCAACATCAATACTGTGACACAGACGGGGACAAGCTCGAACCTGACCGAAACTGTTCTGCAGCAGAACTTTGAAACTCCCCTGACCGATGAATGGAGTTTGAACACGCAATATGAATTCCTCCCTAGCTGGGTGCTCGAGCTTGGGTACATCGGATCGCACGGTATTCATCAGTCGAACGGCCTACGAGCGATCAACGAAGCCCAAGTCGCAAGCACGAGCAATCCAATCAATGGCATCACCACAAATACCGTGGCCAACGCTTCTCTTCGCGTGCCCTACCTTGGTTTTGCGCCCGCTGGGCTGCCCGACGATGAGTTCACGGGAGACAGCAAATTCAACAGTCTCCAGGCAACAGTTCGGAAACAGATGTCTCATGGCCTCACGCTTCAGGCTGCATATACTTGGAGCAAGTCTTTGAACAACTACAACACCGCGACTCACAGCGCGGCCAGCAATGACCCCAATAATCTCAAACAACAGTATGGGCCAAATGCTTCCTATCGCCCCCAGCGTCTATCCCTAAACTACGGCTGGGACCTGCCCTTCGGGAACCGGCAAGGGTTCGAAGGTAAACTGCTGAATGGATGGAATCTGTCGGGTGTCACGGTTGCTCAAGTCGGCACGCCTATAACGATCACTGACACACGGGGAGGCACAATTTATGGTTTTGGTCCGGGGGCGCCCGTGACGTCCCGAGCCCAATTCTGCACTGGAATGAGCGCTGCGAATGTGTCAACCCCGGGAGGCGTCGAAGCGCGGCTGGGTGGAAGTGTTCTTGGTGGCCCGGGTTATCTCAACGCGCCTGCATTCTGCACCACGCCGGTGATTGGTAACGGAACGGGCTACGGCAATAGCGGTGTTGGCATCATTCTTGGCCCTGGGCAATTCAATTGGGACATGTCTTTGCTGAAGACGACCAAAGTAGGGGGCTTGCGGGAAGATGCGACGTTGCAATTCCGTACGGAATTCTTCAACGCATTCAACCATCCTCAGTTTAACAATCCAGCAGTTGTGGATGTCTCGAAGACGACGACGTTCGGGCAAATTACCACGACGTCCGTCAATCCGCGACTGATTCAGTTTGCGCTGAAGTATGTGTTCTAGGATAAAGAAATAGGCAACTCTAGATCGAACTTTTCAAGAAAAGCTCTGGCTCGCCATCGAGTAAGGATATGAACGCGTCCTGAGCGATCACGTGTTCGGATGTCCAGACATACATGCCGAGAGGAGAGTTCTTTGTGAGGAAAAACATTCTCGCAGCTGTCAGCGCAGCGTTGTTTTCCTTCATCGTGTTTCCCGCCGTGATCATGAGCAGTCGCGGCGCGGCGGCCCCGAATGCCCGTGGAACGGGCCCACAAGAAGACGCAATCCAGGTTACGATCGGCCCCACTGATATCGGCGGTGTGGTAACAAGCTCAAACGGTTCTGAAGCGGGCGTCTGGGTCATCGCTGAAACCAACGAATTACCGACCAGATTCCGCAAAATAGTCGTGACCGATGACCGTGGGCGATATCTCATTCCTGATCTCCCTAAGGCTCATTACAAGGTGTGGGTAAGAGGTTACGGGCTAATTGACTCAAAGCATGTCGATGTAGAGCGCGGCAAAACGCTTGCACTTAAAGCGGTGGTCGCTCCCAATGCCCAAACGGCGGCGCAGTATTACCCAGCGAGCTATTGGTACTCTCTCATGCAGGTGCCGCTGACCTGATGGAGTTTTTGTACCACGGTGTGTGAGAGAGTTTATAGCACAACCTCCGTCCGAAGGGGATTTGCGAATGGCGGATCGCAGGGAGCCGAAGG
>Ga0302324_100004029_pt1 | contig 32824 bp, 32 predicted proteins | sample Palsa_T0_1_FD_201949 | JGI IMG/M metagenome (GOLD analysis project Ga0302324, IMG submission 201949) | Peat permafrost microbial communities from Stordalen Mire near Abisko, Sweden - Palsa_T0_1 | ecosystem: Environmental > Terrestrial > Soil > Palsa > Peat permafrost | place: Sweden: Abisko... | reverse complement strand
ACTTTGTGCCGGCGCAAGCGACGACGGCAATCCAGTATCAGGCAAACCTGCCGAGCACGCCGAGTTCGGGATTGCTGGTTGGGACTGATTTCGAAGCCAATCCGCTCGCGGGCGCTCCGGCTGCCGCGGTCATAACCGGCACCGGCGCGACCCTTCAGCCGGATGCAGTTGCGACGGGCACGGGTACGGTCGCCGGCCTCTCCAGTACGACCACGCTGACGTCGCTCGGAATTAGCGCGGGCGACCAGATTACCATCAGCGACGGCACCAATCAGACGGTCTATACGGTGCCGGCCGGTCCTCCGGCCCCGACGGTGGGCGATCTGATGACCGCTATCAATGGAGGTACTGCCGATGTCCAGGCCAGCATCAACAACGGTGGCAGCAACGGCAATCTGGTTCTCAAGGGCACGAACGGCACCGCGTCGGTCACCGTGACCGCAACCGGCAGCGATGCGGCCGCGCTCGGGTTTGGCGCCGGGGCGAACTCGTTCGAACCCACCAATCTGTTGACGCAAGGTGCAGTGTCGCAGGGGGACACTCTGACCGTTACGGTCGGCGGTACGCCGACGACCATAACGTTCGGAACCGACGCCGCAGCCGGCCAGGTCGCGACGCTCGCGGAATTGCAAACCGCGATCGGAGGTATCAGCGGCTTGACGGGAACCGTGGACACCGCCAACGGCGACGTCACTCTGACGTCCAACAACGACATCGTTCTCGACGGAAGCCCGACGGCGCTGTTGTCGGAATTCGGCATTCACAACGCCGCGGCCTACCCCGCCAACGACACGGTGATCGCCAACGACGCCTCGACTTTTACCAGCCAGTCGGTCGATGGCGGTTCGATCACCGCGTATGACTCCGAAGGCAATCCGGTGAATATGCAGTTCCGCTGGGCCGAGACGAGCAGCGGTTCGTGGCAACTCTTCTATCAAAGCAACGCGAACGCGACCGGCACCGAAGCGGCCTGGCAGAATGTCGGCACGGTGTTTACGTTCAATTCAAACGGTGAACTGACCCCGCCCATCTCCGGGGTGACGCTCCAGAACTTGACCGTGAACGGCGACGCGCTCGGCAACGTTCAGCTCAATTTCGGCGCCAGTGGGCTCACCCAGTTCGCCGATTCAAGCGGTACGGCGCAGGTGAGCACGCTGCAACAGAACGGTTTCGCCGCCGGACAGCTGCAGTCGGTCGCTGTCGATGGCCAGAACCAAATCACGGGAACGTTCTCAAACGGCCAGACCATTCCGCTCGCGGAGATCACATTGGCGACGTTCAACGGTGAGAACGCGTTGCAGGCACTCAACGGCGGCGCTTACGCGGCAACAGTCGATTCGGGTCCGCCGATCCTCGGCGCTACCGGTACCGTTAGCGGCAGCTCGCTCGAAGCTTCGAACGTCGACATCGCTACCCAGTTCAGCCAACTGATCGTGGCGCAACAGGCGTATTCGGCCAACGCCCGCGTCATGTCGACCGCCGACCAAATGATCCAAAGCCTGCTCCAGGTCGTCCAGTGATGACCGGCTCTTCGGGCTGCAAGCGGTAAGCCGCGTGGACGGCTAGAGCCATGGGCCTCTCTCAGGCGTTGTCCGCCGCGTTGGCTGGCGTGAATGTAACCCAGCAGGGCCTCTCGGTAATCGCCGGGAACGTGGCCAACGCCAACACGACCGGGTACGTCGACGAGAGCGTCAATCAGGTCGAGGTCAGCAGCGCCGGCCAAGGCGGAACGAGCGTCGATACGACCGGCATCAATCGAGATCTCAATACTCTGTTGCAGAGTCAATTGTGGACCGAGACGTCCGGCGGATCATACGCAGACACGACTTCGTCGCTCTATCAGCAACTTCAGCAAATCTACGGCACGCCGGGATCCTCGACCTCGTTCGACGGCATCTTCGACAGTTTCACCACTGCGCTGCAAGCGTTGTCGGCGTCACCGAGTTCGTATTCGGCTCAAGCCACCGTGGTCAGCTCGGCGCAAGCCGTGGCGCAAAATCTCAATTCGATGACGACAAGCATCCAGCAGATGCGCACCCAGGCCGAGCAGGGAATCGCCAGCGGCGTTCAAACCGCCAACAATGCCCTGCAACAAATTGCCCAGATCAACCAGCAGCTCGGAGGTGCAAGTGCGGACAGCAGCACCGCGACACTCGAGGACCAGCGCGACCAGGACATCACCCAGCTTTCCCAACTGATGAATGTCAACGTGGTGCAGAATCCGGATAATCAAATCTCGGTCTTTACGAGCACGGGCCTGCAACTCGTGAGCGGCGTGCAAGCTTCGCAAATGACGTTCAACAACTCCGGAACGCTGTCGGCGACGTCGCAATGGAGCGCCAATCCCAGCGAGGATGGGGTCGGGACGATCACACTCACGGCGCCGGGAGGCGGTACGACCGACATGATCGCCAACGGCGGCATTCAGTCCGGCGAAATCGGCGCCTATCTGCAGATGCGCGACACAGTCCTGCCGCAGGCGCAGAACCAGCTCGACGAGTTGGCAAACCAGATGTCGCAGGCGTTGTCGAACCAGACGACGAGCGGGACGGCTGTGACATCCGGATCACAGAGCGGATATAGCGTTGATACCAGCGGGATGCTGGCTGGCAACACCATGCAGCTGACTTATACGGATTCCTCGAGCACCGAGCACACGATCACGATCGTCGCACTCGGCCAGGGGGGTACGCTTCCGACGCAAAGCACCCAGTCGAATCCAGACGATCAGGTGATCGGTGTCAATCTTTCCAGTGGCATGAGTTCGGTCGTGTCGCAGCTGAATGCCGCGCTCGGCCCGAACGTGCAATTCTCGAATCCTTCCGGCAACGTCCTGCAGGTGCTCAACAACGGCAGCGGCAACGTCGTCGATTCGCTCTCGGCGACGTCGACCGTAACCTCTCTGACGGGCACCAGTCCGCAGCTCTCATTGTTTACCGACGGGAGCCAACCGATCACGGGAGCGATCACCGCAGGAGGCTCGCAGACCACGGGCCTCGCCGGGACCATCGCCGTCAATCCCCAAGTAACGGCGTCCGGTCTGGCCGCCTACGTGTCGAATACCGCCTCGGGCGATCCGACGGGTCCGGATTTCCTTCTCAGCCAGATGACCACAGCCTCGCTGACCTATTCGCCGACGACGGGAATCGGCAGTTCGCAACAGCCCTATAGCGGCACGCTGACCAACTATATGAGCGCCGTCGCGAGCCAGCAAAGCCAGGCAGCAAACGCAGCGACCAATTTACAGCAGGGACAGGACACGGTCGTAAGTGCGTTGCAGCAAAGCCTTAATACCCAGTCCGGCGTCAACATCGATACCGAAATGTCGAACCTCATCGCCCTGCAGAATGCCTACGGTGCGAATGCGCGCGTGATGACGACGATTCAACAGATGATGTCGACCTTGCTGCAAATAGGGGTGTAATGAGCATCACCGGACCCGGATCGATTACTGCGGCCAGTGTGACTGCGCAGACCAATATGATGAATCAGCTCAACACTCTCAGCGAGGAGTTGGGCACCGGGCAGGCAGCGCAGACCTATTCGGGCCTCGCGTCGCAAGCGGGCCTCGCGCTGCAATTGAATGCACAGCTTGCCGCCACCAACGGCTACAGCAATACCGCCACTGACGTCGGGACGACGCTTACCCTTGCGCAGTCGGTCTTGACCCAGCTTGGCAGCGCCGGGAGCGCGGTCGGGCAATCGATCGAACAGCAAGATGATTTCACGCTCGACAACAACGGGCAAACCTCGACGCAAGAAGCCGCCGCATCCCAACTCGATCAAATTCTGTCGCTGCTCAATACCCAGGTCGGCAGCAACTACATTTTCTCGGGAAGTTCAACGACCCAGCCGTCGGTCGCGAGCACGAGCGATATTCTCAACGGCAACGGCGCGCAGGCCGGGCTCACCCAGGTGATCGCGAATCGGCTGCAGGCCGATGAGGGTTCCGATAGCCCCCCGCTCGGCCGCCTTGTCATTCCGCCGGTGACGGGATCGACCGTTTCGATCGGCGACGATGTCGCGGGCTCGCCGTTCGGCTTCAAGCTCGCGGGCGTGAATTCGAGTCTGACAGGTGCGACGGTGACCGGTCCTTCCGGCTCGCCGTCGTCGATCTCCGTCGATCTCGCCTCCAATCCGAACGCCGGCGATTCAATTGCGTTCAATCTCACGCTTCCTGACGGCTCCAGCCAAACTGTCACGCTGCAAGCGACCACGGCGTCGCCGCCCGGCGCGAACCAATTCACGATCGGCGCCAACGCCACCGCCACGGCGACCAATATGCAGACGGCGCTCACCAGCGCGGTCTCGAACCTCGCCCAGACCGCGCTGCCGGCCGCCTCCACCATGGCCGCTGCCGATAACTTTTTCAACGCGGACCCGCCACAGGTGGTCGACGCCGGTAGTCCGCCGGACTATGCCACGGCCACATCGCTGGAGAACGGCACCCAGGCGAATACGGTGTTCTGGTACACGGGCGAAAACGGAAGCACGCCTGCGCTCCAGACCGCGACCGCTCAGGTCGGCCCGTCGACGACCATCGCTTACGGTATGCGCGCCAACGAGCAGGCCATTAGCACCCTCGTCGCCAACGTAGCCGTGCTTGCCGCGACCACTTATTCGGCGAGCAATCCGAATGCCGAAGCAAGTTACCAGGCGCTCAGCCAGTCGGTCCAGGCGAACCTGGCCGGCACGTCGGGCACGCAGTCGATCAGCGATATCGAGGCCAATCTCGCCAACGCGCAGACAACCGTCAGCAATGCCACCACACTGAACACCCAGACGCAGACCACGTTGCAGGACATGCTGCAGAATATCGACGGCGTGAGCCAAAATCAGATCGGCGAGCAGATCCTCACGCTGCAAAACACGTTGTCGGCGTCGATGTCGATCACGGCGCGGCTCGCGCAGCTCAGCCTGGTCAATTATCTCGCGCCGTCGAGCGGCTAACGAAACAACGAATAGTTGATTCTAGGCGTCACTCGCCGAAGATACCGTCTTCACGAATATTGAATCGGCGGCGCAAGTCGCATTGCGGCCGAAATAGTCGGTAAAACGCGTGTCCACCAGATAGTGGCCCGGACGCGTGCCGAGAAATTGGCGAAGCGCATCGCGCTTCACATCACTGTCTTCGACCACCAGGTAATCGCCCGGTGACAGGAATTTGTGAATTTGCTCCAGGACCGCAACGACATTGTGGTGGGCGTCTTCCACGACGAGCCAGGGATGCGGTTCCGATAGCAACAGATCGGGATCGAAGAGCCGTTCTGGATCGGAGCAATCGCCTTGATAGAAATTGACACCCGGATGTTTCATCCCGGCCTTGACGACATCAACCGAATGAACACGGCCTTCGATGCCGCAAAACGTCAGGTTGTCGGCGAACCAGACCGCACTAGCTCCTAAGCCTGACCCGATTTCGAATACGACTTGTGGCCGGAGCTCGGCGATCAGCGCCGGGTACATCGCGAAGTCGAATACGTTCTTCATCAACGGCGTGCCGCGCCAGCGCATCAGTGAGGGTGCCCCTTGGCAGGTCAGGAGCACGTCGATACCGAATTCGGTGCCGAACCGTGGATGATAGTGACCTCCCGACCTCTCGCGCCGGGAGAATTCCACGAAACGCCCCTGCCGCCAGCGGTCCAGAAACAGCCGCAGCCGCAGCAGGTCCCATTGCAGGCTCTGGTCTTGCGCGGGCGACCGCGCTGCGTTTTCGCGTACACACTCCTCCCACGAGCGGGTCGGATCGAACTGTATCAACCTTCTGACGACGCGCGTAAACCAGCTGTCGAAGATGCTCAGTAAGCCGTTTTGTTCGCTTCTGACCTTTACCCGCATTTCGTCGACGAATTTAAGCGCGGCCGCCTTCAGGTCGTCGCCGGCAATCAAATGGGTCACGTCGGTCATGATGGCTTCTTCCCGGCCGGCGCTTGTTGGATGTTCGAGGTTTGCCGATGGGAGCGTGGCGATCATCGCCAACTATGCTTTTCCCGCGTGGCTATCCGCCAGCTTGCGAGCAGAACCGAAGTCGCCCGGCCCGGTAAGTCAATTCTAAAAAAATGTGGTAAACAAATCGTTTCGTTTCAGAACAGATAGTCGCCCGGGTTTCGCGCAGTTCCGGTAGGCGGCCGTGAGTACCGCCCCTCCGGGCCGATCGTGATCGCTAAACCTTATCGCGCAAGCCGGCGGCGACGCTGCGATTGATCTTGATCAGCGACGCAAGATGATCGGGCCGTGGCCTGGTCATCAGGGAGAACGTCTCGCCTATGACGAACATGCCCAAATTCGCGATGTTTTGGCGAACGGGCAGGGGCAACTTGTTGTCGTCTCGCGTGACCGCGTCGACGAACACCGTCCAAAGCTTGCGATTGTACGTGATCGCGTCAGTGAGACCATGGGGCTTTTCACGCCAATCGTCGTAGACCGCTTGCAATTTCGCGGCCGCCTTTAGCAACAGGCTCGCCTCCAGTTCACGCGGCCCCGCCGTTTCCCTGGCGGTCTTTGCATAGGCCTTGCTGGCGTAGTGCATGATCGAGAAATTCCTTTTCACAGCCAATTGGCTTGCGCGTTTGCCTGCGAGTCTTTGTACCATTTTCGCTGTTAAGAATGAATTATTGACACAAAAAAGCGGCGAGGCGTTTCCGCCCCGCCGCCTTCGCCAAAGGCCTGTTCAGGAAGGGATTAGCTGAACAGCTTGAGCACCGACTGGTTCGCCTGGTTGGCGATGGACAGTGCGGAAATCTCGAGCTGCTGCTGGGTCTGCTCGGTGAGCAGGTCAGCGCTTTCCTGGTTCTGGTCCGCCACCACTAGGTTGCTGGCGCCCGTCTGCAACGTATTGATCATGTTGGTTTCAAACGTCTGACGGGTCGAGATGGTCGACGAGTTGGTGCCGAACGTCTCCGTCTGCGATTGCACAGTGCTGATCGCGGCGTTGATGTTGGAGACCGCGCTCGTCAACGTGCTGTCGGACTGGAACCCCGAGCCGCTGATCGTCGAAAGTCCGAGGCCCGTGGCGTTGAAGCTCACACCTTCAATCGTCAGCGAGCTTGAGCCGGTCGAGTTGAAGTTGATCGTCAGGTTGTCGCCGGTCAGCAGGTTGACGCCGTTGTAACCGGAGTCGGCGGCAAGCTGATCGATCTGCGTCAGCAGGCCGTTAAAGGTGCTTTGCAGCGTGGTCCGCGTGGCGCTCGATCCGTCGACCGTGTTGTTGGTAGACGTGTCGGCGGTGACGCCCAGCGCCAAAGACGTCGCATTGGCATCGACGGTGAAGGCTTGGGTCGCTGTATTTGAGGTGAGAACGAGGTGTCCGGAGCCGTCGTCGGTAGCGGTGACGGCGCCAGCGCTGCCAAGGCCGGTCGTGCCGTTGATCGCGGCTTCGACAGCAGTGAGCGCCTCGCTTGCTGTAATCGCAACGGTGTAGGTGGACGATCCCACAGAGATCAGAAGATTGCCGGCGGAGGCGCTGGGGATCGCGGTGCTGCTGATGTCCACCGTTCCGGTCGTCGCGCCTGCCGTCGTCCAGCTGGCGGATTGCGCCTGCTGCGCGGTCGACAAAGCCTGTTGGAGCAGGCTGGTCAACCCGGTGAGGCCGTTGGTGGCCGCGTCAATCGTTTGCGAGCCTTGGCCAATCTGGTCAAGCAGGGCGCTCAGCGAGTTGGCGCTGTTGGTCAGGTTCTGCGACGTGAAATAGGCGCTCGGGTTGTCGGCGGCCGAGTTGACGGCTTTGCCGGTGGCGAGAGCTTCCTGGGTGGAGGTCAGATCGGCGGACGTATTCTGCAACGACAGCAAGTTCTGTCGGATGCCCGCGGTCAAGGTGATGTCAGACATAATCGTACCCTTCTGGTTACAGGCCGTACTGGCTTGCACTCGCGGTACGTGCCGTACCCGCGAATGCATGTTCCGATCAGACCGATCGGCTGCCGAAGGTTTGCCTCATTTCGTTTAAAGACGCGTAAATCTGCGTAGCTGGTGCAGTTGCACGTGCTGCGAGCCGTTCAGCGTTCAAATATTGGCCACGTAGCTGCCACACGCGTTTCGGTCCATTTAGCGGCCTTCCGGTGTTCGCTTAATCGGCCATTAACCATTCGTGTTCGCTATTGCTTAGCCATAAATCGAAGTCGGCTGAATTCGGATCTTGCACCTATGGCGGCGGGCCCCTTCCCCAACAACGTCAATCTCGTCGTCGCCACTCCCTGCTTTGGCGGGCAAATTTCCGTCCTCTACGCCGCTTCGCTGTTCAAGCTGCAACAGCTTGTCCGAACCTACAGCGGGCTTACCCTCAAGGTGCTGTTCAAGGACGGCGACGCGCTGATCACGCGGGCGCGAGCGAGCCTGGTTTCGCAGTTTCTAGAAGATGCGGCGGCGACGCACTTGTTGTTCCTCGACGCCGACATCGGCTTTGAGCCGGAACAGGTTCTGCGCTTGATCGAAAGCGGCACCGAAATGTGTGCGGCCGTCTATCCGATCAAGCGGATCGATTGGGACAGGGTTAGATCGGCCATTGAAACCAAGCGCCCCAATCCGGCAGCGGCGGCGCTGAAATATGTATTTGAGGTCGACGATCCGAATGCCGTCACCGAAAAGGGCAGCTTCGTCAAAGTTCGTTACGCGGGCACCGGATTTCTCATGATCCGTCGCGGCGCACTGGAAAGAATGTGCGCGCGCTATCCGCAACTTCAATACAAACGCGATCATTCGATCGATGCCGCGACCGCAAGCGATAAGAGGTTCGCCCTGTTCGAATGCATGATTGCCGAAGACGGCACTTACCTGAGCGAGGATTTTGCGTTTTGCAAGCGCTGGACCGACATGGGCGGTGAAATCTGGGCAGATCTCAAAAGCAGGCTCAGCCACGTCGGCCCAATGACCTTTTGCGGCGATCTTTCTTCGCAGTTTGCCGGCGCCAACGCGTGACCGAGATCACGCCAGCATATCGACCAAATTGCCGCTAGCGCCGGAGGCGGATAAAAGCGATGCGGCGGTACTGATGTTCTCGGAGGCAAGCGTCGAAACGGTCTGGCTGCTGTTGGAAGAACCGGTCGAGCTGCTTGCGGAAGAGCCCGTCGAGCTGCTTGTCGCTGTAGAGGACGAGCTCAAAGAACTTGAAGCGCTGGGAACTATTTTGGTCGGCGTGAATGTGTCGTTGCCGACGCCGAAACCAATATTTGACGCGTAGACGCCGCTGACCGTGACCGTATCAGTGTCATTCTTGCTGGTAATGACCAACTGGCCGTCTCGGGTCAGCGATGCAGTCACTGCTGCGTTGCCCACGAAGTCCGCGTTGATGGCGTTCATCATGTCGCCGACCGTGTCGGTACCCGTTGATGCGTACGTCGTCAGACCGGCGCCGGCACCGATATTGATCGAGCCGCCCGCAGGAATCCCGAGTGTTAGCAGCGAGGTGCTCGTGGTGAGTGACGCCTCGCCCGTTCCGGTCGCGGGCGAGCTGGTGGCGCTGGAGGAACTTGAAGACCCCGTGGAGCTGGAGCCGGACGACGACGAGGACGATCCCGTCGAAGCGCTCGACGACGGCAAAGCGGTATCGCCCAAAGATTGCAGGGCGCTCTGTACTGCGGCCGAAAGCTGGGAATTGACGCGTTTCAAGGCCGTTTCATTGGCGATGCTCGAGAGGCCCTTTGATAGGTTGCTCTCGGCCGAACTCATTACATCGATAAGCGAGTCTTGTGCGGAGGTGGCCTGACTTTCGCTCTGCTGTTGATTCCAGTAGTTCTGATCCTGCTGGTAGAATGAGATACCGCTGACTCCCATTGCAATCGTGCCTTTGCCTACCGGCCGCCCGAACCCTTTCATGCCAAAGCGCGGTTAATATGAAGTGTCCGTTTCGCCGCAGTTAGGGTTTGTTAACCATCTTGCCGGAGGTTGCTACCTTACGGCAATCACAACCGCCGCTCGACAGGCGGTGTGGCGTGCAGACCAGACAGCGTTTTCGCAATTCAGGCCGCCGGTCATAGAGACACGCGCATGAGCAAGCCTGCAGCCGCGCAGCGACCGCACGCGGCGCATTCCATCCACCAAGCGTTGGCGTTGCATCAACAGGGACGCCTTGAGGAAGCCGAGCGAATCTATGGCTCCGTTCTCGCGACCGAGCCGCACGACTTCGACGCGCTACATCTCAGCGGAGTGCTTCGTCACCAGCAGGGCCGATCGATCGAAGGCTTGAATCTGGTCGCCGCGGCGCTCAAGGCACAACCCGGATCGGCCGACGCCCTCATCAATTATGGTGTGATCCTCGACGCCCTCACCCGCCACGAGGAGGCGCTGGCGACATTCGAAAAAGTGCTGGCGCTGCGGTTCGAGGACGCCACGGCGCATTATAATCACGGCCGAGCGCTCAAGAATCTCGGCCGTTACGCCGAGGCGCTGGCGAGTTACGAGCGCACGCTGGCGCTCGCGCCGGGCCACATCGATGCTCTTTACAATCACGGGAATGTGCTTTCCGCGCTCGGCCGGTACGAGGAGGCGATCCCAGACTATGACGAGATACTGGCGCGGCAGCCCCGGCACGTTGCGGCGCACAATCGCCGCGGTATCGCGCTCGCCGCGCTCAAGAGGCTCGATCAAGCGGCGGCTGCGTATAACGCCGCGCTGGCAATTGAACCTGGCAATGCCGAGGTCCTAAACAATCGCAGCGTGGTGCTGGCAGAACTCGGACGGTTTGAGGAAGCCTTGCAAAGCTGCGAGAGCGCGCTTGCCGAACGGCCGGATTATCCCGACGCGCACTACAACCGCGGCAATGCTCTTTTAGCCGTTGGACGGTTCGAGGCTGCACGCGCGAGTTACGCGGCTGCGCTTGTCTATCAGCCGCGGCGCCTCGATGCACTTAACAATATCGGTCTGGCGTTGGTCGGGCTGAGAAGGCCAGCCGAGGCACTGGCAAGCTATGACGATGTGCTTGCGATCGATCCAGATCACCTCCAGGCGATCAACAATCGTGCCAATGCGCTCACGGAGCTGGATTGCTTCGAGGAAGCGCTCGCGATGTGCGACAAGGTTCTGTCGAAGGATCCAACGCGCGTTGACGCCCTCAACACCCGCGGCGTCATTCTCGGCAAGCTCCGCCGGCATCGCGAGGCATTGGCAAGCTACGATGCGGCGTTGGCCGTGACGCCGGATCGCGTCGACATTCACGTCAATCGGGGCACGGTTCTGCTGGATCTCGACCGGATCGACGAGGCGCTTTTAAGCTTCGACAAGGCCATCGCGCGCCAACCCGACAATGTCGCCGCGCTTGTTAATCGAGGAATCGCCTGCATCAGGGACAAGGACTTTACCGAGGCGTTGGCAACCTATGACAAAGCCCTTGCGATTGGTCCCGACCAAGTGGGCGTACTAACCGGCCGCGGTGTTGCGCTTGCCGAATTGGGTCGATTCGATGAGGCGATAGCCAGTCAGGATCACGCGCTTCGTGTCGAGCCGCATGTCGTCGCCGCCCACGTCAATCGGGGAAATGCATTGATCAAGCTGGCGCGCGTCGAGGAGGCACTGGCGAGCTATGTTGACGCGCTCGCACTTGAGCCGGAGAACGCCGAAGCCAACTTCAACGCGGCAATCGCTCGCTTGTGCACGGGCGATTTTCGGGGTGGTTGGGAAAAATACGAATACCGCTGGGAAAAAAAACAATTCGCCGCCTGGCGGCCCAAGTTTTCCCAGCCGATGTGGCGCGGTGAGAAGGACTTACACGGCAAGACTGTATTGCTCCACGCCGAGCAAGGCTTGGGGGACTGTATTCAATTCGTCCGCTATGCGCCTTTCCTGGCGGCGCTTGGCGCTAATGTGCTTCTCGCGGTGCCGAGCTCGCTTAAGGCGCTGATGTTATCGCTTCAGGGCGTTTCACGCGTGCTGACGGACGGTGAGGCGATGCCTGACTTCGATCTGCATTGTCCGCTGCTTAGCCTACCGTTGACGTTTGCCACCGAGCTGGCGACCGTGCCGGCCAATATTCCCTATCTCCGGCCCCACCCGGCGCACGTTGCCAAATGGCGAAACCGGCTTCCGGGCAATGACCGCCTGCGCGTCGGGATTTGCTGGTCCGGGAATCCAACGCACTTAAATGATCGCAACCGTTCGATGCCGCTCGACCGTTTTGCGACCTTGCTTTCCGTGCCTAGTGTCAATTTCGTCGCAGTGCAAAAAGAAGTGAGCGAGCCTCACGCAACGATCCTGCGCGAGCACGGCGTCATCCAGTTGGGCCAGGAATTTGAAGATTTTTCCGACACGGCCGCCGTCATCGCGATGCTCGATCTCGTTATCGCCGTGGATACCTCGGTCGCGCATCTTGCCGGTGCGATGGGCAAGGCGGTCGCGCTGCTGGTGCCGTTCTCGCCGGATTGGAGGTGGCTGCTCGATCGCACTGACAGCCCCTGGTATCCGAGCATGCGCCTGTTCCGGCAAACCGCGATCGATGACTGGAGCGGTCCACTCGATCGGTTGCGACAAGAACTCGTTGACGCAGCGCGTCGTCCGGTGGCGCGGCGAGCGCGAATAGCCTGATATCGTTGCGCCGACGCCGGCGGACTCGACAGTGACTGACGCCGGTTCACTACCGAATATTTGCTGCGCTAGTCACAACAGGCGCACGTGATGATGCAACGTAGCTGCGACGTGCTCGATGACGTGAGCCCAATCGCGCCTCTCATCCTGCCGAAACAGACGGGCGGTCCGGTACCAAGGACTGTCTTCGCGATCGAGCATCCATCGCCAACAGGTATTATAACGATTGATCAGCCAAATAGGCTTGCCAAGCGCGCCGGCTAGATGCGCAATCGACGTATCGACCGCAATGATGATATCTAAATTCTCTATCAGAGCCGCGGTATCTGAAAAGTCATTCAAGTCCTCGGTCCAGTCGATAACCCGGTGACGCATTGTGCTATCGCGCAATTGCGCGACCGCATCGTCGCCCTTCTGCAGGCTGTAGAACTCACAATCTGTCACCCGTAAGATGGGCCCGAGTCGATCGAATTCGATACTTCTTTGGCGATCGATCCGGCTTGCATTCGGCAATTCTTTCCGCGGATTGCCGGCCCACGCGATGCCGACCCGGGGTCTTTCGTGTTTGCCGAGACAATCGCGCCACGCACTTGCCTTGCTTTGTTCCGCCCAAAGGTAAGGTGTTTCAGACGGTATCGTTTCGAGCCGCGTCCCAAACGCAAGCGGCAAGCTCAGTAAGGGGCAATGCGTGTCGAAATCGGGAAGGGGATCGCCCCTCGATATGATCTGCGCGCCGCCGGGAAGAGTGCTCATCAGCTTGCGCAGCGGCTTTTGCACCTCCAATATCACGCGGGCTGCGCGCTCTGCCAAGCGGGGTATGTAGCGGCAGAACTGAATGGTGTCGCCGAAGCCTTGCTCCGCATGAACAAGAATTGTCTTCCCGGCGAGTTCAGCCGATCCGGTCCATTGCTTTTGCGCAAAATTACGCCTTTCGCTACGAAGCTGCGCGGTTTCCCATCGCCATTCGTATTTTTCCCAGCCTCGTATGAGGTCGCCGGTCAGCATTCGGCAAATGGCTTCGTTGAAATGCGCGTCGGGAAAATCAGATCGCAAACTAAGCGCCCGCTCGAAGCTCTTCAGTGCTTCCGCAAATCGTCTCAGCTCGTTGAGGGCGTTGCCGCGGTTGGAGTGCGCTTCGGCAAAGTCCGGGCGCAACATTATCGCGCGGTCGTAGCTTGCCAGCGCCTCTTCGAACCGCCTCAGCTCCTGCAGCACGCTGCCGCGATTTGAGTGCGCCTCGGCGAAGTCCGGCCGCAGCGCGAGCGCACGGTCGTAGCTCTCCAACGCCTCCTCGAACCGGTGCAATTCATGAAGCGCGTTTCCCCGATTAGAGTGCGCCTCGGCATAGTCAGTCCGCAGCGCGAGCGCGCGATCAAAGCTCGCCAGGGCCTCTCCGAAACGCTTCAGCTCCTTGAGCGTGTTGCCGCGATTGCAGTGCGCCTCCGCATAGTTCGGCTGGAGCTCGATCGCCCGGTTGCAGCTCGCCAGCGACTCGTCGAACCGGTCGAGTGCATGCAGCAGGTTACCACGATTGGAGTACGCCTCGGCATAGTCAGGTCGTATCTTAAGCGCGCGGTCGTAGCTTGCCAGCGCCTCTTCGGATCGCTTCAGCTCCTTCAGCGTGTTGCCCCGATTAGAGTGGGCTTCCGCGTAGTCCGACCGCACCGCGAGCGCGCGATCATAGCTCGCCAGGGCCTCCTCGAAACGCCTTAACTCGTTTAGCGCGTTGCCACGATTGTTCAGGGCGAGAATGTTGTTGGGACTTACCTTGAGGGCGGTATCTATTTGCCGGACGGCGGCCGCAGCGTTGCCGCGCTGCAAATGAATCACACCGAGCAGGTGCAGGCTGTCAAAATGACCAGCGCGCGTGGCAAGAATTTGATTGTAAACCTTTTCCGCATCCGCCAATCGGCCGGCCTGGTGCAGCGCCAGTCCTTGGGCAAATAGCGAGGCAGGCATGGACAATTCCAGCCGTTGCGCCTGCGTTGAACCTTGTGGCCCTTGTCCAGAATGAAAATTCAATTTCTTCTTCATAGTCGGCTATCGTTTCAAGAGAACGAGATACTGACGCGAAGGCCTGGCGGGTGGCGGGATGTCGACGAATTTGTGGAAGTGGTCACAAAATTATTCCACGGCAGGTTGATCTGTTTGCTTTGCGGCGCCTCGCAATGATCAAGCTGACTACAGCACGCGGCTGATCGCCAGCGGCTTACTTTGCTTCCGAGTGGGAGTCACGGTGCGCCCCGAGGCGCCGTAAACTTGCGGCGAAGCCTTGCGCGCGAGGTCGCCAGAGAGCCGGCGCACGATTCCCTCGGACACCGCGTGCGCGGTTGCCAGGACGATCATGTTCTTCTGCAGCACGGCGTAAAACGTCTCTTGTACGCCGCGCAGCACCGCGGTGCCTGCCGGCGCTGCGCGCAGGAGGAAGTTCGCGTTCGCTTTCAACCCTTCACCTGCAGTGAAAAGCTGATTGGCCAGTTCGCTTTTTGTCGGTCCAAGCGCGGCCGCTTTGCTTACCTTGCCCGCATGCACCAGTGCCGTTTCCTGCTCGACGACGCCGCGCAGCTTTTCGATCAGATCGGCCACCTGCGCGATGGCCTGTTCCGCGTCGGCGGTGGTCGCGATCGGGTTCATGAGGGCTTCACTCCTTGCTGCTTGAGCAACGCGTCGTAGACGTGGGAGGCGATACCGACGCCGCCGTTCTTGGCGAACGTCTTGGCGTATTGGTCGGTGAGCATCGAACGCCACACCTTTAACGCGCCGCTGCCGCCGAACGGTCCGTCGCCGTCCATTTTGGTGTACATCTGTTGGAACATCGTATTGAGAAACATCGCCTCGAATTGCTCCGAGGCGGCTTTCGCCTTGCCTTTGATCTTGAGCGCGGCCTGTGCCTGCGCGGTCTGGGTATCTCCGAGCGAGCCGATGGATTGGCCAAGCGCGGCTGCGGCTGCGGTCGTCATCACATCACCTCAATGTCGGCCTGGATGGCGCCTGCGGCCTTGATGGCTTGCAGGATGGAGATGAGATCGCGTGGTCCGATGCCGAGTGCGTTCAGTCCATCCACGATCTGTTGCAGCGACACGCCCTCCTGAACCAACGCGAGCTTCTTGCCTTCCTCGACCACGCCGACATGAGTGCGCGGCACCACGACGGTGCGGCCTTTGGAGAACGGTGCCGGTTGACTGACCTGCGGCGATTCCGAAATCGTCACGGTGAGATTGCCCTGCGCAACCGCCACCGTCGACACGCGTACGTCGCGGCCGATGACGATGACGCCGGAGCGCTCATCGATGACAATCTTCGCCGCCTCGTCGGGCTCGACTTGCAATTGCTCGATCTCGGTGAGCATCGCCACCAGATTCTGCGGGAACTTCTTCGGCAACGTCAGCTGCACGGTTGACGGATCGAGCGGCTCGGCCACCGGAGCGCCGATATAGTCGTTGACGGCGATGGCGATGCGCTTGGCTGTGGTGAAGTCGGCATTGCGCAATGAAAGGCGCAGCCGGCCGAGCGTCGCCAGCGAAAATTCGATCTCGCGTTCGATGATGGCGCCATTGGGTAGGCGTCCGACGGTCGGCACGCCGCGCGTGACTTTGGCCGCTTCGCCCTCGACCTGAAAGCCGCCGATCGCGAGCGAGCCCTGGGCAACCGCGTAGACGTTGCCGTCGGCGCCGAGGAGCGGTGTCACCAGAAGGGTACCGCCGAGCAGGCTCTTGGCGTCGCCGAGCGCCGAGGCGGTAACGTCCATGCGCGTCCCCTGCGTGGCAAAGGGCGGCAGATTGGCTGTGACCATGACGGCGGCGACGTTGCCGGTGCGAATTTGCTGGCCGCGGATGTTGACGCCGAGCCGCTCCAGCATGCCCTGAAGGGATTGCTTGGTGAACGGGCTATTGTTCAGCGTGTCGCCGGTGCCATTGAGGCCGACGACGAGGCCGTATCCGATCAGCTGGTTCTGCCGGATGCCCTCGATGCTGGCGAGGTCTTTAATACGCGAGGTCGCGGTCGCCGTCGAAACGGCGCACGCCAGGACCGCCAGCGCGACAAACGCCGGCCTAAGCGTCCTTTTCATCTCCTGCTCCCCAAGAGGTCGGACAGCAACGTCTTTGCCAATTGCGTGCCAAGGGGAGCCGATTCGTCAAGCTACTGAAATCAAAAAATAATTCGACGCAAGCCGCAGGGGCGGGCATGCTCGGCCAATGCATCCCTTGCCGGTTCGCGGCAATTGTTGCCGCCTCGCACCGGCATAATTTTACCGCCCATTAACCATAAGAGCCCACTTTCTCCGCTATGCGTGTCACTGGACCGAACGGAACGGCTCTTGCCTCGGCGCCGGCGGCCGCGCGGCGTCCGGCCGGCGGGACATTCGCGCTTTCAGATGCGAACGCACCGCAGACCCAGAGTGCGGCGGTCGCCCTGCGCACGCTTGGCGGAATTGACGCGCTGATCGCGTTACAGGGCATCGAAGATCCGGTCGAGCGCCGCCGCCGGGCGGTCAAACATGGCCGGCGGGCCCTCGACGCGCTCGATGAGCTTAAGGTCGGCCTCCTTTCCGGTACGCTCGAGCAGGGGATATTGCTGCGGCTCAAGGCCGTCGCCGTTGACCTCAAAGATGGTTCCGGCGACGAAAAGCTCGATCAGGTCCTGAGCGAGATCGACCTGCGGGTTGCGGTGGAACTGGCAAAAGCCGGAATCAACTGATTTGCCATGAACTTGGCCGGCCGGTACCGGGCGCCATCATCGTTATTGTCACCGTCACAGACCCGCGGTATATGGGCGCGCCTCCGGGGAGGACGTGGCGCAAAGCGTGCGCGGAGTAGGGGACAAGACATGCAGTCCATGCAGTCGGTCAAAAGCAAGAATGGTCGACCCGACGATAACTTGAGTAAAAACGGCAAAAACATACGGCCCTCGGACAAGATCTACCGGCCGACAGACCGCGAACCGTTCATGAATGAGCGTCAGCGGGAGTATTTCCGCCTAAAGCTGCTCGACTGGCGGGAGGATATCCTCAAGGAAGCCAAGGAGACGCTGCAGCATCTCCAGGACGACAACCAGAACCACCCCGACCTCGCCGACCGGGCTTCCTCGGAAACTGACCGGGCGATTGAGTTGCGGGCCCGCGACCGTCAGCGCAAGCTCATCGCCAAGATCGACGCCGCGTTGCAGCGCATCGAGGATGGCACTTACGGCTATTGCGAGGAAACCGGCGAGCCGATCTCGCTCAAGCGCCTAGAAGCTCGCCCGATCGCCACCCTCTCGATTGAGGCCCAGGAGCGCCACGAGCGCCGCGAGCGGGTCTACCGCGAGGAATAAGGCGGCGGCTTCCGCTGCTGTTTCATCCTTCCCCGCATGGCGGGTGAGGGAGGTGCCCTCATTCAACACTTGTAAACCACGCGCGCCGGGCCGCCGGCGTCTTGATTTGCCTTAAGCGACTCGGCTACGCCGCGTATACATTTGGGAGGCAGGGACATTGGCGGCGCTGTGATGAACGACTGCGCCGCCGCGAGCGTTGATATGACGAACGACCCACGAGACCGCGGAACGCTGGAGACGAAAAAGGCTAATTGCAGCGAGGCCCGCAAGCGTTTGGCGGAGCGAACGAGCGCCCTGGTCAAGTCGCCGGCCTTTTCGTCCCAGGACGAACAAATGGAGGCGCACATCGTCCGCATTCGAAGCGCGATGGATGTGATCAACAGGGTGAGCAACGCGGAGACCCGGCCCCGATGATCGAGCGTCGCCTGCTTGTCCGACACAAAACCTTCATCAAAGGACGCATCTATTTCAACAATCGGCTCTCCAGCATGGATTGCATCGTCCGCGACGTCACGGCTAACGGCGGGCGCCTGGAGGTATCGGAGAGCGTGGCGCTCCCGGATTCGTTCGAGCTCTATTTGCCTAATAAGGACGAACACTTTCGCGCCCAGGTCGAATGGCGCAAGGGCAATAATCTTGGCGTGAGTTGGAGTTCTGACGCGCCATCAAAGCAGTCGGCGGAGAGTGGCGGCCGGACAGAGCATTCGATCGACGATCGACTGGCCAAACTCGAACATGACGTCGCCGTTCTGCAAAGACGTCTCAATGCACTGCCTGAAGCGTAGTCGCCGGTCGGCGGTTTTATTAAGTATTCTTTTACCTTGTATCTTTACCGCTCGTTAACGGTCGCTCGCCGGAAAGCCGCCGGCGCGAACTACCGTCCTAGCCTTATGAGCCAATGCGCAACGGGCTATCGCAACGCTTGCAGCCGACGCAACACCTGCAGCCGACGCAACACCTGCAGCCGATGCAACACTTGCAACCGATGCGACACTTGCAGCCGAATTTTTCGCGGATGCTTCGGCGCGCACTGCGCGCGCACGAAGAGGGCGAGTTCGATAAAGCCGAGCGGCTTTACACGGCGCTGCTCCGGCAACGCTCCGACGACTTCGATGCGTTGCACGGTCTTGGGCGAATCTACTACCGGCGCGGGCGGCTCGACGCGGCGCTCGCGCTCATTCAGGCGGCGCTAAAGAGCGATATTTGCCGGCCAGATGGTTTTGCCAGCCTTGGGCTCGTGTTTCACGCTCTGGGGCAATTTCAACGGGCGCTGGTCAGCTACGACGAGGGTCTCCGCCTTGAGCCGAACGATGCCGAGCTTCTCAACCGGCGCGGCGTGGCGCTCCTCGAACTCAATCGTCCGCGCGAGGCGCTTGAGAATTTTGAGCGCGTGCTGGCATTCGATCCAAATCACTTCGACGGTCTCGGCAATCTCGGCAATGCGTTGCTCAAGCTCAACCGGGTAATGGAGGCTCTGGCCGCTTATGACCGGGCGCTCAAGCTCGCGCCCGAGAACGCACAACTCTTGACCAATCGTGCCGTGGCGTTGCGTAGGCTCGATCGCCCGCACGAAGCCCGGATAAGCGCGGGCCGGGCGCTTCTAAGCAAGCCGGATTTTGCCCAGGCGCGCTTCGTAGAAAGCGTCGCCCGATTGACGCTGGGCGATTTTAGCGGGTGGCGAGGATACGAGGCGCGCTGGCGGGTGGGGGCGTTGGCGTCGCAGCGGCGAAGCTTCGCGGCGCCGTTGTGGCTCGGCAAGGAATCGCTCGAGGGCAAAACCATTTTGCTCCATGCCGAGCAGGGCTTCGGCGACACCATCCAGTTCGCACGCTTCGCGCCGCTGCTGGCGGCACGCGGCGCCAGGGTCATTCTCGAAGTGCAGCCGCCGCTTGCGCGGCTGTTGTCGCAGATGCAGGGAGCGGCCGCGGTGCTCGCGCGTGACGCGCCGTCGCCGCGTTACGACTTTCACTGTCCGCTCTTAAGCTTGCCGCTCGCTTGCGCCACCACGCCGGAGACGGTTCCGGCCGAAATTCCCTACATTGCCCCTGCCGAGGCTGATGTCGCATCGTGGCGCGCGTGCCTGCCGCGACGTCGGCCGCTCGTCGGATTGGTGTGGTCCGGCGAGAGGTTGCACGACAATGACCTCAATCGCTCCATGCTTCTTGCAACGCTGGCGCCGTTGCTGGACCTCCCGGACATTGGGTTCGTCAGTCTTCAGCACGAAGTGCGCGAGGCGGATGCGGCTTTTCTGCGCAGCCGTTCCGATGTGATGCAAATCGGCGCGAAATTTACCGACTTCGCCGACACCGCCGCCGCGCTCTATGCGCTCGATGCGGTAATCTCGGTCGATACGGCAGTGGCGCATCTGGCCGGCGCCATGGGCGTACCGGTCTTCCTGCTGCTGCCCTTCGCCGCCGATTTCCGCTGGCTGCGCGAGCGCGCGGACAGCCCGTGGTATCCCAGTCTGCGACTTTTCCGGCAGCCGCAATTCGGCGATTGGGACAGCGTCGTGAAGCTATTGCGACAGGAGCTATCCCAGTTCGGAACCCGTTGCGGCAGGGCGGCGTGAGCGCTCCTTGGCAATAACCCGACAAATGCGCGTCGCAAATACTTCATCGATGCCCGGCAATGCTCCGGCTTCGCAACGGAGCAAACAGGGAGCGAATGATGAACAGTCATGACATCCACGAGCACCATGAGCAAGCCGCACATCACCACGAGCATGCCGCCAAGCACCATCATGAAGCCGCCAAGCATCACAAGGCCGGCGATCACGAAAAGGCCGCGCACCATTCCAAGGTTGCTCACGGCCATCACTTGCACGCCACCGACCATCACGAGCATGCGTCGAAAATGCATGCGGACGAGCACGGCGAGTAGTCGCGCGTAACGCGTCGGAGCCAAAAACTTCGCGGCCCCCGGCGGGGAGCTGCCGGAGGCCGCGTCGTAACAGGGTCAGCTCGCATCGCGAACGAACCCCGGGGAGCCGGAAATTGGCGATCAGAAATCAAACATCTGACGAAGCGCGTTGTTTTTTATCCTCGATCTCTGCTTACTGGTCAGAACGGCAAGATGACATCGATCGCTTGTTGCCCCCACGGTACCTGCTGCGCGGTGGTGAGTACGCCGTGGCCACCATAGGCGACGCGCGCCTCGGCTATTTTCGGCAAATCGATGGTATTGTCGCTCTCGATGTCCTCAGGTCGCACGACGCCGGCGACAATGAGCTCCCGCAATTCGGAGTTGAGCCGGACCTCCTGCTTGCCTTCGATCACCATATTTGCGTTCGGCAGCAATTGCGTCACAACCGCGGCGACGTTGGTCAGCAACTGATCCTGGCGGTTGATGTTGCCGGTACCGTTGCTCGCCATATTGCTGTCGGCACTCAGAATCCGGCCCGGCAGCACGGCCTTTGCGGCTGAAGCACCGAGCGTATTGGCGCCTATGAAATTGGTTACGCCGGTATCTTCGGTGGCAGTGCGGCTGACCTGGGTCTGATCCTGGAAGATCGCCGTATCGTTGATATTGATCTTCACCGTCAAGATGTCGCCGACTTGATGCGCCCGTTGATCGTTGAAGAATGCGCGTGAGCCACTGCGCCATAGCGAATTGGGATTGTAGGAGGCCGGCTGCGGATTGGGCATCGGCATTTGCACCGGCTTGTATCCGGGCTTGGCGGTCGGATTGTCGACCGGCGAGAGCGGCGGCTGTTGGCCGATCAGTTTGAGCTGATCGATAGCGGTACAACCGCTCAGGAGCGACGCCAAGGCGGCCGTGCCGATAAGCGCGCGCACGTGCCGGAAACGCGGATTGGACTTCAACATCGGCTCACTCGGTGTTACTCGACGCTATGCTCGCGTGACGGTTTCTCTGATGGGGTAGGGGAATTCGGTGTCGGCCCGGTCTCGACAAAGCGTGTGATGGCGGCGGTGACGGTGACCCGACCGGGACCGGAAATGACGCCCTGGACGACACGTTTGGATTGAACGTTGATCACGCTGATCGTATCGCCGAGCGCGCCGGCATCCTGTGCCTGGCCGCGTAACGTCAGTGACAGCCCCGGTGCCTCATAGACGATCGTCACCGTGTCGTTGTGCTGCACGATCATGGGTTTCATCAGATCGGCTTGGTGCAACGGCTGCCCCGGGCGCAATTGATGGCGGGCGGCGAGCCCCGCCGCTGCGTGAATGTCGCTGATGACGGACCCTTCAGCCTTCGGCCGCCGCGCAACCGCGAGATCGGAGAGTTTCAGCACCTCACCGTGCTCGACCGGATGCTCGACCGTGATGGCGTCGACCGTTTCGATGGCCGTGCCGGTGAACCGGGCCGGCTGCCGGCGCAGCGTCGCGCTGGACGGCAGATCGAACGTCACGTCAAAGCGGGTCGTGCGCGGATTGTAGGCAAGCGCCAGCACCTGCAGTTCGCCGGTTGCGTTCGCCTCGACGTTGAGCGTGCGCACGTTGTTGTCGAACTCGACCAGAATGTTGTGCGCTTCACCGAGGCCGTATTGACCTTCCAGGGCCTTGCTGACGCGCGCGGAAATCTCCTGCGCGTTGATCGCCCGGCCGGCCCGGGTCACAATCACCTCGGAAAGCCCGCGCGTGTCGATGCCGATGAGCTGGTATGGCCGGATCGCTTCGACCACGCGCTCGGTCGGTACCGCTCCCCGGGTGCCAAGATCGGGCGCACGGAAGATCGGAACGTCGGCGACGGGCCCGGCATTCTCGACGATGTCGCCGATGCGCACGATATCGCCGGTCACCGTGATGTTGGCGCGCAGCGCCGGCATCGCATTCTGCGCTGGGACCGGATCGGCGAACAGACCTGCCAGCACGGACGCCAAGACGATAATTCGGATGATGGAACGGATCATCGAATGGATCCTTCTCATTTCATCAGTTGTGATGTCGTTTGCAACATCTCGTCGGCCGCGGTGATGACCTTAGAGTTCATTTCGTAGGCGCGTTGCGCCGCGATCAGATTGGAGATTTCCGTCACCGCCGAGACGTTCGATTGTTCGAGACTGCCCTGCAGGAGCGTGCCGGAGCCATTGGTGCCCGGTACGCCGTCCTGCGGCGTGCCCGACGCCGGCGTGGCAACGAATAAATTGTTGCCGTTCGCCTGCAGGCCGGCATCGTTGATGAAGGTCGTAAGGGTGAACTGGCCGAGGATGCTTGATGTCGTGCTGCCGGGGAGCGTCACCGACACCTGCCCCTGTTGGTTGACGGTGATTCCGGTCGAGTTCGCCGGGATGGTGATCGTCGGCTGTACGAGGTTGCCCTCCGCGGTGACGATACGGCCTTGCGAGTCCATCTGGAACGAGCCGTCGCGCGTGTAGCTGTAAGTGCCGTCCGGCATCAGGATTTTGAACCAGCCGGAGCCTTGGATGGCGACGTCGAGCGTGTTGCCGGTCTGTGAGAGCGTGCCTTGCGTCATCAGCCGGGGCGTGCCGACGGTTTTCACGCCAGAGCCGAGCTCGATGCCGACGGGGAGGATGTTTCCGTTCTCTGACGCTTGTGCGCCGATGCGCTGCACGTGCTCGTAGATGAGATCCTGGAACTCCGCGCGTTGGCTTTTGAAACCGGTGGTCGTCATGTTGGCCAGGTTGCCTGCGATGACCTGGACCTGAAGGTCCATGGCCGCCATTCCTGTCGCCGCGGTATCAAGTGCACGCATGTTGTTGCTTTCTCAAAGTCAACTCGATGTCGGGGCTTGCGATAGCTGTTGCAGCGAATTTCTTCGCATGTCGCCCTGCTGCTGCAGGATAGTGGCGATGTCCGAGTAGTTCCGCGTGATCTCGATCATGCGCGCCATCTCGACGATCGCGCGCACGTTCGATTTTTCCAGCGCGCCTTGCACCACGCGCGTGCCTCGCGGTGCCGGACCGGCGGTGACTCCCTCGGGCGCCAAATACGTCGAGGCGCCATCCTTCAGCAATTTTTGCTGCTGGTCGAAACTGGCCAGCTGCAATTGGCCGCGTGGCGCATCTGCGGTGCCGGCGCCGTCGCGCACGGTGACGATTCCGCTAGGGCTGATGGTGACGTCATGATCGGTGAGCTGCAACGTAATCGGGCCGCCCGTGCCGAGCACTTGATCGCCTTCGCTGGTGACGAGCTGGCCGGTGGCATTGATAGCGAGCGCGCCGTTGCGGGTGTAGCGTTGTCCGCGCGGCGTTTGCACAACGAGGTAGCCCTTGCCGTCGATGGCGATATCGAGCGGGCTGCCGGTCTGCTGGAGCGCGCCAGGGCTCATGTCGATCCAGGTTGCGCGGTCCTGGACGAAGCTGATGCGGCGGTCCTTGCCGGCGCTGAACTCGTTGTCGCGCGCGCCCGGCATGAGTAATTCCGAAAAAGCGGCATTGTCGGCCTTGAAGCCGGTGGTGTCGATGTTGGCGATATTGTTCGCAATGACGTCGAGCTCGCGACTGAGCGACATCTGCCGCGACAGGCCGACGAGAAGCGCATTCTGCATCGGTACACTCCCCTTCCTGCGCGCGAGATGCCGTCTCCCCGGCATCTTCGTCGTGCGTGCCGCGGCCTCTCCCGAGCCGGCGGCGGAGAATGAATTGCAGAAGCCGTGCCACTGGAAAAATCAAGCGCAAACAAACGCTTAGTTTCTGATGGGAGGCTCCGGAGCGGGCAGAAACAGCCGCTACGGGGCCAGCACCCGGCAAATTCTTCCCAGCAGATGGAACTCGGCAAGTATCCGTTAACCATTACCGGCCTAATTTTACCGGCGACGGCGCCCTGTCCTATGCGCCGAACGACGCTCGCGGCCTTTTTGTTTTGCGTTTTCTCCTGCTGGCTGCGTGCGCAACCCACGCAAGCGGAGCGGTGATGGCAACGACAAAAGAAACGCAATTCGAAGCTGACAACGCAGAAGCTGAAGGCGAGGAGGGCAAAGCAGCTCCCGCCAAGCGCAAGCTGCCGCTCAAGATGATCTTGATGGCTGTCGCCGGGCTCGTTGCCGTAGGCGGTATCGGCGGTGGCGGTTATTTCTTCTTTTTTGGCGGGCATGACAAGGCGGAGGCTGCCGCCGCCGCCGCGGTTCCCCAGGCCAAGCCGGTCGTCTTCCTCGACATGCCGGATGTGCTCGTGAATCTGTCGTCGACGGGCGGTGGCGACCGAACGCAATATCTCAAAGTGAAGGTTACGCTCGAATTGCCGGACCAGGCGATGTCGGCGCAAATCCAGCCGGTGATGCCGCGGCTGATGGACGCCTTCCAGACCTATTTGCGTGAATTGCGGCCCAATGATCTCGACGGCTCGGCCGGCCTTTATCGGCTCAAAGAGGAGCTGACGCGCCGCGTCAATGCTTCGATCGCTCCGAGCCGGATCAACGCCGTCCTGTTCAAGGAAATCGTCGTCCAGTGATGCTCCGATCGCTACGACAGAAAGCACAGCCGGTTTAGCCAATGGCGAAGGACCAGATCGACCAGGACGCGCTGGCGGCCGAGTGGGGCGTGGCGCTCGAAGCCGAGCAGCAAGCCACGGGGCCGACCAAAAGCGAGGTTGTACCCGCCGACGCCGAAGCCGCCGACGCAATGGCGGCGGAATGGGCGAACATGGTCGATGACGGCAATTTCATCCAGGCGGCAAAGGGTGGCGCAGAGCGTATCCTTACCCAGGAGGAAATCGACTCGCTTCTCGGCTTCAGCCTTGCCGACGTCTCGCTCAACGACAATTCCGGCATCCGCGCGATCATCGATTCGGCGATGGTTTCCTACGAGCGCTTGCCGATGCTGGAGATCATCTTCGATCGGCTGGTCCGGTTGATGACGACCTCGTTGCGCAATTTCACCTCCGATAACGTCGAGGTGTCGCTCGACCGCATCACGTCAGTACGTTTCGGCGACTATCTCAATTCCATTCCGCTGCCGGCGATTCTCGGCGTGTTCAAAGCCGAGGAATGGGAGAATTTCGGTCTCATCACGGTCAATTCGAACCTCATTTATTCGATCATCGACGTGCTGCTCGGCGGCCGCCGCGGCCAGACCGCTATCCGCGTCGAAGGCCGCCCCTACACGACGATCGAGACGAATCTCGTCAAGCGCATGATCGAAGTCGTGCTTGCCGATGCCGAACTCGCCTTTCGGCCGCTCTCGCCGGTGAAGTTCAACATCGATCGGCTGGAGACAAATCCACGCTTCGCCGCCATCTCGCGGCCGGCGAATGCGGCGATCCTGGTGCGGCTGCGCATCGATATGGAAGATCGCGGCGGCAACATCGAGTTGCTTCTGCCCTACGGCACCATCGAGCCGATCCGCGATGTGCTGTTGCAAATGTTCATGGGCGAAAAATTCGGCCGCGACCCGACTTGGGAAGGTCATCTCGCGACCGAGATGGGCCAGGCGGAAATTGCGGTCGACGCGGTGCTCTACGAAGCGCCGCTGCCGCTCAGGCAGATCATGAAGCTCGAAGTCGGCGACACGCTGATGCTCGAACTCAAATCCGACGCGCCGGTGATCGTGCGCTGCGGCGACGTAACGCTGACCGAAGGCCGTATGGGGCGGGTCGGCGACCGTGTCGCGGTGCGCGTCGGCAAACCGCTGCGCCGACCCAACACGACGCTCGTCATGTTTGAAACGGCGGGCGGCGCCGGCAACCGCATGGAGGCACAGTGACGAACGGCTTTGGAATGATCATCGAAATGCTGGTGGCTATCTTGCTGATGTTGACCATCGGCTATTGCATGATACTCAACCGGCGGCTCAAACTCCTGAAATCGGACGAGCATTCACTGCGGGGGACGATCTCCGAGCTGGTGACCGCGACCGAGATCGCCGAACGGGCTATCGCCGGGCTCAAGCTCACTGTCGAGGACTGCGAGATCGGCTTGGGTGCGCGTCTGCGCAGCGCCGACCGGTTCACCGCCGATCTCGATCGCAGCATCGCCGGCGGCAAGAATCTGCTCGAACGACTGACACAGATCGTGATCGCCGGTGGCGGCACGATGCCCGCCGTCACCGCGGTGCCCCGCCACAACGAGGCGGATGCGCCGCGCGACGCGCAGGCGGTCGCGGTGGCCGCCCAAGCCTTCGCGGAAAGACTGCGCATGAAGGTGCACGGTCTCGCGGCATGATCGGATTCTTGCGCGATCTGCGTCTTCTTCCCATCGCCGTGGTCGCCAGTGCCTGCCTCCTGGCGCTGACCGCGGCCGACCTTCTGCTCGATCGTGGCTCCCCGGCGACATCCGACGGAATGCTGGAGGCCGAAATCGACGCGGCCGTCATTCATTCCGCGCCGGGGATGTCGCGGCCGAGCGATGCGCACGGCTCGTGGGCGCAGCAGATGTTCAACTTCCCCGCCCCAAAGGGCGCGCCGCCGGAACGGTCCAATATGGCGCGTCTTCCCGCCGTTCCACCGCTCGGCGCCGACAGAAGCAACGCCGACATTATTACCGGCTCGGTGCCCGAGCCCGGCGACAAGAGCGAAAAAGCCAAGGGCGAAACGGACAGTGCGACTGCCAAAGACGAAAAGCCTGCGAATGCCGGCAACGGCGGCCAGAACGTGACGCCGCCGCCGGACGGTATGGTGGTCGCGAACAACGGTGCGCCCGGGCCATCCGCCGCGGAGCGCTCCATCCTCGAACGGTTGCAGGCGCGCCGGCAGGAGCTCGACAAGCGCGGCCGCGAACTCGACATCCGTGAAGGTCTCATTGCCGAAGCGGAAAAGCGGGTGGATTCAAAACTTGCCGAAATCAAACAAGGCGAGGCACAGCTTGCTACCGCGACGCAAAAGAAGGACGAGGCCGAAGCCGCGCGCTTCAAGGGACTTGTCACTATGTACGAAAACATGAAGCCGCGCGACGCGGCCAAGATTTTCGATCGTCTGGAGGTCAACGTTCTCCTCCAGGTGGCTTCGCAGATCAATCCACGCAACATGTCGGAGATCCTGGCGCAGATGTCCCCGGAGCGGGCCGAACGATTGACCGTCGAACTGGCCAACCGCGCGCAGGCCGCGCCGAAGGGCAGTAACGCCGATCTGCCGAAGATCGAAGGCCGGCCGGCTTCGCCGTAACTTTTCATCGTGCTCTGCTCGCTCCCGCGCAGGCGGGACCCGATTCCATTTCCCTCGGCACAACGCTGGATTCCCGCTTTCGCTCGAATCGGCGGAGATGTACGAACTCGTCGGCTTGAACGGTATTTGGGAGTTCTCGTGAGCGCAGTTCATATGTTGCGGGCAAAAGTGGGCACCGTGCATCGCGGAGTGTTCGACGCCACGCTGCCAGCGGTCCTGACTATTGCATCCGGCGATATCGTCGAGGTGGCGACGTTGTCGGGCAACGCCGACATGCTTCCCGATGCGCGGTCCGGATTCACCGTGCTGCCCGAACATCGCGCGGTGCTTGCGGGCGTCGCGCCGGGCGAGGGACCGCACCTCATGACCGGCCCGATCGCGGTCGAGGGCGCGATGCCGGGCGACGAGCTTGTCGTCGACATCATCGCCATGGAGCTGGCGCAGGATTGGGGCTGGAATCGGATGGCTCCAGGATGGGGCACGCTGCCGGAGCATTTTCCGCACGCGCGGCGCATTCACGTCGGCATCGATCGGTCCCGCGGCGTCGTGACCATGCCGTGGGGTTTGCAGTTGGCGGCCGCGCCGTTCTTCGGAATCATCGGTGTCGCGCCGCCGCCGGCGATGGGGGCCGTGACCTCGGTCATCCCGCGCGCGTTCGGCGGCAATATCGACAACAGGCATCTCGGGGGTAACGCGACGCTGCACCTTCCAGTGTTCAACCCGGGCGGCCTTCTTTCAGTCGGCGACGGCCACGCCCTTCAGGGCGACGGCGAAGTCTGCCTCACGGCCATCGAGACAGCGCTTACCGGCACGTTGCGCGTCACACTTGCCAAAAGCACCGGCATTACACGGCCATGGGCGGAAACGCCGTCACACGTCATTACCATGGCGTTCGACTCGGACCTGGACGCCGCCGCGGCGTCCGCGGTGTACGAAATGGTAAAGCTGATCGAGCACACCAGCGCTCTTCCCACCGCGGACGCCTATACACTATGCAGCATTGCGGCCGACGTGCACGTGACCCAGCTCGTCAACGTGCACAAGGGCATCCACGTGATGCTGGCGAAATCGGCCTTGCGCCGGGGATAGGGCGCTCACCCCATCGCCATCTCGTCCTTGCGATGTGCCCAGCCCGTGATGTTGGTCTCGATCACCGAAAATATGGCGTAGAGCGCCACGCCGAGCACGGCGAGAATGAGCAGGCCGGCGAAAACGAGCGGCACATCGAAGTTCGAGCTCGCGATCATCATGACGTTGCCGATGCCGCGATTGGACGCCACGGTTTCGGAAATCACGGTGCCGACGAAGGCAAGCGTCACCGAAACCTTCAGCGAGGCGAAAAAGTACGGCATCGTCCGCGGCAAGCCGACATTCCACAGAATCTCGAGTTTGCTGGCGTGCAGCGCCCGCATCACGTCCTCGAGTTCCGGCTCGGTGGTGGCGAGCCCGGTCGCGACATTCACAACGATGGGGAAAATGCACATGATCATCGCCGTGAGCACAGCAGGCACGCCGCCGGCGCCAAACCAGAGGACGAAAATCGGCACGACCGCGACTTTCGGGATGGTGGCAAACCCGATGAGGAGCGGATAGGCGACGTCGTAGGCAAGCCGCGAGGAGCCGACCAGCACGCCGAGCGCGATGCCGATGGCGATGCCCAGGCCAAAGCCGATGAGAGTGGTGTAGAGCGTTTGCAAAATGTGCGGCCACAGCGCCGGCATTCGCGCGATCAGGGTGATGATGATCTCGCTCGGCTTCGGCAGCACGATGTCGCTGACGCCGAACAGCCAGCAAAGCGCCTCCCAAAGAAGGAAAAATCCGAGGATGAATACCGCGGAAGCCAAATGACGGCGAAGTTGCGGGTTCATCAGGCGGCCTCCTTGGCGGGACGCGCCGCGACGATGAGTTCGCGCAGCCGCTGCGTCAGCGCCACGAACGGCGGCGTGTAGGACATTTCGATGGTGCGCGGTCGCGCAAACGGAACCTCGGCGTCGTCGACGATCACGCCCGGCCGCGCGCGCATCACGCAGATCCGATTTGCGAGGTAGCCGGCCTCTTTCAGATCGTGGGTGACGAGCAGCACTGTGGGCCGCATCTTCGTCCACAAGTCCTGCATGATTGCCCACAGTTCCTCGCGGGTGAATTGATCGAGTGCACCGAACGGTTCGTCGAGCATCAGGAGTTGCGGCTCGTGCACCAGCGCCCTGCACAGCGAGGCGCGTTGCAGCATGCCGCCGGAAAGCTGCCACGGGCGCTTGTCGCCGAAATTGGCGAGGCCGACTTCTTTCAACAATGCGTCCGCGCGGTCGCGAAATTCGCCGTTGCGCTTGGCGCGGTATTGCTCGCGAAACGGCGGAACTATTTTCAACGGCAACATGACGTTCTCGCGCACAGTCAGCCACGGCAGCATGGTCGGGTTTTGAAACGCCATGCCGACCCGAATGGGCTCCGCGCCGACCTGCCGGCCGGCGACGTAAACGTAGCCGGTACTGGCAGTGATCAGGCCGCTAACGAGCTTGAGGATAGTCGATTTTCCGCAACCGGACGGACCCACCAGCGCGACGAAATCTCCCTGTTTCAGGCGGAGGTTCGTCAATCCTAGTGCGTGGATTTTTTTATCGCCTCTTCCGTAGCTTAGCGTGACTTCTTCAAGTTCAACAAAATACTGAGAATGGGTTCGTGGGTCGGGAACATTAGCCGAAATCATGTTCAGTGCTCCACGCTGCTACCGTTGTTGTGGTGCAAGATCGCGTCCGTCGTTTGGTCGGGGTGCCGTAACGCCGGCGCCGGCATGTGCTGGATTTTGTGCACCGAGCGGCCCCAGCCGTCGGCGCCGTCGATGAGCGCCCGGTCCTTCATGACAAAGCGCCCGCGCACCAAGGTGTGAAGCGGCAGACCCGTCACGCGGCGGCCGTTCCACGGGGAGACCTTCGAGCGCGATTGCAGTGCGGCGTCGGCAATCGTGTAGTCGCGGGAAAGATCGACCAGCGCCAAGTCGGCGTCGGCTCCCGGCTGGATCGCGCCTTTGCGCGGATAAAGCCCCCAGATATTCGCTGGATTGAACGAGCTCCAGCGCACGTAGTCGCAGAGCGACATGCGACCGTTGTTGACCTCGGTCAGCATCAGCGGCATTTGCGTCTCGACGCCGGGAAATCCGCAATCCACAGCCCAGATGTCGTTACGAGTCTTTTCTTCCGGCGTGTGCGGTGCGTGATCGGTCGCGATCAGGTCGATGGTGCCGTCGGCGAGTGCCGACCAAAGCGGTTCGCGATTGCGTGCTTCGCGCACCGGCGGATTGACGCGGATAATGCCGGCGAGGCCGTGATAGTCGTCGGTAGACAGCAGGAGGTAGTGGGGGCAGGTTTCACCGGTGATATCGACGCCGCGCGCCTTGCCCTCACGCAGCGGGCGCAACTCCTCCGCGGACGAGATGTGCAGGATATGAATGCGCGCGCCGGTCCATTCCGCCAGTATGGCGGCGCGGCTCACGGCTTCGACCGCAACCACGGCGGGTCGCGAGGCGATGTGCGCCAGCGGATCGCGCCGGCCAGCGCGCATCAAGCGCTCCTGGCGGCGCTCCATGATCGAGTTCGTCTCGGCATGCAGCGAGATGCGCTTTCCCGTACGCGCCACGACTTCGAATGCTTCTAGCATCGCGCCGGTCGAAGGCGAGGGGATCTTGCCGAAGGTGTTCCCCATGTAAAGCTTGAAGCCGATGACGCCGCCGTCGATTAAAGCCGGCACGTTGGCGATGGTGTCCTCGCCGAGCAAACCATAAAGGCCGAAGTCCACGCAGGCTCTTTTGGCGGCGATTGCGTGTTTGGCCGCGAGCGCTTCGGCGCTGCCGGTCGGCGGAATGGTGTTCGGCATGTCGAACACGGTGGTTACGCCGCCGAACGCTGCCGCCGCCGTTCCGCTCGCCCAGTCTTCCTTGATTGGATAGCCTGGATCGCGGAAATGTACATGAACGTCGATCGCGCCGGGGAGAATATGCAAACCGCCGGCATTGAACGTTTCGCGGGCCGGCGGCATCGCCTCGCCCGCGCCGACCGAAAGGATGCGCCCGTCTTTGATGGCGATGCTGGCCGCGATCATGCCGTCGTGTGACACCACAGTGCCGTTGCGGATGACGAGATCGGCGGTCGTGGTCATCGCGGGCCTCTCACATCATCGCCCAGCCGCCGTCGACCGGCAGATCGACACCGGTGATCTGGCGCGAGACGTCGCTGGCGAGAAAGAGACAAGCGTGAGCGACGTCGCTGTCGATCGTCACCCGCTTGAGCGCGTAGTCCGCAGCGTGACGCGCGGCGGCTTCCTCGACGCTGATGTTGAGGCGCCTCGCCATATCGGCACAGACTTTTTCCCGGAAGCGCGGCCCGTCGACCATCCCCGGCGCGACACAATTGACATTGATGTTGTACTGGCCGACCTCGAGGGCGAAGCTCTTCGTTATTCCGCGCAGCCCCCACTTCGACGCCGAATACGCCATCCGTCCGGCTCGTCCCCGCATGCCGAACGTGCCGCCGACATTGACGATCTTGCCGTAGCGCTGATCGATCATGGCCGGCAGCACGCTGCGCATGATGTGGAAGGCGCCGCTCATGTTCAGTTTGATGATGTCGTCGAACTCTTCCGGCGTTGTTTCCACGCCGGTCTTGCCGATCGGTCCCGAGCCGCCTGCGACGTTGACGAGGATGTCGATGCGGCCGCCGTAAGCCGCCCTGGCTTTCTCGGCAGCGGCGGCGCATTGCTGCGGCACGGTCAGATCGCACGGTATGATGATTGCGCGGCCGCCCGCTGCCTTGACTGATTTGGCGACGGGTTCGATGGCGGCGTGATCGCGTCCGACCAGCGCCAGGTACGCGCCTTCCGCCGCGAAAGCCTCGGTGACAGCCGCGCCCATGCCTTTCGCCGGACCGGTGATCAGGGCTACGCGTCCATTGAGGTTCAATTCCATCGTCACGTCCTACAGCGGGAGACTT
>Ga0302324_100004028_pt1 | contig 32824 bp, 30 predicted proteins | sample Palsa_T0_1_FD_201949 | JGI IMG/M metagenome (GOLD analysis project Ga0302324, IMG submission 201949) | Peat permafrost microbial communities from Stordalen Mire near Abisko, Sweden - Palsa_T0_1 | ecosystem: Environmental > Terrestrial > Soil > Palsa > Peat permafrost | place: Sweden: Abisko... | reverse complement strand
GCACGACAGGACCTGCTTCCGGTGCGACGGGCCCCGGTCCCAGTCGTCGCCCTTCCCGCTTGGCGCTCGCCCGACCGCCCCTGCTGGGATTGCCTGAGGCATACTCACGGGATGCCTGCGTTGGGCCGCCTCTGACGGCAGCTGTCTTGGCGCGTAACCTCAGCATGAGGATGTGTCCCCGACGGCTGGCATCGTCCCTCGTTCTACTGGGAGGAATGCTCCTGATCGTGGGCTGCGGTGGCTCCGGATCAAGATCGAGCGAACGGGACAGCGTCAAGGCGTTGGTCACGTCGAACGCGGCCGTCTCGAGCAGGCAGATCACGATGGTGCAGGACAACGCGATCCTCGCCTCGCCGGCGACCGAGCTGCCGCTGGTTCGGGCATTGGGCGCCACCACCGTGCGCGTGTTCGTGACGTGGTATTCGCTGGCGCCTGATCCGGCGGCCAAGCAGCCGCCGGAGGGGTTTGACGGGTCAGACCCGAACGCGTACCCGGCGTCGAAGTGGCGGCCCTATGACCAGCTTGTCGAGTACGCCCAGCAGGACGGGATCACGGTCGACTTCGAGCTGACTGGTGGGTCGCCGCGGTGGGCGTCGGGCACCAACCCGCCCGCGAGCTCGCCGGGCTACACCGACGATCGGCGCTACTACAGCTGGGAGCCGAACCCCGCCATGTACGGACAGTTCGTGCACGCGGTCGCCGAGCGCTATGACGGCACCTTCACGCCGGCGGGCTCCAATGCGGCGCTGCCGCGGGTGCACTTCTGGTCGTTTTGGAACGAGCCGAACTTCGGGCAGGACCTCGGCCCGCAGGCCATCGACGGCTCGACGGTGTCGGCCTCCGCGGAGCGCTATCGCGCGCTGCTGGATGCGGCTTGGACGGCGGTCCAGCAGACCGGCCACGCGCATGACACGACGTTGATCGGCGAGATCGCGGCCAAGGGCTACGCCTTGCGGCCGGCGGGGCACCCGGGGCCGCTGCCGGGCAATACCGCCCAGACCCGGGCGCTGGACTTCGTCCGCTATGTCTACTGTTTGGACGCCGACTACCGGCCGCTGCGCGGCATCGCCGCGACTCAGATCGGCTGTCCCGCCGATGCGGCCGGCTCACGCCAGTTCCGTGCGCAGAACCCGGCGCTGTTTGACGCCACCGGTTTCGCTGTTCACGCCTATGACTCCAAGCAGGCGCCCGACGCTAACCCAGCGACGATCAACGCCAACGATGCGACGTTCCCGGTGCTCGGGCGGGTCGCGACGGCCCTGGACCGCATGACCCGCGCCTACGGGTCAGCCAAGCACTTCCCGATCTACAACGACGAGTTCGGCTACATCACCTCCCCGCCACAGGGCAAAGGGAAGGGCGACCCGTCGCCGGCGCAGGCCGCTGTCGAGCTCAACCAGGCCGAGTACCTCAGCTACAAGAACCCGCGGGTCGCCGCCTACTCCCAGTACCTGATCACGGACCCGCCACCCGACCCCAATCCGGGCTTCTCAAGCGGCCTGTACACCTCAACCGGCGCGCCGAAGGCGACCCTGAACGCGTTCCGGATGCCGGTGTGGCTGCCGAACACGACCGTGCGCCGCGGCGCGAACACCGAGATCTGGGGCGGCGCGCGGCCCGCGGCGTTCACTGACCAGACTTCTCGGCTCGTGGATATCCAGATGCAGACCGGCGGCCACGGCCCCTGGAAGACGATTACGACGGTGGAGGCCGCGCCAGGGACTGGGTACATCGACATCAAAACCGCGCTGCCCTACAGCGGCACCCTGCGCCTGGCCTACACCTATCCGAAGACCGGCTCGCTGCTACCACCCGGCGTCCCGGGCACCACGATCGCCAGCCGGACGGTCAACGTGACGGTCACGGGCTAGCTGAGATCGAGCCAGGGAGCCCACGCGTCCCCGGCCCGGGCTAAGCGGAAGCCGGCCACCGCCGTCCACGCAGGGTCGACACGCTTCCAGCTTCGTGAAACGCGAGCAGCGGGAGGGGGTCAGCTGGTGGGGATCGAGAAGTAGTCCTGCGCAGTCCCTACGCCGCGTCGGCGAGAGCCCGGAGCGACCATTCCGGCCAGCTCCACCAGGACCCGCTGTACAGGCCGAGGAAGCCGCATAGGTGGCCGTGATCCCACCACAGTAGATCCTCGACACGGGCGCCGGTGCGAGCCTCCAGGACCTCCCATTCCAGCTTCAGCCTGCCGCCGTCCGCGCCAGATGAGGACGGCGCGCCGGTCGGATGGGTCGCGCTCGCGGGCGACCCACCGGCCTTGTTCGAGCCGGTCGAGGATCCGGTCATGGTCGCTGGATGTAGTCCCGCGTCCTCAGCGATCCAGCATGCGTCCACAAGCACGTCTTCGTGGCGAAATGATCTCGATCTGCACGGCTTCCGACTCCAGAAAGAAGGCAGCCATGCCCGTCCCAGAGCCTCCGACACCGTAGTTGTGTCAGCTAGGCGGTGATGCCGTGGATGTCGAGTTTGGCGACCAGTTCAGGGTCGTTGAACACGTCGATCGTGACCGCGTGATCGTTGACGACCGTGAACGCGAGCACGGCGAACGGGAGATCACCGTCGAACGCGACCACGCCCGCGGCACCATTGATGAGTGCCGGACGAACGTGTGGCGCGAAACGCCGGGCCGTGATCGCCCCGTGAGCGACCCTGGCGGCGCCGTGCAGCTCGACCGGGTCGCCGTCGCTGCGGTGGGCGCGGAGCACGACGTCGGGGTCGAGCACCACCACGAGCGCATCGAGGTCGCCGTCGCGGGCAGCGGTGAAGTAGGCATCGACGACGGCCCGCTGCCGGGTCAGGTCCGGGTCTGGTGCTGGCGCGCCTTCGCGCACCCGTCGGCGGGCGCGACTGGCGAGCTGGCGGGTCGCCTGCGGTGAGCGCTGGAGCATCTCCGCGATTTCGTCGAAGGGAACGGCGAACATGTCGTGCAGCACGAACGCGAGTCGTTCGGCGGGGTTGAGTGTGTCGAGCACCACCTGCAGCGCGATCCCGACCGCGTCGGCCAGCAGCGCTTCGTGTTCGGGATCGGTCCCGATCGCTGGGTCGTCGATGATCGGCTCCGGCCGCAGGCCGTCGAGCGGCTGCTCGCTGCGGGTCCGGCGGGATCGGAGCATGTTCAGGCAGATCCGGGCGACGACCGTCGTGAGCCACGCCTCGAGGCTGTCGAGCTGCTCCGCGTCGGTACGCGACAGGCGTAGCCACGCATCCTGCACAGCGTCGTCGGCCTCGCTGAGCGAGCCGAGGATCCGGTAGGCGACCGCCCGCAGCCGAGGGCGCTGACGGTCGAACTTTTCGGCCAAGTGAAGTTCGCTCATCTCTGTCACATCGTCCTGGTCTGGCGGGTCATAAGGGGTAGACCCGCGAACCCAAACCGACGTGACAGGAGGTGCCAGATGGCACGGATCGAGGGAGTGTCGAAGCGTAAGGCCGGGCCGATGGTCAAGCTCATCTACATGCTCGGACCAAGGATGACGAAGAAACTGACCGGCCGCGCAGCGCAGACCGGCAGCGGTCTGGAGCCGATCGAGATCTGGGCCTACCGGCCGAAGATGATGACGGGGATGGGCAAGTTCAACCAGGCGGTGCGCAAGGGGAAGTCGGTCGACGAGCGCCTCAAGAACCTCATCGAGCTAAAGGGGGCGCAGATGATCGGATGCGAGTTCTGCGTCGACTTGGGTTCCCAGATCTGCCGCAACTCCGGCTGCTCCGACGACGAGTTGCTGGCACTGCCCGGCTACCGCCAGAGCGACCTTTTCACAGCCCGCGAGAAGCTGGCGCTCGACTACACGGTCGCCGTGATGCGCACGCCGGTCGAGGTCACCGACGAGCTGTTCGCGCAGATGATGGAGCACTTCAGCAACACGCAGCTCGTCGAGATCACCGCACATCTCATGGTCGTCAACCTCGACCGGTTCAACGCCGCCTTCGGGATCGGCTCGGCCGGGTTCAGCAACGGCATGGTTTGTGTGCCACCGGCCCGCCCCGCCACCAACCCCGCGCTGACCGGGACCGTTTAGACAACAGCGGCCAGGTCGGCTACCGCCTCAGCGACCTGTCCTTTGCCGGCGCGTTATTTGGAGTCGAGCGGCAGCGTCGCCGCGAGGATCGTCCCGCCCTGAGAAGGGCTCTCGACGGTAAGCCGGCCGTTGAGGGCCGTCACGCGGTCGCTGAGCCCCGCCATCCCGGGACCGCGCGGATCGGCGCCGCCGACACCATCGTCGCGAACCTCCACGAAAAGCGTGGTGTCCTTCACAAACGCGCTGACCTTCGCCCGCTCGGCCCGCGCGTGCTTGACGACGTTGGTCAGCGCCTCGGCCGCGACGAAGTACGCCGTCGCTTCAATCACGGGCGGGAGCCGTGGCACCCCGATGTCGATCTGCACCGGGATCGACATCCTCGCGGCCAGCTCATCTACTCCGGCTCGCAGCCCCTCGCGGGTCAGGACCGAGGGCAGGATGCCATGCACCAGCTCGCGCAAATCGTCGTTGGCCGTCTCCGCGTACTGGAGCGCCTCGCTCATCAGCGGGGCCAGGTCCGGCTGGCCCTGGTCAAGCGCGCGTCGGGCCAGCTTCAGTGCGATGATCGTATGCACCAGTCCCTGCTGCGCGCCGTCGTGGAGATCTCGCACCACACGGCGCCGGGCCTCGTGAGCCTCGGTGACCAAACGGGCTCTGGAGGCGGTGAGCTGATTACGGCTGTCGGCGTTCGCGATCGCCGTCGCTACGAGCTCGGTGAACGCGGCGAGGCGCTCCTCTGTGTCCGGCGCCAGCGCGTCGCGGTTCGAGCCGACGCCTACCACCCCCCACACGTGGCCCTCCACGATGACTGGCGTCGCGACCGCTGAGCGTACGCCCACCTCGCGGATGTGATCAGCCAGCTCGCCAGTGGCAGTGGTGTCGTAGTTGTCGATGCGGGCCGGACGTCCGGTCTCGAATATGGTCGTGGTGGGGTTCTTTCCCCCGATCGGCCATCGGCTGCCGATAGGAAGAAGGGGCTTCCCTCCGCTCGCGAGGACGGTGTACGTACCGTCGGAATCAAAGCGGCTGAGATGCGCCCCGTCGGTAAGAAACAGCCGCGCGACCTCCTCGCTCACCGACGCGAACACTCCCTCAGGCGGCACACCCCGAGCGACCAAGGTCGCGACGCGACGCAGCGCTTCCTGCTCTCCGGCCAAACGGGCTAGCCGGGCGCGGCTCTCCGCGTTTGCGATCGCCGTTGCCACCAGCTCCGTGAACGAGGCGAGGCGCGCCTCGGTGTCGGCCGGCGGCGGCTCCTCCCGGATCGAGCTGATGCCTATCAAACCCCATACGCGGCCCTCGACAATGATGGGTGCCGCCACCGACGAGCGGACGCCCCCTGCGCGGACCTCGTCAGCGAGGGGGCCGTTGAAATCGGCATAGTTGTTGACTCGGCCCGGGCGGCCGGTCTCCAATATGATCGCGGTGAGGGTGTTCTTTTCCCCAAGCGGCCACCGGCTGCCCACGGGAAAGTGTGCCCGTGCCCCGGCCCTGGCGAGGACGGTGAAGGTGCCGTCGGACTCATAGCGCACCATGTGTGACATGTCAGCCGCAAGCAGCCGCCCGATCTCGTCGGTGACCGCCAGAAACACTTCCTCCGGAGACGGGCCCCGTGCGACCAGGGTCGCGACGCGGCGCAACGCCGCCTGCTGCTCAGCGAGCCGGGCCAGCTCGGCCCGACTCTCTGCGTTCGCGACCGCCGTCGCCACCAACTCGGTGAACGATCCCAGGCGCGCCTCGGTGTCGGCCGGTAGTGGCTTCTCCCGGGTCGTGACGACGGCCATGAGGCCCCACACGCGGCCCTCGACGATGATCGGCGTCCCGACTGTCGAGCGGATACCGTCCTCGCGGGCCTGGTCAATGTGCGCACCGCTCACTCCGGCATAGTTCTCAAGCCGGGCGGGACGCGCCGTCTCGAACACCAGCGTCGCGGCGTTGTTTCCCCCCAGCGGCCAGCGGCCGCCCACGGGCCAGGGCCTTCCCAAGCTCCCGACACTGCCGACGATGGTGAACGCGCCATCGGGCACATAGCGGCACATGACCGTCCAGTCGGTGGGAAACAGCCGCGCGACCTCCGCGGTGACCGCCGCGAACACCTCCTCAGGCTCCGCTCCGCGCGCCACCAGCGTCGCCACCCGTCGCAACGCTGCCTGCTCCTTGGCCACCCCGCGGAGTCCCGTCCCATTCAACGGCGCCCTCCATCGGATCTCGCGCCAAGGGCAAATCGTCTGCCGCGATACCACCACTGGGCAGCACGCCCAGCGCCGACCCCCACGCCCCTACGAGGCGCGAACACCGCCCGCAGCAGGAGCGACGGCGCGTACGTGCGCATGGACCTGCAAGTCTACCCCTGCAGAATCACTACGTGAGCCCCGCTCAGCCTCCACCGGGCGCCCTCCATCGCTCCCCCTGGCGATCTCAGCGGCGGTCCCTGGAGTGGCGCGCGGGCTCCTCAGCCTCAGCAAACGGACAAGGCTCTCGGCCGGAACCTTTCAAGTTGGAGGAGCCAGCGGGGTCGTGAAAAGGCTCAAGCCCGGCTTTCATTCACGAGGAGTATTCCCCGCGACGCGGTTGCAGTCTCGGATTGCGCGGAATGCGCGCACGCGTCGGCCTGAGTGCTAGCTGGTTCCCTGCTAGCGGTCCCTCGCTCGTCTCGACAACGCGCTCCAAAGATCGGTCTGCCCCGAGACACTGCGTGACCAGGCAGGGGTTATGGGTGGTGTTCGAGGCGCGTGCCGTCGAAGACGTGTCCGCGGGTCCGGGGGCGATTGAGGAGCTCGTGGGGAAAGCCGAGGTCGATGGCGCTGGCCCTGTCCAGAGTCGCGCGCTGGCTCTCGGTGAAGGTCACCTCGAGGGCGCCGAGGTTGTCCTCGAGCTGGGACAACGTCCGGGCACCGACGATCGGGGCGGTGGTCGCCGGGTTGAGCAGCGTCCAGGCGAGGGCCACTTGGGATGGTGTGTGGCCGATCTCGGTTGCGACGTCACGGACCGCCTCGGCGATCGCGAGTCCGCGTTCGCTGAGCACCCCCGCCGCGACGGCGAGGTTCTTACGGGTCTGTGCGCTGTCGGGGTTGTCGAGGTCGGCGCGGGTGTACTTGCCGGTCAGTACGCCCTTGGCCAGCGCTGCCCACGGCAGCACGCCCAGGCCCATCTCGCGCGCCATCGGGATCAGGTCGCGTTCGGTGGTGCGTTCGATCAGGCTGTATTCGATCTGCAGTGCGACCAGCGGCGCCCAGCCGCGCAGGGCGGCGATTGCTTGCATCCGTGAGACCTGCCACGCGGGGGTATCGGAGATCCCGACGTACAGCACCTTGCCTGAGCGGACCAGGTCGTCTAATCCGCGGAGGATCTCTTCGACCGGTGTCGTGCCGTCCCAGACGTGGAGGTAGAGCAGGTCGATGTAGTCGGTGCCCAACCGCCGGAGGCTTGACTCGACCGAGGCGATCATGCTCTTGCGGTGGTTGCCGCCAGAGTTCGGGTCGCCCGGCTGCCTCCAGCACGAGTACTTGGTGGCGATCACGAGTCGCTCGCGGCGGTCGTGGGCGAACTGCCCCACCAGCCGTTCGGAGGTGCCGTTCGTGTAGTTGTTGGCGGTATCGATGAAGTTGCCACCCCGCTCCACGTACGCGTCGAACAGTTTCCGCGCCTCAACGTCGTCCGCGCCCCAACCCCACTCGGTTCCGAACGTCATCGTCCCCAGCGCCATCGGCGAAACCCGCAGGCCGGACCGACCCAGCAGGCGGTAGGTGTCAAGCGAACGCACGACGCTGCGGGACGCGTCGTTCGTGCTGGGCACGGCGCTCAAGGTCTGATTGGCCATCTCATCCTCCTGATCGTTGTGTGTGCTCGTCATCTCACCCTCCTCACCCGTGTCGGTCTGCACCCTCCGTCCTTCACTCTCCCAACGCCCGCAGGGCAAGGCCGCATAACGGACGCGAGCATGCGCGACGGCGGTCGCCGCGCCGACCGTCGACACGGCACCAGTAATTGGCGACCGCCTAGCTGTTACGGTCAAGCAACGCGCCGATGGACCAAGCTGTTCTCCACCGGTGCGATTCGCGTGCGGTAGCCATCGATCTTTCGGTCGATGTCTTGCAGGTTGCGCTGCATCTCCTCCACCTGCCGGATCACCGCACCCCGGTGCTGTTCCAGCAGCGCCAGCCGTTGGTCCTCGTTCCCGCGACCGGCGCGGACAAGCTCCGCGTAATCGCGCATTCTGCGGATTGGCATGCCCGTCTTGCGGACCTTCGTCAGGAACACCAACCACCCCACGTCGCGCTCGCCGTAGCGGCGGTGCCCTGAGCCCGCGCGTTCCACGGGACCGAGCATCAACCCAGCCCGCTCGTAATAACGCAACGCGTCGATGCTCATCCCCGCTTGACTCGCGGCCTCCGCAATGCTGAAAGTCCTCGTCATCGTCAAATTACCTCCGAGAAGCGATGCTAAGACCTGGAGCGCGCTCCAGGTCAAGGCCCAGGACGGCGAGATTCAACCCGAGCGGCCTGCCGTCCCCGTTCAGCTCGAAGTTCGCCGTGCATTTGGCGCGGCGCAGGCACCGCGCTAGGCCACATAGTTCCCCGCTCAGCCGTAGGTCCACCTGTGGTTGACGAGGCGCCAACCCTCGCCGGGAGCCTCCAGCGAGCGGTCGAGGCGACCAATATGGCGGAGATTCACGAGGACGATCCGCCACGCAACATGAGTTGCGGAAGTCTGGCGAGGCCGGCGTCGCAGGCGATGCCCCCGCAGCGCGCCTGCGCGCCACCTCGCTTAGACGGGAGAGGGTCCGGGGGGCCCAGATCCGTCTGGGCCCCCCGGGGGTCAGGGACTGGGGGCGCAGTCCCTGACAGTCAAGGGCAAGGTTCCCCCGAAGGTTCATTCAAACCAACGGCGCTGACCTGCCGTCGGATTGTGCGGCGCCCGGCTGTCATGGCCGGCGGTGCTCGAGGTTGGGGATCTTGATCGCACGCGTGACCGCGCGGTCATATCCCTTGGCGTCCTTAAAACCGATGTCCAGGACCGCGTCACCCGCTGGAATGTGTTCGTTGACCGCCAGCTCAAGGCCGCGGTCTCCGGAGCGCATGTGCGTGGGGCCATCGCTCGCCAGTCGACGTTTTCCGCGCCGCAGCTCGACGGTGGCGTAGACCGGCTCGTCGTTGCGGAACCCGAGCACCAGCGTCCGCTTGCCAGACCGGGTGCGCGTCCAGTGAAACCTGCGGAGGTACGCCCGCGCGGCCGGGGTGGTCGTGGTCGGAGAGGTGGTGGTCGGTGTTGTGGTCGTCGCCGTGGTCGTGGTGCTGGTTTCCGTGGTTCCGCCGAACCCGTCGGCGTTGGTGCTGGGCAGCCCGGCGAGGATGATGTTGAACGTCCCGGAGTACCCCTCGCTGGTATTGCCGGTGAGCGTGGGGGTGACCTCAGCACCGTCGTCAACGACACCGGTATCGCCGGCCCCGGTCCAGTCCTCCTGCCAGACGCGATCGTTCTCGTCGATCACCCGCGGGCTGTTGGGATTGGTGGTGTACGGGGAGGTGGCCGCGACTGCGGCGTCGATCGTGTCGCCGAAGAACAGCTGGGTCTGCCACTCGAAGGTTTGATCAGACGAGCTGTCGAAGGCGCGGATCTCGACATGAAGATGCATCGTGCGGCCGGAGTACCAGCCGGGCATGTTGGTGGTGAACTGCACCATCCCGTCGGCGTCGGTGACCTGATAGCCGCGCAGGTAGTTGGTGCCGGTGCTGTTCTCAGACGCCTCGTCGGAGTAGACACCTTCCGCGTTAGCGTTCCAGATGTCGACCACGGCACCCCCATACGGCGTGCAGTTGTCATCGGAGTACAGGTACAGCGTGATCACCAGCGGGATCCCGGCCTGCGCGACCCCGGTGCTCGTATCGGTCCGGACGTCAGAGCGGTTGAGCCGCACATCAACGAAGTACGGTCCCGGCTCCTTTTCCGGAGTCACGGTCGTGCAGCTGACCGTCGTGACCCCAGCCGCGGTCGCCTGTCCCGAGACACCCGACGTCCCGGCAACCAGGCCAGCGAGCTTCACACCTGCCAGTCCCGCGCCGGCGGCACCCGCCGCCGTGAGCGCCTGACGGCGCGTGATCTCATGGGGTTTGCTCATATCGCCCTTCCCGCTGCATCCTCGAAGCTCACAGTTGACGCAGCCAGCATCCGCCTGCCGTGTAGGACAGATCTAAGAGCGGCGTGCGACCGGGCTAAGACTGCTCTCTCGGCGCTTCAACCAGTCGGAAGCCCGACCGGAAGCTCGCGGGCTTCTGGTTCGTCGCCGACGGGGTCGTATCGGCGGGCGCGGGGGCCGCGCCGTGGCCGCGCTTTGGATCATGGCCAGCCCCGCCCCGGACAGCTGCCTGACGATAAGAGTCAGCTAGCGGGCGGAAGGACGACGGTGCTGTCTGGGTGAGCGGAGCATCGGATCGCGGGGTCACGGCTAGGTCACCGTGGGTTCACAGGCGAGCTCGTCCAGCTTGTGGCGGGTGTGATCTGGTCGGATAATGGGGCGGTTGCGGGAGGCGCTGTGCCTGTGGCGCGGTCCGGCGTTCGCGAACGTCGCGGGGCTCGAGCACGTGCAGAGCGAGATTCGGCGGCTTGAGGAGTTGCGACTGGTGGCAATGATGGACCGGGTCGGCGCCACCCTGCAGCAGACCGAGCGAGTCTGCCAAGAGAGGACGTACGAGATCCTCAGCGCGCAGTTCGATGAGGCCACCTTAGGGGCACTGCTCGACGACGGCCGGAAAACGATTACGGGAAGCCGCTGATGCAATCGACGAGCCTCACAGTCCTTGCTGAATACGTGTCTGCCGGCAAGCATGGGACCGGCGCTCAGGAATGCTCCGGCGTGGTCTCCCGCCACGGGGCCGCCGCACGACTGACGGGTCCGGCACTGGATCCGAATGCAATCGGGTGCGGCCGTCATAGTCACGGATATGCTTCGTGGCACCGGCCACCCGCACCAGGCGGTTGGCGATGATCCTGCGGGGGGTTGACTGACGATGGAGCGCTGGTGAGGGCGAGGCGGACACGGGCGGCGGCGCTGGCGGTGATCGTAGCGTGCGGCGTGGCGACGACGGCGCTGGCGGTGGCGGGAACGGCGGAGGCGTCGTCGGGGAAGGTCCCGCGGTGTGAGAAGATCACGGTCAAGAGCCAGCGCTGGGGCGTCTACATCGCAAAGGGGAAGGTCAACTGCGCGATCGCCGGCAAGCTGCTGAAGGCGGTCCTGGCCGGCAAGGGCAAGCCCCTCGTCGGGAACGGCACTGGGGGCAGCCGCTACGACAGCTGGGTGTGCCCCTACGACCAGATGGGAGTCGTGACCTGCCAGCACGGGACCAAACCGGTCGCCAATGCCAGCCGGCAGATCTTCGCCCTCAGCTGTGCGACCGGGGCCGGGGGGCCGGGCTGCCCGGCCCGCGGCGAGGACTGACCGACGAGAGGCTGCCGCTCGCTCATCTGCGGCTCGAGTGACGAGATCCGCTTTCCGCGCAACGCAGGGCGCCTGTCGGGTAGACGAGAAGCTCGTCGGGCGCGCAAAGCAGGTGCGGAGCCCCAAATCGAGGTCTCCGCACCTGCGGCGCTTTAGAGTTTGTCGATGGTGATCGTGATGTTGGTCTTCGTGCTGGTGACCGGCTGGGCGATCACGGTCCCGGTCGCGTTCGCGTAGTGGCCGGTCCCGTCGAGAAGGCTTCCCGTCACGCCCGTGGGCGATGGGGTCGTGTGCAGGAAGAGATCGCCGTTGGCCAGGTCGACGGTGACCGCGCACTTTGGCGGCGTCTTGGGCGCGGTGTTGCGGCAGTTGACGCTGTCGGATCCAATCACCTTCCCTGCCGGGTTGCGATCGACGTCGGCTTCGATCAGGCCAGTCGGGATCATCGTCGCCGCTTTGGTCAGCGAGACGAACTTGATCGTCGTTTCCGATCTCGCTTGCGCTGGCTCGAGGGAGACCGTGATCGCCGTCGTCGCGCCGGCCAGAGCGATCGTCAGGCCGACGAGGGCTCGCCGGCCGATCCGGCGGAGATGACGATCGCGCTGCGCCTGGGCGGCGACGGGCTGCTGTGGATCTGGGTTGCTCGGATGCACTTGAGAGCTCCTTACTCGATGGTCGGTAGGGCTTCAGTGTCGGCTCGAGCGCCGTGCCCGTCGTCAACCCGCGGGGGGATCTAACGGGCGTTTGGGTAAGCCTCTGGGCGTAGGCCGTCGCCTGCGAGCGCGCGTGGCTCGCTCAGGCCCCAGTATTCGGATCGGGCGTGCTGAAGCCGCATTCGTAGGCAAGTACGACCGCTTGCACGCGGTCGCGCAGGTCGAGCTTCAGCAGGATACGGCGGACGTGTGTCTTGACCGTCGATTCTTCGACGACGAGCTCAGCGGCGATCTCGGTGTTCGAGCGCCCTTGGGCGACTAGGCGCAGGACGTCGAGCTCGCGCGGGGTCAATCCCGCGAGGCGATCGGGGACGCCGTCGGTCGGGCGGGCGGCATTGGCGAAGCGCTTGATCAGGCGGCGCGTGACCGCAGGGTCGATCAGTGCGTCACCAGCGGCGATGCTGCGGACCGCCCAGCACAGCTGCTCGGGCGGGACGTCCTTGAGCAGGAAGCCGCTCGCGCCCGCTCGCAGGGCGTCGAACACGTACGCGTCGGCATCGAACGTCGTCAGGATCAGGACGCGGCTGTCGGTCTCGGCAATGATCCGCCGCGCCGCGGTGAGGCCGTCCATGCCGGGCATGCGGATGTCGAGCAGTACGACGTCGGGGGAGCGCTTGGCGACGAGATCGATGGCATCGAGGCCGTCGGCGGCCTCGCCCACGATCCGGAGGTCGGGCTCGACCTCGAGGATCGCGCGGAAGCCGGCGCGGACCAGGCGCTGGTCATCGACGATCAGCACCGAGATCTCGCCCGGCGTGGCCTCGGCTGGGCCCATCGCTGCTTCGCTCCTCTCTCTGGCGTACGGGGCTGGGCTCAAGATCATCCCTGAGACGGACGCGGGGTGCTCGACGGCGCCCTAGCCTGACGATCGTCATCGGACCGTGCACGAGTTGAGTTGCCGGGGCGCGGTCGCGACAATGTCACCGACCGGAAAGGGATGCACGAGATGTTGCGGACAGTCAGGGGCTGGTTCGGCACGTCGCTGTTTGGGGTACGCGGAGTCAACCGCGCCGACGGACTTCTCGCTCTGATGCTGAGCGCAGGAGCGGTCGCGCAGACGAGCGGGGTAGTGCATACCGGCCACCCGCACGGGGGCTTCTGGGCTTCGCTCGCCGTGCTGACGATGACGGTGCCAGTGGCGTGGCGCCGACGCGCTCCGCTCGCCGCGGTCGCGACGCTCGCCGCGGGCGCCCTGTTCAACGGGCTCGTGATCGGCTCGATGGTCCGTTGCGGCGCGGGACTCCCGGCGCTAGCGCTGACGGTGTTCGCGGTCGGCGTGCGCTGCGAGCTGCGCCGCGCGCAGGCGGGCGCTGCGCTGGCGGTCGTGGCGATCGTGGCCCAGGCGCGATATGACCCTAACCTCACCTTCAAGTTCTCCATTCCTGGCGCGGTGCTGGTGCTGGCGCTGTGGGGCGTGGGGCGGCTTGTGCATTCGCGCGAGGGGATCGTGACGAGCCTGCGCGAGCGCACCCGCGAGCTGAGCGAGCAGCGAGAGCGGACCGCTCGGGTCGCCGTCGCGGCCGAGCGTGCGCGCGTCGCCGCGGGCGTAGACGGGCTGCTGCAGAAGCGGATCGGGGCGATGGCGGTGGAAGCGACGAGCGGGCGGGCGGCCGTCGCAGGCGAGCAGCCCGAGATCGCTCGCGAGACGCTTGCCAAAATCGAGCACCAGGGCCGCAGGACGCTTGCGCAGATGCGCGAGATCGTGGGGGAGCTGCGCGATGAGGCCCCGACTGGACCGCAGCCGGGGCTCGCCGACCTCGAGGGGCTGCTCGAGCGTGCCACCACGGCCAGCGTGCGTCTGACGGTCGACGGCGATCGGCAAGGGCTTCCGGCCGGCCTCGAGCTGTCCGGCTATCGGATCGTCGAGCATCTTTTACAGACGCTCCAGGACGCGCCCGAGGCGCGCGTCGATGTCACGCTCAGGTTCGCAAGCGATGTACTCGAGATCGGCCTCGCTGGTCCGGCGCGCGGCGGTGTCGACTCCGCCACCGCGCTCGCCAGTGCCCGCGAGTGGGTCGCGTTGCACGGCGGCAAGCTCGAAACCGGAGCGCGAGCGGGCCGCTCGCAGACGGTTGTGCGCTTGCCGCTGATGACCGCCTATGCATGAGGCGCTGAGAGCCGCGATGGCGCGCGCCGGATGGCGCCTGGACGCCGCGGTCGCGTTTGCGGTCGGTGGCACTGGCGCCGCCCAGCTACTTGCAGCCAAGAGCAACGGGAACGGGCCGCAGGCGGGTCTCGCGGTCGCGCTGGCTGTCGGCTGCGTGGCGATCCCTGTTCGCCGACGCTACCCGCTCGCCGCTGCGGTCGTTGCCGGCGCTGTGTGGTTCGTTCCCGGCGTCGTGATCGGGCACCGCTGGTCGGACGCGTCGCCGACCGTCTTCGCGTTTGCGTTCATGCTGTTCGCGTACACCCTTGGCTCGCGTGAGCAGAACACGCGCGGGCTGCTCGGCCTCGTGGCGGTGATAATCGGCTCCAGCGCCGGCGACTTCGCAGACCCCGTCACGATGTTCGTTTTCACCGTCCCCGCGTGGGTTGCCGGTGCGGTCGTGCAATCCCGCAGTCGTTTGACTGTCCAGCTAGCGGAGCGAGCCCGCGAGCTCGACGACGAGCGTGAGGCGTTCGCGCGCGAGGCGGTCGCCTTCGAGCGCGTCCGGATCGCTCGTGAGATGCACGACATCGTCGCGCACAACATCAGCATGATGGTCGTGCAGGCCGGTGCCGGCCAACGACAGCTTGCCTCAGACCCCGCCCGCGCAGCGGAGGCGTTCGATCACATCAAAGCTGCCGCTGACCTGACCGAGCTCGAGCTCGGCCGCCTCCTCGAGCTGTTGGGCGGGGATTCGCCCAACCACACCGTCGACGGGCTGGGATTGATCGACGAGCTCGTCCGACGCGCCGCCGCGACCGGCATACCCGCCACCTGCCGACTCAGCGGCGCGCACGACGCGCTGCCCGTCAACCTGGGCGCGACGGCCTACCGGATAGCCCAGGAGGGGCTCACCAACGCGGTGAAACATGCGCCGGGGGCCCCCGTCGAAATCATCATCGACGCCGGCGCTGACACCGTGACGATCACGGTCCAGAACGGGCCGCCGCCGAGCGGGGCTTCGGAACTGGAGGGGACGGGCGGACAGCACGGCATCTCGGGCATGCGCGAGCGCGTGCACGACGATGGCGGCACGCTCCGGGCCGGACCGGCCGCAGACGGGGGCTGGAACCTGACCGCACGGCTCCCGCGCCGGGCGACGACGCAGGCCTGAGAGCCGGTAACACTCGCAACATCCGCGAAGCGGCGTAGCTCCTCGCACAGCGGCGGAATCGAGGTGGCGCAGAGACGTCCATCCTGGCCGAGAAGCCCCGGTTGCCAAGTGGCCTAGTGCGTGAGCTCGACGTCCTGCGCATCGTCGCCGAAGGACGCTCGAACGCCGAGACCGCCGCCGAGCTCGTCGTCGAGGAATCGACCGTCAAGACGCACGTCCGTCGGATCCTGCTCAAGCTTGACCTGTGCGACCGCGTCCGAGCCGTCGTGCTCGCCTACGAACCCGGCTTCGTCTCACCAGACCAGGATCATCGCGCCTGAGCGATCGCCGCGCGCGTCGCGCCCCCCAACCGCGTACGCCCCGAGGCTGAGGCGAGCCTCTCCAAGATCCGCCTTCGGAGCGACGACGGGGGATCCGCACTGGTCGACACTGACGCCCTACCGATCCCGAGCAGGGAGTTTCTCAATGAGCCCGAGCAGCGCGGACCCGAAGCAGCCGGTCGCCGCCCACGCACAACGCGATCATCGCGCGAGAAAACTTGCGTTGCGCGCGCTGATCAGCACCGCGATCGCCCTCGCCGGCTCGGCCGCTGGAATCACTGTGTTCCTCACACCAGCCCAGGCCCGATCGTCAGCGATGATCGGGACGCTCGCGCAAGGCGCGATCCCAACCCGTGCCCAGGGGCGCCAGCACCGAACCGTCGAGCCACCGATGCGAGCCCGACGCTCCAGCGCGCGGCGGCCGGCTGACGCCGGACGGTCCCGGCTGACGTGGAGTGGCTCGCCTTCTCGGCTGATGACCGGCGCGGTCGGCCACCCGGCGGAGCTCCACTTGTCCGAATTGTTGGGTCCGGGGTTGGGTTCGCTCGGATCGGCATCTGTGGGTTCGGCGCCGACAGGACTCGGGCCGTCGGCGCTCGCGGTCGACGCCGCGACGCAGACGATCTACGTGGCCAACGGCAACAACGCCAACGGACCCGATGCTGGCGGGGACACGGTCTCGGTGATCGACGCGCGCCGCTGCAACGCGCAGGACGTGTCGCGCTGCAAGGGGCCGTGGCCGACGATCAAGGTCGGGAACCTGCCCAGCGGGGTCGCGATCGACAAGGCGACCGACACCGTATATGTGGCCAACGTCGGCGATAGCACGGTGTCTGTGTTTAACGGCGCGACCTGTAACGCGGAGGAAACGCAGGGTTGCGGGCAGACGCCGGCGACGGTCCCGGTCGGATCGGCGCCGATCGGGATCTTCAATGACCCTGCCAACCACACCCTGTACGTCCCGAATTTCGACAACGGAGCTGGGGACAGCACGACCGTCTCGATGATCGACAGCGCGACGTGTAACGCGAGCGATCTGAGTGCCTGCCCGACGACTGAGCCCCCGACGGTCGACGTCGGCGCGGCGCCCGACGATGTCGACGTGAACCAGGCCACCCACACCGTGTATGTGACGACGATCGGAGCGGTCAACGGTTGGGCGGTATTCAACGCGGACACGTGCAACGCGACCGTGCAGTCGGGGTGCGGCGCAATTGGCACGCTGAGCGGCGACCCCGCCGGCCCGGACGCCGGCCAGGTCGATCCGGCGAATAACACGCTTTACACCGCCAACTACGATGACACGATCTCGGCGTTTGACCTGCGCGACTGTGACGCCGGCGACCTGGCGGGCTGCGCGACCGACACTCCGGGCACCGTCACGCCCGTCCAAAACGCTGCAGAGCACGCCTTGTGGGTGGTTGTCGACGTCTCGTTGCACAGCGTGTACGTCTCCTATCAGCGGGACGACGCGCTGTTCGTGATCAACACCGATATCTGCAACGGAACGCATCGGCCGGCGTGCGCAACGCTCACACCACCCCAGGCCGCGACCGGCGCGCAGCCGGAGGGGGTCGCGCTCGATCAGCAGACCCAGACGCTGTATACGGCCAACGAGACCGACAACGACATCTCGGTGATCGACGCCTCGCGTTGCGACGCGACAGTCACCAGCGGCTGTCGTCAGGCGCCGCCGGCGGTCGCGGGCCAGGCGGGGGGCCTCGCCGCCGACCCGGCCATCCACACGCTGTATGTGACCCTACCGAACGCTCACGCGGTCGCGATGGTCAACACGCTCACATGCGACAGCCGCCATTTGACCGGCTGCGCGTCCACGCCGCCGCACGCCAAAGTCGGGACCTTCTCGATCGCGGCGACCGTCGACCCGCTGACTCACACCGCCTATGTCGCGAACTTCGGTTCGCCGACGAAACCCGGCCCGGGGAGCGTGTCGGTGATCAACACCGCCACCTGCAACGCGACCAGCCACGCCGGCTGCGCACGCATCAAGACAATGCGGGTGGCCGGCGGCAACCCCGACGACATCGAAGTCGACGCCGCGACCGACACGATCTACGTCGCAACCTTGACCGACAGCGGAGCGAACGTGCTGTTGGTCTTCAACGGCGCCAGCTGCAACGCGACCAACACCGCCGGCTGCAACCAAACACCAGCCAGCGTGCAGGTCGGCGACTCCGGCGGCGCGTTCAGCAGCTCACAGCTCAACATCGCCATCAACCATGCGACCAACACGATCTACGCGACCAACATCGCGTTCCTTGGAGGCAACTTCGTCGGCGACAGCGTCTACGTCATCAACGGCGCCACCTGCGACCGCACAGATCACAGCGGCTGCAACCAGGCTCCCGCGGTCCTGACGCCCGGCAACCCGCTGGCGTCCGGCGGCCTTATCCCTTGGGGAATCGCGATCGACCAGGCGACCGACACGCTCTACGTCACGCTCGAGGCGCAGGGCGACTACGCCGGCAGCGTCGCCGTGATCAACGGAGCCACCTGCAACGCCCAGAACACCAACGGCTGCAACCAGACCCCCCGAGCGGTCCCCGCCGGGTTCGGCGCCTCCGACCTTGCGATTGACCCGACCACCCAGACCGTCTACACCACCAACACCGAAGACGCCAGCCTGTCAGTGATCGACGGCACCACGTGCAACCGCTTTGTGAACGTCGGCTGCGGCCAGACGCCACACAAGCTACCGGCCGGCACCTACCCCGGATTCAACCCCGGCACGATCGTCACCGACCCGGCCGCCGACACCATCTATGTCACCACCGCCAACGGCGTATCCGTGATCCCGCTAACGCACTGAGCGATCACAGCACGTCGAGCGAAGATGACCGCCGACGGGGCGGTTCCGAAACACCCCACGACGACGTGCGGCGTCTGCCCGGCTGTTGGTTTCATGCGGCGAGCGTCCACCGAACCTCGCAACGCCAGCGTGCGATCGTGGCCGCGCCCAGCAGCCGACCCGCGTAATTCGATCGGCCGCCCCTGCGACTTGCCTGGATTGAGCGGTCGAGCTCGTATCGGTCTGTGTCGTTTTTCCCGCTGGTTCTCCCACCTGTCGGTGTCAACCACTCTGTGGAGGTGAGGCGCCCGGCGGAGTTTCACTTCGCTTGTATCACGAGCGCTGCTTACGCCTCTTAGTCGTAGGTAGGTCTGCCGGACAAAACAGGGCGACAACTCGAAAGGACGCATCATGGCAAGTCAGTGGGGCACCAACAGTCTGGCGCCAAACCAATCCGCTGGGTGGTATTTCGTCCGTGACAAGCAGGAGGGATTCCTGCCGGTATTGCAGGTCATGCCGCTCAGCCCGTCTTTTATCGACGGGGAGGCGGCCCTGACTGGCGGCGGCTACCCCTACTTCAACCAGCTTGGCATCAGCACCATCTGGAGCCAGCTCACTGACGATCTCAGGAACCTCGTCTACTTCATGGTCGTCCAGAACAACAGCGACAACACCATCGAGTACGCCTTCCTCGAATCCGACCTGTAGCGAATCCGGAACAAGTCACCACCAACGAAAAGAACACAGGAGAACTAGACATGAAAGCGTCCGTGCTACACGACGGCGAAGGCCGCATCCTGGCCATTGCCAAGGTCCCGAACCTCAACGCAGCCGGCAGCAAGTTCACCCAGGCAGGCATCGTCCCTCACGAGGGCCAGAGCCTGGTCGAGGTGGACCTCTCGACCGAAGACTCGCAACGTCCTCTTCTCGAGTTGCACGAGACCCTCCGGGTCGACCCAACGACCAAGACCCTCGTAAAGCTCTAGGGACAGGAGACCACAATGGCGACCGAGTGGGGCAACAACAGCATCGGTCCGGGTCAGTCAGTCGGTTGGTTCTTCTCCCGATCCAACCGGACCGAGTTCCTGCCCGTACTGCAGGTGATGCCGCTGAGCCCGTCGTTCACCGGCGGGGAGTGGGCGCTGACTGGCGGCGGCTACCCGTACTTCAACCAGCTCGGCGTCAGCACCACCTGGAGCGAGCTCACCGACGACCTACAGAACCTGGTGTACCACCTGATCGTCCAGAACAACAGTGCCAACACGATCGAGTACGCCTTTCTCGAAGGCGACCTGTCGGCCGGGGAGAATCCGGTGGCAGCTCCCGCGGCCGGGCTCGGCAGCAACTCGAACTACTTCCTGTGCAACTGCTCGAACATCCTTGACCTCAACCTGACGATCGAGGTGACCGAGGACATCAAGGGCAGCGACGGGTTCTCGTTCCAGGTCAACTGCTACTCCCCCAGCGGTGTCGACGGGATCCAGCAGTACGTGATCACCATGGACCCCCAGGGCACTCTTTACGCCGCGGTCGACAACTGGACCTACAGCGCCGGACACGTACACCAGCTAATCAACTACTTCCCGTCGATCGGGTCGCTGCCAAACGCCACCCTGCCAGCCGGTTACACCCTCACCATCTCGCTCCAGAACGACGACGACGGCAACATCACTGGAGCGTCCTACAACGTCAACGACGAGAACGATCACAGCGTCGCCAGCAAAGTCATAGACCTGCTCAAGCTGGACCTGTACCAGAGCAGCAATCCGATCACGAGCGCCGACCTGTCGCCGATCGTCGCCACGACGGTGGACTTCGTCGACTGGGCCAACGGGAACCAGACCACGCTGTCCTCGGGCGCGGGCGTGTTCGTCTTCAACGCCAAGACAGCGATGACGGTCCGCAACACCGAACCGGGCTGCGTCGAGCTGGACGGTGGCACGCTCGAGACGTCCAACAGCATCTACGGTCAGATGCCGGCAGGGCCGAGCCAGTCAATGACGCAGTCCTTCGCCACATCGGCCAAGGCGAGCGCCGAGATAGTCAGGCGCGCCACCGTCATGCACAAGCTCACGCCGGGCGACGCTGCCCGATAGACAGTTCGCGGCACGCTTGCACTGCTGCCAGCGGGTCTGTGGCCGTACCGAATAATAGAAAGAGGGCTGCGGCGGCACATCGAGGGCGTCACCTACTTGGCGGGCGTCTAGCGGCGGACCTGTCTTGAGCAAGATGGGTGGTTCTCCCGATGTCGCCGGCGCGGTCCGCGCGTAGCTTGGAGGCGTGTCACGCGCCGAATACAAGAAGACGTCAGATATGCCGCGGTACCCGAGCCCTGAGGCGATCCGCAAGACCGCGCAGGCGGACATGTTCGCGGCGGCCGGCTCAGGCGCACAGCCTTCGGCTGCAATCTCTGCCCCGGCACATCATCTCGGCGCGAGTACGCAGACGGCATTCAACTGGGCTGACGCGGGGGTCGGGGCCGGCGGGGCGATCGTGCTCGTCGGCGCGGGCGCTGCCAGCGCGGTGGCAATGCGGCGCCGCCGGGTCGTCGGTGTTGCTTGAAGCCGGTCCGGCTAAGCGTGATCATTGCCACGATGCGGACGGTTGGCTCACCGGTCGCGGAGGTCCCGGGCGGGCTGCTCGAGCGGGCAGCCGAACTGTCCAAGCTGCATGGGTGCCTCTCGGGGGTCGCTGAAACGGCCCAAGGGCGGGTCGCGCTCGTCTACGGTGAGGCGGGGATCGGCAAGACGGCGCTGCTGCGGCAGTTCCGCGCTGCCCTTCCCCGCCGCTTCACGGTGCTGTGGGGAGTGTGCGACCCGTTGTTCACGCCGCGTCCGCTCGGTCCGTTGCTGGCGCCTGCCGATGAGTTGGGCGGTGAGGCGGCCGCGGTGGTGGCGGGCGAGGCTCGCCCGTACGAGGTCGCCGGAGCGGTGCTTGCTGGGCTGCGCGGCTGCGCGCCGAGTGTGCTGGTGTTGGAGGATCTTCAGTGGGGCGATGAGGCGACGCTCGATGTCGTGCGGCTGTTGGCTCGGCGCCTCGAGTCGGCGCCCGCGCTCGTCGTTCTGAGCTTCCGCGATGACTGCCTGCACCGTACGCATCCGCTTGGGGTCGTCGTCGGCGAGCTGCCTCGGGACGTGGTCGGTGCGCGCGTGGAGTTGGGCGGGCTGTCGCGCGCTGCCGTTCGCGAGCTCGCGAACGCGGCGGCGATCGACGCAGTGGATCTGCACGCCCGCACGGCGGGGAATCCGTTCTTTGTCACGGAGGTGCTGGCGGCGGGCGGCGAGGCGGTGCCGGCGACTGTTCGCGAGGCGGTGCTGGCGCGGATCGCGCGGCTCAGTGCTCCCGCGCGCGATCTGCTTGACGCGGTCGCGGTCGTGCCGCAGCGAGGCGAGGTGTGGCTGCTCGAGTCGATGACCGGCGGTGATCTCGTCGCGCTTGACGAGTGCCTGAGCTCCGGCGTTCTGCGTGGCGAGGCGGACGGCGTCGTGTTCCGCCACGAGCTCGCGCGGGAGACGGTCGAGGGGTCACTCTCACCCGCCAGAGCGGTGGCTCTGCATCGAGCGGCCCTCGCGGCGCTCGCCGAAAACCCGCTGGGTAGTGGGAATCTCGCGCGCCTGGCGCATCACGCCGAGGCGGCCAGCGACGCGGCCGCCGTGTTGCGCTATGCGCCCGCTGCGGGTGAGCAGGCCGCCGCGTTCGGCGCGCCGCGGGAGGCTGAGCGCCAATACATGCGCGCACTGCGGTTCGCCGGTCACTTGACGCCTGAGGAGCGTGCGCAGCTGCAGGAGCGGTTTTCCGAGCATGCGTATATCGGCACGCAGCGCGCGGAGGCGGCCGACGGGCTGACCGAAGCAATCGCGACCTACCGGAGAGCTGGCGATCTGCTGCGCGAGGGCGACGCGCTGCGGCGCCGAGCGCAGCTCCTCTCGTGTATCGGCCGCTCCCCCGAGGCGCGCGCGGACGTCGTCGAAGCGGTCAGGGTGCTCGAGCGCATGCCCCCCGGACGCGAGCTTGCCACGGCGCGGGAGTTCTATGCCGCCGGCCGGGGCGAAGAGGACCTTGCCGACGCCGCGCAGCTGGCGCGGCAGGCAGTATCGGTTGCCGAGCAGGTCGGGGACATGGAGGTGATGGCCAGCTCGATCGGGACCCTCGGGCACATGCGGATGCTCCTCGGTGACGAGGGCGGGGCCGCCGACCTGCAACGCAACCTGGAGATCTCGATCGAGCAGGGATTCACGATCGACGCCGGGTCGACGTTCATCGGCCTAGGCCAGTGCCTCGGGCTGTTCGCTCGCTGGCCCGAGGTGGCGAAGCTCGCCGATGCCGGCATCGAGTACTCGCGCGAGCACGGGCTGGACGCCTGGCTACGGTGCCTGACCGCGGCCCGTGGTCTGGCCGATCTGGAGTTCGGCCGCTGGGGTGCCGCGACCGATACGGCGAACGAGCTACTCGCCAATCCGGATGACCCGATCATCGAGGTTCGCCTCGGTGGCCGCATCATCCTTGCGCTCGTCCGTGCCAGGCGCGGCGATCCCGGCTGCTGGCCTCTGCTCGATGAGGCGCGGCAGATCGCCGCCGAGAACGAGGCCATCTCGGAGAAGACGCAGGTGGCGATCGCCCGGGCCGAGGCGGCCTGGCTTGAGGGACGTCCGGACGTGATCGCCTCCGAGACAGACGAGCTGTACCGGACCCTCCTGCGCATCGGACACGCCGCGCTCGCCGGAGAGATCGCCGTCTGGCGCCGACGCGCCGGCATCCTGGCCGAGGCACCCGCCACGTCGCTGCCCGAGCACCACCACCTCCTGCTCGCAGGCGACGGCGTCGGCGCCGCCAGGATCCTCTGCGAGCGCGGATGCCGGTACGCCGGCGCGCTCGCCCTGATCGACACCGACGACCCGACCGCGGTGCGCGAAGCGCACGAAGCGCTCCGAGCGCTCGGGGCCGCCCCCGCCGCCGCACGGGCCGCCAGGCGGCTGCGCGAGCTCGGAGAGAGGGCGATCCCGCGCGGCCCCAGACAACGCACCCGATCCAACGCCGCCGGGCTCACAGCCCGCGAGCTCGAGGTGCTGCCGCTGCTCGCCGAAGGGCTCCGCAACGCCGAGATCGCCGAACGACTCATCGTCAGCCCAAAGACCATCGACCACCACGTCTCCGCGATCCTGCGCAAGCTCGACGTCCGTACCCGCGCTCAGGTCGGCGCTGCCGCCGCCCGGCTTGAGCTCATCAAAAGCGACGCCGGATGATCCTCGTCCTGGGCCCGACAGGCAGCGCAACGTCGGCGGAGATCTTGGGAGAGCTGCCGGCCACGTCCGTGGGAGATGTCTCCTGCGTTCATCGCGAATGGCGTGGCATCCGCGGCCACCAGCCGGGGACTTGCTCGCGGTATGTCTCGTACTGCCTGCCGAAGCGCCTGACGAGCGTCGGTTCCTCGTACCAGTGGACGAACGCGGCGAGGGCGGCGAGTAGGGCGGCCGTGTAGATCGCCAGCACGGGCCGGCTCAGTAGCAACGCCTGTCCGATGATGGCCGGGACAAACGACACGTACATCGGGTTACGCACGTACCGGTAGGGGCCGCCGACGATCACGTTCTGCGAGCTCGGCGGGTCGGTGGGAAACGGTGTGCCGCTGCCCTCGGCGGGAAACCGCACGAACGTTGCCGCCATCACGATGCCGCCTATCACGATGAAGACGACGCCGAGTGCGCGAACGGCAACGGATACGGTGCGCCAGTCTGCCAGCGCGTGATCAACCACGGCACCATCACGACCACCAGCCCCGGCCCCATGGGGAGGACAGGACGGTTATGACAACGGCCGCCCATTTCGGCATGGCCACTCCTCGATTCACGCTGAGTCAAGTTGTAGCCTCCTTGGCCGCTCTATCGTAGGTCGGTGTGCGAGCTTGTCAAAGCTGCGATTCGGCCTATAGGTCACGGCTTTCCGAGATGACCGGCGAGATCGTGCGAAGTATCGGCGGCAGGCGCCGCCCGGAGGCCGCTCTGTATTCGGAGGACGCATAGTCGTGGCAGCGCTCCTACCATCCGTTCGGCGAGCTCGCCGATCCGGATGACACCCGGCGACCCTTCACCCGCGCGAGGGTAATGGGCGACCACCTGATCGTCCTTCACTCCTCGGTGCGGGCCTGCGCGGGCTACAGCCGCCACGACGCGCCCTCGATTCTCTTAGACGGCTCATCGCTGGCGCGCGACACGGAGCACGGTCGCGCGATCACCGCGCAGCTGACGCGCCGCCACGGAACGCTCGAGGAGGCGATCGCTGCGGCGGTCTTTGCGCTCGGCGCCGCGGGGTTGTCCAAGAGCATCCGCCGTCAGGCGCGCGCGGCGTGCGAGGACTACTTCTACAGCCGGCTCGACCTGACGCCGGGCCATGAGCTGGGCGGACCCGCAGAGATCGTCGAAACGCTCGAGCTGATGCCCGAGCCGATGTACCGGGCACTGGAGGACGTCGTCGGCCTCGTCGTCGACGGCGACTACGAGGAGCTCCGCGCCGCGTCTGGCGACCGGCTCGACGTCGAGGACCTGCGCCGTCGCGTCGAGGACGACTGCCCCGAGTCGCTGGTGCTGCCCCCGCGTGAGACCTACCAGGTCGAGGCGATCGCCAAGTCCGACGATCCCGACCCGCCGGACTGGGCCTACTTTCTTGACCTGTGGACCGAGACCGGCCCGGCGCGCCTGCACATCGAGGGCGAACTCGAACAGTCGGGCGAGCGGTTCACAGCGAAGCTGAACGACATCCTGCCCTGATCCGCCACCTTCCGGCGACGCTTTCGCGCTCGTCGAGTCCGTTACCGCGGGCCGGTTTAAACGCGGAAAGCCCACCCGTAGGTGGACTCTCGGCCATCAGAAGATCAGGCGGCTTTCGCGGCAAGGGGACGTTCAGATGAAGGTCTCGCCCTCTGGTTGCCTTCGCTATCTGACCCCAGCAGCGTAGCGCACCACCGACCCGAGGGCCCGGCGTCAAGTGACGGTGACAGCGGCCTCGAGCGACGGGCGATCTGTGTGCTGCGCAGCGCGGGCGTTGGTCGACCTGTCAGGGCTGGATGTTCTCTAGGTCCTCGAGGAGGCGCGGGTGCGTCGGCTGCCAGCCGAGCGTCTTCCGTGTGTGGGTACTGGAGGAGGGCTGGTCGGTGTCGAAGATCGGGCCGAGGGGGCCGTAGGTCTCCTGTGGCACCGTCTCGACTGGTAGTTTGAGCCGCCGGCCGATGACCGCAGCGATGTCACGTACCGCGTCACCCTCGTCGGCCACCGCGTGCCAGGAGGTGCCGGCCGGTGCCAGCTCCAGGGCCAGCCGGAAGAGGACTGCCGCGTCGAGTGCGTGCACGGCCGGCCAGCGTTGGGTGCCGTCACCTGGGTAGCCCGAGACTCCAGTTCGGCGCGCGATCTCGGTCAACATGCCGGCGAATCCGCCCTTCCCCTCGTTGTGCACCGTGCGTGGCATGCGCACCGCGCTGCTGCGAACTCCGCGGGAGGCCAGGTCGAGGACTGCCATGACGGCGCGGCTGCGACCGCCGACCGGCCCGTCGGTCGGCAATGGGTCGGTCTCGGTGGAGACGCGCCCCGGCATCGGTGGCGTACCCGAGACCGTGACTAGCGGGCGGTCACTGCCGAGAAGCTCCTCGCCCAGAGCCGCCAGGGCGGCAGTCTCCTCGGCGACCGCCTGGGCGAGGGCGCCGGGACTGCTGAAGTTGTGGTCGAATGCGAGGTGGATCACACCGTCGGCCTGAGCGGCGCCGGTGCGAAGGGCGTTCAGGTCCGCGAGATTTCCTCGGAGCGGTTCGGCGCCGGCCGACTTGAGGGCCAGCGCGGACGCGTCGGAGCGGCCGAGCGCGAGGACGGTGTGGTCGTTGGCGAGGAGCTCGGCGACGACGGCGGAGCCGATCAGGCCGGTGCCACCTGTGATGAAGACGTACATGAAACGCTCCTGTCAAGCGATAGGACTTTTGTCTCATCATCCTACCAGCGTGATGAAACAGAAGTCCCATCACTACTATGGGTACATGGCTCGGTGGGAACCAGGGGCGCGCGAACGACTCGTCCTCGCTGCCGTCGACCTGTTTACCGAGCAGGGGTACGACGCCACGACGGTGACGCAAATCGCCGAGCGCGCCGGGGTCACGAAGAGCACCTTCTTCCGGTACTTCCCTGATAAGCGCGAGATCCTGGTGGCCGGACAGGAGACGCTCAGCCAGCTGCTGGCCGACGGGATCGGCGAGGCGCCCGTGGGCGCCAGCCCGCTCGAGGCCGTCGCTGCCGGTCTCGAGCGCGCATCGAGTGCGATGGGCCCGATGAACCGCGAACTCGGCCCCCGCATGAAGGCGGCCATCGCCGCCAACGCCGAACTTCAGGAGCGCGACGCCCTCAAGCGCGTCGGCCTCGCGGCCGCCATGACAACCGCTCTCATTGCCCGCGGCGTGTCCGACTCGACGGCACATCTGGCGGGCGAACTGGGTGTCCTTGCGTTCAAGCGGGGCTACTCCGAGTGGTCCGAGGGCGACCGTGAGGCCGAGAACGAGCTCGCGCACTACACCTTGGCGGCCCTGGACGAACTGCGGGCGGCGACCGCGTCGCTCGGCTGACCGGATGCAAGAAGATCATCATCCAGGGTCGGCGAGTGGACGGTCAGCGCCTGCTCCGACCCGACGAGCTGGCTGGCCGACCCTGACGCGGTCGGTCAGCCCACCGCCAAGCAGACCGATACAGAAAGGTTGACCCGTGGATGTGACACAAGCACTCGAGGACCTGACGGCCGAGCACGCTATCCGAGCCAAGCTGGCCCAGTACTGCCAAGGGGTCGACCGCAAGCAGTACGAGCTCGTCAGCGACTGCTACCACGACGATGCGACCGACTCGCACGGGCCCTACGACGGCGATGTCGAGGGCTTCATCGACTTCCTCAAGGATCGACACGCCCACATCGGGTCGTCAATGCACGTCATCGGCACCACATCGGTGGTGCTCTCGGAGGACCGCCGCCGTGCACGGTCTGAGTCCTACTGCATCACCTATCAGCATCTGCTTCCAGGCGGTGACGATCCGTTCGCCGGCAACGGCGACGCCGGCGCCGGGTCGTGGATCACCATCGCATGTCGATACGTCGACATCTTCGAGCACCGTGCGGGCGCAGGCTGGAAGATCTGGCGGCGCACCGTCGTGCATGAGTGGACGAAGCTGGAGGACTCGGCCGACTACGTGCCGCTGAATCCCGGTTGGCCGCAATTCCGCCGCGACACGACCGACCTCGTGTTCTCGTCACTGGACGAGTTGTCCGCATGAGCATGTCCCACGAAAGGCGAGGCGCGACATCCGGCGTACGACGGCATGACGTGAGGAGCGTTTCATGGGGCAAGTAGAAGGAAAGGTCGTCTTCGTCACCGGAGCCGCGCGCGGTATGGGCGCCGCGGAGGCTCAGTTGCTTGCGCGTGAAGGCGCGTCGGTCGTCGTGGCCGACATCCTCGAACAGCAAGCCGAGGAGACCGCCGCACGCATCCGCTCCGACGGAGCGACGGCAGCGGCCGTCGCCCTCGACGTGACTTCCGAGCAGGCGTGGGCCGCCGCGATCGAACGAGCCCGGCAGCAATTCGGCCGGATCGACGCGCTGGTCAACAACGCGGGCGTCAGCTATCGCGTCGGCCTGATGCACGGGCGGCTCGACGACTGGAACCGAGTCATCGCGATCAACCTCACCGGCCCCATGCTCGGGACGCGCGCCGTGGTGCCGGTCATGCGCGATGGTGGCGGAGGGTCGATCGTGAACGTCTCCTCGGTCGCCGGCCTCACCGGCTACCCAGCAGCCGCATACTCAGTCAGCAAATGGGGGATACGCGGCCTCTCGAAGGTCAGCGCGCTCGAGCTCGCGCCCTTCGGCATTCGCGTCAACTCGATTCACCCCGGGCTGATCGAGACCCCGATGCTCGACGACGCCCCGGACGTCATGAAGCTCGCCTTCGCCGATGGCACTCCAGCCGGACGCGCAGGACAGCCCGAGGAGGTCGCCGCGCTGGTGCTCTTCTTGTGCTCGGACGGCTCCAGCTTCATCAACGGCGCCGAGATCGCCGTGGACGGAGGCTTTACCGCCGGCGGCGCCATGCGGGGTGTCCTCAACGGCATCGAGGCCGCCGCCGGTGCCCCGGTCTCGCTGCGGACGACCGACACGTGACCTGTGAGACGGCGGCTGGCCATAGCCGCCGGGGCGCTCCGTCCCGCGGCCCACGCCAGGGGTGCTGGATCGTCCCCGTTCCGGCTGTGATGCCCGACTGCGCCTCACTCACCGGCCCTGAGGACCGGCCGGCCAGCCCGGACGCCGGTCAGTGCTTTTGCGGAGCCCGTTCGGGCTCAAGCGGGAGATGCTCACGCCGGGGCCGGCGCACGACGCGCTCTGAGAGCTGCTCCCCGACGCGCAGTCGTCGCGGCTGGTCGGCGTTGGGTAGCGGGGGGCCGGTGGCCGGGTCCGGTCGCGGCGCCGGGGGCGTCGGCCGGTCGTCATCTCGCCGCCAGTCGTCTCCAGGGTCCTCGCGTCCCTCGTCCTCGCCTGAACGGAAGGCGAACATCATGAGGCCGCTGATTGCCGCGATGTGAGGGAGGATGAGCAGCGCGTAGAACATCGCTGGGGTGCACGCTAGTGCACGGCGGCGGTGACTTCCAGTGTCGGCACCCGCCGTTGTTGGCCGTTTCGATCCTGGCCGAAAATATGACGGATCCGGCGATCGTGTGATGGCGTGGCAGCGACGCCGTTGATCTACGACGCCCTCCGTCTGACCGCGTCGATCGACGCGGTCAGGATGAAGACCGCGAGCGTCGCGGCCTGTTGGCCGGCTCGGTTCCTGGGGCTCGGGTGGCTCAGAACAGCCCCACCGTGCGGCCCTGTTCGTCAATGTCGACGCTGTAGGCCGCGGCGTCCTTGATCAGGCCCGGCATCTGCTGGATGTTGCCAGCCAGCGGGACGAGCCAGCCCGCCCCGGTGTAGGCGCGGATGTCGCGGATTGGGATGTCGAAGCCGTGAGGAGCGTTGAGCAGCGACGCATCGGCCGACAGTGAGTACTGAGTCTTGGCCACGCACACCGGCAACAGGCCCAGGCCGTTGGCTTGCATGGCGGCGATCTTCGTCTCGGCGGCTTGGTCGTAGTGCACCCCATCGGCGCCGTAGATGCGCTTGGCGATCGTCTCGATCTTGTCGCGGATCGGCAACGGCGGCGTGTACAGCGGCCTGTACTGGGAGGGCTGCTCGGTCGCCGAGACGATGGCCTCGGCCAGCGCGACCGCGCCGTTCCCGCCCTTCGCAGGTCCCTCGTTGATTTCGGCCGCGAAGGCACCTGCCTCGCGTGCCAGCCTGCGCACCAGCTGGCACTCTTCGTCGGTGTCGGTCGGGAAACGGTTGATCGCCACAACGCACGGCAGGCCGAATGCGGCGACGTTGTCCAAGTGGCGCTTGAGGTTGGCGATCCCGTTTTCGATCGCCTGCAGCCCCTGGGCCCGCGTGGCGTGGGAGTCGTCGGCGCCGTGGTTGCCGTGGTACCTGAGCGCGCGCACGGTCGCCACCATCACGCAGGCGTCAGGCTTAATGTGCCCGGCCGGGCAGACGATGTCCATGAACTTCTCCATCCCCAGGTCCGAGCCGAACCCCGACTCGGTGACCACGTAGTCGCAGACCTTGAGCGCAACGCGGTCGGCCAGCACCGAGTTGTTGCCGTGGGCGATGTTGGCGAACGGACCGGCGTGCACGAACACCGGCTGGCCCTCGAGCGTCTGCACCAGGTTGGGGTGGATCGCGTCGCGCATCAGCACGGTCATCGCACCGGCCGCCTTGAGATCTTCGGCAATGACCGGCTGGCCGCCGTAGGTCGCACCCACGGTGATCGCGCCCAGTCGGCGGCGCAAGTCAAACAGGTCAGAGGCCATGCCCAGGATCGCCATCACCTCCGAGGCCGCGGTGATATCGAAGCCGGTCTCACGCGGGATTCCGTTGGTCCGGCCGCCGAGGCCGACCACGATCTGGCGCAGGGCCCGGTCGTCGACGTCCAGGCAGCGCTTCCAACTGACCGACAGCGGGTCCAGGCCGAGCTCGTTGCCCTGTAGGACGTGGGTGTCGATGATCGCTGCCAGGAGGTTGTTGGCCGCGGTGATGGCATGCAAGTCCCCGTTGAGATGCAGGTTGAGGTCCTCCATCGGTACCACCTGGGCGTAGCCTGCACCTGCCGCTCCGCCTTTCATCCCGAACACCGGCCCGACCGACGGCTCGCGCGTGCAATAGCAGGCATTCCTGCCGATACGGCCCAGCCCCTGGGTCAGCGACACCGACGTCGTCGACTTGCCCTCGCCGGCCTTGGTCGGAGTCATCCCGGTGACGTCGATCAGCTTGCCATCGGGCGTGTCGCGCAGGCGCTCGAGTACCGACAGGTCGACCTTGCCCTTGTAACGGCCGTGCTGGTGGACCTCCTCATGGCCGAGTCCGATCTTCTCGGCGATCTCCATGATCGGGCGCAGCTCGGCATCCTGTGCGATCTCAAGGCTGCTCTTCATCTGATCTCCTTGCCTGCGTGGGGCGGCCTGGTCTATAGACGTCAAGAGATACCTGATGCCCCGGGCGCCCACGCCCGGGGCGGCGCAGATGCTCGATGCGCCCGGGTCTTGATCCCGGCGGCGTCGGATCGCTTCCCCCTTGTCAGGTCGCGCTCCTCGTCGCATACCAAGCTGCCAGGCGCGGTAGCCGTCCCCCGTGCGAAGCGAGCTGAGCCGGAGGCCGACGGAGCGTGTTCGCAGTCCTTCGTCACTTCTGGGTTGTCGCGCCATCCGAGAACTCAGCGGCGGAGTGCGCCATCGACGTCGGAGGTCTCACGCGCCCATACGGGTCGCCATCTCGATCCGACCTCTGCGGCAGGCGGCGCTTCAGTGGCGTCGATGTCAGGCACGAGTGCTGAGCATCGAGATGGTCGAGAGACCCTCAGTAGGAGCGCGGCATGCCGAGTACGTGCTGGCCGATGTGGGCGAGCACCAGGTTGTTCGACACGGGCGCGATCGAGTAGAGCCGGGTCTCGCGGAACTTGCGTCCGATGTCGTACTCGTCCGCGAACGCAAACCCCCCGAACGTGTCCATGCACGCGTTCGCCGCCGCCCACGAGGCCTCGGACGCGAGCAGCTTGGCCATGTTGGCCTCGGCCCCGCACGGCTTGTCGGTCTCGTAGAGGGCTGCCGCCTTGTGACGCATCAGCGACGCAGCCTCGACCTGCGCGTGCGCCTTCGCAAGGGGAAACTGGATGCCCTGATTGGAGCCGATCGGGCGTCCGAAGACCTGTCGCTCGGCGCTGTACGCCGCCGCTTTGTCGATGAAATAGCGGCCGTCACCGACACACTCTGAGGCGATCATGATCCGCTCCACGTTCATGCCAGAGAGGATCTGCTTGAAGCCGTTTCCCTCGTCGCCGATCAGCGCATCGTCGGGGATGAACAGCTCGTCAAAGAACAGCTCCGTGGTCGAATGGTTGATCATCGTCTTGATCGGCGTGATGGTCAGCCCTTTGCCGGCGGCACGCATGTCGACGAGGAACGTCGACAGTCCCTGCGTCTTACGCTCGATTTCGTCGATCGGCGTGGTGCGGGCGAGCAGCACCATCAGGTCGGAGTGCTCGGCCCGTGAGGTCCAGATCTTCTGACCGCTGACCGAGTAGCCGCCGTCGACCTTCCTAGCGCGCGTCTGGATGCGCGTGGTGTCAGAGCCGACGTTCGGCTCCGTGACCGCAAACGCCTGCAGCCGGAGCTCGCCCGAGGCGATCCGGGGCAGCCAACGCTGTTTCTGCTCATCGCTGCCATGACGCAGCAGCGTTCCCATCACGTACATCTGCGCGTGGCAGGCGCCGGCGCTCGCGCCCGACGCGCAGATCTCCTCGAGGATCGCCCCGGCGTGCGAGACCTCGAGACCGCTGCCGCCGAACTCCTCGGGGATCAATGCCGCGAGCCAGCCGTTGCGAGTGAGCTCCGCGACGAACTCGGTCGGGTACGTGGCCGGCTCCAGCCCCTGCCAGTACTCCCCGGGAAACCGTGAGCACAGATCACGCACCGCGGCTCGGATGTTCCGGATGTCGTCGTCGACCGTGAAGTCCATCGTGCTTCCCTCGTTCCTCCCGTGCTCTAAGTCAGGCTTATTGAAGCAAGGCTTGACGCGTGACAGACCGGAGGCGTACGCTCATGCCGCCTATTTCGCCGGGAGGAGAGACAGCATGAGCCAGCCGTCGTCGCGTACGGCCGTGGTGGC
>Ga0302324_100004027_pt1 | contig 32825 bp, 18 predicted proteins | sample Palsa_T0_1_FD_201949 | JGI IMG/M metagenome (GOLD analysis project Ga0302324, IMG submission 201949) | Peat permafrost microbial communities from Stordalen Mire near Abisko, Sweden - Palsa_T0_1 | ecosystem: Environmental > Terrestrial > Soil > Palsa > Peat permafrost | place: Sweden: Abisko... | reverse complement strand
GTGTAAGTCGCAGTGCCTCCCGGTTGAATGGTTTGCGCTCCGCTGTTTGAGCTGATGGTGAAACTGGGCGGAGGCGTGCCGGTGCCATTCAATGTTGTCGACTGCGGCGAGCCGGAAGCGTTGTCGGCGACCTGCAAACTGGCCGAGAAGCTGGCTGCCGATGCAGGTGTAAACGTGACGTAGATGCTGCAGCTCGCATCGGCAGCCAGCGTAGTTCCGCAGGCGTTGGTCCCGGTTGTTATTGCGAAGTCGGATGTGTTGGCTCCGCCAATGGTGATCCCGCTGATGTTGAGAGTCGCGTTGCCGGTATTCGAGAGAGTTGCCGTTTGCGCGGTGCTTGTTGTTCCCGAGACTGCGGTAAAGGTCAGCGAGGCCGGCGTGAGCGAGGCTATTGGCGCGGGTGGTGACGTGCCTGTTCCGGTGAGCATGATTGATTGCGTGATGGGCGTGGCGTTGTCGGTGACGGTGAGGGTTGCCGAGAAGCCAGCCGCCGATGCAGGCGTGAACGTGACGTAGATGGAGCAACTGGCGTCGGCGGCAAGTGTTGTTCCGCAGGCGTTGGCGCCGGTGGTGACGGTGAAGTCGGACGGGTTGGTTCCGCCGATGGCGATGCTGCTGATATTCAGAGTGGCGTTGCCGCTATTGGAGAGCGTCGCGAAGAGCGCCGACGATGTTGTGCCCACTGTGGTGCTCGTGAACGAGAGCGACGGCGTGAGCGCGGCAATCGGTGCTGGCGCCGGTGTTCCGGTTCCGGTAAGCGTGGTTGACTGCGTGGTTGGGTTAGCGTTGTCGGTGACGGTGAGCGTTGCCGAGAAACTCATCGCCGAAGCAGGCGTAAATGTCACGTAGATCGAGCAACTGGCGTCGGCGGCAAGTGTTGTTCCGCAGGCGTTGGCGCCGGTGGTGACGGTGAAGTCGGACGAATTGATTCCGCCGATGGCGATGCTGCTGATATTCAGCGTGGCGTTGCCGCTGTTGGAAAGTGTTGCAGACAGCGCTGACGAGGTTGTGCCAACCGTCGTGCTTTGGAAGGTGAGCGTCGGCGTGAGCGCGGCGAGGGGCGCGGCGGCTTTCGAGAAGTTGGCCGTCACGATCTCGGGTGCGGTCATGGTGATGGTGGTTGAGGCGCTGCTCGCACTGGCTACGCTGCCCGTCCAGTTGACGAACGCGAAGCCGGTGTTCGCCGTGGCCGTCAGGTCGACGACTGTGCCCGAAGCGTAGTAACTCCCCGATGCCGGAGTTACCGTTCCATCCGCCGCGGGGCTCGCTGCCGTTGTCAATTGATACGACGTCGTGAAGGCGGCCGTATAACTCGTCGTGCCCGTTGTCGCCGTCACCGAGTGCGAGATAGCTCCGCTGTCGGACCAGGAAGCAAATGTATTCTGCGTACCGGACGCGGTCTGCGGAGAAGTCGTAGCGATGATATGGCTCGCGCCCACTGTCCAGGTGAGCGTCTGTGTGCTGGTATAACTTGTCCCGTCCACACTGAAGGAAAGGCCAATGGGGCTGGTTCCCACGGTAACTTGCACGGCCGCCGCAGTTACAGTTACGGTGTTCGATCCCGTTGCCGAATTATAGGTTGATGAGCTTGCTGAGTCAGGAGTGTAACTGACGCTCAGCGTATCAGTGCCGGTGGCCAACGAGCCGGCGGGGATGTTGATAGTGGCGGTGCCGCTCGAGAGAGTTGCTGCCGCAGAGGTGTAACTGCCGCTCGTCAGAGTTACTGCGCCAGTTGGTGTCGGATTGCCGCTGCCGCCGCTGACAGTGACCTTCACCGACAGTGCCTGGGTAGTCGTGATGCTCGTCGGCGTCGGAGTTACAGTCAGGGTCGGTGTGACCTTGGCAGGAGTGGTCACCGCAACTGTGTTTGAGCCTGTTGCGGCGTTATAGATTGAGGAGCTTGCGGTGTCCGGTGTGTAGGTGACTGTCAGCGTGTCCGTACCGGTCGCGAGCGATCCGGCAGGGATGTTGACGGTGGCGCTGCCGCCACTCAACGTCGCAGCGGCGGAGGTATAAGTGCCGCTGGTCAGAACGACCGTGCCGGTGGGAGTGGGATTGCCGCTGCCGCCGTTGACGGTTACCGTCACCATCAGAGACTGGGCTGTTGTAATGCTCGATGAAGCTGGCGTTACGGTAACGCTCGGCGTCAGTCCGGGATTGTCTACTTTCAGATTCAGCATAAGGCTATGCTGCAGTCCGCCGACTGTCGACCCGATTACTGTCTCCGAGAAAGTCCCGACTCCCAGTTGGACGGCGGAGGTGATCGTGAAATTGAAGGTCCGGGCGGTTCCGTTGGGGGGAATGGTGATCGAGGCCGGCAATGAGACGCCCAATGCCGAATCGCAACAGACGCCGAGGGCGATGGTCCCGCTGAAACCATTCACCGGAGTGATCGTCACCATGTAAGTGGCGGAGTTGCCTGCCTGACTAACCTCCATAGTTGGGGTCATCGTGGTTATTGTGAAGTCCGGCGTCGGGGTGTAGATTTCCGCGGGAGCGGGAAACAAAATGATCCCTTGTCCTCCCGCGGCCAGAACGCTACCGTTTTGCAGCAATGTGGCCGTGAATTCCGCGCGCTGGAAATTCATGTTCCCAGTGAATGTAAATTCGCCCGCGGCCGGGCTATAGACTTCGGAAGTTGCCTGCGGAGGGAAAGACTGTCCAAAGACGCCCGTTAGGTTATTGGGCGCGCCGCCGCCGATGAGGAGGACATTGCCGTCACCCAGGAGCAATGCGTTGTGAGCGATCCGCGGGGCATTCAATGCGCCCGTGGGCAGGAAGGTTTCCGTAGCAGGGTTGTAGAGTTCCTCATAGCCGGGCGAAGTGGAGGCGGACTCGGTATTTGAAGTCCCGCCGGCAATCAGAACCTGGCCGTTGTTCAATAAGGTCGCCGTGTGAAATTCCCTGGGGAACGCGAGTGTGGCAGTGAGGAGCGTGAAGGCGCCCGTCGTCGGATCGTACAACTCCGCGCTGGGCAAAGCGCCTCCTGTACCCGACGACGGATCTCTACCTCCCACGATCAGAACCTCGCCGTTCTGGAGGAGGGTCGCAGTCGCTGACTCGCGCGCCACGTTCGAGGGACCGGTGGGAGTGAATGCTTGCGTGGCCGGGTTATATAGGTCTGCACTTGTCCCACCCCCGTCGCCTCCTGCGATGAGGACCAGGCCGGTATTCAGCAGGGTCGCCGTGGCGATGCTCCGGTCAGCGCTCATATTGTTGGCGGTTGCGGTAAACATGCCGGTCGTGGGGCTGTAAATTTCCGCGTTGTTTTGGGGACCACCCCCACCCGTAGAGGTTCCGCCTCCAGCCAGTAGGACCGTTCCGTCAGGGAGCAGGGTCGCTGTGGCCACAGTCCGAACGTTGACCATATTGCCGGCAGTCGACGTGAAAAGTCCTGTACTGGGGCTGTAAATCTCTGCGCGATTCAGGACCGCATTGGAGGAATCTTCCCCGCCCGCGATTAGAACGCTGCCGTCGTTCAGCAGGGTTGCGCTCTGGCCGGCGGTCTGGTGAAAGAGGTTGCCCGTCAAAGTCCAATTCGGAGGGGCGGGCTCCACCGTCACACTGGCAGTTTCTGGCGTTCCCGAGAACCCCGGCATGGTCACCGTGATCGTGGTTGTGCCTGCGGCAATTCCTGTGATGAGCCCCGCGCTGCTGACGCTGGCGACGCTGGGATTGGAAGACTTCCAAGTCACTTCATGCGTGAGGTCCGCGAGGACGGTCGGCCAGGGGTTGGTAGCGCCGGGAACCTCATAGTTTCCATAGGCAACCAATTGCATGGTTGCGTCGACATCTACTCCCCCCGTAGCCGGTGTAATCGCAACGGCTTCCAGCGTGCCCGCGGCCACCGTCACCGGAGTCGCCGCACTGGTCACAGCGCCCAGCGAAGCCGTGATGTGAGCCGTCGACCCTGCGCCTACGCCAATCGCGAGCCCGGTGTTCGTGCCAATCATTACTTCCGCAGTGTTGGACGACGCCCAGGTCACGCTCGATGTCAGGTCCTGCGTGCTGCCGTCGATGTAAAATCCCGTGGCGACAAAAGGCACCTCGGTACCCAACGTCAGGATGCCATCGCTGGTACCGAAGCCGCCATTGTCCAGGGGATTAATGACGATGGATACAAGCGTTGTAGTGGTTACGACCGTGACCGTATTCGATCCCGAGGCGTTGGCGTAGTTTAGGGCGCCTGATGGGTCCGGCGTATAAGTCGCCGTCAACGTGTCCGTACCCGCGGGCAACGATCCGGCGGGAATATCGATGGTGGCGCTGCCGCCACTGAGAATCGCTGCACCCGATGCGTAAGTGCCGCTCGTCAATGCTACGGAGCCGGTGGCAATGGGATTGCCACTGCCGCCGTTGACGGTTACCGTCACCGTATCAGCCTGGGCTGTTGTAATGCTCGATGGAGACGGAGTTACTGTAACGCTCGGTGTCAATGCGGGTTTGTCTACGATCAGTTGAAGCGGCAAAGTGTTCACGAGTTCGCTGGCAGTCGTGCCGATTACAGTCGCCGGGAAAGTCCCGCTCGGCGAGAGTTTGGAGGTGATCACGAAATTGAAGTTCTGGGTGCCCCCGGGAGTGATGTTGACCGTGGCCGGCCTTTGGTAGCCCATATATGGATCGATAATGGCGTTGATGAAGACCGTCCCGCTGAAACCATTCACAGAAGTGATCGTGATAACGTAGGTCGCGGCGTCGCCCCCATTTGCAACCTCCATGATGGGGGTCGTCGTGGTGAGCGTGAAGTTCGGCGCGCTGGGATTTTGCGGCGCATTCACCTTCCGGATGCGCAAGTTTTCGAAATCCGCGATGTAGAGATTTTGGTTCAAGTCCAGTGCCGTCCCTTGGACGCCGTTAATCATGGCGCTGGTGGCCAATCCTCCATCGCCGCTGAAGCCCAAAGTGCCGTTGCCGGCCACAGTCTCAATGTCGCCTGGAGCAATGGTGACTCCAAGCGGGGTGATGGCGCTGGTTTGGGTATTCACCACCCGGACGCCTGAGTAGTCCGCAATATAGAGGTTGCCAAATAGGTCTGACGTCACTCCGTAGGGGCCGGCGAGCTCAGCGCCGATGGCGGCTCCCCCGTCGCCGCTGTAGCCGGCCGTACCGTTACCGGCAACCGTGACGATGGTTCCACTGACGGCTTCTAACTCGCGGAGGCGGGCATTCGTGTTGTCGGCGATATACAGGTTGCCATTCGGGTCTATTGCTATCCCGGTCGGACCGTCAAGTTCAGCGCTGAGGGCCGATATGCCGTCGCCGTTATAGCCCCCCGTGCCGTTGCCCGCCACCGTCGCAATGTAGCCCGGAGGGATGCTGGCGCCGCCATACGTTTCGATGGCGAAAGGCTCAGTGTTCACCTCGCGAACCACGTTGCCGTAATAATCGGCGATATAAACGGTGCTGGCCCCGTCCACCGCCACGGCCACGGGGAAGTTAAGCGCTGCGCCGGTGGCCGGCCCGTCCTGGTCGCCGATCAGGTTGCTCCCGGCCACGGTGGAAATAGTTCCACTCAGGTTCACCTCGCGGACGCGGGCATTTCCGGAGTCGGCGATATAGAGATTGCCGGCCCCATCCAGCGCCACTCCCTCGGGGAGATTGAGCTCCGCGCTGGTAGCCGGGCCGCCGTCGCCGCCGAAGCATTGGTTTGTAGTGATCGAGCAATTGTGCAGGCTTTCGTTGCCCGCGACCGTCGCAATGTCACCAGGAGGGATGGTGACGCCCAGCAATGTGATGGTAGTGGACTGAGTGTTCACCGCGCGGACGACATTATTGAAGGAGTCGGCGATGTAGAGATTGCCGGCCGCATCCACCGTCACGTCGCTCGGAAAACTCAACTGCGCGCCCGTGGCTGTTTGCCCGTCACCGCTGTAGTCTGCGTTACCGTTGCCGGCGACGGTACTGATCGTCCCGCCGGAAGTTACCATGCGAATGCGGTAATCTGAGATGCCCTGCGAATTGTTCTCGTCAGCGATGTAAAGATCGCGGGATCCATCCAGCGCAACGCCGAATGGGGCCGAAATCTCGGCGCTGGTCGCGGGGCCGCTGTCGCCACTGTAGCCGGCCGTACCATCACCGGCGACCGTGTTGATGGTTCCGCTGGTATTTACCTCGCGGATACGGGCATTTCCGGTGTCGGCAATGTAGAGATTGCCGGACGAGTCCAGCGCCACTCCGCGGGGAAGATTGAGCTCCGCGCTGGTGGCCGGGATGCCGTCGCTGTTATAGCCCTGGACGTTGTCACCGGCTACGCTGGCGATGGCCATCGGGGCTACGGTTACCCCGAGCACGGTAATGCTGCTGGCTTGAGTATTCACCACCCGGATATTGCAGCCTAAATCGTCGGCGATATAGATGTTGCCGGCCGCATCCGCCGCTACCCCAACCGGGGAGTTAAGTTCCGCGCCGGTGGCCGCTGCACCGTCGCCAATGCAGCCTTGGGTGCCATCCCCGGCTATTGTGGTGATGGTTCCGGTGGTATTTACCTTGCGGACGCGGCTATTCCCGGTGTCGGCAATGTAGAGATTGCCGGACGAGTCCACGGCCACGCCGTTGGGTTGGTTAAGCTGCGCGCTGGTGGCCGGTCCGGTGTCGCCGCTCATACCGTAAGTGGAGCTGCCGGCAACAGTCCCGATGTTCCCTGAAGCAATGGTCACGCCCAGCACCGTGATGGAGCTGGCCTGCATGTTCACCACGCGGATACGGCAGCTGAAACTGTCGGCGATATAGAGGTTCCCGGTCGCGTCCACAGCCACCGCGCCGGGACTATTCAGCAGCGCGCTGGTGGCTGGTCCGCCGTCCCCGATGTCAGCCGCAGTTGGACAGGCATTCCCGTTAGCCCCAAGTGGGAAAGCTCCGGCGATGCTTTGGCCGGCGACGCGCGCTAAATGGCCAGTGGGATCGAGCCTGTATACCGCTTCGCCGCTCGAGAAATAAACGTTGCCATTGACATCGACCGCCGGAGAGTAAGCGGCAATTGAGGCGGAAGTAGCAACGATGTTGCCCGGCGGCCCCCCGCCCGCTACCGTGTGGATGTTCTGGGCCTGGACGGGCAACGTAGACAGGAATACAGCGAGAATCCGGATTGAGTTCCTGGAGGCCATGACGAATCTCCTTTGCGGTCTGCGCTTTCCATCGAAACCCGGCGCGGATGCTGCATCGTTGAAAGCCGTCTCCGTCTAAGGTTCACCGAGCGGCGAAATTCCTGCTTACCCGATACGGCGCGAAGTAGCCGAAGAATACGTCAGGTCATTGCTGCAGAAATGAACGAACTCAACTGAAGCAACGCTATGGGGATCTTTGTCGTTCAAACCTGCCTCAGCTTCACACCCTGAATAGGCAGGCTACCGGCTGCGAATCTGGCCGAGCAGCCAAAAATCTCACGTATAGGCCCGGATGGCTCTTGGAGTGGCTTGGAGTAGGCAGATGAGAGGAGCGCCTCATGAAATTGCAACCGCAAATTCAACGAGGCTGAGGCCCGGGGAACGGTGCCGGCAGTCCACGCATCCGGGGAGAGCCGCAATGGACGCACCATCACCGCTAACTCAAGAAAGGGCTCATCAGTCCAGGGATTCGTTCTGGCAAACGCCGCAGGGTCCAGGGATGGGGTTATGCGTGGATCGCCGGGAACTCGTCAACCGGCTAACCGTCAATAACTCGTTGATCAACAGTTGAGCATAACCTGTTCCACGACTGTATTCGATTTCTCATAGGCGCCCTAAGGCGCCGGCGATCAGGACAGCCTCCCGTCCCACCGGACGGCGTCGATGGCTCCTGGGGGCATCCTGGGGACATGACTGCAGCAACCTGAAACAGCGGCCCAGAGTGATCTCTGGGCCGTTGTTGCGTTCTGGTGAGAAGTGCGTTGCTTGACGGCCGCATAGGCAATCGTGCCGACGACGCCGGTGAGGATGTTGCCGACCAGGATAGCGACCACAGCCGTCCAGAACCCAATCCGTGATGGCGCAGAGGGCTGCTGCGCTCTGCCTAGTTTGCGGTCAGGTTACTGTTCGGATTGCCGGCTTCCGGAGTGGTTTGTTGACGCTCTGCTTCCAATTCTTCCCAAGTCTTCGTTGTTCCGAGTCGTGGTGATACGACCATGGTGTGTCTCTTTCGTGTTGTAGTGAGAAGCGCGTCAAGCTGCGGCAGGCGGCACGGTCCAGGCGATGTTGCTGAACCTGTCCTGTACATCCTTGGCCTCAACAGGCACCAGGTACAGTTTGATGGTTTCGTAATCCTCGTGGCCAGACCAGGACATGATGGTTGCCGCGTCCCACCCGGCGCGGGATTGGGCAGTGATCCAGGTCGAGCGGAATGTCTTGAGAAGCCACCGCCCGCACTGCTGCTTGTTCGGACGGTGGGCGTTCTTCAGGCATGTTCCGCAGCGGCCGCAATTCAACCCCGCCCTACGTGCGAGGCGTTTGAGGGTAGGGAGCAACTCCCCGTTGACCTTGCCCTTGCTGGTGCCAAACACGTAGCGGCCTGGATGCTCCGCGATCCACTCCTGCACCATCACAGCCAGCTCCTTATCGAGCGGGATCGTGCGCTCGGCACGATCCTTGATCAGGAAACCGTTGTCATGCCGTGTCAGCACGGAAACCGTGAGGTTCCGGAAGTCGAAATTATCCCGCTCCAGATACATCACTTCCTGCTCCCGCATGCCGGTCCGCAAGAACGTGTTGTAGACAACCCTGTGATACTGCTTCTTCAACGACGCCATGAAAACCCCGAGTTCTTCCTGGGTGTATCTCTTCGGCTTCCTCTTGACGACGCTAGGAGGACCGTTCCGAGCCAGCGGTTTGGTGGCGACCCCGCAATGCTTCAGGAATCCGAAGACCATGCCGTGCTTGTTGCAGATAGTCTGGTCGCTGTTGCCTCGCTCTTGCAGCCGGTCGTACCAACCCAGCATGACTTCCTCGGTAAGCTGATCGGCGTACGTGACTCCAGTGAGAGCCAGGAACTCGGCCATCTCTCTCTTGAACCGGAGTGCGTGACGATACTTCCTCCGGGTGATTTGCCGCTTATGGTAGTTCTTGGCTTTCGCTGCCAGATCGATTCGACCGGGAGCATCGGCGATCTTGTCGCCCGATGCCGCCGCCGCAATCTTCGTGGTGAGTTGCCTGTTCAGCAGCTTCTGCTCGGCCAGAGCGGTTCTGGCATCGTCGCCAACGTTGCGCCATACACGCTTGCTGTCGACGATACAGCGGATTTCGTAATGACCCTCACGATATTCCACCTGCTCACCGCCGACCATCTTGCCCTTGACCCGCTTGCCGCCGACGGTGGCGTAGCATGGGCGTAGCTTTCCATTAGGGTGAAAAGCCACCGGGAGCCGCTTCCATCCGTCTGGGGTTTTACAATGGAAGACCAGGGAGACTTTTTTGCTTGCCATGAATGCCTTCCTCCCAAAATTGGTACTAAATTGGTACTATGGAACTTACGCCGCCCGCTTGAGAAGGTCAAGCGATTGACAATAAAGAATTTAGCCAAGGATGCTCGGGAAGGCGGTGAAACTCCGCCACTGCCCCGCAACTGTGAGCGCCACTCGCCTCGGCCCCGTCGTATCGGGTTGCCGAGCAAGTAGGATTTCAGCCAGGGATGCTTCGCCGCCGGCGAAGCATCCCAACAATCCACTGGAGACTCGATCCGCAAGGTCTAGTCTTTGGGAAGGTGGCTGAACCAGGCGCAAGTCAGGAGACCGGTCCTGCGGCGACAACCCCGCTTGCGTTCCGAGGGGAACGAAGGAGCCCGTCATGCCACTCTCCGCATCTCCGCGCGCCCGGTTGCGCCGCGTGTCTTCCGCAATTCTGCTCATCGTTCTGCTTTCCGCCGCTGCCTCCGTGTGCAAGGCCTCGACCATCACCGGCGTGGTCACCGACCCATCCGGCGCCAAGGTGACCGGCGCCAATGTTGTTCTGCTGAGCAACGGAAAAGTGGTTTCCGCCGCTGTCTCGACTGCCGACGGCAGTTTCCAAATCCAGACCGGCGCACCAGGAAGATTCTTTCTGGTCGTCTCCGCCAAGAGTTTTCGCCAGGTGCAGACGCCCGGATTCTACGCCGGTGCGCTCGACTACATTGAGCGCAACGTGGTGCTCGAGCCGGATTGGGTGCGCGAGTCGATTGTGGTCACAGCCACCGGCACGCCTACGCCGCAAGCGCAGACCAGCGCCGCAACTAGCGTAATTGGCCCGCTCGACCTCGCCTTGCAGGATAACCTGGCCAACGAGTTGCGCATGATGCCGGGGACATTTGTGGTGCAGTCCGGCCAGATGGGCTCGGTTAGTTCGCTCTTCGTGCGCGGCGGCAACTCGACCGACAACAAAATTCTGCTGGACGGCGTTGACGCCGGCGATATGGGCAACCAATTCGATTTCGGGCCGCTTTCCACCACCGCTGTCGAGAGCGTCGAAGTCTATCGCGGTACAAATTCGAATCTCTATGGCGCGGGCGCGGACAGCGGCGTGGTAAGCCTGACCACTCCACACGGGACCACCAGCTTTCCGTCGCTGCTGTTCCACGGCGATGTGGGCAACCTCTACACCTCGCGCGAAGAACTTGAGGTCGCGGGCGCATACAAAAAGATCGATTACCTCGGCGCGTTGAGTTGGCTCGAGACCTCCAACGATCTGCCCAACGATGAGTATCATGTGGCCACCACGGCGGCCAATTTAGGCTGGCAGCTGAATGGGAACACGCAGATTCGCGCCACGTTGCACTATGGAGTGGATGGCGTCGGCGTTCCCAACGCCTGGGATTTCTATCACGTTGCAGACAGCGCGACGCAAAAGGATCAAGACCTTTTCTTCTCCGGCTCAATCGATAACCAGACCACGCAGGATTTCCATCAGAGCGCTCGCTACGGCATGACGCGCAAGCGTGAGCAATATCACTTGTGGTCGCCGTCCGGGGATTTGCTCACCTATGACGATTACGGTGATCAGGCCTACTACGGTCTTCCCGTTGTCATTACCGGGGCCAACGGATATTCGGTATCAGGCCGCGCCATCCTCGACTTTCCGTCGTTCTCCGCGTCAGGGTATCCGGAAGAAAACCAGCTCGTCAACAACCGCGACGAGATCAGCTATCAGGGCGATTACCGTTTCACGCCGCACCTCATTGCAACCGCCGGTTTCCATTACGAAGATGAACGCGGTGCAGATCCGCAGGGGTCAATCCCCAACGTGGACCGCACCAACTACGTCTACCTGGCGAACTTGCATGGAGACTTCAAGGACCGCTTCTTCTACACGCTGGGCGGAAGCCTCGGCCACTACTCGATGTTTGGCACGCAGACTCCCGCGCGCGCCGGTCTGACCTACTACGTTGTTCGCCCGCGAACAGGAATCTTCAGCGGCACGCGCGTGCTGTTCAACTTTGGCGACGCGGTGCAGGAGCCAACGCTTGAAGATCAGTTCTATTCGCTCTACAACTTTTTGCAAACGAATGGCGGCCAATCGACTGTTCAGCAGTTGAATCTTTCGCCGCTGGCCACGGAGACGACGCGTCTTTATGAGGGCGGCCTCGAGCAGGCTCTCTTCGGCCAGCATCTGGTTTTCCGCACCAGCGTCTTCCACAATGAATTCGGCCGCCAAATCGAGTTCGTTGGCCTCGATCTGGTGCCGCAACTCATTCCCGGCTTGACTCCCGCGCAGCAGAACTCCCTGGAGCAGACCCTGCAGGCAGACGGCGCCTATGAGCTTGCCATCAACTCCGAAGCCTATCGCGCGCTGGGCGTAGAGACGACCGTCGAAGGCGGCATCGGCCGCAACCTCTTCCTCCGCGGCGGCTACACCTATCTCGATGCCGTAGTCCAGCGATCGTTTGCCAATGACGACACAGCGCTACTCGGCCCCATCCCCACTTACAACGGCATTCTCAACGGGATCCCCATCGGCGAAGACTCTCCGCTGCAAGGCGCGCGCCCCTTCCGCCGCGCGCCGCATACGGGATTCATCAGCGCCACCTACGCCACCAGGAAACTGACAGGATTATTCAACGTAGCTTTTGCCAGCCGTTCCGACGACTCCGATTTTCTTGCCTACGACGACATCAATGGCGGCAACAGCCTGCTGCTGCCCAACCGCAATCTGGATTTCGGATACGCGAAGATTGACCTTGGCGGCAGCTTCCAATTGCTGAACTGGCTGGGGATTTATGTCAAGGCGGAGAACCTCACCAACAGCCAGCACATAGCGCCGATCGGCTATCCAAGCCTGCCGCTCACCCTTCGCGGCGGCCTCAAGATTGAGTGGGGCCCCGGCAGCAAGCACTGAGACGTCGTCGCATTGAAAGGGCACGGCCGGGGCACCCTCTGGGTCGCCGTGCCGCAAGCACCGCCATAGCGAGATGGGCTTCAGCCCCTTAGGGAATGTTTTGGGAAGCGGGCGCGAAACAGGCCTTATTCATCTGCACTACCCGCGCAAAAAGTCCTTTGCCTTCTGCACCAGCACATCGCGGCTCACATCGCTGATTGCGTTCGTCAGCGGAATTCCCTTGGGGCAAACCTCAACGCAATTCTGCGCGAACCCGCACTCCTGAATCCCTCCATCGCCGGCCAGCGCGCGTAGCCGTTCTTCCTTCAACACCTTCCCCGTCGGATGGTCGTTGAACAGCTTCACCTGGGCAATGGTAGCCGCACCCACGAAGCCCGTGTCGTCGTTGAACTGCGGACAGACCTCCATGCAGCAGCAGCAACTGATGCAATTCGAGAGCGGGTAATCCACTTCCTGCTGTTGCGGAAACACCCGCGGACCCGCACCCAGATCGTAGGTGCCATCGATGGGAACCCACGCCTGCACGGCCTTGAGGTTCTGAAAAAGAACAGACCGGTCCACCTGCAAATCGCGCACCAGCGGAAACTTCGAAAGCGGCTCAAGCTTGATGGGCTGCTCCAGACTGTCCACCAGCGCCGAGCACGCCATGCGCGCCTTGCCGTTGATGCGCATCGCGCACGAACCGCAAATCTCTTCCAGGCAATTCGAGTCGTAGGTGATCGGCGTAGTGTCCGCGCCCTCCGCGGTTACCGGGTTGGCGGCAATCTCCATCATCGCTGAGATCACGTTCATCCCCGGCCGCCACGGCAGCTCAAATCGTTCCCACACCGATGGAGCATCGGGGTTGGCCTGGCGCTTGATTTCAAGGCTTACGGTCTTCGTTGCCATGATCCCTTTCTTTGAGCAAATCGCCGCTAACTTGCTAACTCGCTGTCCCGCGAAGCGGAGCTAACTCGCTGCCCCTTTATTTCAACCACTATCTCGCCGTCCAGCACTGCCTACTTGGTCGCCGTATAACTCCGCGGCCGCGGCTTGATGAACTGCGTATCCACTTCCTCGTACTCGAACTTCGGACCCTCCAGCGCTCCCGTAAAACTCGCCTTGGTCGTCTTCAAAAACTTCTCATCGTTACGATCCGGAAAATCCGGCTTGTAATGCGCCCCACGCGATTCATCGCGAAGCAGCGCGCCAAGCGTAATGGTCCGAGAAAGTTCCAGCATATTCTTCAACTGCCGCGCAAACGCGAAGCTGGTATTCGCCCACTGGCTGCGGTCAGAAAGATTCACCTTCTTGAAGCGATCCAGCAGCTCAACAATCTTCTCATCGGCCTGCTTAAGCCCCTTGTTATAGCGGATCACCGTCGCGTGCTCAGTCATCGTCGTTCCCAGCTCGCGCCACAGCTTGAATGGATTCTCCGTGCCTTCGTTCTTCAGCAGCTTGGCATTGATCTCCGCCTGCCGCGCAACCTCGGCCGCGTGTCCTCCATCGCCCTCCTGGCTTGCAAGCCCCTTCGCGTACTTAAGCGCATTCGGCCCCGCAACAAATCCGCCAAAGATGCAGCTCACCAGCGAATTCGCGCCCAGGCGATTCGCCCCGTGGTACTGGTACTCGCACTCGCCGGCGGCAAAAATCCCGGGAATATTCGTCATCTGGTTGAAATCCACCCACAGCCCACCCATGGTGTAGTGCATCCCAGGAAAAATCTTCATCGGCACTTCGCGCGGGTCGTCTCCGACAAACTTTTCATAGATCTCCAGAATCCCTTCGAGCTTGCGATTCAGCGTCGCCCGATCGATGTGGGTCAGGTCGAGATAAACCATTGGCTGCCCGTCAATCCCCAGCCCAAGCTCATATACAACCTTGTGAATGGCCCGCGTAGCCACGTCGCGCGGAACCAGGTTGCCGTACTTGGGATACCACTCCTCCAGGAAATACCAGCGATCTGCATCCGGAATCTGCTTCACCGGCCGCTTCTCGCCCGCATTCCTCGGCACCCACACGCGTCCGCCCTCGCCGCGCGCACTCTCCGACATCAGCCGCAGCTTGTCCTCGCCCGGTATGCAAGTCGGATGCACCTGGATGAATTCGCCATTCGCGTAATAAGCTCCCTGCTGGAAGATCGCCGAATCCGCTGACCCCGTGCACACCACCGAGTTGGTGCTCTTCCCAAAAATCGCTCCATTGCCGCCCGTGGCCAGAATAATCGCGTCCGCCGCAAAGCTGCGCAGTTCCATCGTCCGCAAATCGAGCGCCGTAATGCCCCGCGCCACGCCTTTCGAATCAATCACCGCAGATAGAAACTCCCACCCCTCATACTTCCTAACCTTGCCATCGGACTCATGCCGCCGCACCTGCTCGTCAAGCGCATAGAGCAGCTGCTGCCCGGTGGTAGCGCCGGCAAACGCGGTGCGTTGATAGAGTGTGCCGCCAAAGCGGCGAAAATCCAGCAGCCCCTCTGGTGTGCGATTGAACGGCACGCCCATGCGGTCCAGCAAATCGATAATCGCCGGCGCAGCCTCGCACATGGCCTTCACCGGCGTCTGGTTGGCCAGGAAATCTCCGCCATAAATCGTGTCGTCGAAGTGTTTGTCGGTGGAGTCGCCTTCGCCCTTCAGGTCCTTGGCCGCGTTAATGCCACCCTGCGCACAAACCGAGTGTGAGCGCTTGACGGGAACAATCGAGAACAGGTCAACGGTGCCGCCCGCCTCGGCAATCTTGATCACCGCCGCCAGCCCGGCCAGTCCTCCGCCAATCACAATGATTTTTGGTGCCGCCATCGAATCTTTCCTATCTTGCTGCTGATATCAGGTGAAACATACTGTGCGGCTGGAACTGAGCGGCGACGATAAGCGCCACACCAGCTCCTGTGGCAAGCAACTGGACTCCGATCAAAACGTTGGAAAGAGATCTGGTCCTGCTGTGAGGGAAGAGGGTCTTATGCTGCTTGAGCAACTCTCTAAAGTCCGTCTCTCCGTTTATCTTTTCGCCGAGCGATGTGTCTGCCTGCGACGCCAGCTCTCTTCTGATTCGCTTGACGACAATCAAGCGATAAAGTGCGGATGCCGCGAAGGCGATGAAACAACCCCAAATTGCGAAGAGGTATGCCATATCAGCTGATAACTCCGATCTGTGCGGAATACGTCGTTCCAGCGTTCTCAAAACTGTGTCCGGATAAATCCATCGTTTTCGAAACCACCGGTGCAACTTCGTCCGGAGTGTTTTGATACTTGGGCTCGACAAACGCCCAGATACTAGCCAGGCCTATCGCGACCAGCACCACTCCCAGCACTCCGCACACATAGCCGAACCGCTTGCGCGCCGTCTCGCCCGGCGTAATCCCCCACTTTGCCGCGAACAGCCAAATCCCGTAAGAGAAGTGCCAGCAGATGGCAATCATCGCAATCACGTAAACCGCCAGCATCCACGGATTAGCCAGCTCATGCTGCACCTTGGCAAAGGCCGCTCCCGGATGTTCAGGCAGATTCACGCCAGAAAACCGCTGCCGCCAGACATGCTGTCCGATGTAGAGAAGCGCAATCAGCCCCGTCCACCGCTGCGCCACATACATCCAATTGCCCGCCCACGGGTAGTAAACGATATTCGACTTGCCGCGCAGCCAGATCCACACGCCATACAGCCCGTGATAAAGAAGCGGCAGAAAGATGAAAGTCCATTCAAGAACCCGCACCATGGGCAATGAGTTGAGAAACTTGACCTGCGCACCATAAGCTCCCGGCCCCTTGAGCGCCTCGAAGTTCGAGAGCAAGTGCTCCAGCAGAAACGCGCCGATGGGAATAATCCCCATCAGCGAATGCAGCTTGCGCAGGTAGAAGCTGTATCCCTGGCCTGCGCGCAGCGGCCTGACACCGCGTTCGACAGTGTGCGCGGCTGGATGTTGAGCGGTTGCCATAATCTCTTTGGCTCCTAAAAGTGCGGCGTTGTCTTCGTGGCCGGCTCAATGAAGCCGGGGTCCGCAACAACTTCCGGTCGAGGCAGTATCAGATAGAGGGACACTGAACCATTGCAAGGTCGCAGTTGCATTATTGGAGTCCGGCAATACGATCGTCAAGGCGCGCGTCCCACGCATTCCATCACACGACGCTGAACTTGGGAATCTGCGGGCGAATCAAAGCCCGGAATGGCATATTCGTCGTGCCCCATCCATGAATCGTTCTTTGATTCATGGGTGGGAAACATCGAACCCCTCCTCGCCCCTCCGATTCCTTTTAATACCCACGATAAAGGACCGCGGAACGCCTCACCCAGCCAGCATCCGCAGCAGCGCCTCAATAGCCCGACCCCGATGGCTGAGCGAGAGCTTGGTCTCCAGGTCGATCTCCGCCATCGTCCGCTCCAACCCAGGAAGATAAAACAACGGGTCGTAGCCGAATCCGCCAGTCCCGCGCGGCTCCTCCAGAATCAGTCCTTCCACCACGCCCTCCGCCGTGTGCAATCGCTCCCCATCCCGCGCGGCCACCAGCACACACCGGTAGCGAGCCGTCCGCTGCGCCAGCGGCACCCCCGCCAGCCGCTGAATCAGCACAATGTTGTTCCATACATCCGTGTTGTCGTTGGCGTCTGGCGAGTCCACGAGGCCCGAGTCCGCCGCAAACCGCGCCGACCTCACCCCCGGCGCCCCTGCGAGCGCATCCACTTCAAGCCCCGAGTCATCCGCCACCACCAGACGCCCCGGAGCAAACCGCGAATAATACACGGCCTTGAGGTTTGCATTGTCTTGGAAGCTCGCCCCATCTTCTTCCGGCGCAGGGATCGTCGCCAGCCCGGGAAGGGAATCGATGTTCAATTCATGCGCCTCAGCAGCAGTCTGAAAGTCGCGCATCTTCCCCTGGTTGGTGGTAGCAGCAAAAAGCCGTAAAGCCATGCGGAAAGTGTAACGGGTTGCGCTCAAGTCTTCTCTTCATCCGAGATCTGCTCGAATGACGGCGTCCAACGCGTTCCAGCTCCCGTAGGGAGCCCGCGACAATAGCCTCGGGTGAAGTCCGCCGAAGGTGTACGAGAACCCGGGGACTCAATCCAGCCCTGGTCTTTCGCCCCGTCGGGGCGACGTGATCGGTGCCACGCCTCCAATCGCGCTGGTTCAATCATCGATAAGCTTTCTTTTGACAAACCCATCGCCGCTTCGTTACCGTTCTTTCGTCCGGGAAAATGTTTCATTGGATAAACTGCAGCCATGCGGCGCGCTGTGAAGCTGCTTCCCAAACCACACGCACAGGCCTCACAATAGTCAGGTTTTGTCACTCAATCCGGGGTCCGCAATGAAATTCAAACTCGCAGGCTCGATCCTATCGGCACTTCTCCTGGCCCCAGCGTCCTTTCCCGCAGCCGCACGGCCTGGCGTTGCCGCGGACGAATCCGGACCCGTCGAGCTTCGCGTCGACAACCTCTCTATGCCGCTCGGAATCGACGACCCCGCTCCGCGCTTCTCCTGGCAGTTGAAAGACCCCGCGCGCGGCGCTCTGCAGACCGCCTATGAAGTTCAAATCGCGTCCAGCAATGAGTTGCTGAGCCAGGACAAGCCAGACATCTGGGACAGCGGTCGCATCAAGTCCGGCGTGTCTCTGAACATCCAATACGCCGGCCCAGCCCTCCACCCCAGCACGCGTTACTACTGGCGTGTAAAGCTATGGGGCGCGGCAGATAAGCCGTATGAAAAAAGCAGGACGAGCTGGTGGGAGACGGGCCTGCTCACCCAGGACGCCTGGCGCGCATCTTGGATAGGCTACGAAACACCCGAAGAATCCGCCGTCCGCCACGCCCCCGCTCAATGGATCGCCAACCCCGACGCCAACGCTCTCGCCGCAGAAAAACTGCCCCAACAGCGCATCGCCTACCGCCAGGCGATCACCCTATCCAAGCCCATAAAGAGCGCCGCGCTCTTCGCTACCGGCCAGGACACAGTCTCCGCCTGGATCAACGGCGAGCAAGTCCTCACCGCCGACGCGTTCCCGCCCTGGGGCCAGATGCCGTGGAAGAAATTCGTCCGCGCCGACGCCACCGGCAAGCTTGCTGAAGGCGCCAACACCATCGCCATTGAGACCCTCCATTATGTGACAAACCCCGCTGGAGCCGTGGACGCCGACGCCCCACCCATGATCGCCACCCTCGTAGTCGAATACGCCGACGGCTCCACGGCTGACTTCGCCAGCGACCCCACCTGGAAGTCCGCAACCCACGCACCCGAAGGCTGGACAGAAAAATCCTTCGACGACTCCGCATGGAAGCCCGCCGTCGTTTGGATGCAGCAACCCGGCCCCGAGAGCCGTCCTCTCGGCCATCCCTGGATTCCCGATTCAGTGAAAGCCATGCGCCACGACTTTGAAGTAGCCTCGCCGATCAGGTCCGCCCGCCTCTACGCCACGGCTCTTGGCGCCTATGAGCTTTACCTCAACGGCAAGCGAGTCGGCGATGATGTATTGGCGCCTGGCTGGACAGATTACCGCGAGCACGTGAAGTATCAGACGTACGATGTGACACCTTCGATCTCGAATGGAAAAAATGTGATCACGGCACTGCTCGCTCCGGGTTGGTACGAGACTCCCCTTGAGTGGTTCCAGCAGCCCAACAACTACGGCGACACACCACCCGCGTTGCGAGCCCAGTTGCGTATCGAACACACCGACGGCAGTGTTGAGTGGGTTGCCACGGACGTTGCCTGGCAAGCAGGCACTACGAGCATTCTGCACTCCGAGATCTACGACGGCGAGACCCAGGATGGGCGCCGGATCTGGTTAGAAGATAAGTCCCCGGTCTTCCATTCTTTGGGCGGTGTCATTACGATCGAACCCAAACCCGTCAGAATCGAAGCTCAGGACTTCCAGCCCATCCGCGTCGAGCGCACTCTCACAGCGAAAACCATGACCGAGCCCAAACCCGGCGTCTACGTCTACGACTTCGCCCAGAACTTCTCCGGCGTCGAGCACCTGCGCCTGCAAGGCCCCGCCGGCACAGACGTTCGCGTCCGCTTCGCCGAAATTCTCAACGACGACGGCACCATCTACACCGAAAATCTGCGCACCGCCAAAGCCACAGACCACTTCATCCTCAGCGGCAACGGGGTGGAGGAATTCACGCCTCAGTTCACCTTTCACGGTTTCCGCTACCTCGAAATCACTGGTCTGCTTACTGCGCCAGCCAAAGACGCTGTCAGCGCGGAAGTCTTCCACACCGACGCCCCGTTCACGGCGAAACTGGAAACCGGCAGCCCGCTCATCAACCAGCTCTGGAGCAACATCCTCTGGGGCCAGCGCAGCAACTTCGTCGGCATCCCCACCGATTGCCCGCAGCGCGACGAACGCCTCGGCTGGATGGGCGACGCTGAAGTCTTCTGGCGCACCGCTACCTACAACGCCGACCTCGCCGCCTTCTCACGCAAATTTGGCGGCGACATGCGCGGCACGCAAGTCGGGTCGCCCTACTTCGGCATCTACTCACCCGGAACCGTAGCACCCAACACGGGCTTCGCCGCCGGCTGGAGCGACGCGGGCGTCATCATCCCCTGGACCTCGTGGCTGCAAACCGGCGACACCAGCATCATCGATCAGAACTGGGCCGCGATGGAGAAGTATCTCAGCGCCATCGAAGCCAACAACCCTGACGGCCTATGGGCGCACAACTCGGGCATTCCATTCGGTGACTGGCTCTCGCCCGAGGGCCGGACAAACTATGTGCTCATCGCAACCGCCTACTGGGCCTACGATGTAACTCTCATGCAGCAAATGGCTCACGCCACCGGCCGTACCCAGGATGAAGAAAAGTACGCGCAGCTCTTCTCGAAAATCCGCGCCGCCTTCGCACAGCGTTTTGTCCACGACGACGGATTCATCCCCGGCGCAGACGACGGCGCATCGCGATTCGACTCGAAGGCTCCCGGCGCGAAGGCCGAAGGAGGCGACACCCAAACCGGCTACGTGCTCGCGCTGCACATGAACCTCGTGCCCGAGGCTCTTCGCCCCGCCGCCGCGCAAAAGCTCGCCGACAAAATCGAAGCCAATCATGGCCTGCTTGCCACCGGCTTCCTCGGCACGCCCTATCTTCTCGAAGAGCTGACCAAAGCCGGCCATGTTGGCTTGGCTTACAAGCTGCTCCTCAACACGCAATACCCATCGTGGGGTTATCTTGTCGATCACGGAGCAACAACCATGTGGGAGCGTTGGAACGGCGACCAGATGAAGTCCGACCCCAGCATGAACTCTTACAACCACTATGCATACGGCGCAGTGGCCGACTGGATCTATCGCTACGCCGCCGGCATCGATGCATCGCCCCTTGATGCGGGCTTCCACACCGTCGTGCTCCATCCAGTTTTCGACGCGCGTCTGGGCAGCATCAAGTTCGACTATGCTTCTTCATACGGCCCCATTCATTCCGACTGGAAGATCGAAGCAACCACCGCGGAGTGGCGCATAACCATTCCCGCAAACGCAACCGGCCTGCTCGAACTAACTCAGAGCGAAGCCGCAAAGTACAATCTTGAAGGCATTCAGCTAACTCAGAGCAAGTTAGCCAAACCTATAACTCAGAACAACCAAACCGGCTACGAGTTACCCGCCGGGAGTTACACCTTTCAAGTAAGCATCGAGTAACTAATATGACCTTGTCATCCCGAGCGATCAACCACGAACCTCATTATCAGGACCGATCAACCACGAACCTGTCATCCTGAGCGAAGCGTACTTCAGCGGAGTCGAAGGACCTGCATTTGTTCTTCGTTCTCTCCCAACCAATAACCTGTCATCCTGAGCGAAGCGTACTTCAGCGGAGCCGAAGGACCTGCATTTGTTCTTCGTTCTCTCCCAACCAATAACCTGTCATCCTGAGCGAAGCGTACGTCAGCGGAGCCGAAGGACCTGCATTCGTTCTTCGTTCTCTCCCAACCAATGAACCTGTCATCCTGAGCGACCGAAGCGTAGGGCAGGAAGTCGAAAGCCTGCCCTGAGCGTAGTCGAATGGGAATCCGCGGTTGTTGTTCATCAACAGAACACCAGCACAAAACAGAAGGAAAGAGCATTGTCCATCATCGCCGGCATCGGATTTCACTTAATAGGCGCAGCCTCCGCCGCATCCTTCTACGCGCCCATTGAAAAAGTAAAACGCTGGTCGTGGGAGACAACCTGGGCCATCGCCGGCCTCTTCTCCTGGATACTTCTCCCCATCGGCGTGAGCCTTTTCCTGCTGCCCGACTTCCACGCCTTCTACGCCTCCATGGGCCCGCACCTGCTGCTCAAAGTCGCTCTCTTCGGCGCAATGTGGGGCGTCGGCAATGTCAGCTACGGCCTCACCATGCGCTATGTCGGCATGTCCCTCGGCATCGGCATCGCCATCGGCACCACGCTGGTGGTCGGCACGCTCATTCCTCCCTTCATGAATCACCAAGCTGACCTGTTGGTCACCACGCGCGGAGGCCAGTTGACCCTCGCCGGCGTACTCGTGGCGCTCATTGGCGTCGTCATGGTTTCCTATGCCGGCCATCAGAAAGAAGTGCAACTCAGCGGCAAGGTGCGCGAGTTCAATGTCAAACTCGGCCTGCTTCTCGCCGTGTTATGCGGCATCTTTTCCTCCGGCATGTCGTTCGCCATTAACGCAGCTCGCCCAATGGAAGCCGCGGCTTTGCACCTCGGTGTCAACCCGCTTTATGCCGCGTTGCCGAGTTATGTAATTATCATGGGCGGCGGCGCAGTTATTAACATGAGTTATTGCTTCATTCGCCTTGCGGCCCTGAAGCGCCTGTCGCTGCGCGCCGATCTTGCTCAGCCCCGCGCCACGCTGGTCAGAAACGGCTTGCTCGCCGCCACGGGCGGCATCATGTGGTATCTGCAGTTCTTCTTCTATGCCTGGGGTTCGGCCAATGTGCCACAGCAGTTGTTCTATGTAAACTGGATGCTCCACATGAGCATGTATGTTCTCTGCGGAGGCCTGGTCGGCCTCGCCTTAGGTGAGTGGGCCGGCGTCGGAAGCAGGCCCGTCCGTCTCCTCTGGGCAGGCATTCTGGTGATCATCGCCGCCGCCAATCTGGTGGGCCTCGGCATGGCTTCCTGAGCCTCAATCGCCACCCCGCGAATGGGACCGCCGCACCCGCCGCTGCGTTGCTTCCAGTGCCAACGTTCGTGCTATAGTTTCGATACCGGATCGTGCATTCTCTGTTTCTCCTGATCTGTCCGGCTTATTCCAAAGTGCAAGGTGATCATTTGCAGTTCAACCCTGTTTGGCGGAATAGAGTCTCCTCCTCCCGCCTGGAGAGTATCCCACCCCGAAGCACTAGCCTCAGTTGCATTTCGATCGTTGCCGTGGTGTGCTTGTTTGCCGTCCAGCCCGCGCGCTCTCAGCGATCCTTGTTGCCCTGGCCCGACTCGAACTCTCAGGCGAACCCTTCCACAAGTTCGCAATCGCCGGCGGAACTCGCCTCCTCGCCGGAAATGCCTCCATTCGCGTCTTTTCGCAGCGTTGAAGCAACGCAGGACGGCCAGATTCGCCAGGTTACCCAGGAGAGGCCGGCCGAAAAAATGGAGCAGGAGCTTATCGTTTCCGGATTGGTTTCCTACGGCAATTACAAAATCTTTGCCTCCGGTTACGACGAGAAGCTCTTCGATGCCGGCATCGAATATGACCGCCATTCATGGGGCTACTTCCTTAACGCGCAAGCCGATTATGTGGCGGAATTTCTGCCCTTCATCCTTCTCGACAAGCCGCTCCACACCGATATTTTCGGCAACCCCGTTCCCCAAAAAGAAAAGAACATCCGCGAGTACGTGCCCGGCGTAGGCATTTTCCCCATCGGTTTTCGCTTGCAGTGGCGCAGCAAAAAGGTCATCAAACCTTACCTTGAGGCAAAGGGCGGCATGATCGGCTTCACCAAGAAAGTGCCTTCGAGTGAAGCAGCCTATGAAAACTTCAGCTTGCAGACGGCCACCGGGGTGCAGGTCAAGATGAGCGATCGATGGGGATTGCGTCTGGGCTTATTCAGCGACTTCCATTTTTCCGATGGTTTCGTCGTGCCGGTCAACCCTGGCCTCGACGTAATGAACGCCAATCTCGGCGTAAGCTATCACTTCTGAGCCCGCGATCCGCCATGCACCGCCGAACTCAGGGAAGCGGAAGCTCCGCACCCAGCCCCGCCGCTATAAGGTCCTTGCGCAGCTTCTCAACGGTTGAAAACTGGATAGCCCGAACGCCCAGCGCCTGCGCAGCCTCGATGTTGACCAGCTTGTCATCCAGGAAAAGGGTCTCCTCGGGCTGGACTCCAAGCTCATTCAGCACGTGCCGGTAGATGGCCGGCTCCGGCTTGGCGATGCCCAACTTGTAGCTCCACACCAGCACGTCAAAGCGCCCCAGCCAGTCGAACTCGCGTTCCATGTTGGCCAACACGTTGTCGCCCATGTTGGAAAGGATTGCGGTTCGAATGCCGCGCCGCTTGAGTTCCAGTTGCCATGCCAGCATCGCCGGATTCTCCGTAGTCCACATGCGCGCGTCCCACAGGTTCAACTCCTCTGCCCGCGAATCGCTTTCCGCCGGCCCCATACTCAAGCCAGCCACGCGCAGAATCTTCCGCCAGAACTCCAGTCCCGTAAGCTTGCCCTCGTCGTACGCGTGGCGGTCAGCCCAATAGAGGGCCTCGAATTGGTCCGGCGGCAGTCCGGTCAACTGCATCAGCGCGGCGTGAGCCTCGGGCTCCCGCGGGCCGGTTAGCACCATTCCATAGTCGAAAACCACCGCGCGTAGAGCCATCTTCCTCCCCTGATTGCGTCTGTGTCCGGTTGCGTCCGTGTATGGTTGAAAAGGACGCCTTCTTCCATTGTGCCTGACTGAGATGGCCCGTTATCCGCAGGCCGGGAATGATTGACGGGGTTCGAGTTATGCAATTCTCGCGGCGAACTGGCTGGAACACGGAAGAAAGCGCCCTGGCGCGTTCCCATCGCCTCCGCGTGCAGTCCGGGCAGCCCATTGCTGATCTAACGGCCTCAAATCCCACCCGCTGCGGCTTCACTTATCCCGAAAATCTCTTGCAGTCTCTCGCCAATCCCCAGGCCCTCGATTACGACGCCCAGCCGCGCGGCAGCCTTTCCGCCCGTCAGGCCGTCTGCCGCTACTACGCCGACCTGGGAGCCGAGGTTCGCCCCGAGCAGGTGGTTCTCACCACCAGCACCAGCGAGGCCTACAGCTTCCTCTTCCGCCTGCTCTGCGATCCCGGCGCCGGCATCCTGATCGCCCAGCCCAGCTATCCGCTCTTCGACTTCCTGGCGCAGCTAGATGACGTCAGCCTGACGGCGGCCCCGCTGCTTTACGACCACGGCTGGCAGATCGATCCGGAGGGGTTCCGGCGGGCAATCACCCCTCAAACACGCGCCATTGTCCTGGTCCACCCCAACAACCCGACCGGCCACTTCACCAAGCCCTGGGAGGCAGAAGAACTGGCGCGCCTCTGCCGCGAGTTTGACCTGTCGCTGATCGTGGACGAGGTTTTTCTGGATTACGGCCTCGCCGAGCCCGGCCGAACCTTCGCGTCCGGCCTCGATGGGATTCCGGTATTTGTGGTCAGCGGCCTGAGCAAGATCGCTGGCCTGCCGCAGATGAAGGCCGCCTGGATCGTAGCCGTTGGCCCTGAGGCACTTGCGGCTCTCGACCGCCTCGAAGTCATCGCCGACACTTTCCTTTCCATGAACGCTCCCGTCCAGTGCGCTCTCCCCGAGTGGCTCAGCGGCCGGGCACAAATCCAGAGGCAGATCCGCGACCGCGTAATGCTCAACCTGGCAGAACTCGACCGCCAGTTGCACCCCGTGCCGGAAATTCGCCGCCTGGAGGTGGAAGGCGGCTGGTACGCAGTGCTGCGCATTCCCGCCCTCCAACCGGACGAGGAAACGGTTCTGGCTCTCCTCGAGCGCGGAGTCTGGGTGCACCCAGGCTACTTTTTCGGCATGCCCGAGTCCGGCTGGCTGGTGCTCAGCTTTCTAGCCCCCGAGCACGAATTCAAGCAGGGGGTAACCAGACTGGTTAACTATTTACGAACGCATCAAGCTGGTAATAGTACTGCGCTTTGACCTAAAGAATAACTTGAACTAAATGCCATAATTATCTGATAAATAATAGTAATGTTACTGTGGAATTCTCCAATTTACGATGTGCGCAGAAACGGATTGCTGCTCCGCTCAGCTCCAATCGAGGTAGCTGGCCCATGCCCCGGAAGCACTTTGGTCTCATCCGGAAGCGCCAGTAACCGCGACTCAATGGAGTCGATAATCTGGCCAAAATCGCCGCCCGGCAGGTCGGTGCGCCCAATGCTCCCGGCAAACAGCGTATCCCCGGCAATCAGCAGTTTGGGCGGCGCAAAGTGCAGGCAGACCGAACCCTGGGTGTGTCCGGGAGTGAAGATCACCTGCGCAGGATAAGACTCCAAGCCCACGCGCAAACCATCGTTCAGAGTCTCGTCCGGTGGGGCAGTTTCCGGCGTCGCAACGCCCAGCCAACCCGCCTGCATATCCATCATCTTCAGCAGCGGCAGATCGAACTCATTCATCAGGATCGGGGCCCCGGTCAGCCGTTTCAGCTTCAGCGCTCCTCCCACATGGTCGATGTGCCCGTGCGTCACCAGAATCTGCTTGAGCTTCAGCCCCAGTTCCGTAAGCCGCCGGTGAATTCGTCCCACCTCGTCGCCGGGATCGATGACAATAGCCTCGCCCGCCTGCTCGTCGCCCAGAATCGTGCAGTTGCACGCGAGCGGCCCCACCGGAAACGTCTCAATAATCATGCCACCATTGTAGGACGCGGCAGCCTGCCCCTGACTTGCCAACTCGCTATCCCCGCGAAGCGGGGGCTAACTCGCCGCATTGCGAAGCCAACACAAAGCCGTCGTCCCCAGCAACCTCTTTAGCCGCCGCCGCCAGCGGCTTCCTGAATCTAATCGCATAAAACTTCCCATCTTTCAGCATCTCCAGCCGAATATCCTCCATCTCCTCCGGCACCAGGTCTATTGGGACGGTCACCGCGTCCTTGCGGTCCTTGTAAAAGCTGCTTGTAAACGGAATGTTTTCATACGTACTCTTCACGTATTCCTCGGTTTCATCTTCGATCATCAGCGGAGCGCCCGGCTTGGCCACACGAATCATTTCGCGGATGGCTTTTTGCCGATCGGTAAAGAAGTTGAAAGCTCCCGCTGTGTAGACAACGTCGAAACTCGCATCAGCGAAGGGCAGCCGCTCGGCATTGCCCAGGCAAAGATCGGCTTCCATCCCCCAGCGACTCAGGTTTCTCTGGCAGTTGATCAGCATTTCCTGGGAGAGATCCAGGCCGGAGAGCTTGACGCCGCGAGGCAGGTATTTGAAGTTGAGCCCCGTTCCCACAGAAGTCTCAAGCACCGAATCGCCGGGTTTTACATCGAGCAGATCCATGTAGTTCCGGAAGTACGAATCCAGGGCGAGCCCGCGAAAAGCGCCGAAGAAGCGCTGCGTATCGTCGTAAAACCCGCCGATGGTTTCGTAGAGATGGTTGTACTTGCCGTTGTCGCCGGTCAGATCCTCCGGCCTCAGGAAAGCTGGGATTCCATCGCGCACCGGGAACCGCTCCCCGGCGTCACTCACCAACGTCTCCCGCCTTTGCTCGCTAATCACATGCAGTGCCTGCCCGGTAAATGGGCTCCGCAGTAGCGCAACGGTCTCCGGTCTCTCCGCCCATCGCGGCCGCTTTTCCGGATGAAAAACTGCCCACAAGCTCACCAGAACCGCTCCACCCAGGCACACCCAACCGAAAGCACCCATCGCGTTCGAGACCATCCCGCCTGGGCTCGAGAAAATCAGGACCCCCTCGGCCACAATGAAGATCGCCGCGAAGATGCCGGCCCCCACTGCAACCGTTCTGGCGCGAAACTCGTTGTTCCAAATCCACACCACCACCGCTGCAAACCAGAAGATGAGAAACGTCGCAATGCCCGATCCCGCGACCGCACCCGCGTGAACCATCGGCCGTACCAGCGTTTGCATCACCACCACCGCAAGCGGCAGCGGAAGCGTCGACACCAATCCATTCATCCGCGTGCTGGTCAGCCGGTGAAACGTGAAAGGCAAAACGGAGAGCACTGCAACCAGCAGCATCGACGCCAGGTATCCAGGAATCAGCTTCGCGTCGGTCAATGGAGATTTCCGCCAGTCCATCAGCAATCCAGGAATGAAAGCGAAAGCAAGCATCCACAAGAATCCGCGCCGCACCCTTTGCGTCCCCACAAACCACGCGCCCAGAATCGGCCCCGTCCATGCGCCAACTGAAGATAAGAAGAAGCCAAGAATAAACAAGCTGCCCACAATCCATGCAACCAACTGCGACCAACGGTTCCCGCGTACTTCGCTAGACATGTTTCCGCCTTCCTTTCCTTGCTTTGGGCTATTCAAGCCGCTTCAACGCCGCAATTGCGTTCTCGCTCCATTCCAGCGTCATCCGCAGATGCCTGACACCGTAGTCGAGCGTGAGCATCCAGTACGGAAACCCCGGGTAGTGCGAACTGTGCTCGGCGCTCAACTTCCGCAGTTCCTCTAACGTTGCCAGCACCTGCCGATTCTTTTCCTGAAACTTCCGCACCTGCTCCAGAGCCACGCCCGGCCCGGCATCGTTGGCAAAGAACAGCTTGAGCAGAAACTCATCCCGAGGTGGATCTTCGCGAAAGGGAACTGCCAGCCACTCCTGCAACCGGAGCTGCCCCGCCGGCGTAATCGAATACTCCTGGCGTCTCGCCTTTGCAGCCGAGGCCGACCGGCTTGGCACGATCAGCCCGTTGGCAACCAGCCGCTTCAGCGCCGGGTAGATCTGCCCAAAGCTCTCGCCCCAGAAAAACCCCACACTTTGCTGCACAGTCTTGCGAATCTCATACCCCGACTGATGCGGATGGATGGCCAGGATTCCGAGAATCACGTAATCAGTCTGATTGCGTTGCATATATCTACAAGATATATCTGCAAGATATATTTGTCAACAGAACCACGCTAACTCGCCAACTGGCTATTCCCGCAAAGCGGGCGCTAACTCGCTGCTTCAAGCCCTCCCCAAAAAAGTCAACCCAGGACCGAAATTCGCTGCAGATAATTACCATCCGTTGGCGCACAATTGCAATATGCGCATAAACTCTTTCCGTCAGCCGCGGCCCGTCGCCGGGGGAAGCATCCCGTTAGGCATGCGCCCGGTCTGTACCATGGGACCGGTCCGTACCCCCCCCCATGACCACCCCCCACCCCCCTACCCGGTAGTAACCATGTATTGATCAAATAGTAAACATCCCGAGTGCCGCTCCCCGGAAATTGGAATAACCAATTCATAATGAACGGTTTCTAGTCTTCGACCTTGCAGAATAAGCAACAATCTCCGAACGCAAACAAAAAGGGCAGACCGCATGGCCTGCCCTTTTGCCGCTCACAAACTGAAAATCATTGAACTATTTGCCCGGTTTCGCCGGCGCTGAAACAGGCGCGGTTTTCGTCCCCGAAAGAACCGAACCCCCGCTGCCCACCGACCGCACATACAGAACTGTCAAGCTGATCGAGGTAATCATGAAGATGATCGCCGACCACGTAGTGAGCCGGGTCAGCACGTTGGCAGCCGCCCGGGGCCCGAAAGCCGTCTGCGAACCCTGTCCGCCGAAAGCGCCAGCCAAGTCCGCCGACCGCCCCTGCTGCAGCAGGACAACACCAATGAGAAACAGGCACACCAGCACGTGCACCACAACCACGAAGTAAAGAAGAATCTGCATTTTTTTAAGCTGCTTTCCGACACTCGCCCGGCTCGCCGGGTATGAGGTTCTGGTGCGGAGGAGGGTAGACCAATAATGAGCCCTCAAACCCGCGTCATGACTGCGCATCGCGAAATCCTTAGCGATGCGGCATTAGAGATAGAGCACATCGATAGTCGAAACCGTGCTCCACCTACTCCTCAAGTGTACCCGAACCTTGAAGGAGAATCCAATGGCAAATCGCATCTCAAAACTCGTCAGGTGCTCCAAGCTTGAAGCCGCAGACAGTGACAATAACCCAGTCACGATTGCGATTGCTCGTTAAGAACCCGCCGCAAATCCTTGCGGCCGGAATGTCGCCAACTCGTCACCAACTAATTGATGAACGGTGTCTTCGGCGGTGAATGTCGAGAAAAGCCGGTGGCTCTCCTCCGGACGCGCGCGCCGGACGGTCGGGGGTCTGTTGCCTTGACACCTACCACGGGCCGCGATACAAGGGATGTGCTTTCCTGAAGGATCACAAGGATATGCCGAAATCTCTTTTGTCTCGTCGTGCATTTTTGCAGACCACCGCGGCAGCGGCCGGCGCCACTCTCGCCTCCAACTCCATTGGTCTTGATGCCGAGCCTTTCAACGCCGCCTGGGAGCATTCACCGCCGAGCGATCGCATCCGCTTCGGCATCGTTGGCGTGGGGATGGAAGGCAGTGGCGTGCTCGCAACGGCCATCTCATTGCCTGGCACAGAATGCGTTGCGGCGGCCGATCTGTATGACGGCCGCCACACCCTGGCCCGCGAAATTGTCGGCAAGCCCATCAAGACCACGCGCCGCTACCAGGAACTGCTCGACGACAAGAGCATCGACGCAATCCTCATCGCCGTCCCAGACCATTGGCACAAGCAGGTCGTGGTCGATGCGCTCGCCGCGGGAAAGGACGTCTATTGCGAAAAACCCATGTCGCACAATCCGGGCGATGGCCTCGCCATGGTGGCCGCGGCCAGGAAGACCGATCGCATCGTGCAGATCGGGGCGCAGCGCACCAGCTCCGTGCTCTGCGCCAAGGTCAAGGAGTTGATCGCGAACGGCGCGATCGGCGACCTGAACCTGATTGAAGCCACTCTGGGCCGCAACGATCCAACCGGAGCATGGGAGTATCCTCCACCGCCCGATCTCTCGCCGGAAAACCTTGACTGGAATACCTGGCTCGGCACGGCTCCCAAGAAGCCTTTCGATCCCTATACATTTGCGCGCTGGCGTTGCTGGAAGGAGTATGGTACCGGGGTTGCTGGAGACCTGCTGGTCCATCTCATCAGCGGCATGCAGTTCTCGCTCGGCATCAATGAAGTGCCGAAGCGTGTCTCCGCATTCGGCGGCATTTACCGCTGGAAAGACGGCCGCAATATGCCGGACGTCCAAGCGGCACTCTTCGAATACATGGGCATCCCGGTCTACATGCGCCTGAGCCTTGGCTGCGAATCGGCAGAAGTCACTCGTTTCCAGGGCTCCAAGGGCATGATCGAGCTTCGCGAGTTTTCAGTCACCTATTCACCCCAGGCAGGCATCGATACTTCACCGAGCTATTACTCCGGCGGATTTCCTGCTGCCATGCGCGCAGCCTACGCAACGAAGTGGCACGAAGAGCACGACCCGAAGCCGGGCAGGGAACCGGCTATCGAGAGCATCACAATCAACGGCAACGATTACGACGATCTTCGCCCCCATCTCTGGAACTTCTTCGAAGCGGTGCGCTCGCGCAAGCCCGTCGTGCAGGACGTCGTCTTTGGCCACAACGCGGCTCTCGCCTGCCATCTGGCCAACGAATCCTATTTCCGGGGCGTTCCGGTTCGCTGGGATGAAGCCTCGCAGACCATCAAGTCTCTGGCATAGAAAGGCAGCAGCCCGACGTGAAGACCCTGAGAGTCACTCCTCTCGCGCTGATCGTGATGGTTGCCGGCGCGCTCTGCACTTCGGCGCAAGCTTCCGGGCAAGCTGATCCCGCTGCGCCGTTTCTTGGACGCTGGGATCTGACCCTGAAATCGGCTGATCACGAATATCCCTCCTGGATTGAGATCGGCCGGAAGGGCGGCAATCTCACCGCCGTGTTCACAGGCCGCTGGGGCAATGCCCGCCCACTGCCGCGAATCGCGATCACCGGAACCCAGATCACGTTTGTCTCTCCGAAGGAAGAAGAAGCCGGCACGGCCGACATGATCTTCAAAGGCGACCTCAAAGACCAGAGCCTTTCTGGAACTGTGAACGGCCCGGACGGCTCCACTTGGAAGTGGACGGGCGTGAAAGCTCCTTTGCTCGATAAGAGGGTCCCGTTGCCGCAATGGAGCAAGCCCATTCAGCTCCTTAACGGCACAGACCTGAGCGGCTGGCGCCAGAGCAACGCGGGACCTCCCGACTGGACAGTGAAGGGCGGCGTTCTCGTCAGCCCGGGCAACGGTCCCGAACTTATCAGCGACCGCAAGTTCCAGGACTTCAAACTGCACGTCGAGTTCAACTGCGGCGAAAATTCGAACAGCGGAGTCTATCTCCGCGGCCGGTACGAGGTGCAGATCGAAACCGAGTCGCAGGGCGAGCCGCCCAGCCACCATACCGGCGGCGTCTACGGATTCCTTGCGCCCACGCCCGAGTTGCCGCGCAAATCAGACGTGTGGCAGACCTTCGACATCACGCTGATCGGGCGCAAAGTCACGGTGGTCCAAAACGGCCAGACCATCATCGACAACCAGGAGATTCCCGGACTCACCGGCGGCGCGCTCGACAGCCACGAAAGCGAGCCCGGTCCCATATATCTCCAGGGAAGCGAGAAAGGCCACGTCCTCTTTCGCAACATAACTATCACGCCCGCGAAGTAGGCCAGGAACCCCGGGCGGTAAGAGGTTCCACCTCTTGAGCCTTTTGCCGTTGTTCCGCCGTCGCTCGCCGCATCTTTCCGCCCCGAACGCATTTTAGGCAATCCGGGCATTATCCCGATTTTCGACTTCTGACCGGTAAGCCGGTGACTCGTCCGGTCATATCCACACCCGTCAAAGTGATGGCCTTGTGGTATCCAGGTACGCTTCGCTTTCTGATTTCTCTACGTCCAGAACGAAGGGCGCATGCTAATTTGACGCTTGAACTCTGGCGAGAGCCGAGCTTCCTTGCGGCCTAACTGGTAGGCGACGAACTTGCTGAGTGTGCGCACCAGCGCCGAAGGAATCTGCCACGGATCCTGCTGCCGCAGATAGCGCAACTCAGAAAGCACAAAACGCTTACCCTCTCCGCTCGCATGTCCAAACTCATCGATCAGCCAGCGTTCCCGGCTATGCAACACTCCTGTATCGAAATAGCGTTTGAATTCCTGCGCGAGCGTATAGGAGTGGCTGTGAAATGCGCACGCTTCCGCAACATACGCAATTTTGTAACCCGCCAAAAGTAAACGTGCCGCAACAATTGTGTCTTCACCCAAGATCACATTCGCAGGAAATCCGCCCACAGCCATCAATGCAGAGCGTCTGTACGCGGCGAACGAGTTCGAAAGGAAGACTGCCTTGATCCCAATTCGCTCCCGGCTGGCCAGCGCGCGTATCTCGGAGGCAGCAGGATAGTTGAAACCGCGTGCATGTGCCTCGATGGCATTGGCCTCAGGCCTTGGCAACTGGCGGCCGTATGCTGCACCAACCTCCGGGTCGTCGAATGCGGCGAGAAGATTTGCGAGCGCATTTTCGCCGTCGAGTACAGCATCCTGCGTCATGTAGAGCAGGATCTCGGAGTTCGGCAGCATTTCTGCTGCCATCTGGCGCGTGCCCCCATGGTCAAACTCTGCCCGCGATACTGTATGCACCG
>Ga0302324_100004025_pt1 | contig 32830 bp, 25 predicted proteins | sample Palsa_T0_1_FD_201949 | JGI IMG/M metagenome (GOLD analysis project Ga0302324, IMG submission 201949) | Peat permafrost microbial communities from Stordalen Mire near Abisko, Sweden - Palsa_T0_1 | ecosystem: Environmental > Terrestrial > Soil > Palsa > Peat permafrost | place: Sweden: Abisko... | reverse complement strand
TGAGTACTGGCAAAAAAGTGCTGTGAAAACGGGCGTTCGTCACTCAGAGGTTCGAGGATTTCACGATATGAGGAGTCGTGGCGCGACTCCGGTCAGCGGGCAGAGTGGACAGGTGCGGCGAGCGCGGCTTCAGCGGCTTCCAAACGTTTGGCGTAGAGAGGGAAGCCGGCGGCGAAGGCGGCCACTTCGGCGCGGACACGCTGCTCGGTGACTGGGTCGCCAAGATGATCGAGCACGTCCGCAATCCAATTGGCGATTTTCGCCATTTCTTTTTCGCGCATCCCGCGCGTGGTGACGGCGGGCGTGCCCACACGGACGCCGCTGGCCTTCATCGGCGGAAGCGGATCGAACGGAATGGAATTTTTGTTGATGGTGATGCCAGCGCGGTCGAAGGCTGGTTGCGCGTCTGCACCGGTGAGTCCACGTGCGTGAACGTCGATCAGGAAAAGATGGTTATCCGTCCCGCCGCTGACGATACGATAGCCGCGCTGGGCCACACCTGCGGCGAGCGCCTTGGCGTTGGCAACCACTTGCTGCTGGTATTCGCGGAATCCCATTTCGGCGGCTTCCTTGAGGCAGACGGCCTTGGCGGCGATGATGTGCATCAGCGGGCCGCCTTGAATGCCGGGGAAAGTGGAACGGTCGAGATCCTTGGCGAATCTCTCGCGGCACAGCACCAATCCGCCGCGCGGGCCGCGCAGCGTTTTATGCGTGGTGGTGGAAACGAAATCGGCATGCGGCACGGGACTGGGGTGCACGCCCGCGGCCACCAGGCCGGCAATGTGCGCCATGTCGACGAAGAATATCGCGCCGACGGATTGCGCGGTCTTGGCCATGCGCGGAAAGTCGATGATGCGCGAATAGGCGCTCGCGCCGGCGACGATCATCTTGGGCTTGTGTTCCTGCGCCAGGCGGTCGAGTTCGTCGTAGTCGATGGTTTCGGTTTCTTTCGAGACGCCGTAGGGCACGAATTTGTACGTCTTGCCGGAGAAATTCAGCGGATGCCCATGGGTCAGGTGGCCGCCGTGCGCGAGATTCATGCCCAGCACGGTGTCGCCGGGTTGCAGCGCGGTCATATACACGGCGATATTGGCTTGCGTGCCGGAGTGCGACTGCACGTTGGCGTGTTCGCCGCCAAAAAGCGCCTTGGCGCGGTCAATGGCTAATTGCTCCGCTATGTCGACGAATTCGCAGCCACCGTAGTAGCGCTTCCCGGGATAGCCCTCGGCGTACTTGTTGGTGAGCACCGAGCCCATGGCTTCGAGCACCGCTTCGGAAACTAAATTCTCCGAGGGGATCAGTTCGAGGCCCGTCGCTTGACGGCGAACTTCTTCATGCAGCACGGCGGCGATTTGCGGATCGGTTTCCGTGAGCGTGCGGCTCATGCGGCGAAGTTCGGGAGTCGATGATGTCGTTTGGTCCATGATGCCGAAGACTTTAACAGAAGGCGCCGCGCAGTCCTTAGCATTAACTTGCTCCGGATGCGTGACACTCGGCGAATGCATCGCTCCGGCAAAGCAGGCAGATCTCTCCTTTCGTTTCTCCCAGGCAGAGGATATAAGTAGGGGCGCCAAAAAGGCGAGCCGGGCGTCGGACCCCGGAAACGACTCCATATGTTCACGCAGATCCTGAATCCGACCGGAAATCTTTGGCTCACGGTCGCGACCGCGCTTCTTCCGCTGGGCATTCTGCTTTTCTTTCTCGCCGTGCTGCGAATCACGGCTTGGCTCGCCTCCATCCTGGCGGGAGTCGTAACGATCCTATTAGGAGTATTCGTTTGGCATGCGCCGCTCGCCGGCACTTTGACGAGCTACGCTTATGGCGGACTCACTGGCGTTTGGGTGATCGACTGGATCACTTTCTGGGGACTGATCATTTTCAACACGCTGGTGCTGACCGGCGAGTTCGAACGCTTCAAGAGCTGGATGGTGCACCACGCCACGGCGGATATTCGCATTCAGACGATCATGCTGGCGTGGGCGTTCGGCGCGTTGCTCGAAGGTCTCGTTGGTTTTGGCTATCCGTGGGCCGTGGTCGTTCCGATTTTGGTCGGGCTGGGAATTGCGGATCTCGAAGCCATACGTGTTGCGGCGCTTGCGAATAATGCTCCGGTATCCTTTGGGGCTTTGGGCGCGCCGATTCTTGGGCTGGCCGCCGTGACGGGGCTCCCCATCCTGGCGCTCTCCTCATCGATAGGGAACGTGGTCGCGCTCCTCGCTCTGCTGCCGCCGTGGGTGCTGATCTATCTCGTGAGCGGTTGGGACGGAGTTGCGGAGGCCTGGCCTCTGGCGATTGTCGGCTCTCTGTCGTATATAGCGGGGCAATGGCCGGCGGCGCACTATTTGGGCCCGTATTTGCCGGATTTGAGCGGGGCGCTGGTTTCGTTCTGGGCTCTTTTCCTGTTTGTGAAAATCTGGCAGCCGAAAGTGATCCGCGGATTCGGCGGAGCGAAAATTACACCGGCAGTTGCGCCTTCCTCGGATTTCGCGGAACTAAATTCAATGCGGCGGGCGTTTTTTGTGTGGATGCCATACATAGTGCTCATCTGCGTGGTGGTCGCGTGGACCGGGCCCTGGTCGCACCTGCCCGCGATCAGTTGGTTCAGGTGGTCGATTGCGGCGACCTCTTCGGTGACGCAGAAACCTGTCGCGTCGGTCTTCAATTTCACGCCATTGGCCGGTGGCTCGGCGATACTGGCGTCCTGGCTTGTAATTTTGGCCGTCCTGCGGCCGGGCGGGAACATCATCAAGCGGGTTTTCGCACGAACATTCCAACAGATGTGGGGCGCGCTGCTGGTGGCGTGCTTCATCTTTGCGCTGGCTTACATTTTCGTTTTCACCGGAATGGCGAACTCTCTGGCGTTTGGGCTATCCAAAATAGGGCCGTTTTTTATTGTGCTGGCGCCAGTGCTTGGCTGGATCGGCGTGGCGCTCTCGGGAAGCAACACCACGACGAACGCGATGTTCGGGCCGGTGCAGGCGGTCACAGGCAGGCTTTTGAATTTTCCGGTGCTTCTGCTGCCGACGCTGAACTCCGTTGGCGCGGAGGTGGGGAAGCCCATCGCGCCGCAAACCGCAAGCGTGGGCGTCTCTACCAGCAAGTTGGTGCGCAGCGAAGGCCAGGTGATCCGGCACAACATGGGGTGGACGCTCATCGTTCTGGTGTACCTAATATTGATCGGGCTTCTTTTTTACTACGTTTTCCCGAACCACATGGCGCTCTGAGAATCGAGCTGGCCATCCGTTGCCGGCACGCCGCCTGCCGCTACCGAGCGGGAGACTTGGCGGATGGGTGACTGTCCTTTAGGTCAGGTACAGGAGAGAACACTACTGCCGAACTAGCGCTTTTGTCCCTCCCGAGGGAATGCCAATCTGAAACGAGCGTGGGGTCGTAAATCATTCTTGAATCGGGTGTTGGGATGCACGGAAATCGCCATAGGCTTCGGATTCGTTACTGGGCGTTGTGCGCCTCACAGCTCGTCGTTATGGCGATGGGGCTCGCCCTGGCCTCTCAGGTACAGCAATCCTATTCCCGAAATATCGACTATGAGAAGTCCGTCAATGCCGAGCGCCGCGCCATAGACGAACTGGAAGTTTTCGCCCGGGCCGCGTCCCCCGAGACCCTCGCTCTTGACGATGACAGTTCTAACCTTTCGCAGTTGTCACAAATTACCTACGCCTCCGGAATTTTCTTGCGGAAGGCACAGGAACTGCTTAAGCAATCGGAACAATCCCCTGATTCTCCGCTGGCGCGTTCTGATTCCGATTTCCGCGAGCTGATCGCACAAATGGACATGGTCGCCCGCCAGAGCGGTCTGGCCGGCGAAGCCCTGGCCCAACATGACGCGTCCCTGGCGCGCGCCCGATTGACGTATGCGGACCGCGGAACTGAAAGGATTCACACGATTCTCGGCAATATCAATCAGGATATGTCCCGCGCCAAGGACGGCGCACTGGCCAGGGATACGTCCGAAGCTCGCCGGTCCCGGCTCTTTCTCCGGCCGCTCTCGATCCTGGGCATTCTTTTAGTGCTACCGGCGCTGCTCTATGCCCGCCGCCTGGACAAGAACATCTGGACGTATGAGAAGCAGCTGGAAAGCGAGAGGAACCTGCTGGAAGAGAGGGTGACGGAGCGCACGTCCGAGCTGCAGGACGAGATTGAATATCGGAAGCGTATGGAGTCCTTCAACAGCGGTCGCAATCGCCTTCTGGAAAAGGTTGCGGCGGGCAAAGAACTCGATGACGTCCTCAACGAACTGGTGCATGCCACTGAGCGCTCCGTGCGGGAGAGCCGATGCGTGATTGTATTGAGCGCAGGCCACGATCGTTCCATTATCGCGCCCACCGTTGCTTTGGATCTCGCTTCGCGCCTCGAAGAGACTCTGCTGGGCGGCTGGAATGCCACTTCCGGACAAGGCACGGCCGGCCCGAGCACGATCTTTATCCGGGACGCCGATCCGAGTGCGAAGATAGCTCTTGCCGACATATGGCGCCAAGGGTTTCACGCTGTATTCGCCGCGCCCATCTTCGAACAGCAGCAGCCGCTGCTTGGCGTGATTGCGTTACTGCTGCGAGACGCGAAGGAACCCGACGATTTCACACGCGAAGTATTACTTTCCGCAAGCCGCATGGCCTCCGTCGCCCTCGAGCACGATCGCATGCAGGACGAACTTTTCCGGCGCGGGCATTTCGATCCGCTCACGGAACTTCCGAACCGCGCTCTTTTTGAGGATCGATTGCAGCAGGCCGTCGCCTTGGCCGGCCGCCGCAAGAGCCATGTCGGAGTGCTGTGCATCGATTTGGACGGCTTCAAGCAGGTCAACGATGGACATGGACATCACGTAGGAGATGGGCTGCTGCAACAGGTGGCCGGACGGCTGGCATCTACTCTGCGCCAGACGGATACGATCGCCCGGATGGGCGGAGACGAATTCGCCGTCGTCGTGCACGACACCCGCAACGGCGAAGGAGTCGCAAACATCAGCGACGTCTTGGTGCGTTTGCTCGCCGAGCCGTACACCATCGGAAGCACGATCGTGCGAACCACGGCCAGCATTGGCGCCGCCTTGTTTCCCGCGGATGGAGCTTCCTGCGCCGAGTTGCGCCGTCATGCGGATCTGGCGATGTATCGCGCCAAGGAACGCGGCCGCAACACCTACCAGATGTTTTCAGCGGAGATTGGAGACAAGCTGGCAAGACGGAAACTCATTGAGGGATACCTGCAGGAGGCCCTCGACCGTAAAGGCTTCGAGCTCTGTTATCAGCCTATCTATACGGTTTCTCGAACGCTGGTCGGTTTGGAGGCTCTCATTCGCTTCAGTAATCCGGAAATACGGTCCATTTCGCCCGCGGAATTCATTCCCGTCGCCGAGCAGATCGGCATGATCCCGGCGATCGGTGAATGGGTGCTTCGAGACGCGTGCCGTCAGGCGAAGCAGTGGCAGGACGAGGAACTCGCGCCCGTGCCGGTCGCAGTGAATGTGTCGGCCATTCAACTGGCGCGCCCGAACTTTGCCGAGAGCGTAGCGCAAATCCTGCGCGAGACCGGCCTGGCTCCCAAGTGGCTGCATATCGAAGTCACCGAAACGGCCATCATGGGCGATTTTGAAGCGGGTGGGCGCGAACTATACGCGCTCGCGGAGAGGGGCGTGCACATTGCCATCGACGACTTCGGCACCGGACATTCCTCGCTAAGCTACATCCATCGGCTTCCGGTGAAGGCGCTAAAGATCGATCGTTCCTTTGTGCAGGACATGATCAAGTCTCACGAGAGCAAGGCCATCGTACGGGCCATTGTTGCCATGGCTCAGTCCCTTGAGTTGACCGCCATTGCCGAAGGCGTGGAAACCCAGGAGCAATTGAACGCGGTGACGAAGGCCGGCTGCGGTGTGGCTCAAGGATATTTCTTTTCCCGGCCTCTGGACCGCTTCTCCGTTACTGCGCTGCTGGGCCGCGAACCCAGTCAAACGCCGGAAACGAGTTGCTCGATACGGATGTAGGTACACTCATGGGCGCCGGGCGAATTGACTTCCCCCGAAGAGTTCTCTAACCTTCTTCGTTCTGCTTCCTTTGCATCCCAGCGGAGATTCATGTCCGACCTCAAACTGACGACGCGCGCCGAAGATTTTTCCGAATGGTACAACCAGCTTGTGCTGCGCGCGGAGTTGGCCGATTACGCGCCGGTACGCGGCTGCATGATCGTGCGGCCCTATGGCTGGGCGCTATGGGAAAACATCACCGCGGCGCTGGACAAGCGTTTCAAGGCCACCGGGCATGTGAATGCCGCGTTTCCACTGCTCATCCCGCGAAGCTTCATCGAAAAGGAAAAGTCACACGTGGCGGGATTTTCTCCCGAGCTGGCGGTGGTCACGCATGGCGGCGGCGAAGAGCTGGAAGAGCCGCTCGTAATCCGGCCGACGTCGGAGACGATCATCGGGCACGCCTACGCCAAGTGGATTCAGTCCTACCGCGACCTGCCGGTGCTCATCAATCAGTGGAACAGCGTGGTGCGGTGGGAACTGCGCACCAAGCTTTTCCTGCGAACCCTCGAATTTTTCTGGCAGGAAGGCCATACCGCTCACGCCACCGCCGAAGAAGGAGAAGCCGAAACGCGTCAGATGCTCGATGTCTACACTGATTTCGCCGTGAATGAAGCAGCCGTGCCGGTGATTCCGGGGCGGAAATCGGCGGCTGAGCGCTTCGCCGGCGCCGATCAGACATATTCCATCGAAGCCATGATGGGCGACGGCAAGGCCCTGCAGGCCGGCACATCGCACAACCTCGGTCAGAACTTCGCGAAGGCCTTTGAGATTCGCTATTTGGACAAGGGCGGCGTGCTGCAGCACTGCTGGACGACCTCGTGGGGACTCTCGACGCGCTTCATCGGCGCCATCATCATGGTGCACGGCGACGATCAGGGGTTGATCCTTCCGCCACGGCTGGCGCCCTATCAGATCGTGATCGTGCCTATCTTCAAGACCGACGAGGAAAAGGCCAGCGTGCTGGAGAACGCCCAGCGCCTGCGCCGCGAGCTGACTGACGCGGGCATTCGCGTGAAGATGGATGAACGCGACGGCATGAGCCCCGGATTCAAGTTCAATGACTGGGAGATGCGCGGAGTGCCGCTGCGCATGGAGCTGGGACCCAAAGATGTAGCCAAGAATTCAGTGGTGCTGGCGCGCCGCGACCGCCCGGGCAAGGAAGGGAAGTCCTTCGTGCCGCAGGAGGGTATCGCCGCAGCGGTCTCGCAGATGCTGGTCGAAATTCAGAAATCGCTCTTTGACCGCGCGCTGGCCTTTCGCGAAGCGAACACCGCCGACCCGGCCAACTATGACGAGTTCAAGAAGGCGGTCGAGAAAGGCTTTGCGCTCTCCTGGTGGTGTGGCGGCGTGTCCTGCGAGGAAAAGATCAAGGAAGAAACCAAGGCCACCATGCGCTGCATCCCGCTGGCACAGCCGGGAGGGAGCGGTAAGTGTGTCTATTGCGGCGCCGCAGCCAGTGAGAAAGCCATCTTTGCCCGAGCCTATTGATCGCCGCGTTTTCAGGGCTCCGGGGCTGGGTACGCCTCATTTAAGCGTTTACTCATCGCGAACACCTGTCCTTGCCACACTGCGCCACGCCTTGCCCCCGTGCTAGCTTTTTAGTATTGGCAGCCCAGCCCCCGCCAGCCATGCTGTTTCCAGGGGCAGAACGCGTTAGGAGTTGGCCATGGGTCAGTCACTGAACGGTAGACAACGCGGCGGATCGAAGTTTAAGTTCATTTTCACGCTCTTCATTTTGGGCGCGATGGTTTTCGGCGCCATTAAGGTTGTGCCGGTATACTTCGCCAATTACGAGTTTCAGGACGCCCTTAACAGCGAATCTCGCTTCGCGCTCACCGGCTATCCCAAGCGGAACGTGGAGGATATCCGTGACGATGTCTTCAAGAAGGCTCAGGATCTCGGCATTCCCGCCAAGCGCGAGGCCATCCAGGTCAACTTGGCCAACGGAAGCGTGGATATCTCGCTTGATTACTCCGTGCCGATCGATCTGGGCGTCTATCAGTGGACCCCGGAATTTCATCCCCACGCGGACAACCACACCATCTAATATAAAGATGGGGTAGGCGCGCGCCCTCGAAACGGCATCCCATTTATGTTGGTCTGCGACCGACGCGCCCGTTGTGCCGTTTGTTGCTCGTCGTGCTGGGTACGGTCGTGGCTTAGTGCGCTGCTGGCCGGCGGAGGAAGATTTTGCGGATTCGACTTGCCCCGGGCTTCTGGAGTTCTCGTTGGGGCCTCACGCTCCTGGGCGTAGGCCTGGGCGCACTGCTGACGGTAACCATCGTCTTCGCCTATTACTACATTCAGTTTGGGCACCTGATCCAGGAGCGCTTAACCGGGCAAATCTACCAGAACACATCGCGCGTTTATTCCGCGCCCGGACGCATCTATGTAGGCGAAAAGTTGCGCGCTGCGGACCTCTCGAGCTATCTGTTGCGCGCCGGATACCAGGAGAGCCCGGTAGCCGGTTCACCCGGGATCGTTCAGACGAAGCCTTCTTCCGTACGGATCGAACCTTCCCCGGATTCGTACTTTGCGGGGAGCAACGGGCTGCGCGTGGATTTTTCGGGCCCCGCGATCTCGCACATCACCCAGCTGGCTGACAGCTCGCCCCTAACCACCGCGGCAATCGAGCCGCAGGTAGTGACCAATCTCTTCGACAGCACCCGCGAGAAGCGCCGCGTGGTGCGCTTCGAGGATCTGCCGCCGGTGATGGTTCACGCCGTACTGGCCGCCGAAGACAAACGCTTCTTCGAACATGGCGCGCTGGACCTGATACGGGTGTTCGGCGCCGCGTTCTACGATCTGACTCGCGGCCACAAAGCGCAGGGCGCCAGCACCATCGACATGCAAGTGGCGCGCACATTTTTCTTTTCCACCAAACGCGAATGGCGGCGCAAGGTGAAGGAAATCCTGATGGCCGCCGAGATCGACGAGCGCTTCTCCAAGCAACAGGTTTTCGAACTGTACGCCAATGACATTTATCTGGGAAATCGCGGCAGCTTCGCCATCCGCGGCTTCGGCGAAGCCGCCCAAGCTTATTTCGGAAAGGACGTGCGCGAGCTGAATGCGGGCGAAGCCGCATTCCTTGCCGGCATCATTCGCGCCCCCAATCGCTACTCGAGCGCGGAGCGGCACGCCGATCGCGCCGAGGAATCGCGGGACCGCGTGCTCGCCGCCATGGTCGAGGATGGCTATCTTTCCGCGAGCGAGGAAGCAGCCGCCCGCAAGGCCAAACTGAAATTCGTTAGCGGCGGTATTCTCAGCAGCTCCGCTCCCTACTTTGTCGACATGGTCAAAGACCACCTGCTCGAAAAGTTCTCCGAGGCGGATCTCGAAAACCAAAGCTATCGCATCTACACCACGCTCGATTCCGACCTCCAGCGCGCGGCTACCGAGGCGGTGCAGATCGGCGTTCAGAATGTCGATAAGCTTCTCACCCGGCGCTACGCGGCCTGGAAGAAAAAGGGAGAGGCCGTGCCGCCGGTGCAGATCGCGCTCGTCGCTATGGATCCGGCCACTGGCGAAATCCGCGCGCTCGTTGGCGGCCGGGACTACGGCGAGAGCCAGCTCAATCACGCCGTAGCGCGGCGCCAGCCCGGCTCAGTGTTTAAGCCGTTCGTGTACGCGGCGGCATTCGATAACGCCGTCCAGGGACTCCAACCGGTCGTGACTCCGGCAACGATGGTGCAGGACGCGCCCACCACCTTCGAATTTGACGGCAAGGAATACACGCCGAATAATTATGGCCAGGAATTTTTCGGCAACGTCACGGTGCGGGACGCGCTGATGCATTCGCTCAACGTCGCTACCGTCAAGGTTGCGGAAATGATCGGCTACGATCGGGTGGTGCAACTCGCCCGGCGGATGGGCCTAGGCGCGAACATCCAGGCTACTCCAGCAGTGGCGTTGGGCGCCTATGAGATGACTCCCATCGACGTAGCGGCTGGGTATACGGCGTTCGCGACCGACGGCACGCGCGCCGAACCGTTGTTCATTCGTAGCGTTATGGCCGCCAATGGTAATGCCGAGGAGACTAATTCCCCCCAGACGCGCGCCGTGCTCGATCCGCGCGTGGCTTTTCTGGTCACCAGCCTGATGGAAGATGTGATCAATCACGGCACCGGTTATCCCGCGCGGGCGGTTGGTTTCAACGCGCCGGCGGCAGGTAAGACGGGTACTTCGCGGGACGGATGGTTCGCGGGATTTACTTCGAATCTGCTATGTGTGGTGTGGGTTGGCTTTGATGATAATCGCGACTTGGGGTTGGCCGGCGGAAACACGGCAGCGCCGGTTTTTGGCGAGTTTATGAAGCGCGCCGTGACGCTACCGGCGTATCACAACACACAGGATTTCGAGCCACCCGCCGGAGTAATGCAAGCGACGGTTGACCCGCAGAGCGGCCAACTGGCTACGCCCTCCTGCCCGCAGAACACGCAGGAATATTTCGTTACCGGGAGCGAGCCGACGCAGTACTGCGAGCTTCACGGGGGCGGGCGCGTGGCGCAGTCCGGCTCCTGGCTATCGCATCTTTTTGGCGGCGGCGACAAATCCGCCGCGCCGCCTGCCGAGTCGTCTGAGAATCCCGCGGTCGCGTCAAACAATGCGGCCGCTTCGCATGCGCCGAAGCCAAAGAAGGCGAAGGATGGCAGCGCTTCTCCGGATCAGTCGCAGGAGGAGCAACCCCAGAAGAAAAAGGGGTTTTTCGACCACATCTTTGGTATCTTTGGCGGAAATAAGCAACCGGCCGACGCTTCGAAGCCGCAACAGTAGTTTTCGACCGGACGCCGATCGAATCAGGGCGAGCGGAAGGGCACCATGAAACTTTCAGCCTTCTTCATCCTGTTGACTATCGTCGGGGCTTACCCGAACCCTGGTGGCCAGGTTTCCACCTCGACTCCTCCGTCATCGCCAGGTACGGCGTCCGACTCAACGCAGGTTCCCAAAACATCGCGGCAAGTCGCCGAAATGCGCGCCGACATCCTGAACGCCCGCAAGGATTACCTGGCGGCGGCTCATGCGTACGAGGATCTTTTGGTAGACGATCCACGCAACGCCGCCCTCCTCAACAAGACCGGCGTGGCGTATCAGGCGCTGGGCGAATCGGCGCTCGCCGACCGCTACTACAGGCGAGCCTTGCGAGTGAACAGGAACTTGCCCAATGCGCTCAACAATATCGGCACGCTGGAGTACGCGGCCCGCCGTTACGGAAAAGCTATCAAGTATTATCGCAAGGCTATTGAAAACGACGGTCGCAGCGCACCGGCCCTCAGCAACCTCGGATATGCCTACACCGGCAACCGCCAATATGCCAAGGCGCTCGAAGCTTTCGGCAAAGCGCTGGCTATCGATCCGGAGATTTACTCCCATCACGGCGGTGCCGGCCCGCTGATCGAACAGCGCACCGCCGAAGACCCCGGGATGCTTTTTTTCCTGCTGGCGAAGTCCTATGCCAAGACTGGCGACGCTAAGCACACCGTCCAGTACCTGAAGCTCGCCCGCGATGGTGGATACACAAATTTTGTCGCCGCGGCGAAGGACGCCGATTTCGCACGGGTGATCAAGAATCCGCAGGTGCGCGAAGCTTTGCAGCTGCCGCCTCTTCCACCCTCTGGCTCGGATGGCGCAAGTAGCGAGAAATCCCAGTCGTAGATTCGCGGTCGCAGGCTCGCCGCCTGCCGCAACGCAGCCCCGCAAAGGCCCGCCGCCCCGGCCGTATCTTGCTATAATTCGCTACTGAGATGACCCGCCCGCTGGCTTCCCCGTCTATTCTGCGTGGGAGTGTCTGCGCAAGCATAGCCGTGGGGATACTGCTGGCCGTGCTAAGCCACCCGGCGGCGCGAGCTGTACAAGCTGCCACGTCTTCTCCCGCTCCGATTGCGACGCAGACTGTTGTCGTGCTCAGCATTGACGGAGAAATCGAGCCGATTCTGGCCGACTATGTCGTCGACGGCATCCATGATGCGGCGCGTCAGGGCGCCAGCTTGGTGCTGATCACCATCAATACCCCCGGCGGGCTCGATAGCGCGATGCGCCGTATCATCCAGGCCACTCTTCAATCGCCCGTGCCGGTTGTCGACTATGTCGCGCCCACCGGTTCTCGCGCCGCTTCCGCTGGATTTTTCATTTTGCTCTCCGCCGATGTCGCCGCTATGTCTCCCGGCACGGACACGGGAGCGGCCTCGCCAATCATGGCCATCGGTGGCCAGCCCGTGCAGATCGACGACACGCTACACAAGAAAATCGTGAATGAAGCGACCGCCTACCTGCGCAGCTACGTCAGCAAGCGCGGACGCAATGTCGAGCTTGCCGCTACCGCGGTAAGCGACGCCAAGGCCTTCAGCGAGAAGGAAGCCCTCGACGGTAAATTGATCGACCTCGTTGAGCCCTCAACCGATGCGCTACTCACTGCGCTCAACGGCCGCACGATCACGCGCTTTGATGGATCCACCGTGCAGCTCGCGCTCGATCATCCAGCCGTGGTTTCGCGCGAAATGACCGCGCGGCAAAAGTTTCTGACGCGCATCGTCCAACCTGACGCGTTTTACATTTTGCTCATTCTCGGGGTGCTCGGTCTGTACACGGAGTTTACGCATCCCGGTATGTTCGCGCCCGGAGTGATCGGCGGCATCGCCCTCGTCCTGGCGCTTTTTGCCATGCACCTCCTGCCGGTTAACGCGACGGGCTTGGCGCTCATTGCCCTGGCTCTCGCGCTCTTTGTGTTGGAGGCGAAATACCCGACCCATGGAATTCTCGGCGTGGGCGGCTTCGTGTCCATGATTCTCGGGGCGCTACTTCTGATTCAGTCGCCCATCACCGGAATGGGCGTACGGCTGTCGACCGCGATGGGCGTGGCACTGCCGTTTGCGGTTATCGCCATCATCCTGATGCGGCTCGTACTGCGCTCGCGCTCGTGGAAATCTTCAACAGGCAAAGAGGAGATGATCGGCGAAGTGGGCGATGTCGTCGAAGCGCTCAACGGTGGAAGCGAACCGGGCATGGTGCGTGTGCACGGGGAGCTGTGGCGCGCTATAACCGCCGCCGCGCAGAGCATTCCCGCGGGCGCCCGCGTGCGCGTCAAAAAAGTGAATGGACTTACGCTGCATGTGGAGCCGGTCAACCCACCGCAGCCGGCAGGTTCGTAGAGCGGGGAATCGAGGAGGCAGCGATGAATTTGGATTTCGCAACGATTGCGTTGTTGGCGGCGTTGGTTATTTTTCTTTTTTGGCTTTTCAATTCCGTCTACGTCATCAAGGAGTGGGAGCGCGGCGTGGTGCTGCGCCTCGGCCGCATGCTTCCCGAGGCCAAGGGCGCCGGGTTGCAGCTCGTTCTCTATCCCATCGACAAGCTGACGCGCATGTCTCTGCGCATCGAGACGCTCGACGTGCCCCCGCAGGACGTGATCACGCGCGACAACGTGTCGGTAAAAGTAAATGCCGTCTGCTATTTCCGCGTGATGGACGCGAACCTGGCGCTGTCGCAGCCCGCGAACTACCTGTACGCTACGTCCCAGCTCGCCCAGACTACGCTCCGCAGCCTGGTCGGGCAGTTCGAGCTGGACGCCATCCTTTCCGAACGCGAAAAGGTAAATGCCAAGCTGCAACAAATCCTTGACCAGGATACCGAGGCTTGGGGTATCAAGGTTACGAAGGTTGAGGTCAAGCAGGTCGATATTCCAGAGAATATGCAGCGCGCTATTGCCAAGCAGGCCGAGGCGGAGCGCGAGCGCCGGGCGAAGATCATTCATGCCGAGGGCGAGTACGAAGCCTCGACCAAGCTGGCGCAGGCGGCTGAAGTCCTCGAAAAGCAGCCGGCGTCGATCCAGCTGCGCTACCTGCAGACGTTAACTGAAATAGGCGTTGAGAAAAATACGACGGTGATTTTCCCGCTGCCGATAGATATCATTTCGCAGTGGATGAAAACAACAACCGCGAATAAGTAGCGGGGACGTAAGGAGAGTTAGAAAATGGCTGGGGGAAGACGCAGCGGCGCGGAGCGAGTGCTCGAGAGCCGGCACTTGGTCGGCCTGTTTCTGGGTGTGGTGCTGCTATGCGGGGTTTTCTTCACACTTGGCTATGTGATGGGCAAGACGCAGTATGGCGGCGCAGTACACGCCGCCGAACCCTTCGCTCGAACTTCATCCTCCACGCGCGCGCCTGTTGCGTCAGCCGATCGAGATAACAACTCCGATCAAGATAGCAACTCCGATCCAGATAGCAACCGGTCCGCAGCCAATGCTACTCCTGGGACGTCCGCCCCGGCTGCCAGCGAGTGGGATTTCTACAACCAGAAGAAATCGGAACACCTTGAACCCGCGGCCAAGTCTTTATCTTCGTCGCCGGCGTCCTCACCGGCCGTGGCGCATTCCAGCGACGCGACCGCGAAAGCCGTCCCCGCCGCCGCTCGTTTCCAGGCCCCGCACCTGATTAAAGGTTCGATAGTGCTGCAGATCGCCGCGCTCAAGCGCCAGGGTGATGCGCTGGCCATGGCCGACGAGCTCCAGGCGAAGAGATTCCCGGCTTTCGTCGTCACGCCGACTTCAGACAATTTCTACCGCGTGCAAGTAGGCCCATATCAGGACGAGCACGCCGCCGACACCGCCAAAGCCTCTCTCGATCACGCCGGCTTCAAGGCCATCACCAAACGCTAAAAACCCGCTAAGATATCCCCTCCATGCCTATTGAATGTCCGTCGAATAAAAGCCAATGAATTTCCCTTGGTATGCACGCTCGTCGTTCGCGATTGCGAGCGGCGCGGCCCTGGCGTTTTCGTTTCCCAACTATAATCTTCCGCTCCTCGCCTGGATTTCCGTCACGCTGCTGATTCTCGCGGCCTATGGCGCGCGTCCGGCCGTTGCGCCGGTTTACGGATTGATCCAGGGGATGATCTTCTTCCCGATTTCGCTCACGTGGATCGATGTCGTGATGCAGCAGTACGGCAACGTCGATCCGTGGACCTCGGCTGCGGTTCTTGCGCTGGTAGGTCTCGCCGGCGGACTCATCAGCGCCGTTTTCACTTGGGGCATCGCGCTGGCTGCGAGGAAGGGAAGCGCCTTCACCTGTGCGCTCGCGCCGTTCCTCTGGGTGGCTCTGGAGTTTGCGCGCGCGCATCTGCCAATTTTCGCGTTCCCGTGGAATCTAATCGGCTACGCGGCCAGCGGCAATCTCGCGCTCGTACAGATGACTGTCGTCACCGGAATTTACGGCTTGAGCCTCCTGGTCGCGGGCTACGGAGCGCTCCTTGCTTACGCGATTCTCTCCGGCAGGAATCGCGCCTGGAAGGCGGTGATCGTCGCCAGCGGATTGCTTGTGCTTGTAGCTCACAGCGGTGCGCGCTTTGTTCCATTCGCGCCGGCTCGACAGGTCGCGCATCTGGTGCAGACTAATTTTCCGCAGTCCGAGGAATATCCCTCGAACTGGATACAGCTACATACCGCCGATCTGGATGACCTGCAAACCATCAGCATCCGCGCAGCCGTCCAGGAGCCCGGACTGATCGTCTGGCCAGAGGTTCCTGCGCCCTTCAGCTTGCAGGATCAGGCCTTTGCCCGGCGCGCCATTCAGATCGCCCGCGATTCCGGCTCGCCTTTTCTGATCGGCGTGGAGGGTTGGAAGCGAAACGGCTCCGGTCCTTGGATGGCGGGGAACACCGCCGTACTTATCGATTCCTCCGGCCGCCGCGTTTTCTCCTACGACAAGATTCATCTGGTGCCCTTCGGCGAATACGTTCCGCTGCGCCGCTGGCTCACGTTCACCGGCAAACTCACCGCCGACATCGGCGACTTCACTCCCGGCACGCAGTACGCGGTTGGCCAGCTCGCCAGCGGCACCTTCGCCACGTACATCTGCTACGAAGCGGTTTTTCCAGAGGCGGTGCGCCGCTTTACGAAGAACGGCGCCGAATTGCTGATCAATATTTCGAACGACGGCTGGTTCGGCCGCTCCGCAGCTCCGGCACAGCACCTGATGATGGCTCGCGTGCGCGCGGTTGAAAACCGCCGCTGGCTCCTGCGCGACACAAACAACGGCTATACAGTCTCCGTCGATCCCTACGGCCGCATCGTCGCCGAAATGCCCACCGACGTTCGCGGCGAACTCAACGCCCCCTACGATTTCCGCACCGGCCTAACCCCGTACACCCGCCTCGGCGACTGGCTCGCCTGGCTGTGCGTCCTCGCATCCGTTTTCTTGCTGGGATCTGCGTTTGCGAAGAGGCTGGCATAATATTCCCGAGACGCCTGACGCATTGCGCCGAGAGTTTCACGTTTCGCATTTTTCAGCTTCCCGCGTAGAATCATTGCATGGCCGAACACATCGAGGATCTTCAGCAGCGCTCCGCTGAGCTTGCCAAGCGCATGGAACTCGTGCGGAGCTGTCTTTGACGCATCCTCCGCTCAGCAACAACTAGCCGAACTCGAACAAAAAGTCAGCGCCCCCAATTTTTGGGACGATCAGCAGAAGGCCCAGGCTGTCCTGCAGCAGCGCAAGCAGCTCGAAACCCGCGTCTCGGAAGCCGCCGCGCTCGACACCAAATCGAGCGACCTCGAAACCTATTTCCAAATGGCGCGCGAGGAATCGAATGACGCGCAGCGCGCCGGGATTCTCGAAGACATCGCAAAAGAGCTGGCCGCCGCGGATACGTTCGTCGCCGAGCTGGAAACCAAGACGCTGCTCAGTGGCGAGAGTGATGCCTCCAACGCCATCGTCACCATCAAGCCCGGTGCCGGCGGCACCGAATCGCAGGATTGGGCCGAGATGCTTCTGCGCATGTATCTCCGCTGGGCGGAAACCCGGGGTCTTCGCGCTACGATTCTCGACTCCACGCCCGGCGAAGAAGCGGGAATCAAATCCGCCACGGTACAGGTCGAAGGCGAAAACGCTTTCGGCTTGCTGTACGGCGAAAGCGGAGTGCATCGGCTGGTGCGCATTTCGCCGTACGACCAGGCCGCGCGCCGCCACACTTCGTTCGCTTCTGTTTTCGTGATTCCCGAAATCGACGACCGCATCGAGATCGTCGTGAAGCCCGAAGACCTGCGCATCGACACATTCCGCGCCGGCGGCCATGGCGGCCAGAACGTCAACAAGGTCGAATCCGCCGTCCGCTTCACGCACTTGCCCAGCGGCATCGTCGTCCAATGCCAGAACGAGCGCAGCCAACACAAGAACCGCGAAATCGCCATGAAGGTTCTGCGCTCGCGCCTCTACGAGCTCGAACTCGAAAAGCGCCGCGGCGACGTGGCCAAGCTGGACGCCACGAAATCCGACATCAGCTTCGGCAGCCAGATTCGTTCCTACGTCATGCAGCCCTACCAGCTCGTCAAGGATCACCGCACCAAGCTCGAACGCGGCGACGTCGATAAGGTTCTCAATGGCGACCTCGACCCCTTCATCCGCGCCTACCTGCTCCACAAGCGCGAGGTTCCGGAGACCGCCTAGCTTCGCCTCTCCGCTGCGAGGGGCTCCGCCTTTGTAGCGGCCGCCTTTAGGCGGGCGTACTTGCTCGGGTCAAGATTGGGTGCCCCACCCTTCGCTGTCCAAGGGTGGGACGCCAAGAATGACCAAAGCACCTCAAACTCCCTAGCCTCTCACCGTCCATCGCCGCATACCTCAGGCCAAGGATTTTCCCCTGCCAGGTAACAATTGTGCGCGTTTCTTGTGCCTGGCCGCTCCTCCGGACGAATTTCGCTGCGCCGTAGGCGCTGTTTAACCCCGGTTTAAGCCCTTTCCCTGCACGTCGTTGACACCATCTCGAAGCGTATGCTAGCGTTCGTCGATCTCATATTGGGGCGGATCAGCCAACGGTCCGCTGTTTGCCTCTCACTTTCCCGGAGGATACTGCTTTGGCGCAAGCTCACGAGAAGTTCTTGTTTACCTCGGAATCGGTCACCGAGGGGCACCCCGACAAGATTGCCGACCAGATTTCCGATGGCGTCCTTGACGCCGTACTCGCCGGCGACCCCACGGGTCGCGTGGCCTGTGAAACACTTGTCACCACCGGCTTGGTAGTCATCGCCGGCGAAATCACCACCAGCACCTACGTCGATTTTTCCGAAGTGGCCCGCCAGGTTGTGCGCGACGTCGGCTACACCCGCGCCAAGTACGGGTTCGACGCCGAAACCTGCGCCGTGATGTCCACCATCAACAAGCAGTCGCCCGACATTGCCATGGGCGTCGACACCGGTGGCGCGGGCGATCAGGGCCTCATGTTCGGCTTCGCCTGCGACGAAACACCCGAGCTGATGCCCATGCCCATTCATCTAGCGCACCAGCTTTGCCACAAGCTTTCCGAGGTTCGGAAGAAGAACGTCGTCGATTTCCTCCGCCCCGACGGGAAGTCGCAAGTCTCCATCGAATATGTCGACGGCCGTCCCGTGCGAGTCGACACCGTGGTGGTTTCCACGCAGCACAGCGAGAAAGTCTCGCACTCCGACCTTCGCGACGCGATCGTGGAAAAGGTCATCAAGCCCGTCCTGCCCGCGGAAATGTTCGACAAGCACACCAAGATTCACGTCAATCCCACCGGCCGCTTCGTTACCGGCGGTCCGATGGGGGATTGCGGGCTCACTGGCCGCAAGATTATCGTGGACACCTACGGCGGCTACGGCCGCCACGGCGGCGGCGCTTTCTCCGGCAAAGATCCGTCCAAAGTCGATCGCTCAGCCTGCTACATGGCGCGCTACGTCGCGAAGAACATCGTCGCCGCAGGTTTGGCTCGCAAGATCGAAGTCCAGCTGGCCTACGCCATCGGCGTCGCCGAGCCGGTTTCGGTCATGGCTGACACCTTCGGCACCGGAACCATTCCGAATGCGCAGATCACTGAACTCATCCGCGCGTTCTTCAAGCTCACGCCCAAGGGCATCATCGAAACTCTCGATCTGCGTCGCCCCATTTACCGCGCTAGTGCGGCCTACGGACACTTCGGCCGCACGGGCCCGGGATTCACCTGGGAACGCACGGACAAGGCCGACGCGATTCGCAAGGAAGCCGGCTCGCGAGTCCCGGTCGGCGCGGCTCGCAGCTAATGAGAGCTTTCGTAGCGGCCGCCTTGTTTTTAGGCGGGCGCCTTTGCCGTTGGTTTACGTAGTGCCGGGTCTTTAGCCCGGCAGCCTTTTCTTCAGGCCGCCATCTGCCTATTGAACCGGCCTAGATAACTTTTAAAGGAGCTTTTGTGGAAACCGCAATCAACGTAAAAGGTGACGTAAAGGATCTGGCTCTCGCCGAGCAGGGGAAGCGCCGTATCGAATGGGCCAATCAACACATGCCCGTGCTGCAACTGATCCGCAAACGCTTCATCAAGGAGCAGCCGCTCAAAGGGATTCGCGTGTCCGCCTGCCTGCACGTGACCACTGAGACCGCCAATCTGGCCATCACCCTGCGTGACGGCGGCGCGGACGTTGTGCTCTGCGCGTCCAATCCGCTTTCGACCCAGGATGAGGTGGCCGCATCGCTCATCCGGGATTACAACATCCCCACCTACGCCATCAAGGGCGAGGACAACGCCACCTATTACTCGCACATCAGCGCCGCGCTCGATCACAAGCCGCAAATCACCATGGACGACGGCGCCGACCTCGTCACCCAGCTTTTGACCAAGCGCACCGACCTCATCAAGAATGTTATCGGCGGCACCGAGGAAACCACCACCGGGGTCATCCGCCTCCGCGCCATGGCCAAGGACGGCACGCTGAAATTTCCGGTGATCGCCGTCAACGATGCGCTCACCAAGCACTTCTTCGACAATCGCTACGGCACAGGCCAGTCCACGCTTGACGGCGTGATTCGCGCCACCAACCTGCTGCTCGCCGGGCTTCGCGTGGTCGTCGCCGGCTACGGCTGGTGCGGACGCGGCGTGGCCATGCGCGCCAAGGGCCACGGCGCGGATGTAATCGTCACCGAAATCAATCCCACCAAGGCCATTGAGGCCGTAATGGACGGATTCCGCGTGATGCCCATGAGCGAAGCCGCCAAGATCGGCGACGTTTTCATCACCGTTACCGGCAACAAGTCTGTGCTCGCTCACGAGCACTTCGAGAAAATGAACGACGGCGCGGTTATCTGCAACTCCGGCCACTTCAACGTGGAGATCGACATTCCCGCGCTCGAAAAGCTCTCCAGCGGCAAGAAGCCGGCGCGCCCGTTCGTCGACGAGTACACCATGAAGGATGGCCGCCGCATTTATCTCCTCGGCGAAGGCCGCCTCATCAACCTCGCCGCGGCCGAAGGCCATCCGGCCTCGGTGATGGACATGAGCTTCGCCAACCAGGCGTTCGCCGCCGAGTACATAATCAAGAACGCCAGCGAGCTCAAGGCTGACGTTTACCCGGTGCCCGAGCACCTGGATAAGCAGATCGCCAAGCTGAAGCTCGAATCCATGGGCGTCACCATCGACAAGCTCACCCCCGATCAAGAGCACTATCTGGCATCGTGGGACGAAGGCACGTAGTCGCTTCGTTCTCTTGTCCCTGACTTTCCGGATGCCCCGCGGCGGGGCGGGGTCGGGATGCGCTTTTGGTTTTCCGGGTGCCCCATCTGGCGCGGTGTGTGCGACAGGTGGGTCTTCGCTCCAGAATTTGCCGCAATGTGAGCGGAATATGCCCGAGGTCAGCGCCTTTTAGAGGTTCGGAGCAGTTCCTGGGAACGCCAATCTCCCGATTGGCGGTTCGCCTTCGCTTTCGCTGTCACGCCGAACCATCATCCCAGCTTGCACACAGCGGAAGAGACGTGGGGTCTTTTGGCCTTACGTAGCGCCGGGTCTTTAGCCCGGCAGCCTTTGCTTGAGTTTTTTCCAAATCAGAGTGCTGCCGTTCTCCCCGATATATTTCCGCACCACACCTCTTGCCGTATACTCGCTGGCACAACGATGCGCTCGCTCCCGCTTTTTCTTCTCATCGCCGGTTCGTTCGCGCTAGCTCTGGCGCCGCGCCAGTCCGCTAGCCCGCAGTCCGCAACGCCGCCCGCTGTGCAAACTCCCGACACTCCTGCGCCTGACGTTATCTTTACGGGGGAAGTCGAGCGCGGGAAGCCGTACGATCATCCGATTGAGCACGTTCACCACATCGAGCGCGGGCTGATGTTTCATCTGGATCCCGACGCCGACGTCGGCTCGGGCTGGAATATCGAGATTGTGAAGAAGGGAGACATTTCCGACGATCGAAACGACTACGTCGCCGTGGCCACGCCGCCTTATCACTTCTTCAACCAGCGCTACCTGAGCACCGCTTACGGATACACCGCCAAGGACGCTGTCGCGCTCACGCCGCGCCATTTCTATTTCGTCGAGTCCGCCGCGGACTACAAAGTTGCTGACCTGGAAGTGAATATCAATATCTACCCGAACCATGCGATTTCGGACGAAATAGACGAGGCCGACGAACAAGCCTCGAAAGTGCACGTCGGGCAGGGAGAAGTTATCATTCTCGATTCCCGCATCACTCCCGCGACGGAGCGCGACCACCTCGGAACCATCGACTGGATCAAGTTCGAAGTCCGCCTGACCTTCCACACCGGCTTGAGCTTCCGAAGGGTCTTTGCTCGCGCAAATCGCGCCGCGTCTTAAAAAAATTTACCCGATACCAGTACTTGCGCTCAGCCCGCTTTCCTCTAAGATATGTGCGTGAGTTTAGGGTGTTACAGCTCGGCGCTTGCCAGACTGCCGCAGGACGCGGGTCGGCTTTTTTGTGGTCCAAATTCAGACCGGAACTGCCTGTTGGACTCACCCCCTCTTAACTTATAGAAAACAAAAGGTCGGGGTCGAAGCAGACCGGAACTCTATTCCAACCCTTCGACCAAGACGATTCTCTAAGGATGATAAAGACAACGAAGACATGCAGGACTTAGCCAATCTCGCGCTCGATACCGCCAAGCGCCGCGGCGCCTCCTACGCCGACGCGCGCGTGATGGACATCCGTCATCGCGACATCGCTGTGAAGAACGGGGAAGTCGGGACGCTTGCTGAGTCGGAGTCGCTGGGCATAGGCATTCGCGTGGTTGCCGGGGGAGCCTGGGGTTTCGCTTCGACCGACCGGCTCACGCGTGAGGGCGTGCAAGCGTGCGCGGCGGAGGCGGTGGCCATCGCCAAGGCCTCGGCGCTCGCAAAACGCGAAAACGTCGCGCTCGCACCTGAAGCGACCTACGTGGACACCTGGCAGAATCCGTTTTTGAAGGATCCTTTCCGGATTCCGGTCGAGCGGCAGATCGAAGTTCTGCTGGCCGCGGACGAGGAAATGCGCCGCGTGAAGGGCGTGACCGTCGCGGAAGGCTCCATGTCGTTTCGCCGCATCGAACAGCTTTTCGCGTCCTCCAGCGGCTCTTCCATTCACCAGATCAAGATGCAGTCCGGCGCAGGAATCGTAGCCACAAGTTTTGCCGGCACCGAAATTCAGAAACGCTCTTATCCGAATAGTTTCGGCGGGCAGCACATGCTTCAGGGCTACGAGCTTGTGGAATCGCTCGATCTGCCCGCCAACGCTGGCCGGATGGCTGAGGAGTGCGTTGCTTTGCACTCCGCCGCGCAGTGTCCGGAGGGGCAGCACACCATCATTTTGGACAGCTCGCAGCTGGGCCTGCAGATTCACGAATCCATTGGGCATCCCATCGAGCTCGACCGCGTGCTCGGCCAGGAAGCCAATTTTGCGGGCATGAGTTTTCTGACCACGGAGAAACTGCGCAAACTGAAATATGGCTCGGACATCGTCAATGTGGTCGCCGATGCGCGCCTTGAGCACGGCCCCGGCCTGGGAACATTTGCCTATGACGATGAAGGCGTGCCCGCGCAGTGCACCCCCATCATTACCAACGGTCTTTTTACCGGCTATTTGAGTAATCGCGAGACGGCCGCATCCGTTGGAGAGAAGCGCTCCGGCGGCACGATGCGCTGCGAGAGTTGGAACCGCTTGCCGATGATCCGCATGACCAACATCAGCATCAATCCCGGCACGTGGAAATATGACGACCTGATCGCCGACACGGACGATGCCGTCCTGATGGAGACGAACCGCTCGTGGTCCATCGACGATCGCCGCTACCACTTTCAGTTTTCGACTGAAATCGGATGGGAGATCAAAGGCGGCAAGAAGGGCCGCATGATCAAGAATCCAAGCTATAGCGGGATCACCACGGAATTCTGGAATAGCTGCGATGCCATCTGCTCGCGCGACTATTGGACGCTGTGGGGAACGCCCAACTGCGGCAAGGGGCAACCCATGCAGACCATGGGTACGGGACACGGCGCCTCTCCGGCGCGCTTCCGCAACGTCAAAGTGGGCGTCGCGTTCGCCAAATAACTTCCATGCCTAATACTAAGAGAAAATCATCGCCGCGTGGCGGGCCGGCTGAACTTGAGCGTATCGCCGAACGCGTGCTGAAACTGGGCAAGGAGCGCGGCTCTCACGAGACGGAAGTGGACGTTAGTTCCGGGGTCGACGCGCTTACGCGCTTCGCCAACAACACCATTCACCAGAACGTGGCGGAGCAGATTCTTTCCATATCCGTGCGCGCGGTCGTCGACGGGCACACCGCGCGTGCCACCACAAATAAGACCGACGATGAGTCGCTAGCTCGCACGGTGGCTGCGGCCGTGAGTCTGGCGCGAAATCAGCCGGAAAATCCAGACCTGCTGCCCATGTTGCGCGCGCAGAAGTATCAAAAGGTCTCGCGATTCGTTGCCGCGACGGCGGCCACCACGCCCGAGGAACGCGCGCGAGCCGTGACGCGCGTCTGCAAAATGGCCGACAAAGCAAAGCAGACCGCCGCGGGAATCTTTGTCAGCGGCCAGACACACAGCCTGCTGGCCAATTCCAAGGGACTCGCCGCGCGATACGAGCAGACCCGCTCGGAATTCTCCGTGACCATTCTGGAAGAGAACTCCTCCGGCTGGGCGAAGTCGAATTCACCGGACATCCGCACGATCGACCCCGACGCCTTGGCTGAGAGCGCCAGTCGCAAGGCAACCGCGTCCCGCGCGCCCCGCGAGCTTCCCCCGGGCCACTACACTACGATTCTCGAACCTTCGGCGGTGCTCGATCTGGTTGGTTTTCTCTTTTATGATTTTGCGGGCACGGCGATCCTGGACAAACGCTCCTGTCTCACGGGCCGGCTGGGCAAAAAGCTTTTCGGCGAGAACATCAACTTGTGGGATGACGTCTATCATCCGTTCCAAACCGGCGCGCCCTTCGACGGCGAAGGGCTTCCAAGGCAAAAGGTGCTGCTGGTCGACCGCGGCGTACCGAAAAATCTGGTGTATTCGCGGGCAACGGCGAAAAAGATGAAAGCGAAACCGACCGGTCATGGATTTTCGTTGCCCAATGACTACGGCGAAGCGCCCATGAATCTTGTGTTCGCCGGCGGAGACAAATCGACCGACGAAATGATTCGCACCACGGAGCGGGGAATTCTGGTCACGCGTTTGTGGTATATCCGCGAAGTTGATCCCTACGAAAAGATTCTCACTGGCACGACGCGCGATGGAACGTTTCTGATCGAAAACGGTAAAGTTGCTGGCGGAATTCGCAACTTCCGATTCAATCAGAGCGTCATCGAAACGCTTTCGAATGTCGAGATGCTCGGACCTGCTGTGCGCGCTGCGGGGGAAGAATCCTTTGAGATGGTGGTGCCGGCGATGAAGGTCCGCGACTTCCACTTCAGCGAAGCCACGAAATTCTAGCGCCTAGTGCTGGTGTGGCGCCTCGCCGCGGGTGAAGAACTCCGGTTTTCCTACGTTTGCGGGCACGGCCACGTCAAAAAACCCAACCATCATTTCATCGTACGTCTGATCACCCCAGTAAACGGCCGCTGTCGGATCAGGATTATGGAGGTTCTTTTTCGAATTGTCGTACCAGGCGACGGCCTGCAGAATCGTCCCGGCTTTGATAGGCATCGGCTGCGCGAACCGGTAGCTCAACTGCCAATAGAAATCGTAGTTCACGCGCAGCAGAGGTTCCGTGCTGCCGTCAGGGCGAAGAATATTGTATTCGAAGCGCTTTCCGCGCAGGTGCATGTGCGGGAGGAAGCTGAGTAACAGCGCATCGTTCGGCATCGAGCCGTGCACTTCCACGCGATAGTTGTCGACGCCCGGCGGAATCACGAAGTCACCGTTGGTCAACTGGAGAGTGAGCACGCGCTTCGCGGGCGGCTGCTTGTCGAAGACGATGCCAACACTGGTTTGGTCTGCGGTCGCGCGGCCGTGCGTCGTGTAGTGCATTTGGAAAACGAGGTCCGAGCCGGCGGGAATGAACTTCGCCATGCCTTCGGGCCAATTGTCCGGGGAACTTCCGGGCGCGTAGACCAGAAGAATGTCGGCCTTCGTCGTGTGCGTATCGTGCCGGTCTTCTTCATTGGTCATATCCGATGCAGTGAATGCCACGCCGGCAGGCGCGTGCCGCAACCACGGCGAATCGGGCGGGCGGATGTAGACCACCGCGTGGTGAACGTTCTCGCGGCTGGACGGGCGTATTTCGCACATCCGCACCCATTTTCCTTCGGTGAACCCCGTCGGCACGATCTCGTAGGTGTACTCGACATCGCCCTGCGCGGGGATGGCGACGGGCTTGGGCATGCGGACGATCAGATCGGGTTGAGGAATGTTCCAGCCCGCAGCCCAGTCGACCGGAGGCGGAGCGTCGCCTGTACGTCCTGGCGGGCTGCCCGCCGCGACCCACGTTGCGACGGTGTTGATTTCTTCCGCTGACAGAGACGGATCGTTGGAAAAGTGTCCGACCGCCGGATCGGCAAACCACGGGGGCATCTTCCGCTTGCGCGCGTCGTCGGCAATGGCCGAGGCAAAAGACTTCGTCTCTTCATACGTGACGAAAGGCATGGGGGCAATTTCGCCGGATCGGTGGCAAGACTGGCAATGCCGTTGCAGGATCGGCAGCATGTCGCGATAGAAAGTTGGAGAAGCATCGGATGCGGCTACCGCTGGTTGTGTAGGAAACGCATGAGCATGACGATGCGGGAACAGCATCGCCGTTGCGAACGCCGCCATGATTGCTGTTGAAGCAGAAACTTTCATCGAAAAGTTAGCGCAGGTAAGTACGTCGCGACCTGTCGCACAAGGGTTGCCAGTCGCACGGTGTCGTATAACGATTGCCAGTCGCGCTACGGTCCATTGAATTGCAGGCTGCCGATGGCCCGGTCAATGATGTTCTCCTGAATCTGCACCAGGTCGGTGTCGGCGCGAGTCATTCCGAAAATCGTAAAGAGCCGCGTGCCATGCGGCACCAGCACCACCACGCCGGACCAATCGTGCTGATCGACGCTGCCACGGAAGCGATGCGCCGTGGCCCACGATCCTGCCACCAGCACTTGTTCCTGGCCCTGAGGGCGGAAATTATCCATCACATCGCGCAGGCGTTTGTCGGCAGCTTCGGCCGCAAGGTAGAGCGCCTTCCCAGCCGGTTCCTGTCCAATCAGCAAATACGTTTGTTGGTCGTCCGTGCCAAGAGCGGCGATAGCACCGGGCAGAACCGTGCGTGCGGCCGCGAGCACTTGCCAGCTCGGCGGTTTGTACAACTGGAAGCGATACGTGTTGTTCATGTACGTGTTGCCGCTGACGGTTTCCAGGATCGGCTCAGGCGCCGGGGGTCTCGGAGGAGCGGCTGGCGTTGGCGCAGCCGTAGCCGCAGTTGCCGTGACAGCAGGGGGCGCAGGCGCTGATGTGGGCGTCGCCTTTGGCGGAGTCGGCGCAATTGCAGGGCGCGTTGCCGCCGATAAGACAGGCGGGGGCGCCGCAGGCGCGGCAATTGGAGCCGGGGCGTTGGGCGGCGGCGCGTTCGTCGTTGGAGCGACAGGTGTTGGTATGGCCCCGGCGATAGCCGGAGGCGGACCAGGTTTGGAAGGGGACACGGAAGCCGAGGCCGCGGGCGTCCCAGGCGACTTCGGTACCGCCGGCGCCAGGGCTGCGGGGACGATGGGAGGTCCGGGCTTATCCGATACCTTGGCTGCGTCTGCAACTGGCGCCGTTGTGGGCTTAGGAGTCGCTGCCGGTATAGCCGCAATCGCAGGGTCGGTTTTTGGCTTTTCAGGCGATGTTTTCTCTGCTGCCGGTTGCGGATTCTGTTCCGGCGCGTCTGATGCGCCTGGTCCAGTCACACGGATAGTGACGACCTGATCTTTTCTCACCAGCGCGAAGCCATAGCTGGTCTGCACTTTGAAGGAGTTGTCGTCAAAACCGACGATGGTTCCCTTGATCGTCGAACCGTCCTTGAGCGTGAGATCGTCGGCGTGTACTGCGAAAGGCAGAGCGGCCAGGACGCATACCGCAGCAAAGCGCGGCGAGAGGACTTGAAACCCCATGGCCCAATCATAGAGCGCCAACTACAGAACGCAAGAGAGAAGCGCATTTCTAGCCGGGCATTCGCAAAGAGGTGCCGACTACCAGCGAGAGAAGCTACGAGACAGCTAGGAGGAAAGGGTGATGCCGAGCCAGAAGACCGCCACCAAACCGCCGGCCACGAGTAGCGTCCACCGCATCCGCTTTTTACGCGCGGCCGCTATGACGATGGCCATCATGATGACAAGAAAGAGGGCTTGAGACCAAATAGCGCGTGCGCCGAATCCGCCGGTCCACTGGCCGCTGGGGTCTTCCATCCAGGCGGTCGCAAACGATGTAGCGGCAGCCAGCGACACAGCAATCACACCGCCCAGGGCGGCCCCCTTCGCCCAATCGGGGATGATCCACTCTGCGCGGGTCTGCCGCCAGTCGAGCCAAGTTTGTGCAACCACGACCCCAACCACAATCAGTACAAACAGCGCCACACTGCCTCCCAAGAAGGGGCTTGGCGACGGCCCTGGTTCTTGAATTGGCAATCACGCAGCCAAACGGTGCGCGGCGTACGGGCAGATGCGGGCTCAGGAGTAAGTGCTTATTTGTCAGGAACTCGCGCGAAGTTCGGAAATAGCGGCCGGAAATGAAAGCGAACGAAAAGATATCCCTGGCGAAGGATTTGGGCAATTGGGCCGTCCTAACGGAGAACTACATTGCATCTCTCGGCTGCCATCCGTAAGGAGAGTAACGGTACCCGGTTCGGCGACGTGCAGAGGTTGCAGCCTCTGCAACCGGTCGCGACTGCGGAACGGAACGAACGTGGGGCGTTTGCTAGTATGGGCGGGCACATGCGAAGACCGTGGATTATTGCGCACCGGGGCGCGTCCGCCCACGCCCCTGAAAACACGATGGCGGCGTTCCAGCGGGCTCTGGAACTCGGCGCGCCGTTCATCGAGACCGACCTTCATTTGACCCGCGATGCGCGCTTTGTCGCCATTCACGACAAGACTCTCCAGCGCACTACGAACGGACAGGGCGCGGTGCAAGACCATATGCTCGCGGACCTGCGCAAGCTGGATGCTGGATTGTGGTTCGACCGAAGGTTTAGCGGGGAGCGCATCCCGACTCTCGAAGAGGTTCTGGCTTTTGGGCGCGAGCACGACATGGTCTTTTACCTGGAGATCAAATACGACGCGGCGTGGGGCATGCATCACGCGCTCGTGGCCGCGCTACAGGCCGCCAATGCCTCGGCGCGCACGACCGTGATTTCGTTCGATCCTCGAACGCTGCGATCGGTGAGGGAGCTGGATGCGTCGATCATGGTCGGACTGCTGAGCGAACGCGATGAAGGCGACCTGGTGGAAACGGCGTTGGAGATAGGCGCGCGGCAGATCTGCCCGCGCCATGATGCGATGACTCGCGCGCTGGTCGATCGGGCCCACGAGTCAGGCTTGCACGTGGTCACGTGGACGGTGAACGAACAGACTGAGATGCACGCGGCGATTGCCGCTGGGGTGGATGGCGTGGTGACGGATGTGCCGGACCGGCTCCGCGCGCTTATCGAAGACCTTGGGGGAGCCTAGAGCTGCAGGGTCCACGAAAAAAGCGCGGCAAATTGCGGGAGCGTGAGTTGTTCAGCGCGAGCGTCGGCGGGAACGGCACTTGCGGCAAGCGCCTCTGCGATGCGGGTGTCGGGAATAATCGATCGAAGATTGTTGCGCAGCGTTTTGCGTTTTTGTCCGAAGCAGACCTGTATGAATTTCAGGAAGCGGGCCTCGTCGAGTATGCCAAGATGCGCGCGCCCGCCGGGCAGCGCCATGCGCAGGAGCGCCGAAGTGACGCGCGGCGGCGGGCGGAAGGCGCCTGGGGGAATGCGCAGGACGATTTCGGGCCTCGTGTAGAACTGGCAGGCCGCGGAGAGGTAGCCATAGGCGCGGCGGCAGGGATGCGCGGCGATGCGCGCGGCTACCTCGAACTGCACGACGATGTGGATGGAGTCGATGCGGTCGGCGAAACGGAAGAGGTGGTGCAGGATCGGCGAGGTAATGTAGTAAGGCAGGTTGCCGTAGACGCGAAATCTTCCCGGGAGTAGCTGGCCTAGGTCCTGCTGGAGGACGTCAGCGTGAACGACTTCGACGTTTGGCCATTCCGCGGGGCTTTGGGCCACTCGTTCGCGGAGACGGTCGGCGAGGCGCGTATCGGTTTCGATCGTGACCACGCGGGAGGCCATAGGTACGAGCTGGCGGGTCATCTCGCCGTGGCCGGAGCCGATTTCAACCCACGCGCCGGCGGGATCGCGGGGCAGGGTACCGAGAATGCGCCGCTGCCAGACTTGGCCGGAGAGAAAGTGCTGTCCCAATCGCTGGCGCGGCATCGCGAGCGAGTGTAGCAATGGCTGCGAGCGTTAACAAATACAGCGGCGATTCAAGGGAGTGGCTTGACGCGGTGTGTGAGAGTCCGCTACCGTTTTTATTGCGGCTGAGACGGACACGCCAACTCTCGAGACAGGACAGCGACCCTAAGGCCCCATGAAAATCCTCTTCGTCTCATCCGAAGGACTCCCTTACTCAAAGACCGGCGGCTTGGCGGATGTGATCGAAGGACTGCCCAAGGCGCTGCGAGAACTGGGACACGATGTCGCGGTACTGTTGCCACGCTATCCGGGAAACAGGATGAGCACGACGTTGATTTCCAGCCTGACGCTGCCGATGGGAGATCGCATACGTTTTCCGGCGATCGGGGAAGGGAAGCCGGAGAACGGAGTCCGTTACTTGTTTCTCGATGACGCGGAGTTTTTCGACCGGCCGGGATTTTACGGCGACAAGGCCGGAGACTACCCCGACAACGCCGAGCGGTTTACCGAATTTTCGCGCGCCGCAATTGAAGTGGCGAAGCGGATATGGCTGCCGGACGTGATTCATTGCCACGATTGGCAGACGGCACTGGTTCCCGTACTGCTGCGCACCGAATACGCCGCCGATGCGCCGGTTCGATCTTTGCCCGTTGTTTTCACCATTCACAACCTTGCCTATCAGGGAGTCTTTCCGCGGCCGACTCTGCGTAGAATTGGGTTGCCGGACAGTCTTTTTTCGCTGGACGCACTGGAGTTTTACGGCAAGGTCAATTTCTTGAAGGGTGGGCTGATATACGCGGACTACTTGACGACGGTGAGCCGACGGTATGCCAAAGAGATTCAGACGCCGGAGTACGGCGCGGGACTCGAGGGAGTGATTCAGAAGCGGGCCGACCGGGTCGTTGGCATCCTGAATGGCGTCGATTACACGGCGTGGAATCCGGAGAAGGACACTCTGATTGCCAAGAACTATTCGGCACGGGATTTGGAAGGGAAGAGCGCCTGCAAGAAGGATCTGCTTGCAAGCTTCCAATTGCCGGATGAGAATCTGTCGCGCCCGCTGATCGGGATCGTCTCGCGCTTTGTGGATCAGAAGGGGTTCGATTTGATCGCGGGTATCGCCGACGATCTGATGAAAGAGGAAGTGGCGCTCGTAGCTTTGGGAGCAGGGCAGCCGGCCTACGAGAAGCTGTTCCGCGATCTGGCGCAGAAGTACCCGGCGCGGGTAGGCGTGAAAATCGGATACGATGAGGCGCTGGCGCACAAGATCGAAGCCGGGGCGGACATGTTTCTGATGCCTTCGCGGTACGAGCCGTGCGGGTTGAACCAGATGTACAGCCTGAAATACGGCACGCCGCCAATCGTAAGGGCAACCGGCGGGCTGGACGACACGATCCAGAACTTCGGTCCGCGATCGCACCAAGGAACGGGTTTCAAGTTCCAGGAGTACGAGTCCGAGGCGCTTCTGAGCTCCGTTCGGGCGGCGCTGAAGGTGTATCGCGATCCGGATGCCTGGCGGGTGTTGCAGCAAAATGGGATGGCCAAGGATTTTTCCTGGAAGGCTTCGGCACCCGCCTATGTCACACTATACGAAGCGGCGAAGCGATCTCGAATCCCACGCGTTGCCAGAACATCTAAGTAAAAGCGCCTGATCCGGCGGGAAGCCGGTCCGGGCGTTAAAAGGGGAAGAAAATGGCTGACACTATTCAGGCTGTAACCGACGCGAGCTTCGAAGCGGACGTCATCGAGGCCAGCAAAACGCAACCGGTAATGGTCGATTTCTGGGCCGACTGGTGCCGTCCGTGCAAGATGCTGACACCGACGATCGAGGAGATCGCACAGGAACATGCGGGAAAGCTGAAGGTAGTGAAGCTGAACGTGGACGACAATATGAACGTCCCAGGGAAGTTCAGCATCCGCGGAATTCCGACGCTATTGGTATTTAAGGGCGGCCAGGTGGCGGATCAGATCGTCGGCGCGGTGCCCAAGGAACAGATCGTTAAGATCCTCGAGCGCCACATTTCCTGAGGCGCCGAGAGCCAAACCGCGCTGGCCGGGGATGCGCCGGGAGCGCGGGGGCCCCGACCAGAGATAGCCCAGAGATATCTTGGAAGTCCCCTCCCTTTTCGACTTCGCGAAATCATTTCACCAATGCAGGTGATTCTGCGATGACCAAGAAAGCGCGCACCGCTGTGAGGCGATGCCGGTGGGCACAAAGCCCACTGATGATGGCCTACCACGACGCGGAATGGGGCGTGCCGGTACACGACACGCGGAGGCTTTTCGAATTCCTGATTCTCGAAGGCGCGCAGGCCGGGCTGAGCTGGGAAATCATCCTGCGCAAACGCGAGAGCTACCGCCGGGCGTTCGACCGATTTGATCCGGCGAAGGTGGCACGCTACGACAAGCGAAAGATACGCGAGCTCCTGGCCGATGAGGGAATTGTGCGGAACCGCCTGAAAATCGAATCGGCGATCACGAATGCGCGGATATTTCTGGCGACCGAGGAGGAGCCAGGCGGCTTCGATCGCTACGTGTGGAATTTTGTGAATGGGAAGCCCCTGGCGAATCGCCGGAGGACACGACTGTCGGTTCCCGTTCGCAGCAAGGAATCCGACGCCATGAGCAAGGATCTGAAGCGGCGCGGTTTCCGGTTTGTGGGTTCGACGATCTGCTACGCCTTTATGCAAGCGGTGGGTATGGTGAACGACCACACCATCGACTGTTTTCGGCACAAACCGATTACTCGGATGGGACTCCGGATGGGACGGGCCTGAACCGTTGCGAGCCCAGCCCGGTGCGCGGATCATCAGGACTACTGCAGGGTTACCTCTTGACAAGCCAGCGCGGAGCGGCCATCTTAGTTGGCTTTACATTGTGAGGAATTGCGCATCACGGCAGGACGCTTTGCGGGAGAGCGATTGAGAGTTCGCGTATGTTTTCACGATAAATGTTTTGACGGCGCGTCGTCAGCGGCGATCTTTTCGCGCTTCTATCGCGAGTGCATCGATCCGCAGGCGCACTTTCTGTACACCGGCATGACGCATAAGGCGTCGCAGCCTTTTGAAGATGGCCTGTTCGACGGCGACGAAAATGCGATCGTGGATTTCAAGTATTCGAGCTCGCCGCAACTGACGTGGTGGTTCGACCATCATCAGAGCGCGTTTTTGACGCCG
>Ga0302324_100004024_pt1 | contig 32831 bp, 25 predicted proteins | sample Palsa_T0_1_FD_201949 | JGI IMG/M metagenome (GOLD analysis project Ga0302324, IMG submission 201949) | Peat permafrost microbial communities from Stordalen Mire near Abisko, Sweden - Palsa_T0_1 | ecosystem: Environmental > Terrestrial > Soil > Palsa > Peat permafrost | place: Sweden: Abisko... | reverse complement strand
CGGCGCTCCATCGTCACGTAACTGTACATCAACCCTTGCTTTTGATCGGCTCCGCGCATGCTTCATTTCTAATGCAACCGCAATCACCGCAAAAGTCCCTTACTAGATGACTTTTTCCGCAACCTCTTCAGTCCGGGGGAGCAGGTTTTCAAGCCGCGAGCACGCTTTATCTTGCAATGGCCGGGCTTTAGCCCCTGAGGGCTCCTTTACGGGTCTCATGCAGGCTCTAAAAACCGTCTATGGCAGTTTCATTAACGGGTCGCAACAAAGCAGTCCCGCAGGGACGGAACAACCTGTAGCCCGGCACGTCAGTGCCGGGTAGGCTAAGGTTATCAGGCGAGTCCCGGAGGGACGACACATCCCGGCTGAAGCCGGGCCCTTCCAGAACCGAGCTCTCACGCAGACTCTTTAGCCCTGGTGAGGCCTGGAAGTGTTGACATCGGCGGGGACTTTTACAGGCAGCGGAAAAGCTCTGTTTTGTATCAGGGCACGACTTTAGTCGGGCCGTAAACAATTGAGAATATGTCGGGCTTTAAGCCACCCGCCGCACCCCAGGGTTAGGCAACGGTAAATGATCGGGAATCGCGATTTATCCAGAAAGCCACTGGCTCGGCGCGGTTCCCACCCACAGCTCCCATCCCACCCTGCATTCCGCATGGGCCACGGAGCATGATCGTTCGTTCTCGCTAGTCCTGCTGACCTTGATCCTTCCGCTCCAGAAGGCGGACACCCTCCTCTTCCTTCACCAGCTTGTAGTGCGATTCCAGATAAGGCTCGATAATGAATCCGCCCGGGGGCATGCGCGCCGATGCGGGGAACGCCGCGGCGACCGTTTTTGCTTCGAAGGTCGTGTCCCACAGCACGTACCTTATCCGGCGTCGGTCTAAGACACGGATCACCTCCTCGAACTGGGAGGGAGTGTTGAAGTTGTAGACCAGCGCGCCGTAGCGGGTGGGATTGTTCGTGGCAGACAGGAAATAGTACATGGGGCAATATGGGTACGCATAGATTTCCTCCCCCGGGGCTACCTTGTCATCCAGTAAGGTGAGAAGCGGAATGTCTTTGAATACCGCAACCGTACCCACCCGAGTCACCATGGGACGCGACGACAGGACCAGGAAAAGGTTAAAGCCGGCCAGACAGGCGGCGCTTATGGCAAGAATCTGCAATGCCAAACCGGCTACCGTCGCCCGATACTGTTCGAGATAATAGATGCAAAGGACAAGCAGCAGCGGCGATCCGAATACCAGATGGAAGATATCCTTGCGGTGAATCTCCGCCAGCCACAACGCCCATCCACCCAGCCAGAAAAGTAAAATCTCCGGCCTCCCCGTGTTCTTTCTTTGTCCGGCGCCGAGCATTGGTAGCAGCACGGGTAAAGCCGCGACAAAGACGAAGGGTGTGATCAGGACTGTCGCTGTGACGATTGCCCAGTAAGAGGCCGTTTTTCCTACTACCAAATCATCCCAGCAGTCGCGGATCAGGCCTTGGGCGTACGGGACCACATTCACGGCATGGTAGTGTCCTGACGGCCACACCACGTTCGCATAGATCAGGTCCCAAAGGGCATGCTGGCTCCAGAAATAAACCAGCACGGGCCCCAGCACGCTCATGCAGCCCCCAGTCACTATCCCCAGCGATGACGAGCAGGTTGACCCCCGTCGGCGTTGCATCCAGAGCCACACTAGCAGCGCAGCCAGCAGCAGCAATCCCTCGGGCTGAAGGAAGCACGTCGTGGCTCCCGCCAACGCACCGGCAGCAAACAACAGACTGTCCCTACGTCTATCCTGCCAGACAGTCACGCACGCGAGGGACAGCAATGCAACGCAATTACTGTCCACGTGATGACTAATGGCCGGCCATGACGAGCCGAAATAAGTACCAGCCAGAAGGATGCAAGGAAGAGTCTGGTATCGCCTGCATAACCTACGCGATAGAAAGTACATCGCGAACGCTGTCCCCAGCGAGCTGACGAACAGACAGGTGCGTTCCGTCACAAAACTTATCCCGAACAGCTTAAAGAATAGGGCTAGCCAATAGAACGTGCCTGGGCCCACCACCTCAAAGAAGTCGCGGGCGAACACCTGGCCGTGAACGATCCTCACCGCGCCATAAACAAGTAGTCCCTCATCCGTCTTTTGCAACAGGATGCGCATGAAGGGAAGAAAGTACAAGCCGGCGCAGAAGGTGAATATCAAATACGGAATGTATGCTCGTGCAGGACCTTTTGCCATGCGCGCCGGCGCTCTCTCCCGGGTCACCATGTACGCACGCCATCACCAGAACCTCGCAGCGCATACGCCGCCAGAATCGTGAGCAAGGGGTCGATCACCAGCCGGTAGCGGAACTCTGCGTGGGTAATGTAATAGGGCAAGGGAAAAAGCATCAGCGGCAGCAGGAACAAGACTGCCAGGCTGACGCGGCGTCTTTCGAACAGGCGCCAGATACCGGCCACTCCCAGAGAGGTGGTCAAGGTCGCGTGGATAACGAAGAATAAGGAACCATCTCGGTTCCCGGTTCCGGTCCAGAAGCGGAAGCATCTTACCGTACTGAGTCGCAGAAACTCAGCCGGATGGGCGCGGATGTAGGCCTTCGCCAGCGCCGACTTATCCCGCATGTAAGCGGCCTCGCCTTTGGAAACATACTGGTCGTATTCCCATCTGTTAAATATCGGGAACACCGATTCATCCAGAAATCCCGTTGCGCCGGCTCGGTTTCCCATCCATAGTTCGAGTCCGACCGTGCTCCGCAGTGGAATGAAAGCACCCAGCGCGCGAGCATTCCGGATAGGCCACGGAGCGAACACCAGCAACAGGACCAGCAAGCTCAGCAGGGGCCCATAAATAGTTTTGAAGGGTACGGCCTTCAGGCCGTACGTCTGCCATCCCGCCCATCCCAGCAGCGCCAACAAAGCCATCAGCAGAGCTGGATTCACCAGGGCGGCCAAGCCGCAATACGCGCCCATCAGTGCCCACAGAGACCTGCTTGGCTTTTGTTCACAGCGCAGCGCCAAAACGATCATGCCCACCATCAACAGCGTCGACAAACAGGTCTCCCAAAAGATCTCCGGCATCCAGAGCAGTGGCAGCGATACCGCCCAAAACACTCCCGCCAAATCAGCCGTTCGGCTATCAAAGCATCGTTCTGCAACCATCATGATCAACAGCACGGTCGTCACGCTGAACAGTAGTTGCATCAACATCACCGCCTTCGCGGCAGTGAATGTGAAGCAACCAAAGACCCGAAAGTAGAGGGAGATGAGTGCGGGGTATCCAGGAGCTAAGAGCGCGGTCGGCCCGGTCGAGCCGCCGAACGGCGAACTAAGACCTTGGCCTGCGGCCAGGGATTGGGCCAATGTCCCCAGCTCAATCCCACGGGAGTAAAGCCAGTGGTGCGGAAACCGGGTGACGGCAAACCATAAAACCAGTAACCGCGCGACCAGCGCCAACACGAGAATAGCAACGGTTTGGGTTCTTATCTCACCTGCGTTCTTGTGCGCAGGCGCGATGCCACGCAACCGGCTACTTCGCTCCGTTAAACGAATAGCCAAAGCCAAATCGAAAAATAGGAAGGAAGGTCGCATAGCTCAGGTTGTGGTTATTTCGCGCGATGAACTGCGCCAGGTTCTCCTGAAACCCAGCGTCCTGGTTCACGGATTCACACCCGATTGCCGGCGGTTGTGTGGGATCGCACGCGCTACCGGTAAAGGAAACTTTCAATCCCGGCTGGCCAACATAGTAGAACCCTGCTTCTACCGGAAAGCTAAAGTGGCCCTTGGTGCGCGGGACTAGGCTGCCCCAGCCCAGCGTAAAGCCGGGCGATACTTTTCGAAAGTCTACCGACCCCGCTCCATGCAGCGGATCGGTCCCGCTGCTGATGTAATTCTGACCGTTCAAGATGATCGTGCTGCCCGGCGACACCAATGCGGTTGCTCGGGCGCGATTGTCATTGATGAACACCACCACTGGACTTAACCGAAAGCCGTCGCCGAAGGGAAGCCAATCCAGCGACGCGTGTCCGGATTGCATACGCAACTGGATGGCGACGGTTGCCCCCTGATCCTCGAATGTCGTCGAATAGCTGAAGTATTCAGCTCCCGCGCGGACGTTGAATTTTTTCCATAGTGGCGTTGCCAGATCCACGCCTGCGCCTCCCAATCCGGCGTACAAGCCGATGCCCACCCGGGAAAATGGGGGATCGCTTCTGGGCAAAGCGGGAGTGTAAGCTGTAGCCCTTGCAAAGTCTTGCGCCATCCCGCGATGGCTGGAAGCGAGCACCACGAAAGTCAATGCAATCAACGGAAGTATCCCTGCGCGCATCAAAGGTCACTCAAGTAGTCTCGCTATCCGTTATCGGCGGAACGCGGCTTGGAGAGAGGTCTCAAAGCCACAACTTTTTCCACACCTTCACGTCTTAACCTGCAGGAGTTAAACCATCCATGCCCCGTCCCCCCGGTCTCTTTGCCATCGTCTTGCTCCTGCTCACGACGCCTCTTGCCCTCGTGGGCCAAAATGCGCCCCACACCCAGCCGGCCCTAAGCTGGGTTCCGCAGGGATTTGAGGTTCTGGGCCAGCGCGCTGCGTTCCATACTGATTTCACCTTTGACCGGTCGATGCTGCAGGTTGCCAGCTACTTTGTCGGCGACGCCGACCCAGAGACGCGCAACGCGATCGCCAAGTTGACTGGCATCTCGGTACATAGCTATCACTATGCTTCGCCGGGCCTCTATGATCCTGCCGCGCTCGACATGATCCGCCGCCAGTTCGAGGCCTCCGGTTGGAGGCACCTGGTCGCGGCCCAGGGCAAGGGCGATCCCTTCAACCCCAATCAAACCGACCTTTGGATTAACTTTGCCCACATGGACGTGACCGGGATGATGGTGCTGATCTCAGGCCCCAAAGATCTAAACCTGATCGCCCTCGACGGGGACCTTAGCACCGTAGATTTGTTGCATCTGCGGGGTCATTTTGGCATCCCGCGTTTCTCTGCTGACCGCTTTGAGCCCAGCAAAGGTTCGCCGGCGCGTCCGCCCTACGTTGCGCCGGCTCCATCGATGCCAGACCAGGCTCAAGACCCGGGTCCCGCGCAATATCCTGGCAGCATCGGCGTCGGTGCGGGATCAGATGCGCAGCCGGTGGAAGCCGCTCCGCCGCCCCCCACCCCACCGGGATTGTGAGCTTAGCTGATCGTCATCTGCATGTTTGGGGCAATCTGCTTTGCCAGTTCCGGGCTTCAATCCTGGGGAGCGGGTTTTCAAACCCGCGGGAACGCTCGGTACATAAATTTCGGGGCCCTGGTGGCTGCTTCTCGAGCGGTTTGCGACCTTTAGGAGTTTGAGTGAGAATTTGGCTTTGTATCAGGGCACGACTTTAGTCGGGCCGAAACTGCTGATATATTCCCGGGCTTTAGCCCCTGAGGGCTGCTTTTCAAGCGGTTCCGCAGCCTGTTAAACCAGTCCCGCTGCCGCTTTGCGCTTCTCGCCCACTTCCAGATGGACATGCAGCAGGGAAAGTGCTGCCGGCGTCACTCCGGGAATTCGGCTCGCTTGCCCCAGGGTTTGCGGCCGCACCCTGGTCAGGGTTTCCTGCATCTCGCGCGATAAGCCACTCATGCCGGTGTACTCAAAGCCTGCAGGAATAGAACGCTGCTCCGCCTTCTTCAGCTTATCGATTGCCTTACGCTGCTGATCGAGATAGCCCGCGTACTTGATCTCCGTCTCGACCGATTTCAACTCATTTCGAAGTCTGGCATTTAGCGGCACACTGAAGAAGGCTAACGGACCATCCTCCCATTCGTGCCGCAGAACAGGCAGCAGCCCCTCCAACGTAATCTCCGGCCGCTTCAGCAACTGGGCATACGTTTGACCGGCCACATTGCCCAAATCCGGCAGCAGAGTGCTCAGCCGCGCCAAGTCTACTTTGCGCGTCGCCAGCAGCTTCTCCAGAGCCACCGCGCGCTCCTGCTTCTCTTCATAGTCTTGCCAAGCGCCGCTCGAGATCAGTCCCAGCTTGTGCCCATACGGGGTCAACCGGCGATCGGCATTGTCGATGCGCAGGTGTAGTCGAAACTCTGCTCGCGAGGTGAACATGCGGTACGGTTCGTTGGTGCCCTTGCTGATCAGGTCATCAATCAGAATGCCGGTGTACGCTTCGCTACGATCGAGGGTGAAGGACGCCTCGCCACGAACCAGGAGAGCCGCGTTGATGCCCGCCATCAAGCCCTGGCATGCGGCCTCCTCATAGCCCGAAGTGCCGTTGATCTGCCCCGCCAGGAAGAGACGCCCAATCTGCTTCACCGCCAGGCTTCGATCGAGCTCCGTGGCATCGATGGCGTCGTATTCAATCGCATACCCGGGCCGCAGCATCTCCGCATTTTCGAGACCCGAAATCGACCGCACCACTTCCCACTGCACTTCCATCGGCAGCGAGGTCGACATGCCATTGACGTAAACCTCGTTGGTATCCAGACCCTCAGGCTCGAGGAAGAACTGGTGCTGTTCTTTATCCGGAAAGCGAACCACCTTGTCTTCAATCGAAGGGCAGTAGCGCGGACCTACGGCAGTAATTCGTCCGGAATACATAGGCGAGCGGCTGACATTCTCCCGGATAATGCGCAAGGTCTCGGGCGTGGTGTAGGCAATGTGGCAGGAGATCTGCTTTTGCGGCAGCTCCACCGTGCGAAAGCTGAAGGGAGTCGGGTCGGCATCTCCGGGCTGCTCCGCGAAACGGCTCCAATCGATGCTGCGCCCGTCCAGCCGTGGAGGGGTTCCCGTCTTGAGCCGGCAACCGCGCAGCCCCAGCCGCTTGAGCGCCTCCCCTAGCAGCACGCTGGGCGGTTCGCCGCTGCGCCCGGCGGGGTAGCATTCCTCGCCGCAATGGATCAAACCATTCAGAAAGGTGCCGGTGGTGATGACCACCGCTCCCGCCAACACCGTGCGCCCATCCCGCAGCCTCACCCCGCTCACCGCGCGCGCGTCATCCAGGACCAGGTCCACGACTTCCGCCTGCTTGATGTGCAGATTCGCCTGCGATTCCAGCACCTGGCGCATCTTCACCCGGTACTGGCGCTTGTCGCACTGTGCTCGCGGGGACCAGACGGCTGGCCCGCGCGAGGTATTCAGCAGGCGAAACTGGATGCCCACCGCATCCGCCACCTCGCCCATAACCCCGCCCAGCGCGTCCACTTCCCGCACCAGGTGCCCCTTGGCGATGCCGCCAATGGCGGGGTTGCACGACATTTGCGCGATCAGGTCGAGATTGAAACTAAACAGCGCCGTACGCTGCCCCATGCGAGCCGCGGCCATCGCCGCTTCGCAGCCCGCGTGACCCGCACCCACTACTACAACGTCGTAGCTTTCCGTAAACCCCATAACCCTTCTATTCTAGAGCCTTGGCAGGAGATGTTATGGAACAGACGAAGATTGCTCTCTTGGGGCTTGGACTGATGGGTTCAGGCATGGCGGGCCGCTTGCTCGACGCAGGCTACCCACTCGGCATTTGGAATCGCACCCCGGGCAAAACACAAGCTCTGGCCGACCGCGGAGCCAGGGTGGCTAAATCCCCCCGCGACGCCGCCAAAGACGCGCAGGTAGTGATCAGCATGCTGGCCGATGTCCCCGTCTGCCGCGACGTGTGGACGGGACGCGGCGAGGCCCTGGTCGACGCTGCTCCGGGAACCATTTTGGTGGAATCGAGTACCGTCACGGTGGAGTGGATTGAAGAACTCGACCGCGCCGCCACGGATCACGGCTGTGAGCTGGTCGACGCGCCCGTCACCGGCAGCAAAGGGCAGGCTGAGGCCGGGCAGTTGCTCTTCCTGGCCGGAGGACAAGCCTCCATCCTGGAGAAGATCACCCCCATCCTCAAAGCCATGGGCAGGGACGTCGTTCACGTGGGTCCGGTGGGCAGCGGGGCTCGCCTCAAGCTGATCAACAACTTCCTTTCCGGTTCCCAGGCCGCGGCCCTCGCCGAAGCCCTCTCTCTGATTGAACGCAGCGGGCTGGATATCGATAAGGCGCTGGGCGTATTGACCGAAGGAGCTCCCGGCAGCCCGCTGGTTAAGCTGCTCAGCGGTCGCATGACGCAGCGTCAATATGAGCCCCAGTTCCTGCTCCGCCTCATGGCCAAGGACCTTCGTTATGCCGTCAGTGAAGCCGACCATCAGGACCTTGATCTGGATATGGGCAGAGCGGCGCTGCGGGTCTTCGAGCATGCCATCACCGCCGGGCAAGGGGAAGAAGATATGTCCGCAGTGGTCGAGCAATTCCGTATCCAGGCTGGCAGCACCAAGTGAACATGCTGGGCAAGCTCTATGCCCGGTGGATGTATCGCTGGGAGACTGACCTTACCACCCGCGACACCAATCGGATCGTGCGTCCGGTGGAGTGGGGATTTGACTGGCTGGAGGAGTTTGCCCGCTCTCAAAGTTTCCCCTTTTCCGCTGCCGCAGACGATGCCGAGGCGGAGCGGAGGATGCTCCGGTTGAACGACTTTATCCTGCGCCATCGGGCGGAGTTTTTCGCTTATCAAACTCCGTCCGACTTTGTGTTGGAGGAACGTCACCCGCAACTGTTTCCCACCAATGTCAGGCCGGAAACCCTCAAGCAGGATGCCAGGGTTCGCCGCCGCGCGGCCCAGGGCAAACTGCCCAAGGCGGAGTTCCTTCGCTTCACCTCGCCGGTGCGCACTCCCTATCCGGAGAACGATCTGGTCAATGCCCGCTGGTTCCCTGCGCCGGCGGAAAAGATGGCGGGCAAGCCGAAGCAGGCGATCATCGTCATGCCCCACTGGAATGCCGACGCCTTCAGCCACAACGCTCTGTGCTCCGTTTTTAACCGCTTTGGCATTTCTGCTTTGCGTCTGAGTAAGCCCTACCACGACATCCGCCGTCCGGCGGAGCTGGCGCGCGCCGATTATGCGGTCAGCGCCAACGTGGGCCGCACCATCGCTTCCTGCCGCCAGGCGGTGGTCGACATCCGTTGCTGCATCGATTGGCTGCAGCAGCAGGGCTACCAGCAGTTCGGAATCCTGGGCACCAGCCTTGGCTCCTGCTATGCCTTTCTTGCCGCCGCGCTCGACAGCCGTATTCGCATCACTGCTTTCAATCACGCCTCCATGTCTTTTGGTGATGTGGTGTGGACCGGACAGAGCACCAGGCACATTCGCGCTGCCTTTGAAGGCATCGGTATGAACCATCAACGATTGCGCGATGTTTGGGCCTGCATCAGTCCTGCTCAGTACATGGACCAGTTTGCCGCCAATCCAAGAAAGATCCTCCTGGTGCATGCCACCTACGATCTGACCTTTCTGCGCGAGTACTCTCAGCAGGTGATTGAGAACTTTCGCCGCCGGGGAATCGACTTTGTGTCTAAAGTGCTCCCCTGCGGTCACTACACCACCGGCGAGACCCCGTACAAGTTCATGGACGGCTGGTACATCGGTTCCTTTGTCTACTCCGCCTTCAAACAAGCCCGGTAACTATTCGCGCGATAGTCACCAAAAAGTAACTCATGACGCTTTTTGCGCACTTTTTTTCCGCTCAAGTTTTTGAAGGGTACGGCCTAAAGAGCGTGTGTGAGAACTCGGTTCTGGAAGGGCACGGGTTCAGCCGTGCCGTAAAATTCTATTGCCATACCCGGCTTTAGCCGCTGAGGTACGTTTTTTCTATCCTCTAAGTTCTCATATGCGTTGATAAAAGATGCCCTCAGGCGGGCTGAAGAGCCTGCGTGAGACTCGACTTCCCTCAGGGGACAACTTTACGGGCAGCGCAAAAGCTCTGTTTTGTATCAGGGCACGACTTCAGTCGGGCCGCAAACGAACAGAAAGAGATCGGGCTTTAGCCCCTGCGGGCGCTGCGGGTACATCTCTCCTGTCGGTCCCAACTTTTTCCGCAGCCTGTTCCATCCGCTGAGCCATGATCTAAAATCGCTCTATGTCTGACCGTATGCGCCGCCCGCTCGCCGAGGCCGATCCAGAGATCGCCGCGGCTGTTGACCATGAAATCCGACGCCAGCACGAAGGCCTGGAAATGATCGCCTCGGAAAATTTCGTCAGCCACGCGGTTCTGGAGGCGGTTGGGTCGGTCTTCACCAACAAGTACGCAGAGGGCTATCCCGGCAAGCGCTATTACGGCGGATGCGAATTTGCCGACGTAGTTGAGAACCTGGCACGGGACCGGGCCCGGCAGCTCTTTGGCGCAGAGTACGTCAATGTGCAGCCCCACTCCGGTTCGCAGGCCAATGCTGCCGCCTATATGGCTGTCCTCAATCCCGGGGACACCATCCTCGGTCTTGACCTGGCGCATGGCGGTCACCTGACCCACGGGCACAAACTCAGTTTCTCCGGCAAGCTCTATCGCGCAGTCTTTTACGGCGTGGAGAAGGATACGGAGCGGATTGACTACGACAAGCTCGAAGCCGTCGCCGAGCGAGAGAAGCCGAAGCTCATCATTGGCGGAGGCAGTGCTTATCCCAGGATCATTGACTTTGCCCGCATGCGGCAGATCGCGGATAAGGTGGGTGCGTTTCTGTTAATCGATATGGCCCATTTTGCCGGCCTGGTGGCTGGCGGCGTTCATCCTTCGCCCGTACCTCACGCGCACCTGGTCACCACCACCACTCATAAGACGCTTCGCGGACCCCGCGCTGGCATGATCTTGTGTCAGCAGCAATTTGCCGCCGCAGTCGACCGAAGCGTCTTCCCCGGCCAGCAGGGCGGACCGCTGGTGCACATCATCGCCGGCAAGGCCGTGGCTTTTCGTGAGGCCCTGGAGCCGGGATTCAAGCAGTACGCGCAGCAAGTGGTCGCCAATGCGCAGGCTTTGGCGGAGACCCTGGCGGCCGAAGGGTATCGCGTGATTTCTGGTGGAACCGACACTCACCTCATGCTGATAGATGTTTTCTGCCGCGGCGTGCTGGGCAGCGAAGCCGAGTTCGCGCTGCATGAAGCGGGCATTACCGTAAACAAGAACGCAATCCCGTACGACACCAATCCGCCTTTGAAGCCCAGCGGGATCCGCATTGGCAGCCCGGCCCTGACCACGCGTGGTATGCGTGAGCCGGAGATGCACACCATCGCCAAATGGATCACGCAAGCGCTCGACCACCGCAATGACCCGCAGGTGCTGCGCAGTATCCGCGGCCAGGTACTCGAACTAGCCGACAGCTTCCCCCTTTACGGCTGGTTGCGTGTACCCGAGACGGTCGCCGCCGAGTACGGCCCATAGCAGCTTTCAAAAGTGCCCTTTGCGATCCACTGCTTTATTCACCACAACTCTGTTCTCACCAAACGACCAGAAAAATCCGGGTGGCCCAGGTCTCGCTTTTGAGACCTGGGTTCCTCCTCGTCCAAGCAGCCGCTCGCGCAATGTCTTCGTCTGTTCGTAGAGCGGCGAGAACTTGGGACGAGTCTATTGCACCACTACAGTCATGGTCGTGTTGTGGCTCAAGCTGCCGGAGGTCGCGGTAACGGTTGCTGTGTAGGTTCCAGCGGGTGTTCCCGGCGTAGTTCGTGGAGGGGTGGACGATCCACCACCGCCGCAGCCAATAAAAGACACACCTGCGAATGTCATAACTGCGGCTGCTATCAGCAGCGGCCGCTTCCGCTTCCACGGAAGCAATGTCCCCAGCAGCATCGCCGTCCATGCCACCGGAGCGACCCCAAAAGGAAGCCCGGAGTGAGCGGCCGTGGTGGTGGGGGCGGTGGTTGCAATCGTAACCGTTGCGGTGAGTGCGGCGCCGCTGAGCTGCACCGCGGAGCTTGACAAACTGCAGCTGGGCGCTGGGGTCGCCGCCGGCGTGACGCTGCAGCTGAGGTTTACCGTTCCCGTGAAGGCTCCCGCCGCGGCGATAGCAATACTGAATTGCGCGTTCTGACCGGCCGGGATGGTTTGCGAACCTTGCGATCCGGAGGCTAACCCGATGGTGAAATCCGGAGCCGCCGCTCCCACACCGGAAAGCGCGATACTCTGCGGACTGCCCCCGCCACTCTGCGCGATGGTGATACTGCCAGTCCGATTTCCCACAGCCGACGGCGCAAACGTAACCGAGATCTGACAACTGGCCCCAATCGCCAACGACGTCCCGCAGGTGTTTGTCTGCGCGAAATCACCCGAGGCGGAAATGCCGGTGATGTTGAGCGGAGCATTTCCGATATTGGTCAGGGTCGAAGTCTGCGCCGCGCTGATGGTGCCCACCGTTGCGGAGGCAAACGTCAGCGTGGTGGGGCTCAGGCTCACCGCGGGGCCAACGGCTGCACCAACCAATTCCACCGGCTGCGGACTACCAGGTTCCGTCCCACTAATCGCAAGACTGGCCAATCTCGATCCGCCGGCCGTAGGGGCGAATATCACGTTGACCGTGCAGTTGGCGCCGGCTGCGAGCGAGCCTCCGCAGTTATTAGTCTCGGCAAAGTCGGAGCTATCTAAACCCGCGAGGCTGATCCCGCTGATGGTCAACCCGGAATTTCCAGTGTTGACCAGCATGACCGGCACGGGTTTGCTGCTGCTGCCGATTGCTTGCGACGGAAAGATGGCCCGCGCGGGATCCGCTGTGAGTGCTGGACCATTGACCCCCATCCCAGCGAGAGGAATGGCAACCGGGCTGGCTTTGGTACTGTCACTGAGCGTGATGGTGCCCGCGTCCGATCCCGTATTCGTCGGTGAGAAGCTCACCGTAATGGCGCAATGAGCTCCCGCCGCGAGGCTGGCTCCGCAGTCGTTCGTCTGGCTGTAATCTCCGCTCGCGGCAATGTTGATTATGTTAAAGCTGACGCTCGCCGGGTTGCTGATGGTGATGGTTTCGGGCGCGCTCATCGTTCCCACGCCCTGCGATCCGAAGTTCAGCGAGGCGGGTGCGATCGCCTTGAAAGGCGTGCTCAGCAGTACCGAGATTTCATTTGCCGCAGTGGCATAAGCTGTTGACGCGACGACGTCTGGTATTCCGTCATGATTCAGATCCACTACGACGCCGGGACCGGCTGCGAAGAAGCTCAAAATGGGCTGACGGAATGTTCCATCTCCGTTTCCCAACAGAACCTCGGATCCCCCGCTGTACTGGCTGGTAATGAAGAGGTCAGGCTTTCCATCTCCATTAAAGTCGCCGACTGCCCCATATCCCACGGCGCCGGCAGAGGTAATCGGGGTTTGAAAGGTGCCGTCGCCATTCCCCAGAAGAACGAACACCTGAGGTGCCGATGCCGATGCCGAAGTCAGCGCCAGGTCCAGCTTGCCATCGCCGTTAAAGTCCCCTGCAGCCAGAGAGATGCCTGGATTATTGACGGTGTAATCCTGATGCGGCCGGAAGGTTCCGTCTCCATTGCCGAGATGCAGAGAAATACCCGTCTGCGTTAGGGTGGCCAGATCAAGCTTGCCATCTCCGTTGAAATCGCCCGAGAGGATGCGTCCTGGAGTAAGCCCCGTGGAGTAATCCACATGTGTTTGGAAGGTCCCATCTCCATGATTGAGAAGGATGGAAAGAGTGCTTGAGGCGAGATTGGCAGTGGCCACATCAGGTTTGCCATCTCCATTGAAGTCACCGATCGTAAGATCTTCCGGCTCCAGGCCAACGGCATATTCCACTGACGACTGAAAGGTGCCGTCCCCGTTGCCAATCAGAACAACGAGATCTCCCGGCTGGCAGGCGTTGTTGCCCGCATTGCAATTGACGTAAACGGTGGCTACATCGGCCTTACCGTCAGCATTCAAATCTGCGGCCGCGATGAATCCTGTGTTCTGGGGAATCGTCGTGGGGATTCCCGCCCCCAGAGTCCCATCGCCATTGCCAAGGTAAACGCTCAGAGGTGTGGTCGCCCCCACCGGAACAAAGTTGGTCTCGGCTGCAACATCGGGTTTGCCGTCTCCGTTGAAATCGGCCGAGACCACCTGCGTAGCGGGATAATTAGCGGTAAAGGCGTAATCTGTTCCCCCAACGAAAGTGCCATCGCCGACGCCAAGCAAGAGTGAAAGGCTGCCCGCGGCCGGGGCTGCGCAACTGTATGGCTGGCAGCCTGATTCCGCAACCGCCAGGTCGAATCTCCCATCGCCGTTAAGATCGGCCACCAGCACATCAGCGGCACTGGTTGCGGAGTATTCGAGTGGCGTCTGAAAGTTCCCGTCACCGTTCCCAAGAAGAACCGCGATTTCGGCCCCGGCGATCACAAGGTCAGGCTTTCCGTCGCCATTCAAGTCAGCGGCAGCGGCTCCAGCGGTCCCCGAGTTGGAGCTACCGGCAACGCTATAGATCGCGTGCAGTAAGAATGTGCCATCACCGTTCCCGAGAAAGAGACCACCGCCTGCGTACAAGTCCAATTTTCCATCAAGATTGAAATCGGCCGCAACCAATGGGAGGACGTTCCCCGACCCGTAGCCGCCGACATACGTTATTGGAGCTTGGAAGGTCCCATCTCCATTGCCCAGCAGCGTAGTAGGGCCAGCGAGGACCAGGTCGAGTTTGTGGTCGTTATTGAAGTCGCCAACCACCAGTCCTTGAGCGCCAGGCACTTTGTAGACCACCTGCGACTGAAAGCTTCCGTCCCCATGACCAAGCAGCACGGAAATGCTGTCATCCTCAGCGTTCACGATCGCCAGATCAAGTTTGCCGTCGCCGTTGAAGTCAGCCGCCGCAACCCAGGACGGATTCTTACCGGTGGCATAGTCAAGATGTGGCTGGAAGCTGCCATCCCCGTTCCCCAGCAAAATGCTCACCGTGCCGGCATTGCAAACCAGTTCCGTCTCCGCCATGCCGGATGTCTGGTAGGCGCAGTTACTGTTCGTGACCGCCAGGTCCAGGATGCCATCGCCATTGAAGTCTCCGCTGACCACAGCGGAGGGCGCGGGCCCCGTCGGATAGCTGACCGGCGAATTGAATCCGCCGCTTACGTTCCCCAAAACGACGGATACGGTGTTACCGCCCTGACTTACGGAAACAAGGTCGGTGATCCCATCGCCGTTGAAATCGCCGCTGGCAACGGAAAACGCACCCGGTGCGACCGGTAAATCCGTCCGGCCGAAGACGTAGGTCTGGCCGTGACTGGCGCTGACCGAAAGCAGAAAGGAAAGGATCAGTACAACAAGCCGAAGGTTACGAATAGGTCCACTCCTGTGACTTAGAAGGTCCTGGAAGCCACCCAATCTTATCGTTCGTTCGAGCGCCTGAAAAGAAAATTCAGCAAGGATACTTAGCACCGCCGTAATGGGGCTCGGAGCGCCATTTGTTCGTGGGAACGGGGCGCAGAGATATGCAGTTTCTTAGTGTCTCTCAGCTAATCGCTTAGTGCGACTCCTTGCCTAGCTGGAAAGACCTGATCTCAATCAACTTAGGCAGAACATCACCTAACTCTACGGCCGGCCCGCTCGGCTGCCCAAAGGCCAGATATATCTTCCGGTATAGCTGGTAAAGGCTTTCATAAACGCCCACGGCTTCGGACTGTGGATGATACGTTTTGTGCGGCAAGCACATCTTTGCCTGCGCCTCTTCGATGGAGGAGAAAGTGCCGGCTGCGAGAAAGGCGAAGATGCCGGATCCCAAGCTGGTCGGAATACCATCCGGCACCAGAACTGGTTTGTCCAGCACGTTGGCGTAAACCTGGTTGAGCACGGCATTATTTTGCGGCACGCCACCGGCATTGATCACCCGCTCCACAGGCACTCCATATTCGGCCAAGCGCTCGAGGATGATGCGGGTGTGAAACGCAGTGCCCTCGATCGCGGCAAACAACTCGTCCTGTGCGGTGTTCACCAGGTTCCAGCCCAGGGTGATGCCGCCCAGCTCCGGATTGACCAGGATCGTGCGGTCACCATTGTCCCAGCTCAGGCGCAGCAGGCCAGTCTGTCCCGGCCGATAGCTTTCCAGGCCGCGGCTTAGCTCCGCGACTTTGACATTGGCGCGGCGGGCAATGGCTTCGAAGATGTCTCCCGTAGCCGAGAGCCCCGCTTCAATGCCGGTGTAGCCGGGATGCACGCTGCCCGGCACCACTCCGCAGACCCCGGGAATCAGTTTGCTTTCTTTCTGCATGGCGATAATGCAGGTCGAGGTGCCGACTACGTTGACCACATCGCCCTGCCTGCATCCCGCGCCGATTGCATCCCAGTGGGCATCGAAGGCCCCGACGGGAATAGGAATGCCCGCACGCAAGCCCATCTTCTCCGCCCATTCTGGCGAAAGATGGCCGGCCAGGATCTCGGAACTGTGATACTCGCCTCCCAGCTTTTCGCGGATCCCGTCCAGCAGCGGGTCGACATCCGAGAGAAAGCTCTGCGCAGGCAGGCCATCCCATTTCGGGTTCCACATCCACTTGTGACCCATAGCGCAGATGCTGCGCTTCACCAGCTTGGGATCCGCGATTCCGCTAAGCGTGGCCGCGACCATATCACAGTGTTCGAAAGCACTCGCCAGCTGGGCGCGTTTTTCCGGATTGTGGCGCAGCCAATGCAACAGCTTGGCGAATCCCCACTCGTGGGAATAGACCCCGCCGCACCATTCGATCGCTTCCAGATGCTCGCGGTGGGCGAGCTCGGTAATCTCCTGCGCTTCCCCTTTGGCGCGATGGTCGCACCACAGATAATAGTCATCCAATGGTTGCAGGCGGGCGTCGACGGGCACTACGCTCGAACCGGTGGTATCGAGCGCGATGGCTTCCACCAGCTCTCCCGAAATGCCCGCCTTGGCCAGCACTGCGCGCATAGCGCTCACCAGCGCATCCATCTGATCCTGATGCGACTGGGTAGCGAAATCCGGGTCCTCCCGTTTACGCTTCAACGGGTACGACGCCGAGGCGGTGGCTAATCCACCTTTCTGCTGTTGTTCACTGTCAAAAAGCGTGACCCGGACACTCAGCGTGCCGAAGTCAACTCCTGCCACGATCGCCACTGCCAACCCTCATCCCTTGATTAACGAAACATCCAACTCCAGTTTCAGATCATCGCCCAGCATAAGACCGCCGGTCTCGAGCGCAGCGTTCCAGGTCAGGCCGAAATCGCTGCGTTTGACTTTGGTAGTTGCCGACGCACCGATGCGCGTATTTCCCCACGGATCCTTTTGTTCCCCTGTCGGGCCGTCTACCTCCAGAACCGCTTCTTTGGTCACGCCGTGAATGGCCAGGTCCCCTTTCACCTTCAACTCGCCCCCATCCCGAGTGATGGTCTTGCTCTTGAAGCTAATCGTGGGAAATTTCTCAGCGTCGAGAAACTCTGCGCTCTTCACGTGTGTGTCCCGAGTAGCATCTGCAGTGCTGAGGGTATTTACGTCAATGGTCACGTCGATGCTCGAAGCACCGAGATTTTCCGGGTCATACACAACCGTGCCTTGTACGCCGCTGAACCCACCGCGGACGTTGGTGATCATCATGTGACGAACGACAAATTGCGCATTAGAGTGGGCAGGATCGATTTTGTAAGTAGTTTTCAAGGAAGTTCTCCTGTACTGCAATCCAAGGGATGCGTGAGTCCCCAAAAGGGGACCACTAAACCCCGCGGTTGGCAGGCGAAGGGTGGAATGAACTCGCTTTTGGCTCTATCCCCACCACCAGTCGCCGGGTATCCCACAGGCCTCCCCCTCAAGCCTTTCGCGGGTTGACAGATCTACACGGGTGCCCCACGTTCGCACCAGCGTACGTGGGACGAAAACGATGGGCGAAGCCCCAACCACAGCCTTTCGTTGCGGACCCCAACAGCAGACATATCCAACGAGCGGATTTGTTCATTAGCACCGGAGCGAAGCGTAGTGGAGAGCCTCAATTTTGCACCTCTTAAGCTTCTCCATCGTGGTTGTACATGCTCCAGCCCAGATAGCGAACCGCTGCTTCGTAGACCGGGCTGGCCACCTGGGAAAAATTTGCCGCGACATGATGCTCAAAACCCTGTTCGCAAATGAGCCGAAGCAGCTTCTGCAATCTTGGGATTCTGACCACTCCGGCGCCGCCAAAAGTCTCCAGGGGATCGTTGGTGAACTCACCCTCCCCGACATATCCCCGGATCTTTCCGTGATAGTCGTCGGTCGAAAATCGCACATACGTCATCGCGCCCGCTTTGACCCGGCCGACGCAGGTGCCAAAGGTATTCTCCTTGCCCACCGTGCCCGCGATAATTGCCTGAAAGTCCATGACCACGTCTTTAAAGAAGTGCTTGGGCAGGTTCGAGCAGTGGAAGCAAACGCACTTATCCGGATCAGATCCATAGTTGTTGTTCCAATCCAGCAGCGCGCTCGGGGTTTCCGAAGCCAGAGCCAGCGCGTGCATACTGATAGTTCCGCAAATATCTACTTCGCAGGCGCTCGGGAAAAGGTTTTCACTCATCATGCTCATAACCGTACAGGGCACCACGCCGAAGTATTCCTCGAGTGACGTCCAGCACTGGATAGCGCTGACCGTGCAGTAAGTCTGCTGCATCCACTGCTCGATGACCACACCCAGCTTGGACATCTTGATCAATGCGGCAACAGGAATATTGTTGGTGGACACGTACTTTTGGATAGCCGCAAGCTTCAGCTGCACCGCATCGTCGTTGTCCTTAAGGCGCTCGATACGGCCCAGAACTTCAGAAAGATCGAGCGTGTCGACCGAGATACCGCTGCGCTCCAGCAGCTTCTCGCTGTAGCGAACGGTGTTAAAGGCCGCCGGCCGGGCGCCGATCGCACCCACACGAAGATTGCTAAACCCGCGCACCACCCTGCAGACCGACGAGAACCAGGCCAGGTCCTTGCGGAATTCATCCGAGTCCGGCTGTACCGTGTGCTTTGCGGTCAGCGAGTAGGGAATCCCGTACTGCATCATGTTGTTGCAGGCGGACATCTTTCCGCAAAAGCTGTCCCGGCGATGGGAAATCTTCATATCCGCTGCCCGGTCCGGAGTCGCCTGCACCAACACCGGAACCTTCAAGGTAGAAAGGCGCAGCGCATCGACAATCCCGCGCTCCTCCCCGAAATTGGGAAGTGTCACAATGACTCCGTCAATCTCGTCGCGATGTTCGCGGAACAGGTCGCCGCAAAGCCGAGCCTCCGACGGGGTTTCGACGGCGCCGAATTTGGATTGCTCCGGCGTCAGGGAGATAGTTCGGATGCCCGCCGCCTCCAGAACCCTGAGCATCTCTTCCCGCCCCGTTTTCGCCAGGTGATCGGGGAAAAAACCGCGATTGCCTACAATCACACCGAATGTCATCTGCTTGGCCATGGTTATTTCCTTCGCTTGTTAACCGTCTGTCGTGGGCGAAAGCCGATGGTGTAACCCAGGCCGGCCACTGCGAGCATTGCGCCCCACCAGATCGGGGCATGAAGATTGTTCAGCACCGGAGGATTGAGCAGGGGATGACTCAATTCCCAGACACCGGCTGAAAAAATAACCACGCCATAGGCCAGCAGCAGTATCCCTGCGAACCACCAGATAGAAAAGGACTCGCGCATTGGCTCGGCTCCTTACCAAAAGACAATGTTGAGGAAGATAAAAATCACCGCCACGATACCCGCCCAAACGATGGGACGCTGGTACCAATGGTCGTCGTGTTCCTTGGGCAGCACAGAAGCGCCGTACACCAGCCCTTCCAGTTCCGCCACTGGACGGGGCTTGGTCATGTAGCTGACCACCACCGTAACCAGCACGCAGACATCCCAGGCCCAGAAGGCGCGATAAATATTTTCCGCCATATCCTTGGCGTCGGGCGACATGGCTACATAGCGCAAGGCGGACGGATCCTGCCTTACCCACAGCCAGAGGCCGATGGAGGTTACGGTACCGGCCAGCAATCCCCAAAAACCCGCCTCTTTCGTCGCCCGCTTCCACAGCATACCCAGGATCACGGTGCCGAACAGCGGAGCGATGAAGAAGCTGAACAGTTGCTGGACATAGTCCATGATGCTGGCCGCGTGCTGTACCAGGTAGGCCGTGCCCACCGAGATCAGCACGCCGATCAGCGTGCTCCAGCGACCCATCGACACGTAGTGCTTGTCGGTCGCTTTCTTGTTGATAAAAGCCCCGTAGAGGTCATACGTCCAGACGGTGGAAAAGGCGCTCACGTTGCCCGCCATGCCAGACATGAAGCCGGCAATCAGCGCGGTCACCCCCATGCCCAGCAGGCCCGGGCCGCAGTAGCGCACCAGCATCAGTGGCAAGACCTCGTTGAAGCTGTGCTGGCCGGTCTGGACGGCTACATCTTGCGCCACCAGGTGAAAGGGCAGAACGGCAAGGGCGAGCAAGCCGGGCAAAATTACGATGAAGGGAACCGCCATCTTGAATGCTGCGCCGATGATTGGAGCCATCCTGGCGGATCGTATGCTGTCGGCCGACAAAACCCGCTGCACCACCAGGAAGTCCGTGGTCCAATAGCCAAAACTGACCACGAAGCCCAAACCGAAAACAATCCCGAACCAATTCACCCCCATAGGGTTATCACTGAAGTGGCCCAGCGTTGACCACAAGTGCACGTAGTCGGAACGGCCCAGGTTGGTAGCAATTTGCGTCCGCAGGTTGCTCCATCCCCCCACTTCGATCAGGCCCAGAATCGGCACCAGCAGGGCGCCGGTCCAGATCAGGATGAACTGCAATACCTCGTTATAAATCGCCGATTTTAGACCGCCCAAAGCGACATACACCGCGACCGTGATGGAAGAGACCCAGATGCTGAAGTTCAGGTCCCATCCCAGCACTACTTTCATCACGATGGCCATGGAATACATATTGATTCCGCTCATCAGGATGGTCATGAACGCGAAGCTGACGGCGGAAAGCGCGCGCGCCCCGTCTCCATATCGCAGTTTCAGGTATCCGGGTACGGAGTGGGTTTTCGAGATGTAATAAAACGGCATCATGACGATGCCGAGAAACAGCATGGCGGGTATGGCCCCTATCCAGTACCAGTGCATGGCCAGGATGCCGTATTGATAGGCGGACCCGGCCCAGCCCATGAGCTCGAGCGAGCCCAGGTTGGCGGAAACGAAGCTCAGACCGGCGATCCAGGCGGTCATCTCGCGCCCGGCCATAAAGAACTCTTCGCTGGTGTTGGAAGAACCACGCAAGTAGAAGCCGATAAAGACCACGATGGCGAAGTAAATCGCGATCACCAGGACGTCGATCCAGTCCAACCGTGCAAGCTGCGTGGAAACTGCAAAGGCCGTTAGGTGCATTCTTTCTCCTGTCCGTAGGTCGCGTTGGCGCCATGTTTGCGGAAGTAATGCCGATCCAGCAGCGCCTGGGAGACCCCGGAACAACTCTCGCGCAGGGTAGCGGTGTAGTACGCCATGCGAGCGACGGTTTCGAGCACGGCCGCGTGATGGGCGGCATCGTGCGGCGTTTTTCCCCAGCAGAAGGGCGCGTGGCCGGCCACCAGGACGGCCGGAATGGCCAGCGGATCAAGTCCCTGAAAGCGGCGGGCAATGGCAATGCCCGTGTTGTAAACGTATTCTCCACCGATTTCATCAGGAGTAAGCTCGCCCGTCACAGGAACGGGCCCGTAAAAATAGTCCGCGTGGGTGGTGCCGTAGGCAGGGATTTCGCGTCCCGCCTGGGCCCAGGCGGTGGCGAATTCAGAATGGGTGTGCACCACGCCGCCGATGCCCTGAAATTCTTTGTAGAGCAGAAGATGCGTCGCCAGATCAGAAGACGGGCGCAGCCGGCCTTCCACCATCTTCCCATCCAGATCGGTGACCACCATGTCGGACGGAGTCAGGGCTGCGTAATCTACCCCGCTGGGCTTGATCACCACCAGGCCCTGTTGGCGGTCGATGCCGCTGGCATTGCCGAAGGTGAACAGGACCAATCCCTGGCGGACTAGCTCCAGATTGGCCTCGAGTACCTGTTTTTTCAGCGTCTCCAGGGAAACCGTGTCTCCCGGACGCTGTTCGCTGGCATTGGGCATTGCTCCTGACCTTAGGAGAATCAGGCACACCGCGTCAAGCCCCGGGTTTCCTGCGAAAGCCTAACCGGCCTTGGAATGCGAGTTAATAGGAACGGGGGCTCGGGAGGCTGGCTTGGAGGTGTGTTCAATTTCAGAAGCGGGCTCAGCAGGCGTGGTCGCGCTTCCCCATATCGCCCGGACGGCCTTGCCAAAGGCGCTGTACTCCTTGATTCCGCTTGGGGAAAGCTCGATCACTACCCAGCGATCGTCCAGGATCTTGGTTTTGGAGCCGAATGCGGCTTGCCAGCGATCGAACTCTGGTCCGTCATTCTGGCGCAGGTAGCGCCACATTTCTCCATCCGCGGTGCCGCCGTAGGCGCTGGCTACCAGGACGGGTTCGTGATCCGGCCATCCGTGCTGCACCGCGTGCGCTGTCATGGCGCCGCCACGGATCATGCGGGTAATTTCCTGTTCGGCTTCCCGGAGCGTACGGGCAATCACGTTAGCCTGAACGTCCTGCCCGACGTATGCACGGCAAAAGTAACCCAGCTTCGGTTCCATAAGTCACCTCTGATAAGCTACGCGATCTTGGCTGCACTGAAAAGGAGGAAAAAAATCCAGGGGTTACGTTCGGTCAGCGGCTAAAGTTGAAGCGTTCGAGGATGATATCTATTGTTGTTGCTGTTGCATTTGCTGAAGATGCAGTAGTTGCGGCGGTGGCGGCGGCTCCTGAGCTCGCTCCACCAGGATCGACCAATCTTCCGGAACAGGCATGTCGCGGTCCAGCGGGGGCATGTCGGTATATTTCGATACCTTCACCGCCACGTAAAGCTCGCTGTCCTTGCTGCCACGATAGGTCCCGCGCGTCGGCGGCACGTCCGCATAATCCCTTCCCAGCGCCGTCCGGATATACCTGTTATGCGCCAACAGGTTGTTGGTCGGATCAAATCCTACCCAGCCCACCTGGGGCAGAAAGGCCTCCACCCAGGCATGCGTAGCGTCTGCCGTCGAGCGGTCGGTATTCTCTTCGCCGTGATAGAGATAGCCGCTCACGTAGCGGCATGGGATGCCCACCTGGCGCACCAGGGCAATCATGGTGTGGGCAAAATCCTGACAAACCCCTTTTCTGGATTCGAGCGCCTCGTCAATGGGCGAGTTCACGTGAGTACTGCGTGGCGCATAGTCGAACCAGTGATAGAGCGAAGCATTGAGCTGGCGCAAGAGCACCAAAGGATCGTCGCGCCGCCGGACGTCCAACACTTTCGCCAGATCGAGTAAGGCCGGCGAGGGTTTAGCGAACTCGCTGGGTAGCATCATCTCGGAGAAATCCCCTAAGGCGACCAGCGAGTCCAGCTCATTCCATGCTCCAGGCCGCAACGATTGGGGAATTTGCGGCAATGGCTGTTGTTCGACCAGGGCCTCGGCCACCATCACCAGTTGCGAGTGCTCCCCCGGAATATCAAAGTGATGGACGTTGTTGCCCAGGTGGTCGCGATAGGAGAAAACACGGCAACGGGGACTCACGGACAAAGAAAATGAAAGGCAGCGTTGGTTGTTGTCGCTGCGCGGGTGCATGCGTGCCTCCATGAGGCTTTCGCTTACCTGGTTCGCATACAGAAACTTAGTCAGATGCCGTATCAGATAAAAGTCCATCGCCCTCCCTTACATCGCCAAAGCGGCTTCGACCGAATATTGAATATAAAAACGGTAAATCAGGTCATGCGTTTGCCTGCACTGTTGCAGGATGTTGTGCAAGTACGCGCCCGCGTCCTGGGCCAGAATGTCGGAAACTTCGACGAAGCTTAGCGAGGCTTGCAGTCTGCCGGAAATCCTGGTCAGTTCATCCACTGGCGGTCTTCCGCTCGATTGCTGGACGGCGACCAGCGCCTGGCGCAGACAGTCGACGGAATACCTGAGGGAATGGGGGAACTGCGGGTTGAGCAACAGGAATTCAAGAATCTGATCCGCGGTGATATCGGCGGTGTAGACCTTGCAGTAAGCTTCGAAGGCGGTGCAACAGCGCAGCAAGCCGACCCATTCCTGGTATTGCTGCCCCTCGGCGGCGACCTCCGGGGTATGAAGAATTTCCGGTTGGTAAAGGTCCAGCAGATTGGCAATCGCGGCGGCTCGTTCCAGGTAGCGGCCCATTTGAATAAACTGCCACTCTTCGCCGTGGCTCATGGTGGTATCGGTCACGCCCTGGAAAAGATGGACACCGTCGATGACGGCGGGGAGAAAATCAGCCAGCCGGGTATTTAATCCGAATTCGGAATGGGGCTGAATGACCCAGTGATACATCCGATTTAGTTGCTGCCACTGTTCGGAGCTGATCTCGTCGCGCACCTGCCGGGCGTTCTCCCGGGCCTCGATCAGGCAGGAGGTCACGGACGCGGGAATGTCCGGGTCGAAGGTCAGTTGGTGCACCAGTTGGTAATAATCATTTTCCCAGCGGACTTCCTGCGGATTCCCCAGGGAAGCCAGTACTCGCTTCCATCGTCCCTCGGCGCTGGTGCTGGATTTGTCCAGCATCAAACCCATGTTCACATCGAGCATGCGCACCGTGTGCTCGGCGCGCTCCAGATAACGGCTCATCCAATAAAGGCTGTCTGCGACGCGAGAAAGCATGTGCCCTCAGGGGCTAAAGCCCGGGAATTTTTGAAGCATGTTACGGCCCGACTAAAGTCGTGCCCTGATACAAAACCCACTCCTACCAAACGTAGAGTTCATCCTGTTTTCCTGTTCTATATACGGGCTAAACGGTTTCCGCAAAAGTCTGTTTTGTATCAGGGCACGACTTTAGTCGGGCCGTAACATGCTTCAAATATTCCGGGCTTTAGCCCCTGGGGGTACGTCTTTCGTGCCCGGCCCTGAGTTTTCCGCAGCCTGTAGCCCGACGATTGTCAATCATTTGCGAGCTGACCAAAGTCGTGCCCTGATACGAAACCCACTCCTACTAAACGTAGAGTTCATCCTGTTTTCCTGTTCTATATACGGGCTAAACGGTTTCCGCAAAGTCTGTTTTGTATCAGGGCACGACTTTAGTCGTGCCGTAACATGCTTCAAATATTCCGGGCTTTAGCCCCTGAGGTACGTCTTTCGTGCCCGGCCCTGAGTTTTCCGCAGCCTGTAGCCCCACGATTGTCAATCATTTGCGGGCTGACCAAAGTCGTGCCCTGATACGAAACCCACTCCTACTAAACGTAGAGTTCATCCTGTTTTCCTGTTCTATATACGGGTTAAACGGTTTCCGCAAAGTCTGTTTTGTATCAGGGCACGACTTTAGTCGTGCCGTAACATGCTTCAAAAATTCCGGGCTTTAGCCCCTGGGGTACGTCTTTCATGCCCGGCCCTGAGTTTTCCGCGGCCTTTAGCCCGACGATTGTCAATCATTTGCGGGCTGACCAAGTCGTGCCCTGATACAAAACAGATAAACCCCTTCTAGTCATTCAACACCCAGGTATCTTTGCTACCCCCGCCCTGGGAGGAGTTCACCACCAGGGATCCGCGCCGCAGCGCCACCCTGGTCAGCCCCCCGGGAACGATGCGAACTTTGTCGCCATACAAGATGTAAGGCCGCAAATCGACGTGCCGGGGCTCAATCCCGTTCTCGGTTAAGCATCCGGCGCGGGAGAAATCAAGCGTGGGCTGGGCGATGTAGTTACGCGGGTTGGCTTCGATGGCGCGCTTGAATTCCTCCCGTTGCTCGGCGCTGCTGTGGGGCCCGATCAGCATCCCGTAACCGCCGGACTCGCCCACCGCTTTTACCACCAGCTTGTCCAGGTTTTCCGTGCAATACTGGCGCTGTTTGGGGTCGGTCATGAGAAAGGTTTCCACGTTGTTAAGGATAGGTTCTTCGTCCAGGTAGTACTTGATGATCGCCGGCACGTAGGCGTAGACCGCCTTATCGTCGGCGATGCCCGTCCCGAACGCGTTGGCCAGGGTCACGTTTCCCGCACGGTAGGCGTTGAACAGGCCCGCCACGCCCAGAATCGAGTCGGAGCGGAACGCCAGCGGATCGATAAAATCATCGTCCACCCGGCGATAGATCACATCCACCCGCTTTAGACCCGCAGTGGTGCGCATGTAAACCACGTTGTCGTGGATGACCAGGTCGCGGCCTTCGACCAACTCGATGCCCATCTGCCGGGCCAGGTAGGTGTGCTCGAAGTAGGCCGAATTGTAGACGCCCGGCGTAAGCAACACAATCGACGGATCATGGCGCCCCTCAGGAGCCAGCGACCGCAGCGTGCTCAGCAGCAACTGGGTGTAATGTTCGATAGGCTGCACCCCGTAATCGCGGAACAGCTGCGGAAAGGTTCGCTTCATGACCCGCCGGCTGGTGAGCATATAGGAGACGCCGCTCGGCACCCGCAGATTGTCTTCCAGCACCACGAATTCCCCGCTCGAGAGCCGAAGAAGATCCGTTCCCGTGACGGTGATATACACATTCCGCGGCACTTGCAATCCGCGCATCTCTCTGCGGAACTGCCGGCAGCTGTACACGATCTCCCGCGGCACCCGGCCGTCGTTGAGGATCTTGCCTTCGTTGTACACGTCGTGCAGAAACAGGTTGAGGGCGGTGATTCGCTGGGTCAGTCCTTTCTCGATGTGCTGCCACTCCGCCGAGGTGATCAGCCGCGGCAGCAGATCATAGGGAAATATTCTCTCCGTCCCTTCCCCGTGCCCGTACACGTTGAAGGTGATGCCCTGGGTGAGGAAAGACAGGTCCACCGAGCGCTTGCGGCGGACGATTTCCTCCGGCGGCAGGTTCAGGAAGGTCTCCAGAACCTCAGCGTAGTGCGGCCGCACCAGGCCGTCCTCGGTGAACATCTCGTCGTAGGTGTTGTCGAGGTGGTAGTCCTTCAAAAGCGGATTGCCGAACGTGCTGGGTTGGACGATTTCCATTTACTTCCTGAATCCTGATGCGGCTTCCGTCGCAACCTCGTCGCTGACCACGTTGAACTGGGTCAGGCTGGCGATTCCAAAGGAGGTAGTGATCGCCACGTCTGAAGCATCACGCCCCACCGCCATCAATACCCGCCCGATGCGGGGATGGTTGTGCCGGGCGTCCACCGTCCACCAGCGGTTCCCCAGGTAAACCTCAAACCAGGCACTGAAGTCCATCGGCGTATAGGTTGGCGGAATCCCAATATCGCCCAGATACCCGGTAACGTAGCGCGCCGGTATGTTCATGGCTCGGCAAAAGGTCACCGCCAGGTGCTGAAAGTCCCGGCAGACACCGACCCGTTCGGTAAAGACATCCAGCGCGGTCTTGGTAGATCGGGCGTGTTGGTAGCCAAAAGCGACCTTCGAATGGACCCAGCTACAAATCGCCCGGACCCGGCCCCAACCGGGGGCTACCTCGCCAAACAGCTCCACCGCAACGTTGGAGAGCCGGTCCACCTCACAATAACGGCTGTTGAGCAGATAGACGAGGGTCTCGTTGGGCAAATCTGATACTGCATGCTCCACCGCCTCGATGGGGCTAGGATCCTCCAGGCCGGAATCCTCAATCAGGGTGGAATTGGTCAGCCGAATATGCCCGAAAGGGGCGACAAACCTGGAGCAGCGATTGCCGAACATATCGATATAGCTGGTAATAGGCACTGGGGGATCCAGCTTGAGTTCGTCCGGCTCGAGCAAATCCGGTTCCCGCGATGGATGCACATGGAGCATCGCCACGATGGTCACTGGAGCCGGAATATTGAAACCGATGTCATAACCTAAGCGAATTTGCATAAACTCCCTCGATCGAGCCCTGCTAAGCGAATTGCCCAGGGTTCCCGGGCAGGTTCGACAGGAACGACAAGGTCCTTGTCGCAAAAATTATGATGCTGAAAAACTATCAGACAATCCGGATCGGTTCCTACGGAAAATGCTCTAGCATTCAGCTTGGAGATCAACAATGACCTATTGTCTGGGCATCATGACACATCAGGGGCTGGTCATGGCGTCCGATTCAAGAGCCAACGCCGGCTTTGACCAGGTGAACGTGTGCCCCAAAATGCATACCTTCCTGCAGCCGGGAGAACGCGCTTTTGTCATTCTTACCAGCGGAAATCTGTCCCTGACGCAATCGGTAATCACGTTGTTACGGGATGAGTTTGCGGCGGGCGAGGGACTGGCCAAGGCGGAGTCCATGTATGCGGCTGCGCGGGCCGTGGGGGATATGGTGCGCCGGGTCTCCGATCTGGATCGCGCCGCGCTCGAGAAGGACGACTTCAAGTTTAATATTCATCTCCTTTTGGGTGGCCAGGTGAAAGGGGAAAAGCCTAACCTTTTTCTCATTTATCCCCAGGGAAATCCGCTGGCTGCGACGGAAGGTTCTCCCTACCTGCAGATTGGTGAGGTCAAGTATGGGCGGCCGATCCTGGATCGCGGGATTGAGTATGGTTTCACCAGTCTGGAGGTTGCCGGGACGTACGCCCTGCTCTCGCTCGACGCTGCGATGCGTTCGAATGTGACCGTCGGTCCTCCGCTTGAGGTCTTGCTTTATCAAAACGATAAGCTGGACTTCGATCGCTATCGACGATTCGAGGACGATGATCCGGAACTGGCCCGCATGCACGCCCAGTGGGAACAGGTATTACGCCGCGCCGTAGAAGATCTGCCCAATGTTCGCTTCGACAGCAAGCCAGTCGAGGTTCGTTAGCGGAGGTTTGGGCTCTATCCCCTCTACAATCGCCGGGTGGGATACCGCAGGTCTCCCCCTCAACCCTGTGGCGGGCCCCACGGATCCAGACGGGTGCCCTACGTTCGCCCCAGCGTACGTGGGCCGAAAACGATGAGCGAAGCCCACCACAGCCTTTTGTTAGAGACCCTACGCTTTGTTCCTTGGGAGACCTGGGCCACCCACTCAAAAGTTAAAGAATGTAGCGCGACAGATCCTGGTCCTTGACGATGGAGGCCACCATGGCGCGCACGTATTCCGGATCGATCAGAACTACCCGCTCCCGCCCATCGGGCGTGTCCACTTCGCTTATCGGAAGGGGCACGGTAGCGCCATTCTCCGCGGCCGATGCTGCAATTTCCAGCAGCGCGCCTTCCGTGGAATGGCCCTTCATCATGTCCGGGGCCATAAAGCTGATCTCGTCCAGCACTCGCTCCATAATGGTGTGCAAGCGCCGGGCGCCGATGTTCTCCGTGTTCTCATTGACCCGGAAGGCGAAGAGTGCCATCTCTTCCAACGCTTCCTTGGTGAACCTCAACTTCAGCCCTTCGGTCTCCAGCAGCGCGGTGTACTGCTTGGTGAGGGATGACTTGGGCTCGGTCAGAATGCGCACAAAGTCCTCTACCGTCAGCGATTGCAGCTCCACCCGGATGGGGAACCGGCCCTGCAGCTCAGGAATCAGATCGCTGGGCTTGGAGACGTGAAACGCACCTGCCGCGATGAAAAGGATGTGGTCGGTACGAACCATGCCATACCGCGTGTTGACCGTAGTCCCTTCGACGATGGGCAGAATATCCCTCTGCACCCCTTCTCGCGACACATCTGGACCATGACCGCCTTCCCGACCGGCAATCTTATCGATTTCGTCCAGGAAGATGATGCCCGAGTTCTCCACCCGCTCCACCGCCAGCCGGGTTACCTGGTCCATGTCGACCAGCCGGGTTTCTTCCTCCTGCACCAGGTATTCAAACGCTTCCCCGACCTTCATCTTGCGCTTCTTGGTGCGCTGGCCAAAGAGGTTGGGCAGCACGTCCTTTAGGTTGATATCCATCTCCTCAATGCCCTGGTTGGAGATGATCTCGAACGATGGAGTGCTGCGCTCGCGCACGTCGATTTCTACCGTGCGGTCGTCCAGCTTGCTCTCGCGGAATTGTTGCCGCAGCTTTTCCCGGGTACGGTTATGGCTTTCCTGGCTGGCTGGCGGAAAACTGTTGCCATCCACCACTACCGGCCCGGGAGCGCCGGAGGCTGCTGGCGCCGCCGGCGACGGGGGCAAAAGTAGATCCAGCAAGCGTTCTTCGGCATTGAGCTCGGCCCGGTCTTCCACTTCCTCCAATTTCTCTTCCCGCACCATGTCCACGGCGATCTCCACCAGGTCGCGGATCATCGATTCCACGTCCCGGCCGACATATCCAACCTCCGTGAACTTGGAGGCTTCCACCTTCATGAAGGGCGAATTGGTCAGCTTGGCCAGCCGCCGGGCGATTTCCGTTTTGCCTACGCCGGTGGGGCCGATCATGATGATGTTTTTGGGCATGATCTCTTCGGCGATATCCGGGGGCAGCTTCTGCCGCCGCATACGGTTTCTGAGCGCAATGGCGACCGCCCGCTTGGCGGCGCGCTGCCCCACGACATGCTTGTCCAGCTCGGCCACGATTTCCCGCGGGGTAAGGTCTTCCAGAGAGAGCTCCAGCTCTTCCGCGGTTCCGGGTAAAAAGATTGCCATTTTGCCTGCCCCTTTCTAGGGTCTTTTAGCCGTGCAATTCCTCAATGGTGATTTGGTCGTTGGTATAAATGCAGATCTGGCCCGCGATGCGCAGTGATTTCTCCGCGATGGCCCGGGCCGGCAAATCCGAATTTTCCACCAGGGCACGGGCCGCGGCCAGGGCAAAGCTGCCCCCGCTTCCGATGGCCGCAATGCCCTCGTCCGGTTCAATGACATCTCCGGAGCCGCTGATTAAGAAAGTCTGCTTCAGGTCGGCCACTACCAGCAGAGCCTCCAGGTTGCGCAGCATCTTGTCCGTACGCCAGTCCTTGGCCAGTTCCACGGCGGAGCGGCCCAGGTTACCAGCGTACTGTTCCAGCTTGCCCTCAAAGCGGCTAAAAAGCGAGAATGCATCCGCTGTGGAGCCGGCAAACCCAGCCAGAATCTTATCCTGGTACAGTCGGCGTATCTTCCGCGCGGAATGCTTGATCACACTTTCGCCCAAAGTAACTTGGCCATCGGCCGCCATCACCACGTCGGCATCTCTGCGTACACACAGAACCGTTGTGGAGCGGATGCGTTGGCGTTCAGAGCGAAAACTTACCTGAGAAGCGGACCTCGAAGCGGCGGCAGCCGTCGAGCCTGAAACCACAGACGAACGGATTGACATCTAGTCGAAGTATAGCGCAGGCCGGGCTGTTGCCGAATGGGGTCCAGCGCTCGCTACCCACCCGCAGGACGCTCGGCCCTGCGATATCCTCGAAGGAGTATCCCTTTCTCCGGCTGGTGCCCCAATGTACGGCTTGCCTTTGCGCGACTCCCAGATCTTTGGCACCCTTGCGGCCGTTGGTGTGTGTCTAGGGGGCGCGGCTGTCTACGGGCTGCTTCGCCGCCGGGAAAGCCCCGATGAGTTGGAGCGTAAGCGACGGGATCTGCTGGTCCAGCAGGGGCGCATCATCGATGCCACGGTGATTGATATTTCTGACCTGACTGCGGAAGAGTGCGGCAGACCCAACGGGATGCAATTGATTCTTTATAAATATGAAGCGGCGGGCGTGGTCTACGAGTGCTCCCAGGATGTGACCATGTTGCGCCACCTGGTCAACATTTATGACTGCCGTCTAGGATTTCCCGCATCGGTGCGCTACGATCCGCACAATCCGGGCAATTCTTTGATTGTGGCTGAAAGCTGGAGCGGATTGCGGGATACGGCCAACTCGGTTCCGCTTCATGGCCGCCCCAGCGCCGCGGCTCCTTCGCTGCGCTAGTACAATTAATTCATGCATGTTCATGGCGGGGGGTCCGAGAAAACCAAGCGAATCCTGCGTATTTCGCTGCTCGCCACCCTGGCCTACGTGGTGCTTACCTTCGTTGCCGGGGTGCGGGCCCACTCGCTGGCTCTCATCTCCGAGGCCGGGCACAACGTCTCTGACTTTCTCGCCTTATTGCTTTCGTTTGTCGCGGTGTACTTCCAGACCCGGCCGCCTACCGACCAAAAAACCTTTGGCTATCAGCGCGCCGGGGTGCTGGCGGCCTTTCTGAACGCGCTCACCTTGGTGCTGATCGCCATCTGGATCACCATTGCCGCTATCCACCGTCTGAGCGAGCCGGTGCAGGTGCAACCCCGCCTGATGATGATCGTGGCGGCGGCCGGCGTATTGATGAACGGGATCATCGCCGCGTTGCTTTGGACTGCGGCGCGCGACGTAAATATCCGCAGCACGTTCATTCACATGTTGGGCGACACGCTTTCGACCGCGGCGGTGATTGTTGGCGGCGGCGCGATTCTCTTGACAGGGCACAACTGGATCGATCCTGTGCTCTCCCTCTTCATTGCCGCGTTGATTTTGTGGAGTTCGTTGTCGATTGTGCGCGAGACCCTCAACATTTTGCTTGAGGGTACGCCGCGTGGTTGTTCTCTGGCGGAGATACGGGTTTCCCTGCAGGCCATTGCAGGGGTAGAAGATGTGCATGACCTGCATGTGTGGAGTTTAGGATCGCAGACGCACGCGCTGTGCACCCACATCACCATTGCCGACATCCCGCCATCGGAGAGCGCTCGCATCCTGGAGCAGGTGAATGGGACGTTGCGGCAGAAATTCCGCATTTACCACTCAACCATCCAGTTCGAGTGTGTTGAATGTGAAGTGGCGCACGGTTGCGCCCCGCCGGAGATGGACGAACATGATCATTCCGGGCATGACCATTCGCACGCCCACTCTCACTAGGCACGTCGTGCCTTTGGAGTTTCTAAATTTTCAGCTCCATATTTTGCAGCAAGCTCCGGCTTGATCCGTGCCAAACCCGCGAGAACGCTTTATCTTTGCAATTCCCGGGCTTTAGAGTCCGTGTGAGAACTCGGCCCTGGAGTTTCTACATTCCCATCCCGCAACCACTCCGACCTGAGCCACCCCACTCCCCTTGTCATCCCAGGACGCAGTCCTGGGAACCTGGTCTCAACCCAGAAACCAGTCCCGTTAGGGACGACCGAGAGTAGCCCAGGACGCAGTCCTGGGAACCGGGTCTCAACCCGGAAACCAGTCCCGTTAGGGACGACCGAGAGTAGCCCAGGACGCAGTCCTGGGAACCTGGTCTCAACCCAGAAACCAGTCCCGTTAGGGACGACCGAGAGTAGCGCAG
>Ga0302324_100004021_pt1 | contig 32834 bp, 23 predicted proteins | sample Palsa_T0_1_FD_201949 | JGI IMG/M metagenome (GOLD analysis project Ga0302324, IMG submission 201949) | Peat permafrost microbial communities from Stordalen Mire near Abisko, Sweden - Palsa_T0_1 | ecosystem: Environmental > Terrestrial > Soil > Palsa > Peat permafrost | place: Sweden: Abisko... | reverse complement strand
CTCACAATTGGACAATGTCAGGACGATGCCGAAATGCGTTCTTATCAACGACCCATTCGATTGGGCTGGAGACCAGCCGCCACGGCATCCGTGGTCGAAGACGGTCATTTACGAAATGCATGTTCGCGGCTTTACCATTCACCCCAAGTCGGGCGTGAACCATCCGGGAACCTATCGAGGCCTGATGGAAAAGATTCCCTATCTCAAGGAGCTGGGAGTGAGCGCTGTGGAACTGATGCCCGTGCAGGAGTTCAATGAGAATTCGGTCACGCGACGGAATCCGCAAAGCAATCAACCGCTCAATAATTACTGGGGATATGATTCCGTGGCCTTCTTTGCGCCCAAAGCTTCCTACAGCAGTTCGGGAGGTTTGGGCCAGCAGAAGCTGGAGTTCAAGGAAATGATCCAGGCATTTCACAAGGCCGACATCGAAGTGATCCTGGACGTGGTGTTCAATCACACGGCGGAAGGAAACGAGCTGGGGCCAACGCTTTGTTTTCGCGGGCTGGATAACGCGATCTTTTACTCCCTGGCGGATGACAAACGCCATTACAAGGACTTTGCGGGCACCGGCAATACAGTGAACGCCAACCATCCCGTGGTGCGGGACCACATCCTGGCCGCGCTTCGCTATTGGACGGTCGAGATGCACGTGGATGGATTCCGGTTTGACGAGGCGACAGTGCTTGATCGGGACAGCACCGGCAAGCTGCTGGCCAAGTCGCCATTGCTTGGACGGATTGCCGAGGACCCGATTTTACGAGACACGAAAATAATCGCCGAAACTTGGGACGCCGCTGGTGCATACCAAGTGGGCAGTTTTTCAAAGCCGCGCTGGGCGGAGTGGAATGGCCATTACCGTGATGAAGTCCGGCGTTTCTGGCGCGGCGATGATGGAACGCTCGGCTTGTTCGCTCAACGTATCTGCGGCAGTGCCGACATTTATTCCCAATCTGGTAAAGGCCCCGATGGCAGCATCAATTTCATTACCTGTCATGACGGTTTCACCCTGAACGACCTGGTGAGCTACAACAGCAAGCACAATGAGACAAACGGAGAGAACGGCCAGGATGGAATCAACGCCAACTACAGCCGGAACTATGGCGCTGAAGGCGGGACGAAGGACGCCGGGGTCGAGTCCGTCCGAAAACGCCAGATCAAGAATTTCCTTTTAACCCTGCTGGTTTCGCGCGGAGTGCCGATGCTGTTGGGCGGAGATGAATTCCGCCGCACACAGGGCGGTAACAACAACGCCTACTGTCAGGACAATGAAACTAGCTGGATTGACTGGACCCTGCTTGAACAACATCGGGAGATATTCCGGTTTACCCAGGGCATGATCCTTTTTCGACGTGCGCATCCGGTTTTAAGCGAGGGGCAATTCTATCAGGATGCCGAGATCCATTGGTTTGGCCCGCAAGGGGGATTACCTGACTGGGCCGATCCGAAAGAAAAGCACTTTGGCTGTTTGATCCATGAAAATGAGCAGCACGCATTATGCCTTATGTTCAATGCCGGGGCCGATGCGGTGGATTTCCATTTGCCTCCCGTAACGGACGGGACTCAGTGGCATCTGGCGGTTGATACCGCTGGCGAAGAGCAACACGATTTGTTTAGTGCCGGCGAGGAACCGCTTCTGCAACATCCACAGACTTACCTCGTGAAACACCTTTCCTGCGTGATACTTGTGGCGCGGAAGCCACAAAGCGCCAACGAAGGGGCATCCGAATGAATCAGCGGCCCTCGGGGATTCTTCTCCATCCAACCTCGCTTTCAAATACCTATCCCGTCGGCGATCTCGGGGATACGACACTGCGGTTTCCAAAAGCAGACCCGACGCCACAGACTGTGACACAGGAAATGCTAATGCAGGCAACGCCATGACCAATAAAGAACAGCAATTTGAGATCGGCATGGTCGGTTTGGGAGTCATGGGGCAGAATCTCGTGCTGAACATGGCCGACCACGGCTTTTCGGTGGCGGGCTATGACAAAGACCCCACCAAGGTCGAAACCCTCCATCAGGAATCAAAGGAACTCGATGTCCACGGTGCTTCCGACATCGCTGATTTCATCTCACTGCTCGGTAAACCGCGCGCCGTGCTGATACTTGCCCCTGCCGGTCCGCCGGTGGATTCGGTCATCAATGATTTATTGCCACACTTTGACACGGGCGATCTGATCGTCGATGCCGGCAACTCCTACTTCAAGGACACCGATGTGCGCGCCCGTAACGCTTCTGCGAAGGGGATTCAATACCTCGGAGTGGGCGTGTCGGGAGGAGAAGAAGGCGCGCGTGGCGGACCGAGTATCATGCCTGGCGGGCCGAAGGAGGCTTACGAACGGGTTCGTTCCATATTTGAAGCTGCCGCGGCGAAGGTGAACGGCACCCCGTGCGTGACGTGGCTCGGTCCCCGTTCGGCAGGGCATTATGTAAAGATGGTCCACAACGGCATCGAATACGGGGTGATGCAATTGCTCGCCGAGACCTACGACTTAATGAAACGCGGCAGCGGCATGAACGACGATCAAATAGGCGAGGTCTATGCGTCCTGGAACGACGGAAAACTCGACGGCTATCTGATGGAGATTACCGCACACATTTTCTCGAAGAAGGACGCAAAGACCGATATGCGCCTGATCGACGAGATCCTCGACGTAGCGAAGCAGAAAGGTACCGGTATGTGGACCTCTCAAAGCGCTATGGAACTCCAGGTGCCAATCCCGACGATCGACCTTGCCGTCGCGATGCGGGAACTGTCCGTTTTGGAGGACGAACGAAAGCAGGCCAGCGCGGTCTATGAGCGCGCCATTGAACGCTTCGCTGATGACCGTGAGACCTTCCTTTCACAATTGGGCCGAGCACTTTTCGTAGGAATCATCGTCACCTACACCCAGGGCTTCGCGCTATTGGCGGTCGCTTCCAATAAATATAACTATGGCCTCGATCTTGAATCTGTGGCGCACATCTGGCGGGGCGGTTGCATCATCCGCGCTACTTTGCTGGATGCAATCTGTGCGGCGTTTCGTGCGCGCGGCGCTCTGCCAAACTTGCTGCTGGATCCCGGCTTGTCGCAGCATATCATGGAGCATCAGGAAAATTTGCGGCAAGTAGTATGCAAGGCGGTCGGGTCAGGAGTGCCGGCACCGGGATTAATGGGTTCATTAAGTTATCTCGATGCCTATCGCAGCCGCTGGCTGCCGGCGAATCTAATCCAAGCGCAACGGGACTACTTTGGAGCGCATACCTATGAACGCATCGATGCCAAGGGCACGTATCACACGGAGTGGGAAAAGTCATGAGTTCCTCAAAAACCACCGAACAACTCGATCCGACCATCTTCGTCATTTTCGGCGGCGCTGGTGACCTGACGTGGCGCAAGCTGATTCCAGCCCTCTTCGACCTCTCGCAAGATCGCAGCCTCCCCGCCCAGTTTGCGATCATCGCGGTGGACCGCATCGATCTCGGCGATGACGCATTGCGTCGGCGGTTGCGCGATGGCGTCAACCGCTTTTCCCGTTTTGGCAAGGTAAAAGCGGCCGCGTGGAAACTGTTCGCACCGCACCTGCATTACCAGCAGGGCGACTTTAAGAAGCTGGCGACTTATGCGGCTTTGGGTGCCCAATGCAACCGGCTGGAAAAGACGTGGGGCACCAAGGCCCATCGCATCTTCTACATGGCCACACCGCCGTCGATGTTTGCCGAGATTCCAAAGTATCTCGGCAAAGCAAGGCTGGCGCGCGAGCGCAAGTGGGCGCGGATCGTGATTGAGAAACCCATCGGTTACAATTTGGAATCGGCGCGCTCCTTGAACGCGGTTCTTGCCGCCAGCTTCGAGGAGTCTCAGATCTTTCGGATCGATCACTATCTCGGCAAAGAGACGGTGCAAAACATCCTGGCGTTTCGCTTCGCCAATCCGCTCTTCGAGCCCATCTGGAACCGGCGCTACATCGACTATGTGACCATCACCGTCGCTGAGACCGTGGGCGTCGAGCACCGCGGCGGTTACTACGACCACGCCGGCGCGCTCCGCGATATGGTACAGAATCATCTGATGCAACTGCTCTGTCTGGTGGCGATGGAGCCGATGGTCTCCTTTGACGCTGACGAGATACGCAACAAAAAGGTGGACGTGCTGCACGCCGCGCGCCCGATCCCCAACAGCGCCGTGCATCTCTGCGCTGTTCGCGGACAGTATGGTCCCGGCTTCACCGATGGCAAAAAAACGCCCGGATATCGCCAGGAAGCGGGTGTGGCGCCCGATTCGCAGACGGAGACATTTGTGGCGTTAAAGTTGTTTCTCGATAACTGGAGGTGGCAGGACGTTCCGTTTTACCTGCGCACGGGTAAGCGCCTGCCGCTGCAGGCGTCGGAAATCTGTATCCAATTTCGCGCGGTGCCGCATCAGTCTTTTCCGCCCGAAGCCTCCCTAGGCTGGCACCCATCGCGGCTCATCCTGTCGATTCAACCCGTCGAAGGCATAGTGCTGGGCTTTCAGGCCAAGTATCCGGGGCCGAAGATGCAACTGCGACCGGTGGACATGCGGTTTAGCTATCGCGAGAGTTTTGCCGCTCCTTCGCCGGACGTCTATGAAACACTGCTCTGGGACGTGATGAAAGACGACGCGACTCTTTTCATGCGCGCCGACCAGGTGGAGGCAGCGTGGCAACTGCTGATGCCGGTGCTTGAAACGTGGCAGGGTGCTGCCCCAAGCGATTTTCCCAACTACGCCGCCGATACCTGGGGACCCGAGGAAACTCAGGGTCTGCTGGCTCAGGGACACTGTTGGCCGCTGCCCACCGAATTGAGGCAGTTCGATCAGAATGCGGGCCATTTGGCGCCTTTGGCGAGCACGAAATGAATAGAGCAATCCCGATGGCATCCTCACGCAACGATGATTAACACGCCCGATCATTTAGCACCCGGCGCTCCGGGAATCGCGCCGCGCTGGACTTCCAGCGCCAAGACTGGCGTGGGAACGGCCTTGAGTAACAAGAGTCGCGTCTGGTTCACGCTCAGCCACGGAATTGTGAACGAGGTCTATTCGCCTCGCATTGATAAGGCGTGCATCCGTGACCTGGGATTCATCGTCACGGATAATGCGGACTTTTTCTCGGAGGAAAAGAGAGATACGGACTCCGAAGTTCATCATCTGGCTGATGGCGTGCCGGCCTTTCGGCTCATCAATACCTGCCGTGCCGGTCGATACCGTATCGAAAAGCAGATCGTCACCGATCCACAGCGGGACGCGATGTTACAACAAATTCAGTTCAACGCGCTACAAGGAGCCCTCTCGGACTATCAGATCCACGTTCTGCTCGCACCGCATTTGGGAAATCATGGCTATGGCAACACGGCGTGGATTGGAGAATTTGAGGGCACCTCGCTGCTCTTCGCGCAACGCGATGGAAATGTGCTCGCGCTGGCCTGTTCCGTTCCCTGGTCAAAGCGCTCGGCTGGCTACGTCGGCTCTTCGGATGGCTGGCAGGATCTGGAAGCGCATCACCAGATGACGTGGGAATATTCGCGCGCTGAAAACGGCAACGTGGCTTTGACTGCCGGGATCGATTTTTCACAAACGCAAGGAACATTTGTCCTGGCGCTAGGATTTGGCAGCAACCCGGACGAAGCGGCGCGCACGGCTATCGCGAGCCTGCGCGACGGCTTTGACAAGGCCAGGCACGACTATGTCGCCGGCTGGGAGGAGTGGATGGAGACGCACTCATCGCTGGCCAGGAAAGGAATGGCCGAAGGCGACCTTTCCCGGATCAGCCTGGCCGTCCTGCGCACCCACGAATCCAAGCTGGCCCCGGGGGGCCTCATCGCCAGCCTTTCGATTCCGTGGGGATTTAGCAAAGGGGATGATGACCTCGGCGGCTACCATCTGGTCTGGTCGCGCGACATGGTGGAAACCGCGGGTGGTCTGCTGGCGGCGGGCGCGCACGAGGATGTCCGCCGCGTGCTCTCCTATTTGCAGACGACGCAACTGGCGGACGGTCACTGGCCGCAGAATATGTGGCTGGATGGCTCGCCTTACTGGAACGGAATCCAGATGGACGAGACGACTCTGCCCATCCTCCTGCTAGATTTAGCGCGGCGGGAAAAAGCATTGATCGAGGGGGATGTCGCCCGGTTTTGGCCGATGGTGCAAAAGGCCGCGGGCTATCTCATTCGCAACGGCCCTGTCAGCCCGCAGGATCGGTGGGAGGAAGATCCCGGGTATTCACCGTTCACGGTCGCTGCGGAAGTTGCCGGGTTGCTCGCAGCGGCGGATTTGGCGGAGCTAAATCGGGAGGGTTCTATGGCCGTCTATCTCCGGGAGGTCGCCGATGTCTGGAACGATTCCGTCGAGCGCTGGATGTATGTCTCCGACACGGATTGGTGCCGCAAATACAAAGTCGATGGCTACTATGTACGGATCACACCGGCGGATTCGGATGACGGCGTGTCCCGTTTCCAAGAGAACGTGCATGTCAAGAACGTCCGAGCCGCCGAGGACACTCGACGCGCCAGCCATCTGGTGAGTCCCGACGCACTGGCTCTGGTTCGCTTCGGCCTGCGCGCAGCCGACGATCGGCGTGCGCGGGACACTGCAAAAGTCATCGACGCTTTGCTGAAGGTGGAGACGCCTTCCGGTGCCACTTGGCATCGCTATAATGACGACGGCTATGGCGAGCATGAAGACGGCGCACCCTTTGACGGGACAGGCGTCGGCCGCGGCTGGCCGCTGCTCACGGGCGAGCGTGCCCATTACGAGCTGTTGGCTGGCAGGGTTAGCGAAGCGAAACGGCTCCTCGCTGCGATGGAAGCTTTCGCCAATCAAGGCGGGTTGATTTCGGAGCAAGTCTGGGATGCGGCGGATAAACCGGACTGCGGATTGCGACTGGGACGGCCGTCCGGTTCGGCCATGCCGCTCGTCTGGGCGCACGCTGAGTATCTCAAGCTGCAGCGTTCGCTGCGCGACGGCCGCGTCTTCGATCTGCCACCGCAAACCGTGCAACGCTACCTCGTCGAGAAAACGGTCTCGGCGCGCATGGTCTGGCGTTTTAATCATCGCATTCGCACGATGCCCGCCGGAAAGAAATTGCGGATCGAGACGCTGGCTCCCGCGGTTATTCACTGGAGCACGGATGATTGGGCGACCGCTCAGGATTCAAAATCCCATGAGATCGAAGGCCTTGGGATTCATCTCACCGATCTGCCGGCCGAAACGCTCCGCGAAGGCGGGAAGGTAAGGTTTACCTTTTACTGGCCAGATGCCGATCGCTGGGAAGGTAAGAACTCCGTCATTCGCATCGGCGGTGCGCAGCAGAATAAATCTGCCGCAGCCTTAAAGCAGGAGACAGATGAAAGTTAAGGCTCATCCAAGCGGGAAACGCTTTGTCTATCTCGCCACGGGAGTCTCGGCCTTGGGCGGGCTGCTTTTCGGCTACGATGTCGGAGTTATCTCCGGAGCCATTCTTTTCATCCAGAAAGCCTTCGCCCTCACGCCGGCAGCGGAGGAGATCGTCGTCAGTGCCGTCTTGCTCGGATCGCTTCTCGGCGCAGTGATCGGAGGAACTCTAGCCGACCGACTGGGACGCCGGAAATTATTGATCATTACCGCGATCGTCTTCGGCCTTGGTGCCATCGGCGCGGCTCTCTCTCCGGGCACGGCATGGTTAATTACCGCCCGGATCGTGGCGGGTGCCGCCATCGGCATCGCGTCGTTCGTGGCACCGCTCTACATTAGCGAAATTGCGCCGGTCGCCATCCGCGGAAAGCTGGTTTCCATCAATCAAGTCGCGCTCACCAGCGGCATCGTCATCTCCTATTTGATCGACTACGCCTTTGCCGGTTTCGAGGCATGGCGCTGGATGTTCGCCATGGCGGTCATTCCGGCGTCCGCCTTTGGAATCGGCCTGATTTTCATCCCGAACAGCCCACGCTGGCTTGCGGCACGCGGACGTGCGAATCAAGCACGCGCGGTCCTGAAACAGATTCGCGCTCCCGAAGAGGTGGAGGGCGAACTGGACGAGATCCAGAAGAGCCTTTCGCAGCAAAAGGCGCACTGGTCCGAGTTGCTGGGCGCGCCCTTGCGAATGGCGATGATTGTCGGGGTGGGCTTGGCCGTCGCGCAACAGATCACGGGTATTAACACGGTCATCTATTATGCGCCGACCATCTTCAAATTCGCAGGTCTCTCCTCCACTTCTGTGGCGATTCTGGCCAGCGTCGGGGTCGGGGTCATCAATCTCGTTTTCACTCTGGTCGCCATGCAATTGATCGATCGCATCGGCCGGCGGCCCCTTTTGTTAGTGAGTCTCACGGGCATGGCGCTGAGTCTCTTCGTGCTGGGACTGGCCTTTTCGCTTCCGAAGTTAGCGGGCAGCCTTGGATGGATCGCGGTGGGCAGTCTGATGGTCTACGTCGGCTCCTTCGCTGTGGGACTCGGCCCGGTCTTCTGGTTGGTGCTTTCGGAAATCTATCCGCTGCGCATCCGCGGTCGAGCGATGAGCGTCGGAACGGTCGCCAACTGGACCGCCAATCTCGTCGTAGCCCTGACTTTTCTTACCCTCACACAAGTGCTGGGTAAAGCCGGCACCTTCTGGCTCTACGCGGCGGTAACGGTCGGGGCGTGGTTCTTTGCGTTTTATCTGGTGCCAGAAACCAACGGCAGGAGCCTCGAAGAAATCGAAGCCCACTGGCGGGCTGGCAAGCATCCACGAGCACTATGAAACCGGCCAACCCACGCGTCCTGACGATCAACGGCGGATCATCGAGCATCAAGTTCGCGCTCTTCGAGGTCGGTGACTCGCTCCGACGAATTCTGGAAGGCGGGATTGAGCGTATTGGACAGCCCGAGGCCAGCTTGCGGATGAAAGGCTTGCGTGAAGCGGACAATTTTTCGCGGCCGGTCAAGGCGCCTGATCACACGGCAGCGGTGGACGCGCTGATGGATGGAATCGAGGAGCGCAGCGGGCGAGAATCATTGGTCGCGGTGGGGCATCGCGTGGTGCATGGCGGGCCAAAGTATAGCGAACCGCAGCGCATCACTCCGGAGATGGTGGCCGAACTGCGCGGGCTCAGCCCATTCGATCCCGAGCATCTGCCGGAGGAGATCCTGTTGACCGAGGCGTTTCACCACCGCTTTCCCGAGCTGCCCCAAGTGGCCTGCTTCGATACGGCCTTTCACCATGACCTGCCGCGAGTCGCGAAGATGCTGCCGATTCCCCGGCGATACGAAGCGCTCGGCGTGCGGCGGTATGGGTTTCACGGATTGTCCTACGCGTTCCTCATCTCCGAACTGGAGCGTGTGGCCGGCAGCGAAGCAGCGAATGGTCGGGTCATCCTCGCGCACCTCGGCAATGGTGCGAGCCTGGCGGCGGTGCATCACGGTAAGTCCGTGGACACGAGCATGAGTTTTACCCCGACTGCGGGAGTGCCGATGAGCACCCGTTCCGGCGATCTCGATCCCGGTCTCCTTTGGTATCTAGCACGCACTCAGGGGCTCGATGCGAAAGGTTTTAGTGAGATGGTCAATTTCCAGTCCGGGCTGCTCGGCGTGTCGGAGACCAGCTCGGACATGCGCGACTTGCTCGCCAAGGAAAAGGAGGACATGCGAGCGGCGGAAGCGGTCGCGATTTTCTGCTATCAGGTCAAAAAATGGATCGGTAGTTTCGCCGCGGCGTTGGGTGGATTGGACACGCTCGTCTTCGCCGGAGGCATTGGCGAGAACGCGCCGCCTGTCCGCGCACGGATCTGTGCCGGGCTCGGCTTTCTCGGGATCAGGTTGGATGAGTCGCGCAATGCGGAAACCGCGGAGGTGATTTCGACAGACGCAAGCCAGGCCACCGCTCGCGTTATTCGCACCGACGAGGAACTGATGATCGCTCGGCTCGTCATCCGCGTCCTCGGGCTTGGCGGAGTAAAGGAGAACAAGGCATGAAGACAAGAGTTCTGTCTCCGCACATGCCCTCCGACAGGTTCGGTTCGACTACGGACGTGCCTGCGTCCGGCAAAGACATCTACACCTGCCCAATGCACCCCGAGGTGCAGCAGGATCATCCCGGCAGTTGCCCCAAGTGCGGCATGGCGCTGGAGCCGAAGACGGTGACCGGGGGCACGGGTGACAACGAGAACGCCGAACTACGCGACATGACGAGGCGCTTCTGGGTCGGTGCCGCGCTGACATTGCCGGTGTTTTTCCTCGCCATGTCGCACCTGATCCCGGCGCTGGAGCGACAGCCTTGGTTGACTGGCGATGCCTCACGCTGGCTGCAGTTTGCACTCAACACGCCGGTAGTCTGGTGGGTAGGATGGCCGTTCTTCCAACGCGGCTGGCGCTCGATCGTGACGCGTCACTTGAACATGTTCACGTTGATCGCCATCGGCGTGGGAGCGGCCTTTGTCTTCAGCGCCGTGGCGATGCTTATGCCCGGTCTTTTCCCGCCCACGATGTTGCACATGGGCAAGGTCGCCATCTATTTTGAGGCGGCAGGGATGGTCACGGTGCTGGTTCTCCTCGGCCAAGTGCTCGAACTTCGCGCGCGCAGTCGCACAGGCAGCGCCATCAAAGCATTGCTCAACCTCGTTCCGCCCACCGCGCGGCGGATCTCCACGGCAGGCGACGAAGAAATTCCTCTCGATGAGGTGAAAGTCGGTGACCGCTTGCGGGTGGTCCCCGGCGACAAGGTGCCCGTCGATGGCTCGGTGGTCGAAGGCCACTCCACCGTCGAGGAATCCATGATTACCGGCGAACCGCTCCCGGTGGAAAAAGCCGTTGGCGAGAAGGTGACGGGCGGCACAGTCAATGGCTCCGGCAGTTTCGTCATGAGCGCCGAGCGGATCGGGAGCGACACGTTACTCGGGCAGATCGTGAACATGGTGGCCGAAGCCCAGCGCACCCGCGCGCCAATTCAAGGTCTCGCTGACAAAGTCGCGGGTATCTTCGTGCCGGTGGTGCTGGCGGTTTCGGTTATCACCTTCGGGGTCTGGATGTGGCTCGGGCCGGAGCCAAGGCTCGCGCATGCCATCGTCAACGCCGTTGCGGTGCTCATTATCGCCTGCCCGTGCGCCCTCGGCCTGGCCACGCCTATGTCCATCATGGTCGGTGTCGGACGTGGCGCGCAGGTCGGCGTGCTCGTGAAGAACGCCGAGGCGCTCGAACGATTGGAGAAAATCACCACGCTTGTCGTGGACAAGACGGGCACGCTCACGGAGGGCAAGCCCAAGCTCATGGATGTCCTGCCCGCAGACGGTTTCGACGCGAAGGAGTTCCTGCGTCTCGCCGCCTCGCTGGAGCAGAACAGCGAACATCCACTCGCCGCCGCGATTGTGCGGGGCGCGAAGGATCAGGGGCTCACTCTTGACGAGGTAAAAGACTTTCGTTCGGTGACTGCTGGCGGTGTTGTCGGTACCGTCGCGGTACGTGTGGTGATGGTCGGCAAACCCGACTTCCTGCGGAACGAAAAGGTCAACGGCCTGGAGCCGCTCGAAGCCTCGGCGGCGAAACTCCAAGAAGACGGCAAGACCGCAATGTTCGTCGCCATCGATGGCAAGCCGGCGGGAATCCTCGCCGTCGCCGATCCGATCAAGGCGACCACCGCCGAAGCCATCAAGGATCTTCACGCGCTAGGCTTAAAACTCGTCATGCTCACCGGCGACAATCGGCGCACCGCCGCCGCGGTGGCTAAGCAACTCGGCCTTGATGCGGTCGAGGCAGAGATCGAACCCGCCGGGAAAGTGGCCCACGTCAAGAAGCTGCGCACGGAAGGCCAGCGCGTGGCGATGGCCGGCGACGGAATCAACGACGCGCCCGCCCTCAGCGAAGCGGAAGTCGGCATCGCCATGGGCACGGGGACCGACGTGGCCATGCAAAGCGCGGGCATCACGCTCGTCAAAGGCGACCTTCGCGGCATTGCCCAAGCCATCCGCCTTAGTCGCGCCACGATGTGGAATATCCGCGAGAACCTATTCTTCGCCTTCCTCTACAACGCGCTGGGCATTCCGTTGGCAGCGGGCGTTCTCTACCCTTTTTTCGGCTGGCTGCTCAGCCCGGTAATCGCCGGCGTCGCGATGAGCCTGAGTTCAGTCTCGGTGATCAGTAACGCCCTGCGACTTCGGAAAATGAAACTGTGAGTTAGCAAAACGTGTCTTGAAACTTATGAAATCCACCCAACTGCTACACAACCTGGGTCAGAGCCTCTGGCTCGATAACATCACGCGCGACCTGCTGGATAGCGGTACGCTCAAAGGCTATATCGACGAACTGTCGGTGACCGGGCTGACCTCGAACCCGACGATTTTTGATCACGCCCTCAAAAGCAGTGGCGCTTACGACGACGCGATTCGTGAGGAACTGGCGAAAGGAAAAACCGGCGAGGAACTATTTTTCGATCTCGCTCTCGACGATCTCACCCGGGCCGCCGACCTGTTCCGTCCGGTTCACAATCGGACGAATGGCGTGGACGGGTGGGTGTCGCTGGAAGTGTCACCGCTCCTGGCGCATGACACCGCCAGCACCATTGCCGCCGCCAAGGAACTTTCCGCGCGGGCGGGGCGGCCCAATTTGTTCATCAAGATTCCCGGAACGAAGGAAGGTTTGCCGGCGATCGAAGAGGCGATCTTTGCCGGTGTGCCAATCAACGTGACGCTCTTGTTTTCGCGCGAGCAATATGTTGCGGCGGCCGAGGCTTACTTACGCGGCGTCGAACGGCGAATCGACGCCGGGCTCAATCCGCAGGTCGGTTCCGTGGCCTCGATGTTCATCAGCCGTTGGGACGTAGCCGTGGCGGGCAAGGTTCCGGAGACGTTGCAGAATCGGCTCGGCATCGCGATTGCCAGTCGAATTTACCAGGCTTACCTGGGGCTGATGAACAAACCGCGCTGGCAGCGTGCGTATAATGCCGGAGCCCGGCCGCAACGGCTGCTGTGGGCCAGCACCGGCACAAAGGATCCGAAAGCCCCCGACATTCTCTACATCAAAGCTCTCGCGTCACCTTTCACCGTGAACACGATGCCAGAGGCAACGTTAAAAGCCCTCGCCGATCACGGCGAACTTGGCCCGATAATGGACGCCGATGGCGGCGACTGCGAAACGGTTTTGGAGCAGTTCGCCGAAGCCGATGTGAACGTGGATGCGCTGGCCGCCCGACTTCAGGACGAGGGCGCCAAATCGTTTGTGAAATCATGGCACGAACTATTGGCGGTGATCACCTCGAAGAGCAACGCACTCAAGAAGGCCGCCTGACCTTGGGATTCGATTTACGAAAAGACTCATGCGTATGACGACCAGCATCAAACCACTCACGCAACGGTTGGCCTGGAAAGCTCTCGCCGCCCACCATAAGAAGATTCAAAAACTGCATCTTCGGAAGTTGTTCGCCGATGACTCGGAACGTGGCGAACGAATGACCGCCGAAGCTGTGGGACTCTTTTTGGATTTCTCGAAGAACCGCATCACCGACCAAACCCTTAAGCTTCTGGTCCGATTGGCCGGGGAATCCGATTTGAGCGGACGGATTGCGGCCATGTTCAACGGCGAGAAAATTAACGTGACGGAGAATCGCGCCGTCCTCCACGTGGCGCTGCGCGCTCCGAAGGGCGCGACTTTCATGGCGGATGGAATGAATGTCGTACCCGAGGTTCACGTTGTGCTCGACAAGATGGCCATTTTCTCCGACCGCGTCCGGAGCGGTAAATGGAAAGGCCATACCGGCAAGCGCATCAAAAACGTGATCAATATCGGCATCGGTGGTTCTGACCTGGGTCCGGTGATGGCTTACGAGGCTCTCAAACATTACAGTGAGCGCAGCCTGACCTTCCGCTTCATCTCCAATGTGGACGGGATAGATTTTGTGGAAGCAGTCCGCGATCTCGACCCGGCGGAAACACTGTTCATCATTTCCTCCAAAACCTTCACTACGCTGGAAACCATGACGAACGCGCAAAGCGCCCGTGACTGGCTGCTGGCCGGACTCGGCGGCGAGGCTAAAGCCGTGGCGAAACATTTTGTGGCGGTCTCGACCAATGCCGGAAAAGTTTCCGCGTTCGGCATTGATACGTCGAACATGTTCGGCTTCTGGGACTGGGTCGGCGGACGCTACTCGATGGACTCGGCCATCGGCCTTTCGACGATGCTGGCGATTGGCCCGGACAATTTCCGCGCGCTACTCGCCGGCTTTCACGAAATGGACGAACATTTCCGCACCGCGCCCTTTGAAAAAAATCTACCGGTGCTCATGGGACTCCTGTCGATTTGGAACAACGAGCTTCTCGGCGCGCAAACGGTAGCGGTTCTGCCCTACGAGCAATACCTGAAGCGCTTTCCCGCGTATCTTCAGCAGTTGACGATGGAGAGCAACGGCAAACACGTCACGCTCGACGGCAAAAAGGTGAATTACCAGACCGGACCGGTCTTCTGGGGTGAACCCGGCACGAACGGCCAGCACTCGTTTTATCAATTGATTCATCAAGGGACGCGGCTCATCCCGTGCGACTTCATCGCGTTTGGCCACGCCCTCACTCCGTTGGGCCGGCACCACGACATTCTCCTGGCCAATGTCTTTGCCCAAGCCGAGGCTCTCGCCTTTGGCAAAACTGCCGCGGAGGTGAAAGCCGAAGGCACGCCGGATTCGCTTGTGCCGCATCGCGTCTTCGAAGGCAATCGTCCGTCCAACGTCATTCTCGCCGACCGGCTCACGCCGGAGATTCTCGGCCAACTCGTCGCGCTTTATGAACACAGCGTCTTCACGCAGGGCGCGATTTGGAACGTTGATTCGTTTGATCAGTGGGGCGTTGAGCTGGGCAAGGTGCTCGCCCAGCGGATTGTTCCCGAACTGGAAAGCAAAACCGCGCCCAGACTCAAACACGACAGCTCGACGAACAACTTGATCCGCTTCTACCGGAAACTGAAGGGAGAGAAATGAAAAGAACCGCTCCGTCCGTGAGTGTTGCAAGCGTCTCGGCCGATCGCGAACGCAACCGAACGGCTCTCGCCGGAGTGGTGCTCCCGAACCGCGTCTGCGGATAGCATTCAGCTATGACGCTCATCACTGGGAGGTATTGGCCGGAGCCGCAAAGCGCGCCGATGATCACGCAGATCGCTCAATGACGCCATCAACCGGGCAACTCGAGCAAAACGCAGCAGCCACCGCAGAGCCGCGACTAAACTCTACAATATGAATACGAGCACACTTACTCCTGAAATACGCGACGACACGGAAAACTACGCAATCACGACACTGACGCCGGAGCTTCTCCACAAAATGGACGCTTACTGGCGGGCCGCCAACTATCTGTCGGTCGGGCAGATTTACCTTTACGACAACCCTTTGCTCAAGGAGCCGCTGAAACTTTCGCATGTGAAGCCGCTGGTGGTCGGGCACTGGGGGACGACGCCGGGGCAGAATTTCATCTATGTGCATTTGAACCGGGTCATCAAAAAGTATGACCTGAACATGTTCTACGTTGCCGGTCCCGGTCACGGTGGCCCGGCGATTGTGGGCAACGTCTATCTCGAAGGCACGTGGACCGACGTTTATCCCAACGTCACTCAGGACGAGGCCGGGCTGAAGAAGTTATTCACGCAATTCTCCTTTCCAGGTGGGATTTCCAGCCATGTGGCGCCGACCACGCCGGGGTCGATTCATGAAGGGGGCGAACTTGGTTATTCACTAAGTCATGCCTTTGGAGCTGCCTTTGATAACCCCGAGCTGATCGTAGCCTGCGTCATCGGCGATGGTGAAGCGGAGACAGGCCCGCTGGCCACGTCATGGCAGTCCAATAAGTTACTCGATCCAATCACCGACGGCGCCGTCCTGCCGATCCTGCATCTCAACGGTTACAAGATAAGCAACCCGACCGTCCTGGCCCGGATCGAGCCAGAGGAACTGGAACAATTCTTCCGCGGCCTCGGCTGGACACCTTACTTCGTGGAAGGCGATGAGCCAGAGAAGATGCACGAACTCATGGCCACTACCCTGGACATGGCCATCGAGGAGATTCGACAAATTCAGGAGAACGCGCGGGATAAGAATGATACCACCCGACCGCGCTGGCCCATGATCGTTCTTAGGTCACCCAAAGGCTGGACAGGACCGAAAGTGGTCGATGGGCTGCAAATCGAAGGGACTTTTCGGGCGCACCAAGTGCCCATCCTGGTGGATGCCGCGCATCCCGATCACGTCGCGCTTCTCGAAAGCTGGATGAAGAGTTACAAAGCCTGGGAGCTATTCGATGAAAACGGCACGCTGCGGCCCGAGTTAGCGGAGCTCGCGCCGAAAGGCGACCGGCGCATGGGCGCGAATCCACACGCCAACGGAGGACTCCTGCTTCACGACCTGCGCATGCCCGACTTCTGCGATCACGCAGTGCATGTGCCTTCGCCGGGCGCGGTAGATGCCCAGGATACGATGGTGCTTGGCAATTTCCTGCGCGACGTGGCCAGGCTGAACCAAGACCGGCGTAATTTCCGTGTCTTTGGTCCCGATGAGACACTCTCCAACCTGCTGGGCGCGGTTTTCGAAGTGACAAATCGCCAATGGGATGCTCGTGAGGTGAGTAACGACGAGTTTCTTGCGCCCGCCGGACAGGTCCTGGACTCGATGCTGAGCGAGCATCAGTGCGAAGGCTGGCTGGAAGGTTACCTGCTGACCGGACGGCACGGGCTTTTCAACAGCTACGAAGCTTTCATTCGCATCGTGGACTCGATGTTCAGCCAGCACGCCAAATGGCTGAAGGTCACCTTGGAACTACCCTGGCGCCGAAAGATTGCGTCGCTGAATTATCTCCTCGCCTCCCATGTCTGGCAGCAGGATCACAACGGCTTCACGCATCAGGATCCCGGCTTTTTGGACCATGTGATCAACAAGAAAGCGGACATCGTGCGGGCCTATTTGCCGCCGGACGCCAATTGTCTGTTGTCCGTATTTGATCACTGTCTCCGCAGCCGGCATTACGTGAACGTGGTGGTGGCCGGCAAACATGCGCTCCCGCAATGGCTGACCATGGATGCCGCCGTGGTGCATTGCACGCAAGGCATTGGCATCTGGCAATGGGCCAGCAACGATCAGGGCTCCGAACCGGATGTCGTCATGGCCTGTTGCGGAGACACGCCGACGCTGGAGATTCTGGCGGCGGTCTCCATCCTGCGCGAGCATCTGCCGGAGCTAAGAATCCGCGTCATTAATGTCGTCGATCTGATGAAGCTCCAGTCCGCGAGCGAACATCCGCACGGGCTAAGCGAGATCGACTACGATTCGCTCTTCACGAAAGACAAGCACATCATCTTCGGCTTCCACGGTTACCCGTGGCTGGTGCACCGGCTGACCTATCGCCGGACGAACCGGAATATGCACGTCCGAGGCTACAAAGAAGAGGGCACGATTACGACGGCCTTTGACATCCGGGTTCAGAACGACCTCGATCGCTTTCACCTCGTGCAGGATGTAGTGGATCGTCTGCCCCACCTGGGTGCCAAAGGTGATTACCTGAAGCAGATGGTCAAGGACAAGCTGATCCAGCATAAGCACTATATCTGCAAACACGGCGAGGACATGCCGGAAATTCGCAATTGGAAGTGGAAGGCAGCGGAGAAGCAAATCGCAGCCCATGAGTAGTCATCATCACCATCAGCATCAGCACGCGCCCGACAGCGGAGGCGGCGGAGTGCATAACGACCATGTTCCATATTGGAAGCGTGCCCATACCGATTGGCGCTTCTGGATCGGCATTGTGCTGATGTTGGCAGCGATGATCATCTATATGGGGAGCTTCGATCTTGCCCTGCGGCCAGGAAATCACTCGCAGCAGCCGGCGCCGGTCCCGATCGAACAGTAAGGAAAGCTTTTGCCAGACGAACAAACTTATGAATTCAAAAGCCCTCATTGACACCGCGAATGCGTTGGTTGCCGGCGACAAAGGTCTGCTGGCAATGGACGAAAGTAATCCGACCTGCAACAAGCGATTTGCGAAACTGGGCATTCCGCAAACCGAAGTGGCCCGGCGCGCCTACCGGGAATTGATCGTGGCCACGCCCGGACTCACCGAATCCATCAGTGGCGCGATCCTTTACGACGAAACGATCCGCCAGAAGACGAAGGATGGCACTCCGTTTGCCAAAGTTTTTGGCGAGGTGGGAATCATCCCTGGCATCAAAGTGGACACCGGGGCGAAGGAAATGGCCGGGCACCCCGGAGAGAAAGTGACAGAAGGACTGGACGGTCTGCGCGAGCGTCTGGCGGAGTATTCAAAAATGGGCGCCCGCTTCGCCAAGTGGCGCGCGGTCATTGCGATTGGCGACGGCTTGCCGAGCCGAGGCTGCATTGAGTCCAATGCGCATGCGCTCGCCCGCTATGCCGCGCTCTGCCAGGAAGCGAGTATCGTCCCGGTTGTTGAACCGGAAGTGCTGATGGTCGGCGAACATACTTTGGAGCGGTGTCTCAAAATCACGCAGGAAGTACTACGAAACGTCTTCATTCAGTTGAATTGCCAGCGCGTGTTGCTGGAAGGGATGATTCTCAAACCCAACATGGTGCTTCCCGGATTGACCTGTCCCGAGCAAGTGTCAGTGGACGAAGTGGCCGACGCAACGGTAAACTGTCTCCTGCGAACCGTGCCCGCTGCCGTCCCGGGGATTGCGTTTTTGTCGGGCGGCCAATCCGCCGAACTAGCCTCGGCCCGTTTGAATGCCATGAATGTGCGATTCAAGTCCCGCTTGCCTTGGGCGCTGGCGTTTTCGTTTGCCCGCGCCATCCAACAACCGGCATTGGAGATTTGGCAGGGCAAGGAGACGGAAGTGCAAGAGGCGCAGGAAGCGCTGTATCACCGCGCTAGGTGCAATTTAGCCGCGCGCCGGGGTGAGTACAACGCCACAGTGGAGAGGGATGGATGGAAAAGGTCTCCGCAAGGCGGAACGTCCGCCAAACACTTAGTGAGCGCCGAATGAAAGTTGCAATGCGCCGGAAATTCGTCGCCGGCAACTGGAAGATGCACACGACCGCGTCCGAGGCCGCGCGACTCGCCAGAGCGATTGCGGATGGCGTGGGAGACGAGGACCGCGTTTCCGTTGCCGTTTGTCCGCCTTTCCCTTATTTGGCCATGGTCGGGGAGATTTTCAATGGCAGCAGCGTCGCGCTCGGGGCGCAGAATCTCTATCCCGAGAAAGAGGGCGCGTTCACCGGCGAGGTCAGCCCGAAGATGCTCCTCGATCTCGGGTGCAAGTATGTGATCCTCGGCCATAGTGAGCGCCGGCAAAAGCTGGGCGAGTCAAGTGAGTTCATCAACCAAAAGGTCCGGATTGCGCTGGCCGCCGGTCTCAACGTGATAATGTGCATTGGCGAGACTTTGGACCAGCGTAAGGCCGGTCAGACCGAAGCGGTGCTCGATCGGGAACTTACGCAGGGATTGGCCGAATTGCCGGCGGATTCCCTGGCCCAACTGACCATCGCATACGAACCGATTTGGGCCATCGGCAGCACCGGACACCACGCCACCCCCCAGCAGGTTCAGGAGGCGCACGCCCTCGTTCGACAGTGCTTTGGGCGGATGTTCGGGGAGAAATCGGCTCAGGCGCTGGTCATTCAGTACGGTGGCAGCGTCAAGCCGGAGAACGCCGTCTCGCTGCTGGGCCAGCCCGGCGTGGACGGCGCCCTCGTGGGCGGCGCCAGCCTGAATGCCGGCCAATTCCTGGCGATCGTCCAGGCAGGGAACTGTCAGCCGCAGACGGAAGGAGAATCAAAATGATTGTCATCAAACCACTCACCGCAAGTGCGGGGTGGAGGCCAGAAATCTGACCCATGCCACTGCATCTCTACCTCATCCGACATGGCGAAACCGAGTGGGCGCTCTCCAGCCGGCACACCGGTCATTCCGACATTCCGCTCACCGCGAATGGCGAAAACCAAGCGCGGAAGCTGGCTCCGCAACTCCAAGGCATTTCCTTTGCCCATGTGCTGACCAGCCCGCTCAAGCGCGCCCGGCAAACGTGCAACCTGGTCGATCTCAACGGCGTTCCGGAAATCGAGCCGGATCTCGTGGAATGGAACTACGGCGATTACGAGGGCAAGAAGTCGGTGAACATCCGCCGGGAGCGCCCGGATTGGGATGTCTTCCGCGATGGCTGTCCGAATGGCGAAATGCCCGCGCAAGTTTCGGCCCGCGCCGATCGGCTCATTGCCCGCCTTCGCAAGCTCGATGGGAACGTCGCGCTTTTTTCGCACGGTCAATTCGGCGGCGTTCTGGGCGCTCGCTGGATCGGGCTGCCGCTGGAGAACGCGCGTCATTTCTCCCTCGGCACCGCCTCCGTCAGCATCCTCGGATACGATCCCGATCACCCCGAAGTGCCAGTCATCTCGTTGTGGAACTACCTTTCGCTCCCCTTTTCTGTTCAGCCGCCACCCTCGGGCCCGACCATGAAACAACGGGCGATCCAGCGCTGGGAAAATGAAGGCGGTGAAATCCCGGTCGGAGGATCGAAACCGAATTCTCTCGTTCAAGCGCCGCTGCTGACGCCATGAAGCAAACGACTCTTTATCCGCTGCGCTTTGAGCCGATCTATCAATACCGGCTCTGGGGCGGCCGGCGTTTGGCCAATTGGCTGACCGTGCCGTTGCCCGGCGACGAACCCATCGGTGAAGCTTGGTTGTTGAGCGACCGTGATGACCATCCAAGCGTAGTTTCCGATGGGCCGCTCAAAGGTCAAACCCTTGGGCAACTGATTGACCAGTCGCCAACGGAACTACTGGGAACACTGGCCGGGCGCTTCCGCCGGTTCCCATTGCTCCTGAAGTTCCTTGATGCCCGAGACACGCTGTCCGTTCAGGTGCATCCCTCCGATAGTCAGACCAAGTATATCCCTGCGGGCGAGACCGGGAAGACCGAAGCATGGGTAGTGCTGGAGACCGACACGAACAGCCGCATCTATGCGGGCTTGAAGCCTGGCGCCACGAGGGAAAATCTGCGCGAGGCGATCACGAACGGAACGGTGGCGGATCATCTCGCCAGCTTCATTCCGAAGCCCGGCGATGGCGTCCTCATCCCGGCCGGGACCGTGCATTCACTGGGCGACGTGGTGGTCTTTGAAGTGCAGGAAAACAGCGACGTGACCTTTCGGCTTTACGACTGGAACCACGTTGATTCCAAGACGGGCCAGCCTCGCCCTTTGCAGGTGGAGCAAGCGATGGCCTGCATCGATTTTGCGCAGGGTGTCATTGGTCCAGTGGCGCCAATGGTCGACGAGGTGAAGCCGGTGAGGCGAGAGCGGCTCTTTGACTGTGAGCATTTCGAGTTGTGGCGGTTCAGCGCCGACTCGCCATTTGGAGTAGGCGCCGCCAGAACCCCACGGGTGCTGGTGTGTCTCGCCGGTGACGGAGAGGTGGAGCATGATGGCTCCGACTATGCCATTGGCAAAGGCGACGTGATGCTCATACCGGCTGTGGTCGGCGCATGTCTCTGCCGGCCGCGTGGCGCCATGACTTTGTTGGAAGTATCGCTGCCGGAGCAGACATAACTCGATGAAGAAGCTCATTGTATTCGATCTCGATGGCACGCTCGCCGAAAGCAAATCCTCCCTGGATGCGGAGATGTCCACGCTGTTAAGCAAGCTCTTCGGTATCGTGAGAGTGGCGATTATCTCCGGCGGCAACTGGCCGCAGTTTGAGAAGCAAGTCCTCGCGAATTTTCCCCATAACGAGCATCTGAAGAATCTCTCGCTTCTTCCCACCTGCGGAACCAAGTTTTACGAATACAAAACGGATTGGCGGAAGCTGTATTCGGAAGACTTCACCGCTGAGGAGAAGAACAAGATCATGGGTTCTTTAAGACAGACAGTCGAGCAATCGGGCTTCAAAGCCGGGAGAATCTGGGGAGAAGTGATTGAAGACCGCGGGAGTCAAATCACATTCTCCGCGCTGGGGCAGCAGGCGCCCATCGAAGAAAAGAAGAAATGGGACCCTGATTTTGCCAGACGCAAGAAAATGAAAGAGCGGCTTGACCAACTCATTCCCGAGTTTTCAGTGCGGCTGGGTGGAACGACATCCGTGGACATCACAAAGCCGGGCATCGACAAAGCTTACGGAATTAGAAAGCTGCGAGACACCCTGGGAATTGGAATTCAGGAGATGATCTTTGTCGGGGATGCTTTGTTTCCCGGTGGAAATGATTACCCCGCCAAAGAAGCGGGCGCTCTGTCGATACAAGTCAGAGATCCTGACGAGACAAAACGGGTTATCGAAGCCATTTCCGCTTGTCTGGAGGCAATGCCATGAACGATTTTCGATTGAAGCGGTTGGGGATGCTCATGGAGCCGGAACCGGGTAATCCGAAGGAAGTCGAAGGAGTCCTAAATCCCGCGGCGACGCGCGGCCCGGACGGACAGCTTTATCTTTTTCCACGGCTCGTCGCACAGGGCAACTTTTCGCGCATCGGCATTGCCCGCGTCAAGTTCAACGAGGCAGGCGATCCTTGCGGAGTCGAGCGGCTCGGCATCGCGCTGGAGCCGGAGGCGGATTACGAACGGACTTCTCACGGCGGCGGTGGCTGTGAAGATCCGCGTGTGACCTATGTGGAGCCGATCCGGCGTTACATTATGACTTACGCGGCGCTTTCGTCCATCGGCCCGCGGATTGCGTTCGCCATCTCGAAGGATTTGTTTCACTGGAAACGGCTGGGGCTTGCATCCTTTGAACCGTATGAGGGCATTGATTTCGTCCATGTGGACAACAAGGATGCCAGCCTCTTTCCCATCGCCATTTCCAACCACGCCGGAAAACTGCAGATGGCGCTCCTCCATCGGCCGCTTTTTCCCGGCACTCGGCCCGAGGAAACCGCCTGCCAGCCCGGTCTTCGCGACGTCGATCTCGATCACGAAAGCATCTGGATTTCATACTGCCCGATGCCCCTGGCGGGCGCCGAACCGCGGCATCTCGGCCTGTTCAATTCGCATCACCGCCTGGCCGCGCCGGTTGCTCCGTGGGCACGGCTAAAAGTGGGCGCTGGCACTCCCCCCATCCTCACCCGGCACGGCTGGCTGATCATCTATCATGGAGTGAGCGATACGGCGGCGCAGGGAAGCGCGGCCCATCACTTGTGCTATTCGGCCGGAGTGATGGTCCTCTCTGCGAAGCATCCGCGCGAGATACGCTATCGCTCCGCGGAACCAATCCTTACGCCGACGCTCCCCCAAGAACGCAGCGGGACGATCGCCAACGTCGTGTTCCCCACCGGCATTGATCGTCGGGACGATCTCGGCACGCCGGATCGCTTCGACGTCTATTACGGGATGGCCGACAACAGGATCGGCGTAGCGCGGCTAGACTTACCAAATATCTTACCCACGGGCGGAGTCGCGGCACAGCCGACCGGAATGGTTTAGTGCCACTGCTCTCGATAAAACGCCAGCCCGATGCATTATGAAAACGATTACCGAACAGCCCAAGGTTGCGGCAGCGACGCCCGCGGAGTCCGCGCCCAAGCCAGGATCAAAAGCCGCTGCCAAGCCGGCCCCGAAGGATGATCTGAAAACGTTGCCGATCGCAGAGGTCGAGAAAAAATTGGAGTCGTCGCCGGATGGACTTACTCAAGCCGAGGCGCAAAAGCGGCTGACTCAATATGGGCCGAATGAAATCGAAGAGGAGAAGACCAATCTACTCCTGAAATTTCTCAGCTACTTTTGGGGGCCTATCCCGTGGATGATCGAGATTGCGGTGATTCTTTCAGGCGTGGTCCGCCACTGGCCGGACTTTTTCATCATCCTGCTGTTGCTGGCGGCTAACGCCGTGGTCGGCTTCTGGGAAGAGCGCGAGGCGGGCAATGCCATCGCGGCCCTCAAGGCCAAGCTGGCGATCAAGGCCCGCGTCAAGCGCGACGGGAAGTGGATCAACCCTCCGGCGCGAGAATTGGTCCCAGGCGATGTCATTCGCCTGCGCCTGGGCGACATCGTGCCGGCGGATGCGCGCTTGCTGGATGGCGACTCGGTGGAAGTAGATCAGTCCGCGCTGACGGGAGAGTCGTTGCCCGCCGAGCGAAAAGCCGGCGAAGCGGTCTACTCCGGCTCGATTATTCGCCAGGGTGAGATCGGCGCCCTGGTCTATGCCACGGGTGAGAACACTTACTTTGGCAAGACCGCGCAATTGGTGCAGGAGGCGCATACCGTCAGCCACTTTCAAAAGGCGGTTCTGAAAATTGGGAATTACCTGATTATCCTCGCCGTGGCTCTGGTGGCGGTGATCATTGGCGTTGCCGTATTCCGCGGCGACGCGATCCTCAGTACTTTGCAGTTTGCCCTGGTGCTGACCGTGGCCGCGATACCCGTGGCGATGCCGACGGTGTTGTCGGTAACCATGGCAGTCGGGGCGCGCCTGCTGGCCAGGAAAAAGGCGATTGTCAGCCGGTTGGTGGCCATTGAGGAATTGGCGGGCGTGGACTTACTCTGCGCGGACAAGACCGGCACCTTGACGCAGAACAAGCTGACACTGGGCGATCCATTCACCGTGAACGATCTCCATGCGGAGCAAGTGATCCTCAACGGCGCACTGGCATCGCGCGCGGAGAATAACGACACGATTGATCTCGCCGTCCTGGGCGGGTTAAAGGACAAAGAGGTTTTGAAGGATTATGAGGTGGTCCATTTTCAGCCGTTCGATCCGGTGCATAAACGCACCGAAGCGACCGTTAAAGGCAAGGACGGAAAGACGTTTAAAGTGTCGAAGGGCGCGCCGCAGGTCATCCTGGAGCTAGCCGCCAATGCCCAGCAGGTGAAGCGCGCCGTGGACAAGGCGGTTAATGAATTCGCGGCGCGCGGCTTTCGTTCCTTGGGAGTGGCGCGGGCCGATGCCGACGGGCAATGGCAGTTTGTGGGCGTGCTGCCTTTGTTCGATCCGCCACGAGAAGACGCGAAGGCAACCATCGCGACCGCGCGCCAGATGGGTGTGAAGATCAAGATGGTCACGGGCGATGCCCTGGCCATTGCCAAGGAAACGGCCAAAAAGTTGGACATGGGCACTAACATCCTTGATGCTGCGGCGTTGGGTGACTCGAAGAAGCAGGAAACTAAAGAAGTATCAGAGTCCATCGAGAAGGCCGACGGCTTTGCCCAGGTTTTTCCAGAGCACAAGTTCCACATCGTGGATGTCTTGCAGAAGCGCGGACACATCGTTGGCATGACCGGGGACGGGGTGAATGACGCCCCCGCGCTGAAGAAGGCAGACTGCGGTATCGCCGTTTCCGACGCAACGGACGCCGCGCGCGCCGCGGCGGCCATCGTGCTGATGACCCCCGGTTTATCGGTGATCATCGACGCGGTCAAGGAGAGCCGGAGAATCTTCCAGCGCATGAACAGCTATGCGATCTACCGCATCGCCGAGACGTTGCGCGTGCTGTTCTTCATGACGCTGGCGATCCTTATCTTTAACTTCTACCCATTGACGGCGGTGATGATCGTGATGCTGGCGTTACTCAACGACGGCGCGATCCTGTCCATCGCCTATGACAACGTTCACTACAAAGATCAGCCCGAAGCCTGGAACATGCGCATGGTGCTGGGCATTTCCACGGTGCTGGGAGTCATCGGAGTCATCGCCGCCTTCGGCCTGTTTTATCTCGGCGAGCGTGTCTTTCATCTCGACCGGGCGCACATCCAGACGCTGATGTATTTAAAGCTGTCCGTAGCCGGGCACTTGACAATTTTCCTGACGCGCACACGCGGCCCATTCTGGTCCATTCGCCCTGCCAGGATTTTGTGGACGGCGGTGCTCGGCACTCAAATCGTGGCTACCTTGATTGCGGTCTATGGGCTCTTTATGACACCCTTAGGCTGGGGTTGGGCGGGGTTCGTGTGGGGCTACGCATTGCTCTGGTTCCTTGTGAATGACCGCGTGAAACTGCTCGCCTACCGGGTTTTTGACCCCGTCAAAAAAACCGGGGCGAAATCCGAAATCGAAGCTGCCTCTCAGCCCGATACCACACCTGATGTCGAAGATGATTCTAAAGCTTCGACGAAAACGGACGCAAAACCGCAAGCCAAAGCCGCGGCCAAAGATGAAGACAAGGCGAAGCCAAAGCCTGTGATCAAAGCTGACTCTCAGGCTGCTCCAAAGCCTGATGCCAGTCCGGAAGCTAAGGCTGATGCCACGGACGAACCCAAATCTGAGTCTAAATCGGAAACCGAAACTGCACCTAAAACAAAAGCCGAAGCTGAATCCAAGCCTGCACCCGGGCCAAAGCCCGCAACCAAAGTTGACGCAACGCCTGAAATCGAAGCCAGGACAACTCCCGATCTGACGCCGCAGATTGCCATCCGCGCATATGAACTCTACGAGGAACAGGGCCATCGGGACGGTCAGGCGGTGCAGAACTGGAACAAGGCCGAGCGGGAAATTCGGAACGATCAAGCCAAGGCTGAGCCGAATGGTGCGGTCGAAGCTGAGAGTAAGCCCGAAGACAAGGTTCAGGCAAAATCAGAAGCCAAAGTAGAGGCGAAGCCGGAAGCAGCGGTCGAGCCGAAACCCGAGGTGAAAGAAGAGTCCAAGCCTGAAGCTAAGGCCGCTCCCACAACACAGGCCAAGCCGCCTTCCGACGTGTCGCCGCAGCTCGTCGAGCGAGTGCATCAACTTTACGAGGAGCTGGGGCGTGAGGACGTTCGAGCGGTTCAGGAATCGGAGGAGGCTGGGAGGCGTGTCTGAACGCAACCAGCACCACTCACACCGCATGACAATTTGCAAGGTGCGCCTCAAGGGGTGGCCGACCATCCGCAAAGAACTTTGAGGCCGAACGCCACTGATGAAAGCGACCACCGCCGAGCCAGACTGCGACAGGTACGAAGATTAGGCAAGGAGAATACCCGTTATGAAATCAAAGATCGATCAACCTAAAACTCCCGAGTCGAAGCCGGGGGCCAAGCCTGACTCGAAGGATGATCTGAAAACGATGCCCATCGCGGAGGTCGAAAAGCGATTGGAGTCGTCGCAGGATGGACTTACTCAAGCCGAAGCGCAAAAGCGACTGACTCAATATGGGCCGAACGAAATCGAAGAGAGGAAGACCAATCTATTCCTGAAATTTCTCAGCTACTTTTGGGGACCTATTCCGTGGATGATCGAGATCGCGGTGATTCTGTCAGGTGTGGTCCGGCATTGGCCGGATTTTTTCATCATTCTCCTGTTGTTGGTCGCCAATGCCGTGGTCGGATTCTGGGAAGAAAAGGAGGCGAGCAACGCCATTGAGGCGCTTAAGGCCAAGCTGGCGGTCAAGGCCCGCGTGAAGCGTGACGGGAAATGGATCAATCCTCCAGCCCGCGAGTTGGTGCCGGGCGACGTGATCCGCATGCGGCTGGGTGACATTGTCCCCGCGGATGCCCGGCTGCTGGACGGTGACCCGGTGGAAGTGGATCAATCCGCATTGACCGGAGAGTCGCTGCCCGCGGAGCGAAAATCGGGCGACGCCGTGTTTTCCGGTTCCATCATCCGTCAAGGTGAAGCAGGCGCAATGGTCTATGCCACGGGCGAAAAAACCTACTTCGGCAAGACGGCGCAACTGGTGCAGGAGGCGCACACCGTCAGCCACTTTCAAAAGGCGGTTTTGAAAATAGGCAACTACCTGATCATCCTCGCCGTGGTACTGGTGGCGGTGATCATTGGCTTCGCAATCTACCGCGGCGACGCGATTCTAACGACGTTGCAATTTGCCCTGGTGTTGACGGTGGCCGCAATTCCCGTCGCGATGCCCACGGTGTTGTCGGTGACGATGGCAGTCGGTGCGCGCGTGCTCGCTCGGAAGAAAGCGATTGTCAGTAAGCTGGTGGCCATTGAGGAATTGGCAGGCGTGGATGCCCTGTGCGCGGATAAGACAGGCACTCTAACGCAGAACAAATTGACGCTGGGCGATCCCTTCAGCGTTAACGATATTCCGGCTGAGGAAGTCGTCCTCAATGGCGCGCTGGCTTCACGCGCGGACAATAACGACACCATAGATTTGGCCGTCCTGGGTGGGCTGAAGGACATGGAGGCTCTGAAAAGTTATCAGGTGGTCCATTTCCAGCCCTTCGACCCGGTTCACAAACGCACCGAAGCCACCGTCAAAGCCAGGGACGGAAAGGAATTCAAGGTCAGCAAGGGCGCGCCGCAGGTGATCCTTGAATTGTCGGCCAATGCCGGTCAGGTGAAGTCCGCAGTGGATAAGGCGGTCAACGAATTCGCGGCACGCGGCTTTCGCTCATTGGGTGTGGCGCGATCCGAAACAAATGATCAGTGGCAGTTTCTTGGGGTGTTACCCTTGTTCGATCCGCCACGCGAAGATGCGAAGACGACCATCGCAACGGCGCTGGCGATGGGCGTAAAGATCAAGATGGTGACGGGCGATGCCCTGGCCATCGCCAAGGAAACCGCCAAGAAATTAGACATGGGTGCGAACATTCTGGATGCCACAAGTCTTGGGGACTCGAAGAAGCAAGAGACCAGGGAAGTGTCCGAATCCGTCGAGAAAGCCGACGGGTTTGCCCAAGTGTTCCCGGAGCACAAGTTCCACATCGTCGATGTCCTGCAAAAGCGCGGCCACATTGTTGGCATGACCGGCGACGGCGTGAATGATGCCCCCGCGCTGAAGAAGGCCGACTGCGGCATCGCCGTTTCCGACGCGACGGATGCGGCACGCGCGGCGGCGGACATCGTATTGATGACGCCCGGCCTGGACGTGATCATTGATGCGATCAAGGAGAGCCGGCGGATTTTCCAGCGGATGAACAGCTACGCCATTTACCGAATCGCGGAGACAATTCGCGTGTTACTGTTCATGACGTTGGCGATTTTGATCTTTAATTTCTACCCGTTGACGGCGGTGATGATCGTGATGCTGGCGCTGCTCAATGACGGCGCGATTCTGTCCATCGCTTATGACAATGTCCATTACAAGGACAAGCCCGAGTCGTGGAATATGCGGATGGTGCTGGGCGTCTCCACGGCGCTGGGCATCATCGGGGTCGTCTCCGCATTTGGGCTGTTTTATCTAGGCGAGCGTGTCTTTCATCTCGACCGGGCGCACATCCAGACGCTGATGTATTTGAAGTTGTCCGTGGCGGGACATTTGACGATTTTCCTGACGCGCACGCGCGGCCCATTTTGGTCGCATCGTCCCGCAAAGATTTTGTGGGTAGCCGTCGTGGGCACGCAAATCATTGCGACGGTGATTGCGGTTTATGGGGTGTTTATGACGCCGTTGGGCTGGGGTTGGACCGGGTTTGTGTGGGGCTATGCGCTGCTGTGGTTCCTACTGAATGACCGCGTGAAACTCCTCGCGTATCGAATATTTGATCCTGTCAAAAAAGCTGGGGACAAACCTGATGTCGAGGGTGATGCTAAAGCTTCGTGTAAACCTGACGCGAGGGAGCGAGAGAATCGAGAAGCGAAAACCGAGCCGAGCCCCGCCGGGAAAGAATGAAAATGAAGATCAAATCAAAAGATTTCCAGGTTGAGCCCGGCGCCGAGGTCAAACTTAAAGAGTGGCCAACACTTGTGAAGGCAGTTTGCACATCGAAGAAGCAATACCACAAACTCCTCGAATCTCACGTCGAGGAGTTGAGCGAACTGCAACGCCTGCACTACGCGTCGAATCGCTATGCGATCCTGCTGATCTTCCAGGCAATGGACGCGGCCGGCAAGGATGGGGCCATCCGGCACGTCATGTCCGGGGTCAATCCGCAAGGTTGCCAGGTGTTCAGTTTCAAACAACCGAGCGCCGAAGATCTGGAGCATGATTTTCTGTGGCGCACGACCCGCTGTCTGCGGGAACGTGGGCGGATCACCGCGCCTTCGCTCCCTGCATTTCAGCAGGGGGTAAGTATGACGCGCAAACGAGGCACCTGTGTCTGGTCAGAATCCCGCCGGGCGAATTCCCGACCCCGCTCTTTGATGTCGTGGCAAATTGCATCACGATCCGCGGATCATTCGTCGGCACGAGCGGGGACCTGGCCGAGGCGCTTGGCTTCGCCGCGGAGGGCAAGGTCAAGGCCGACATCGAGCTGCATCCGCTCTCCGCGATTAATGAGGTTCTGACGCGACTTCAAAAAGGCAATGTGGCCTCCCGCCCGGTCATCGATTTCTCAGGGGCGGCATAATCACGAAGCGGCACTCAGGATTCAACTCCAGGAAACACACCAAACTTTGACCAATCCATCAGTCACGACCTTTCGAACGGAATTTGGGTGGCTGCCAAAAGACCCTCCATGTGGGAAGCGATTTTTCGTTAAGCTGATTTCACAACTGAAAAACAATGAACCAAAGTTTGAGCCTGAATGAAACGGGACCAACGATGAATTTGGAGACAGCGTTGCTCGACGTCCACCAGATGGCCGAAGCCGACCGTCTTGCGGTGGCCGCCGGCAAGCCAGTCATCGAGCTGATGGAGAACGCGGGCTGGGCTGTAAAATGCGAGATTGAGCGGCGCTGGTCCTCGTGTCCGGTCATCGTGCTTTGCGGACCCGGCAATAACGGCGGCGATGGTTTCGTCACGGCCCGGTTGCTGGCAGAAGCTGGGTGGCTTGTCCGCATCGCCCTGCTGGGTTCGCGTGACCATCTGGCAGGCGGGGCGCGCTGCCACGCGGATTTGTGGCGAGGAGCCATCGAGCCGCTGACGCCTGCTGTGCTCGATGATGCGGAACTTGTGGTGGATGCAATTTTCGGCGCGGGGCTTAGTCGCGCGCTCGAAGGGGAAGCGGCGGGAACTTTGGCCGAAGTCGCGCGCAGGGGGCTGCCGATGGTTGCCGTCGATGTTCCGAGCGGATTGATGGGCGATACCGGCGAAGCGATGGGTGCGGTGGCCGCGGTTCTAACTGTCACTTTCTTTCGCAAGAAGCCGGGCCACGTGTTGCTGCCCGGCCGTTCGCTCTGCGGCGAGGTCGTCGTCGCCGACATCGGCACGCCGGCCTCCGTCCTTGAGCAAATTCTCCCGGACACCTTCGAGAACGATCCGCGACTCTGGCTTGCAGCGCTGCCGCGACCGCATGACGTGGCCAACAAATACACCCGCGGTCACGCGCTGATCTCGGGAGGCTACCCAATGACCGGCGCTGCTCGTATGGCGGCCCGCGCTGCGGCCCGCACGGGAGCCGGCTTGACGACGATCGCGGTGTCCGAGATTGCCCTGCCCATCTACGCGGCGGCGCTTACCAGCATCATGGTCAAACCGCTTGCATCGCCGGAAGATTTCGACCGATTGCTGGGCGATCATCGATTCTCGGCATTCCTGATCGGGCCGGGCGCGGGGACCGGCGAGGAGACCCGCGCTAGGGTGCTCGCGATGCTGAGGACCGGCCGACCTACACTGATCGACGCGGATGCGATCACGGCCTTCCGTGAAGATCCTTCCGCACTCGATCGCGCCATCGTCGGGCCTTGTGTTCTAACGCCGCATGATGGTGAGTTCCGTCGTTTATTCGACCCGAGCGGCGACAAGCTTACCCGAACACGCGCCGCCGCCCGTCGAAGTGGCGCTGTCATTGTCCTTAAGGGGTGCGACACGGTAATCGCAGCTCCGGATGGTCGGGCGGTCATCAATTCCAACGCGCCGCCCACATTGGCCACCGGAGGCGCGGGAGATGTTCTCAGCGGTATCGTGCTCGGCCTTCTCGCGCAAGGCATGGAACCATTCCTTGCCGCTGCCGCCGCAGTGTGGCTGCATGGCGCTGCTGCCGCCGATTTCGGGGCCGGCCTTATCGCCGAGGATCTTCCGGATCTGCTGCCGGGCGTGTTTCGCCGCCTTTACGGCCAGGAGGTAAAATGAACGCGATGGTGCTCAACAAAGTCGGGGCTCCCCTTGAATGGACGGTGCTAGCCGAACGGCAACCCGGAGCAGGCGAGATCCGTGTTAAGGTTGCGGCCTGCGGCGTCTGCCGCACGGACCTGCATGTCGTCGATGGCGAGTTGCCCGACCCGCAGGCGCCGATCATTCCAGGGCACGAGATCGTTGGCCGAATCGACGCGCTCGGAGCGGGGGTCGAGGGACTGAGCATCGGTGAGCGCGTCGGCATTCCGTGGCTCGGCCATACTTGCGGCGTCTGCCCCTATTGCATCGGTAATCAGGAAAATCTCTGCGATCACCCGATTTTCACAGGCTTCACGCGCGACGGTGGTTTCGCAACGACGACCATCGCCGACGCACGCTTTGCATTCCCTCTTGGCGAGGTAGGCAGCGACGTGGCCCTCGCCCCTTTGCTTTGCGCGGGGTTGATCGGCTGGCGCTCACTGGCCATTGCAGGCGCAGGCAAAAACCTGGGGCTTTATGGCTTTGGCGCTGCAGCCCATATTATTGCGCAGGTCGCCAAGTGGCAGGGGCGATCGGTGTTTGCGTTCACCCGGCCGGGAGATACCGCCACGCAAGCTTTCGCACGGAGCCTCGGCGCGGCTTGGGCCGCCGGATCGGACGAGATGCCGCCGGAGCCGCTCGATGCGGCGATTATCTTCGCGACCGTGGGCGCTCTCGTCCCGCTCGCGCTGAAGGCAGTCCGCAAAGGCGGGCGCGTCGTGTGCGCTGGCATTCACATGAGCGACATCCCAAGCTTCCCTTATCGACTGCTTTGGGAAGAGCGTCAGCTCGTGTCAGTCGCCAATCTCACGCGGCAGGATGGACTCGATTTCCTGCGTATAGCGCCGGAGATAGGCATCATTACCCAAACCACGAGTTACCCGCTCAACCAGGCAAACCAAGCCTTAGCCGATCTCCGCGCCGGTCGCTATGAAGGCGCGGCTGTCCTCGTGCCATGATCGCGATCAAGCCAGCTTCGGGAATCGCACCGAAATCGGACGCGCCGTGGCCTGGAAACGGCTGAAATAAATAAACGCGAATAATACGGCGGCCAATGCCGAAAG
>Ga0302324_100004020_pt1 | contig 32835 bp, 28 predicted proteins | sample Palsa_T0_1_FD_201949 | JGI IMG/M metagenome (GOLD analysis project Ga0302324, IMG submission 201949) | Peat permafrost microbial communities from Stordalen Mire near Abisko, Sweden - Palsa_T0_1 | ecosystem: Environmental > Terrestrial > Soil > Palsa > Peat permafrost | place: Sweden: Abisko... | reverse complement strand
CCTTGGAAATGCGGTCGAGGCGCTGTATACACGCGGGCGCAACTGGCTGGCTGGCCAGCCGCTTTGAGGCGGCGGCGGTTGCGCTCGCGGTCGCGAAGGAGTACCGGATGAAATTGGCAACTCTAAAGGGTGGTGGCCGAGACGGGCGTCTGGTCGTCGTATCGCGCGATCTGAAGTCGGCAGTATCTGCCTCTGCGGTCGTCTCAACGATGATGGAGGCGCTGGAGCGCTGGGACTCGGTGGCACCCGGATTGATTGCTATCTACGCCGATCTGAATGCCGGCACGATTGGCGACACGTTTCGCTTCGACCCCAAAGCCGCTGCGGCACCGCTGCCCCGTGCCAATCAGTGGATGGATGCATCGACCTTTAGTGCGCATGGCAACCTGATGAAGCGGGCCTTAAAGCTCGATCGTCAGCCATCAGCCCCGTTTCCGCTCATTCTACAGGCCATGGCCTCTGACCTGCTGGGGCCGCTCGACGATGAGCCGGTCGTATCGGAGGACGAATTAATCGATTTCGAAGCCGAGCTGGGCGTCATCACCGGCGCGGTGCCCGCGCGCCCTTCGCTTGAGCAGGCCGAGTCGGCCGTCAAACTGATTACTCTGCTCAACGATTGGAGCCTGCGGGCGCTCGTGCCACCGGAAATCAATTCCGGCTTCGGATTCCTGCGCTCCAAGGCACCGACAGCATTCGCCCCGGTTGCCGTGACTCCCGACGAGCTGGGCCACGCTTGGAAGGATGGTCGCGTACACCTGCCGGTGTGCGTCGATTACAACGACAAGACCTGGGGTAATCCCAGCGCCGCCGGTATGGACTACAGTTTCTTTGAACTCATCGTGAGCGCCGGCACCAACCGTCGCCTGCTACCTGCCACGATCATCGGATCCGGAGCGATCTCCGAAGGAGATCCGGCTCGGGTGGGCTGCGCCTGCATCGCCGAGATGCGTGGATTTGAGATCATCGAGTATGGAGCGCCCAAGACACCTTTCATGCGGTTTGGCGACAGCGTCCGGATAGAGATGTTCAGCGCTGACGGCGCCTCCGTGTTTGGGGCCATACATCAGCGCGTGATTCGCACCGGCAAGTAGGATCGGCCTCCCGTGCGCGCTTATGGAATGATCGGAATCAGCAGGTGACTGTCGTATTGACCGCCGCTGTATACAACGTGGGCGCCGGCGTTGTTGAGCGGCCCGTACTGGATCTCAAAGCCACTGCCGGGATGGTTGGTCAGTTGCGTGCCCTTGACGATCACGCGCAGTGTCTCGCCCGCTGCAAACACCACATTGGTGGGCCAGATCTCGATATCGACCGGCACCGGATCATCGCCCGTCAGCCACTGGCTGCGCGCGTGGCTCAGCACCGGCCGCTCGGGACGGGATAACTCCGAAGCCAATTCCCGCTGCGACACGCGCAACCATCCGAGCACGATCGGGCCGTCGTCGAACATCTGGGAGAAGGTGAAATTCACGAACTCGCCGTTGCGGTCGAGCTTTGCCAGCCCCACGAACAGATCGGCGTCGTTGGTGCCAGTCGCCGCCACCCATAGCCGCAGCTTCGAGTAGCCGGTGATTTCGGTGGTTTGGTCGAACTTGTGGTCGAATACGGCCTGGCCATCCCGGTCCGTGGATACATAGCTGACGCTGTGGATCTCCTGTGGCTTGTCGAGCGTCAGCGAGGCGTCTCCCGCGTCCAGGAACAATTGCCTGTACTGGGTACGCGCTAGCGGAAATTCCTGTTCCTCTCGGAACTTCCACTCGCTGCCGCCATGCCGCTGCGCCACGCGTACCTTCGGCCAGTTCGGTACTTCATTCCTTATGCCCTTCAAAAAGTAATCGAAGAAGGCCTTCTGGCGCGCATATCCCCAATCGGAGTAGAACTCCGCCCATTCTTTGCCGCCATGAATATCCAGGTATTTGTGTGGCGAGGAGATCTGCCGCCAGGCCTCGATGGTGCCGCGCAGGTGCAGGTCATTCGGCCACCCGGTTACCGCGTAGGCCGGAACTTGGATGCTGCTCCACTGCGCCACCTTTGAACGCCAGTAGTCATCAATGAGCGGATGATTGCGCATGGCAGCCTCCATATCCTCGACCTGTGTCAGGGAGAAGGACACCAGACGTTGCCAGTTGTGATTGAACGGAAGTGTCGGGATGCCGCCGTGAAAATAGCATTCGCGATAGACATCGCTGGCGCCCTCCCAGGGCATGATGGCGGCAAGGTGCGGCGGCTTCAGCGCGGCCACTTCCCACGCCGTCATGGCGTAGTAGGATACGGCGCCCCAGCCGATCTTGCCATTGGACCAGGGCTGTCGGGCCGCCCATTCAACCACATCGTAACCATCGCGCGATTCTTCCGGGCCGAAGAACAGCGCCTGCCCTTCGGACGACCAGTTGCCGCGGCTATCGACGATCACCAGGGCATAGCCGTCCTTGCCCCATCTGAGCGGATCGAACACCTCGAAGATGGTCTCGTCCGAGAGCTTGTCGAACGGCACTCCCGAGCCCGCGAATGTAGTTCGCATGTCGATGTGCGGATGCTTGCCGAAGGGTGCGTAGCAGATGATGGCGGGCAGACCCTTGCGGCCCTTGGGACGATAGATGTTGGCGTACAGCTTCGCGCCGTCACGCATGACTATCGCGACATCCTTCTGAATCAGAATCCCCTGTTGCTCGCGCTCCGAATAGCCGAAACCGGGGTACTTGCCCTTACTCAGATCGCTCACGCCCGGCCGCAACGCGGCGCCCAGACTCAAGGTGCTCACGCCAGCCGTAGTGTTCGAGCTCACGCGAGGCGTGGGCTCGGCCACATAAGCGCGGCCGCTCGGGTTGGCCCCGGCAGCGAGCGATGTCGCGCCAGCTGCTGTTGCCAGTATCAGATCCCTTCTGTTCATTTCAGGTTCAATGTCCGCTCACGGCCACCGAGGCTGGGGCGCGTTTCACGCGTGAAAAGACTGATGGTCAATCCAAGGGCCATCATGATGCATGGCAGCCACAGAATGTGCTCGATGCCCACACGCTGCGCCAGCTGGCCCACGACCACGGGCGCAATGCCGCCGCCGAACAGTTCACCCACGGCAATCACGACTCCCGAAGCCGTAGCCATCAGTGGCGCCGGAACGGATTCGGAGCACAGCGGACCGACGGTCAAGGTAATGAGCGCGTTGTTGAAGAAATGCACCATGAACAGCAGGCCAAACAGCGTATGCACCTGTGCGCCGGCGCCCGCGAGCAGCAGCAGCGACGCCAGGGCGCCCAAGGTTGATAGCACCATGACCGGCTTGCGTCCGATGTAGTCCGACAGCCATGGCAGCGCCAGCGTGCCGACCGTGGAACCCAGACCGATGGCCGACATGATGCCGCTCATCTGCGCGAACGGCAGTTTCAGGTAGTCGATGAAATAGTTGGGCAGAAAGGCGCTGGTGGTGATCAGGCAGGTCAACCAGCACAACATCAATACGCCGCCGAGCAGCACATTGCGGTAGGCGAGCACCTCTCGCCAGTCCTTGAAACTGCTTCGCGGACCGGCCTGCGACCCACGCTCGGGCGCAGGCGCTGGAATCACGCGCCAGACCGCGTACGCCAGCGCCAGGCCGGGCAGCACGAACAGCGGGAACACCCAGCGCCAATCGATGAAGCGAAGCAAGGCCGCAACCAGCAACGGTGCGATCCCGAGCCCGCACAGTGGCAACATCATCTGCTGGATGCCTATGTTGAGACCGTGACGCTGCGGCGCGGAGGCTTCGATGGTGGCGGCGATACTGGTGGGCGTATAGGCGCCGTCGGCGACGCCCATGGCAATGCGCACCGCGACCAGGCCTGCCAGCCCCGCCGCCAGTCCGCTGGCACCGATCAGCAGCGCGAACAGGATCATGGAGCCCACCAGCACCGTTCGCCGTCCAATGCGGTCCGAGGCGTTGCCGGTGAACAGCGCCGAAGCGCCCCAGGCAATGGCAAGGGCGCCGGTGATGACGCCGATATCGGCGTAGCTCAAACGCAGGTCTCGGGCAATGACCGGAAACATGGTCGCGATCAGAAAGCGGTCGATGCCCACCAAGCCGAAACCCAGGGCCATGACCGCCACAGCCTTGAATTCGTGCGACTGCGTCCCGCTATGCCCGACTTGGAAACCGTTCATTATTCCAACTGCACCGCCCTGTGGACATATCGTACCGCCATACGATACGCTTGACACGCGGTTTTAGAACGGGGTGCGACGCTGCCCGCCGATCAGGCGCTACGACCCTGCGACTTCGATCCATTATCCAACGGAGCGCCATTTCCATGATCACCATCCGCGGCACCGCGTTCGAAGAGAACCTCAAGAATGCCATGGGGCTGCAGTTCTACGATCTGAGTCATCCCTGGGGTCTGGGCCAGCCATGCTGGCCGTACTTCGAGGACGTCAAGATCGAGCGCCTGCACTCGATGGCCAAGTCGGGGGTGCTCACGCAGCGCATCACCACGGTGATGCACTCGGGTACGCATATCGATGCGCCCGGGCATGTGGTCGAGGGCACCGCCTTCATGGATGAAGTGCCATTGCCGCACTTCTTCGGCACCGGCGTGGTGGTATCGATTCCCAAGGACGAATGGGGCGTGATCACGGCCGATGACCTGGAGAAGGCGACCCCCAAGATCCAACCGGGCGACATCGTGATCGTCAACACCGGCTGGCACAAATACTACGGCGACAATCAGAAGTACTACGGTTACTCACCGGGCTTCTACAAGGAGGCCGGTCAATGGTTCGCAGCCAAAAAAGTCAAGATGATCGGTACCGACACGCAGGCGCTCGATCACCCGTTGGCCACGGCCATCGGACCGCACGGTCCCGGCTGGCCCAACGGGCTGCTGCCCTTTGTCTGCCAGGACTACAAGAAACGCACCGGCCACGATGTGCTGCAGGACTTCCCCGAATGGGAACCCTGTCATCGCGCGGTGCTGTCGGCGGGCATCTGCGGCTTCGAAAACGTCGGCGGTGAGCTCGACGCGGTGACCGGCAAGCGCGTGACCTTTGCCGGTTTTCCGTGGCGCTGGACCAAAGGCGACGGTTGCATCGTGCGGCTGGTGGCGATCATCGACCCCTCGGGTCAGTACCGCATCGAGACGGGACGGGGCTGAGGTGCTGGTCAAGCGCCTGGTCGACGCCAAGGCCTACGAGGCGCCGAACCACTACGACATGCGCTCATTGCGTCTGCAGGGCTTCGAGCCCGGCGGCCCGAAAACCTCCTGGGTGGGACTATCGCATTTCCTGCCGGGCGGCGGCGCTGGCCCGGATGCTTCAGCGCTGGAAAAAGTCTACGTGGTGCTGGCGGGCTCTGTGACGGTTCGCGCCGGCGGCGAAGACCTCACCCTGGGTCCGCTCGACAGTTGCTGCATACCGGCCGGCGAGACGCGCGAGGTCAAGAACCTCGGCAACGAGGTCGCCACGATGCTGGTGGTGATGCCCTATCCGGAGGGCGCCCGGTGAGCGACCTGCTGAAGGACGATCCGGCCGCCCTCTTCAGCGTGCGTGACAAAGTCGCAGTCGTGACCGGCGCCTCGGGCGCATTCGGCGCATTGGCAGCGCGCGTGCTAGCCGCAGCTGGCGCGCGCCTGGTTCTGGCCGCCGGCAAGCAAACCGAACTCGAGGCCACCGCACAGCAGTGCCGTGAACTCGGCGCGCAGGTGGTTGCGGTCGCGCGTCGCCCCAATACCGAGAGCGACTGTGAAGCCATCATGCAGGCCGGTGTCGACCGCCTCGGCGGCCTGGACATCCTGGTGGTCGGCTCCGGACTCAACGACGTGGCGAGCATTGTCGAGATGTCGCCGGAGCGTTTTGAGAATGTCATGCATGGCAACGTGACCGGGGCGTGGCTCTTGTGCCGCGCCTTTGGCAAGCGCGTGATCGAGCAGGGCCGCGGCGGCAAAGTGGTGCTGGTGTCCTCAGCGCGCGGCAAGCTCGGCCACCCGGCGGGTTATAGCGCCTACTGCGCCTCGAAGGCCGCGACCGATGGATTGACCAGGGCTCTGGGATGCGAATGGGGCAAGTATCGCATCACCGTCAATGCGATCGCGCCGACGGTATTTCGATCGCCGCTGACGGCATGGATGTTCGAGGACAACGACAAGGCACGCAGCACGCGCAACGGCATGCTGGCGCGCATTCCGCTCGGGCGACTCGGCGAGCCGGAAGATCTGGCCGGTCCGCTGTTGTTTCTCGCCTCGCGCGCATCGGATTTCTATACCGGCCACATTCTCTACGCCGACGGCGGCTACACGGCGGGCTGAGCACATGACGCACCGTGCCGCCATTGCCATCGTCGGCGCCGGCCTCATGGGCCACGGCATCGCCCAGGTGTTTGCGCGCGCCGGACATGCGGTGCATGTGTACGACCCATCGGAAAATATTCTGGCGACGCTGCACGAGCGGATTCGCCGCAATCTGAGCGACCTGGGTCAGGACTGCGAGGCCGTCTCGCGAGTCGCAGCTCACGCAAGTCTCGCCGAGGCGGTGGCCGGCGCTGCGTTTGTGTTCGAAGCCGGTCCCGAAAACCTCGCGCTCAAGCAGCATATCTTCACGCAGATCGAAGCGGCCGCGCAGCCCGAGGCCATTCTTGCGAGCAACACTTCGGTGATCCCGATCACGCAGATCATGAGCCTGCTGCGCCATCCCGCCCGCTCTCTGGGCACGCACTGGTGGAATCCGCCGTATCTGGTGCCGCTGGTGGAGGTAATCCGAACCGCCGCCACATCGAATGCGGCCGTGCAGTCGATGACCGCACTGCTGCAGGCAGCCGGCAAGACGCCGGTCACGATCGAGAAAGACGTGCCGGGGTTCGTCGGCAATCGACTGCAGCACGCGCTTTGGCGCGAGGCCATTGCCCTGGTGCAGGATGGGGTGTGCGATGCCAAGACCGTCGATACGGTGGTCAAGGCCAGTTTCGGACGCCGCCTGGCAGTGCTGGGTCCGCTCGAGAACGCCGATCTGGTCGGCACCGATCTGACGCTGGCCATTCACGAGAATGTTCTGCCGCACCTCGACCGCACTGCCGGGGCCCTGCCGCTGCTGCGGCGTCTGGTCGATGAAGGCAGGCTCGGCATGAAGTCCGGCGAAGGATTCCAACGCTGGACGCCCGAGCAGCAGGCGGCGTTGCGCGCTCGCGTGCTGGCGCATTTGCAGAACCTCGACCAACAAGGAATCTGATCGGCAGGCCCCATGGCTAAAACATCCAACAAGGTCATCATCACCTGCGCAGTGACCGGCGCAATCCATACCCCGACGCTGTCGGCGGCGCTGCCGTACACGCCGGCGGACATCGCACAGCAGGCCATAGCCGCCGCTAAAGCGGGCGCTGCGATTCTGCATCTGCATGCGCGTAATCCTCAGGATGGCTCGCCCACCGGCGACCCCGAAGTGTTCGCTCAGTTTCTGCCGCAGATCCACGCCGCCAGCGACGCAGTCATCAATCTAACCACCGGCGGCAGCCCTGACATGACGGTGGAGCAGAGGCTGGCTGCGGCGCTGCGTTTTCAGCCGGAAATGTGCTCGCTCAACATGGGCTCGATGAATTTCGCGTTCCACGGCCTGGCGAGCAAAATCGCCGATTGGAAATTTCCGTGGGAAAAGAAGTACATCGAGGACAGCGAAGCGTTCATTTTTCGCAACACCTTTCGCGACATTGCGCGGGTGTACCACTTGATGGCCGATTTCGGCACCCGCTACGAGCACGAATGCTACGACATCGGGCATCTGTACAATCTGGCGCACTTTCTGGACAAGGGTCTCGCGAAACCGCCGCTGTGGATCCAGAGTGTGTTCGGAATTCTGGGCGGCATCGGCGCCGATGCGGACAACGTCACCTTCATGCGCCGCACGGCAGACCGTCTGTTCGGTGGCGACTACGTATGGTCGGTGCTGGCTGCCGGACGGCATCAGATGCCGCTGATCACTCAGGCGGCAATGATGGGCGGCAACGTGCGGGTCGGACTCGAGGACTCGCTCTACATCGGCCGCGGACAGCTCGCCGCGAGCAATGCCGAGCAAGTGGCAAAGATTCGCCGAATATTGGAAGAACTGGGATTCGAGATCGCAACGCCGGACGATGCGCGACGAATGCTGGCCCTCAAGGGCCGGCAGCAGGTCAGAATCTGAGCGCTCCCAAGCAAAGTATCCAAGTCATTACGCGCGCTGTCAGCGTGCTGCGAGCCCTCGAGGGTCAGCCTGATGGCCTGAGTCTGGGACAGATCGGCGAGCGCGTCGGGCTCGCACGTTCCACCGTGCAGCGCATCGTCGAGGCTTTGCGTACCGAGCAATTCGTGATCGCGGCCTCGCCGACTTCGGGTGTACGCTTAGGTCCCGCGTTGATTCGCATGGCGGCGTCGGCCAGCGTCGGATTCGACCAGATCACGCGGCCGATCATATCGGCGTTGTCGCAGTCCATCGGCGAGACCGTGGACCTTTCGGTCCTCAAGGGCAATTCGGCAATTTTCACCGACCAGATCCAGGGATCACACCGCCTGCGGGCTGTGTCGGCTGTTGGCGAGAGCTTTCCGCTGCATTGCACGGCCAACGGCAAGGCCATAATGAGCGTGCTGCCGCCGGCGCAGGTAGCGCGGCTGCTCAGCGGCACTCTTGCGCGGCTGACCCGCAATACCATCACCAGGCCGGCCGAATTGCTCAAGGCCATCGAGGCCTGCCGGCGCACGGGCATTGCTATCGACGATCAGGAGCACACCGAGGGTATCTCGGCACTGGGCACGGGGCTCATCGACCCCTTGGGCCGCGCCGTCGCGCTGTCCATTCCGGTGCCCAGCGCGCGCTTCAAGCGCGTGCGAGTGCAACTGAGCGGCCGTCTGCTCGAGGCCCGTGAGCGCATCATCAAAGCTTTGGGCAAGGACTGACGCCGCGCGCGTTGTATAGCCGTTGTCACGGTGTTGATAAACGGTGCCGCATTCGCAGCTCCGGCGCAGTGTGCGGTCACACCGAAAGCTGGCATCGCCAAAATCGGATTCACATCCTCCGATGCCTTAATTACTTTGAGGTTCGATCGCGCGGGGAGCGGTGCTGCAGTCAATGCGACTGCCGCTTCGGGCACGCGAATTCAGATTTCTAAAAAAAACCGCAAAGGTAGGCAAACGTGAAACGCAATCTGCTCAGAGCCATCCCTGTCGCAGTCACGATCGCTGTGGGCATCGGCCTGAGCGCGCATCACGCTCGGGCGCAAATGCCGAACCCAGCAGATTTCGCGATGACGCCCATTCCCACACCGGCTCAGCCCGATGCCATCGCGTTGTATCCCGGCGTTGCGCCGGGCTCGGAAGCTGCGACACAGACGGAGCAATGGGAATCGCTGCCCAAGGACCGTGTGGTGCGCAATGTCACGCACCCGACCTTGACCCCAATTCTGCCGGCCAAAGGAAAAGCCACCGGGACCGCGGTGATCGTAGCGCCCGGCGGCGGCTTCATGGTGCTTTCCATGGATTCGGAAGGCTACCAGGTGGCGCATTGGCTGGCCGATCATGGCATCGCGGCTTTTGTGCTGAAGTACCGGCTGAACCCCACGCCCGCCAGTGAAGCGGAGATGACGGCGATGAACAACCGCATGTTCTTCCCGGCCCCCGGCGCCGCGCGACCGCCGCTGCCACACAGCGAGCTTGCGGTAGCGGACGCTCAGCAGGCGGTGCGCCTGGTGCGCCGACGCGCCGCAGAATGGGGCGTCGATCCCAAACACATCGGCATGGTCGGCTTTTCGGCCGGGGCGATGACCGTGCTGCAGGTAGCGCTCAAAAACGCCGCCGACGCGCGCGCCGACTTCATCGCTACGATCTACGGACCCATGGACGCGGTCGAGGTACCGCCCGACGCCCCGGCCATATTTGTCGCACATGCCGCCGATGATCCGCTGATCGGCGTGGAAACTTTCGGGCTCGTTGAGGCGTGGCACAAGGCCGGGGCGCCAGTAGAACTGCATGTGTATGAGCATGGAGGCCACGGATTCGGCGCCAGCCATCGCGGCACGACCAGCGATCTGTGGATGGACGAGTTCTACGCCTGGATGCAGGACCGCGGCGATCTTACGGCGGCGCACTGACCGCTCGGACGAGCGGCACGCGTGCAACGCTGGTCAGAGAGACCGGACCGATAAGCCCGGAAGGCGCCGTGGGGAGCGGCGTCGGACCGGTCTGGTACGGGGGCGCCCCCGTCGCTCGAAGTGCCGCCATGCGGTTCAAAAGCGTGCTATCCAGCCGGAGGGTAATCAAGTTCTCCCCTGGCTTGAGCCAGGCACCCACCAACGATTGCCCGTATCCGGTGGTCTGCTCGGTAACCGCATGGCCATTGACCGATAACTGCATCGCGCCCGCGACCTCGCCTACTCTGAGCAGCACGTCCCGGTCCGGACCGAACCAGTCCGGCGCAAGTGTTATCGCAGTGGAGTACAGCGCCTGCCCCACCGTGTCCTTCAATTCCGGAATGGAACGCCAATCAGCCAGCGGCAAGCGCCCCAGGTCGTGCTGCCGGTTTCCGTCCGGCAGCAGTTCCTGAACCTGAAGATTCCACTGCAGCAATTCCAGCGCCTGTGGCAGCGCGCTTAAGTCCAGGTCACGAGTCTGTCCATCACTGAGAACAAGATGCGGGTTGGCGCCCTTGGTGCCCGATACGACGATCAGATCCTGACCGTCATGGAAGATCTGCTCGGCGGTACTCGCGACGACGTGAAGCGTTGCCGCCTCGCCCTGGTGAAACATGACCGCCATGCTTGCATGCGGCATCAGCAGCAGCGGTACCACCGTTCGACCGTGATCGAGGGACCACTGCGCAATGCGATTCCCCGTCCCGCTCCATAGGTCCAGCATGTAGGGTGAGCCGGCTGCGGCGAAACTCGCGCTGCTCGAAATGGCGGCATCAGTGGGATTGAACAGCCACCACAAGTCATGTCCGGCGCTGCGCCGATGAACACTCAATAGAGACGACTGCTGACCGAAGGAGGCATCCGGCAGACAGCCGAGGCGTTGCAACGCGCTCGCGACCTCATCTTCGCTCTCGACCTGCACGACCGCGGGCAGCGTCATCAGTGATGCCATGGCTGCACTAACCGCTCGATCCTGCGCGGCGCCATCTCGAAATCCGGTATTCAATTTTGGCGCCGCTCCGACCACCACCACCCGCAGTCCGCGCCGAGCCATCGCCAGGATGGCTCGAGCCGCAGCCGCAGGAATGCTGTGCTCATTGTCCAGGATCAGCGCCCGGTAGCCGACGCGGCGTCCGTACAGCATCCCAGGCGTGGTCGGTGCTTCAGGCGCGGTCAACGCCTGAGGATCGACGAAATCGTAGCTATACCCCGCGCCTTCGAGCTTATCGCTCGCAAACAACGGCGCGCTGTCATGCACGGTGGCGAGCCCGCGATCATGATAGATCGCGACGTCGACGCGCGGCTGGCCCGACTCGAGCACCTGTGTCGAGCGCGCAAAATAGCGCGCGAGCGCGCGCCAGTCTCGCCACTGCGGCCAGGCGCTGGTCCAGTCGTCACCGAGGCCAATGACCGCCAAACCTTGCGGCAGCGGCCACGCTTCATCGGTGCCGGCAAAACCCGTCAGCAGTCCCATGGTGATACCGCCCGCCAGCGACTCATTGAGCTGCTGCGCATAATCGAGCGGTTGTTTGCGATAGATGGCAAAGTCATCGCCGAACTCAATGCTCGCGCGAGTGTGGCCAGCCAGATGGGCACCCGAACCCGTCAGGCGATAGGAGTCGATCACATGACGCCATCGTGGAGTGCCGTAGCGGGGAATGGTGGCGTCGAACGGTGTACTCCAGCCGGGGTCGAACGACTCGTTCTCCGGAATATCCACCTGGCGCGCGCTGCTGAGCACATCGAGCGCGAAGTAGTTGTAGGCGACCTGGACTCGCGAACGCAGACCCCGGGCATGCGCCCACTGCGATAGCGCAGCAAGGTAGCGCTGGGCATACAGATCGGTCAGCGTCTGCCGGTAGTCATAGCGCACGCGCCCACCGACATCGCCGCTGAATTCAAACGGCCTGGGCGGTAACGCTCCGCCCCACGAGGGGTCCAGAGGATTGAACGATGCCTCCCGCGGCGTATAGAGCGCCGGCAGAAACGGGATCATCGAATAGCCGCGCCGTGCCATGAACTGCTGCGGCAGATCGCCGGTCCAGAACATCTCGGACTGCACCTCCAGCGAATCGTGAGCGAAGTCACCACCGCGCAACAGCTGCGAGTTGCCCGGCAGGATGTTCGCGTCGAGGTACGCGAGCGCCGACTTGATGCCGACGCCGCTGAAAATATCGGCGGTGAAGAATTGACCCGGACCGGTGTGAGGCACGCGGCTGCTCCAAACAGCAGGTGCCTCAAACGGGTTGCCCAGCATGATCTGACCGGTGGCACGTTGCCAGAAACTGCACAGCAGCCAGCGCCCCGAGGGCACGTGCCAATGCAGCACCCCGGAGTGATCCAGCCGGCGCGTCAAATCGATGGCGGAGCCGGCATCGAGTATGACCGGCGCATTGGCATCGTCGATCACGCGCGCGGCGGTTATGGCCACCAGTCTCGGGCGACCCGCAAGCCCCTCGGGCTGGGGCACAGCGGCGGCATAATCGAGTCCGCCCTGCAGCATGATGTGTTGGGAGGTCAGCTGCTGCATGGAGCCGGCTTCGGAAATACCGGGGCTCACATAGGGCTGAGAGCCGCCGGGCGCTAGATCCACATGAATGCCCAATCGGCCGGCAGCCTCCAGCAGCGTGTGCAGTTCCTGCTGCGCGACCTGAGGCGCCGCGTGAAAGTCGACGCCGAGCTCCACACTGCCGAAGCCGGCCTGCGCCAGCGCCTCCAAGTTCTTCTGCTCAGGACGGCTGCGTACTTTGGGCCGATACTCAACCGGCGGATCGCGCAGTTGCGGAAAACTCTTCTGCCAATACGGCACCTCGAGTGTCTCGGCGCGTGCCATGGTTGGGATCTGCGCCAGAGCCGTCAGCAGCAGCGATGTGGCGAGTTGCAGCAGCGGCCGTAGAACCTTGCCGATCATCACGTGACCTCCCTATGCAAGCCCAGATGGCCATAGGCCTCGCGGCGCAGTGCCAAATCCGAGTCGGGAATCGCTACCGCGCTGCGCCAGTACCGGCTTCGCCAGGCAGCGATAGTCCAGAGCACGCGTGAGATCAGCCGACATCAGCCTGCGCCCGATTGCAGGCGCGGTGCCCGCACCGGCTGCGCTGCCTACCGAAGGCACATGGGTCGCGGCCCGCGGCGCCTGCGCCGGTAACAAAGTGGCTGCTGCGAACGCGGACGAACACTTTAGAAATCGGCGCCGCATCCGCCGCGGTGCGCGCGAACTGCTCACGAGGCCGCCTCAGTCAAGCCCGCATCCCCAGTCATTGTCTTGTCCCCGCAAGGCCGCACTGGGCCACCAAACTCTGGGGCCCGAATCCCCCGTGCGTCACGATAGGCAGTCAAGCCGATACTGGGAATCCGCTTTTTCGGAAGCGAGCTTTCGGCGCAACCGCATGCTCGGCAGATCTGCGCCTCGGGACTGCATGGCGGCGACGCTTCAGCGGCCCGATGACGGATCTGCCCAGGCGGCGCCGTTCGGAAAACGGTAGCGCTGCAGAGACTCCGATCGCATTTCCGAGCAGAAGCCGGCGGCTGTGGGGACCACGTAGCGGCCGGCGCTGACGCGCACCGGGTCGACAAAGTGCTCGTGCAGATGATCGACAAATTCTATGGCACGGTCTTCCATCCTGCCGGTAATGGCCACGTAATCCGCCATGGCCAGATGCTGTACCAATTCGCACAGCCCCACCCCGCCAGCGTGCGGAAACACCCGCACTCCATATTTTGCGGCCATCAGCAGAATGGCGAGATTCTCGTTGACGCCGCCGACCCGTGCGGCATCGATCTGAATCAGATCCACGGCCTGCGCCTGAAGCAATTGTTTGAACATCACCCGATTTTGCGTGTGCTCGCCCGTGGAGACGGGCATGGGCGAGATCGCGCGCCGAATCGCGGCGTGCCCAAGAACGTCGTCCGGACTGGTGGGTTCTTCGATCCATGCAATGTTGAATGACGAGAGCTGTTTCAGCCACGCAATAGCCGGATCGACGTCCCAACGTTGATTGGCATCGACGGCCAGGGCCACGTCAGGGCCTATGGCCTCGCGTGCAATGCGACAGCGACGCAGGTCGTCCTCGATGCTCAGCCCGACCTTGATTTTGATGGTGCGAAAACCCTCCCTGACCGCCAGCTTCGCCAGGCGCGCGAGCTTCTGGTCGGAGTAGCCGAGCCAGCCCGGCGAGGTGGTATAGGCCGGGTATCCGTGGGATTGCAGCGTTGCCATGCGCTGCGCCTTGCCGCCCTCAGCCGCGCGCAGAATGGCCAGCGCTTGCGCCGGCGTCAGTGCATCGCTGATGTAGCGGAAATCGATCAGCGCGACCACCTGCTCAGGCGTCATGTCGGCAATCAGCCGCCACACGGGCTTGCCGGCATGGCGCGCAGCCAGGTCCCAGGCCGCGTTCACCACTGCCCCGATGGCCATGTGCATGACACCTTTCTCGGGGCCCAGCCAGCGCAGTTGCGAGTCGTGGGTCAGGCTGCGGGCAAAGCCGCCGAGATCGGCAATAATGTCGCTGACTCGTCGTCCGACCACCAGGTAGCGCAAGGCCGCACAGGCTGCGGTCTGCACATCATTGCCTCGCCCAATGGTAAAGACGAACCCATGGCCGCAAAGGCCGCTGGCATGGTCGGTTCGCAATACCACATAGGCGGCCGAGTAATCCGGATCAGGATTCATGGCGTCCGATCCATCCAGCTCCCGCGAGGTGGGGAAGCGGATGTCGTAGGTTTCCAACGCGGTAATCACGGACATTTAACTGGACCCCCGCCGACGCGGCTGAGCGCGTGCTGCGATCAACCCGCGATGTCAAGGCGATAGAAGCGCACCGCATTATCGAAGAACACAGCCTGCTGGTGCCCTGGGGCATGCCGCTGTACCAATTCCAGCGCCATCTCCAGCCACTGGCGGTAAGAAGCGCGCAACGTCAGTACCGGCCAGTCGCTGCCCCACATGATGCGCTCCGCGCCGAAGCAGGAAAATATGCGTGCGACGAACGCATCGAGCTCGGCGCTGCCCGCTCCCACGGCCGCCTGAGTCAACAGGCCGGACAATTTACAATAAACGCTGGTGCCAAGAGCGAGCTGTTCCAGCTGACTCGCCCAGGGCTCGAGCGCACCGGCCGCGATGTTGGGTTTGCCGCCATGATCCAGTACGGCCCTGAGCGTCGGGTGTGTGCGCAAACGCCGTTCGAGCGCTGCCATCTGCGTGGGCGTAACGAGCGCATCGAAGGCCAGATCGTGATCCAGTACGGCATCGAAGGCCGCATCGAGCGAGGTCCGATCCAGCCAGCGAGGATCGCCGATGTCCTGAACCATGGGCCGCAGCCCCTTGAGTACCCCATCGCCCTCGCGCACCAGCGCTGCAATGCGCGCCGCCACGTCATGGGCCTCGAAGTCCATCCAGCCGACCACCCCTGCGATCGATGCGTGTTGCCGGGCCAGCGAAAACAGAAACCGCGTCTCCGCCTCGGTGGCGGCCGCCTGGACCAGCACGGTCGCGCGCACCGAGCACTCGCCAAGCGGGCCACTCAGATCCTGCGGAGTGAAGTCCCGGTACAGCAATCCGTGCTCCGGCGTAAGCCAGGCATAGTCCCCGCGATTGAGATTCCAGTAGTGCTGATGTGCATCGACTCGGGACATGCCGCAGGCCGGTTACCGTTGCACGGCTATGACGCGATCCCACTCACCGGGCTTCTGAGGCGGCAGTTCCAGTTCGACGCCGCCTCTGACCGCCTTGAAGGCGACCGCGCTGCCATCGGCAAGGTTCGATGCATGTTTCAATGCATGCAGGATCGGCACAAACAGGCGGTCGTCCTGCCAGCTCAGTATGTGCACGTAGACCACTCCGTCTGCTTGAGTCGTGACACCCCACGCGCGCGGCGACACAGGACCAGCGCGGGTGCCATAAATGCTTCGCCCGTAGATTGCCAGCCAGGCGCCGATTTCGGATAAGGTCTTCAGGTTCTCAGGCTGTATCTGCCCGTTGGGCATGGGGCCGGTATTCAACAGGAAATTGGCTCCGCGGCCGGCCGCACCCACCATGGTGCGGATCAGCGTGGCGGCCGACTTATAGTTATCGTCGGTCAGGCTGAAGCCCCACGTGCCGTTCATGGTCTCCGACATTTCCAGAGGAAGACTGCCCGCTGAGGCACTGTTGAAGCCCATGCCATTCTCGCCCGGCAGATCGCGCTCGAATGTCTGGTAGTCTTCGCCCGGAAAGGGCCGCTGATGATGGTTATTGACGATCAGCGCCGCCGGCTGCAGCGCGTGGATCATGCGATAGGTGTTGTCCAGTCCCCATCGCTCCTGCATCGCGCGGCCTTGCTGATCCCACCAGCCGTCGAGCCATATGCCGCCGATGGGGCCATAGCTCGTCAGCAGCTCGCGTAGCTGAGCGTTCTGATAGTCGATGTAGCGATTCCAGTCCCCGGCCGCGGGGCGGCCGGCGAAATGACCGGTCGCGCCCCGCGGGTAATAATCAGGGTTATGCCAATCGAGCTGCGAATAGTAAAGGAACAACCTGATGCCCTGCTTTTGGCAGGCGGCGGCGAGTTCGCCGATTGGATCCCTTCGAAAGGGCGTGGCATCGACGATGTTGTAAGGGGAAACCAGACTGTGAAACATCGCGAAGCCGTCGTGATGTTTAGCGGTAATCACGATGTACCGGGCGCCGGCGGCCTTGAAGCTGCTGACCCAGGCATCGGCGTCGAAACTGGATGGATTGAAGAAAAGTGCCAGCCGCTGGTATTTCGCGGCTGATATCTGCGCATCATTCATGATCCACTCGGCCAGTCCGGGCTTGCCCACTCCGCCGAGCTCGCTGTACAGGCCCCAGTGCAGGAACACGCCGAATTTGGCGTCCTGGAACCACTTTCTGGCATCAAGATTGCTCTGCGCGGGAACGTACCAGCCCGACCGCTCGACGTTGAGTGCAGTACTGTCGGCCGGCGCGCCCTGCGCACAGCTATGCCGCGGAAGCGCGGTGGGAAGAATTGCCAGCAGCAGCACCGCGAACCATGTTGTTTTGGTCACGCTTGTTCTCTGTCGGTGTTGGCGCGCTGACTTGCCCAATGAAGGTAGGTTGCAGCGATAAGGTGAACCCGCGATCAAGCTGGCCTACTATACAGCAAGGGAGCAAGCACCCCGTTGCACGCAGCCAGGGACCGAATTCCGGACCATAGCGCCATAGCCATTGTGGATCGGCGCTACCTGCTGGCGTTCGCGATCGTCACGAGCCTGTTTTTCTCCTGGGCATTCGCGGCGGCGCTCAACGACATATTGATCCGGCAGTTTCAAAAGGCACTCGATCTCACTCGCACGCAATCCAGCCTGATTCAGCTGGCGTTCTACATCGGATATTTCTGCGCTGCCCTGCCCGCCGGCCTGCTCATCCATCGAGCCGGATATAAACGGACCATCATCGTCGGACTTTCGCTGCACGCGGTCGGCGCGTTGCTGTTCGTCCCTGCGGCCGATGCACAGAGCTATCTGTTCTTTCTGGTCGCGCTCTACATCATCGCATTTGGCCTGGCGTTTCTTGAGACCGCGGCCAACCCGTATGTAGCGATTCTCGGGCATGTCAAGACCGCCTCATCGCGCTTGAACCTGGCCCAATCCTTTTACGGCCTGGGCGCCATCTTCGGACCGATAATCGGTGGCATGTTCATATTTTCAGGGGTCGAGCATTCGGCGGCTCAGATCGCAGCGATGACTGCCGCTGAGCGCGCGCTGTATCGAGCCGGCGAATCCGCCGCGGTCAAAGGGCCTTACGTTGCCGTCGGTCTTGGAATTGCGCTGCTCGCGATAGCGGTGGCGTTGACCCCGTTTCCGCAGCTTGGCGGGCCGGCGCCGGCAGCGCCTACCCGCAGCGCCAAGCACGCGCTATGGAGCGTTTTGCGTCAAATACGGCTTCGATGGGCCATGGCTGCGCAGTTCTTCTACGTTGGCGCACAGGTCACGGTGTGGAGTTTCTTCATAGATTTTACCAAGACGGTGATGCCTGGCCTGCCGGAGAAGAGCGCAGCGTTTCTGCTGTCCGCGAGCCTCGCGATGTTGATGCTGGGCCGATTCAGCGGCGCATTCATTCAAGCGCGCGTCAGTGCATCGCGCTTGCTGGCGCTGTACGCCGCCGCCAACGTGCTGCTGTGTCTGACCGCAGCGCTCGGCGCCGGCCGGATCGCCGTCGGCGCTCTGTGGCTGAGCAGCTTTTTCATGTCGATCATGTTTCCAACCATCTTCGCCCTGGGCGTGCAGGATCTGGCAGATGAAACCGAGCTCGGCTCATCATTTCTGATCATGTCCATTATTGGCGGTGCGCTGATTCCGCCTTTGACAGGACTGCTGTCCGACCGGGTAACCGGCATCCAGCATGCGATGATAGTGCCCGCGATGTGCTTCATCGTGTGTCTGGTGTTCGCGCTGCGGGTGCCAGGCCTGCGCAGGAACAATGCCCCATGAGCCGCCTGTGCTTCGCGTTGGATCTGATCAACGATGCGGCGTTGATTCAAGAGTACTGCCGCATGCACGAACCCGGTTCGGTATGGCCTGCGGTGACCGATCATATTCGCGCTCAAGGCATCGAATCCATGGAGATCTGGCAGCGAGGCGATCGCCTGTTCATGATTATGGAAGCCGCCGACGACTATCCGCGACGCAGCGCCTCCCGGGCTGGCGGCGAGGAAAATGAACGCTGGGAGCTGCTCATGAGCACGTTTCAACGGGCGTTGCCCGACGCCGACGCGGGTCAGAAATGGTCGCCGTTGCGCCGCATATTCCGGCTCGCCGATCACCCAGGGCGCCCGAAGTCTTGAGCACGCGGCTTGCGACTCGCCCCATCGGCAACACCGAGCTCAGGGTTACCGAGCTGGGATTTGGCGCCGCGCCGCTCGGTAACCTGTTTCGCACCATCAGTGACGGCGATGCCCGGGACACGGTAACCGCGGCGCTGGAGGCCGGGATTACCCATGTCGACACCGCTCCCTATTATGGCTTTGGACTCAGCGAGCGGCGCGTGGGCGATGCATTGCGGGGCGTCGACGGACTGGTTCTGTCATCCAAGGTAGGCCGGCTGTTGCAAGCGGATTCAAGCATTCGTGGCAGCGAACCACGTTACGGTTATTGCTCGCCCATGCCATTCGAGCCCATCTATGACTATACCTTCGACGGCGTAATGAGTTCCTGGGAGACGAGCCGGCAGCGGTTGGGTTTGGCCCGAATTAACATTCTGTATGTCCACGACATCGGCCGGCTCACACATGGTGAGCATCACGAAGCAACGTTTCGTCAACTGACAGACGGAGGTGGCTTTCGTGCGCTCGAGCGGCTGCGCTCCGAGGGAGCGATCCAGGCGTTCGGGCTCGGCGTCAACGAGACGGCGGTGTGTCTTGAGGCCATGAGACACGTTCACCTGGACGTGCTCCTGCTTGCGGGCCGCTACACCCTGCTCGAGCAAGGCGCGCTGGACGCTTTGCTGCCGGCTTGCGCTCATTCGGGCACGTCCATAGTCATCGGCGGTCCTTACAACTCCGGAATTCTCGCGACCGGAACGCGTCATGGCGGTCCGTTACATTACGACTATGAGATCGCTCCGCAAGCCGTGGTCGAGCGCGTGCGCCGCATTGAGGCAGTTTGCGATCGCTTCAGCGTGCCGCTGGCGGCGGCGGCGCTTCAATTTCCGCTGGCCCATCCGCAGGTGGCGAGCGTCATTCCGGGTGTTGGCAGCCGGGCCCATCTTGAGCGGACGCTGAGTCTCTATAAAACCGAAATTCCCGCGGCACTCTGGCAGGAGCTGAAGAATGAAGGTCTGCTGCGCAGCGATGCTCCGGCGCCATAAGCTTTCGACATCGCAGAAAGGTTACAGATGATGCAAGGACGACTGGCCGGAAAGACCGCCCTGGTCACAGCCGCGGGACAAGGGATTGGACGTGCAACCGCCGAGCTATTTGCTTCCGAGGGTGCGACGGTGTGGGCAACCGACGTCAATGCGGAGCTGCTGGCAAAAGTAGCCGGCTGCCGCATTCGCCGGCTCGATGTCCGGGATGCCGGCGAGGTTACCGCGGCCATTGCGGAAGCCGGAGCCGTCGACGTGCTGTTCAATTGTGCAGGTTACGTCCACTCCGGCACAATTCTGGAGTGCGATGAGCGCGCCTGGGACTTCTCATTGGATATCAATCTGAAGTCCATGTACCGCCTGATCGCCGCGGCACTCCCCGGCATGCTCGCGCGGGGCCGAGGCTCGATCATCAACATGTCATCCGTTGTGGGTTCCATCAAAGGGGCTCCCAATCGCTTCGTCTACGCAGTCACCAAGGCAGCGGTCGTTGGCCTGACCAAGTCTGTGGCGGCAGACTTCATCGCCAAGGGGATTCGGTGTAACGCCATATGCCCCGGCACCGTGGATACGCCATCACTACATGAGCGGCTTGAAGCAACCGGCGACTATTCCAAAGCATTGGCGGCTTTTACGGCAAGGCAGCCCATGGGCCGTTTGGGGCGACCCAATGAAATAGCCGCGCTGGCCCTGTATCTGGCGTCGGACGAGTCAGCCTTTGTCACCGGCCAATGCCACATCATTGACGGCGGTTGGTCTATCTGAATTCGAAATCACTCGGCAATATCAACCGGCAATCGCGAGCGCGCGCTCGCGAGGATGGCCTCCAGCGTCAGCAGAATATCGACGGACTCTTCCGGCGAGGCTCCGGTCCAGTGCTCGGGACCGAGCCTGATCAAACGTTCGAAGGATTCGGCTTCGGCGCGAAATCCATTGCCACCCGGCACTGGCAACGTCTCAACCGCAGCATCCCATTTCACACCACGTTTGACCTGCAACGCCACCGAGCTATCGGGCGGCGAATGATTCGGGTAGCCGGTCTGAATCGTGCCCGCCGTGCCAGCGATGATTGCCTGCCTATGAAGACCAGTCACCATGCTGCAGCTGATTTGTGCCAGCAGGCCGCCCGGGTGTTCCAAGGCGGCGACCAGCGTCTGATCCACGCCGGAAGCATGCCAGCTCGCGAACGCGTGTACCCGCGTCGGGCGCTTTCCTGCTACCAGGCGGACCAGGCTGACTGGATAGGTCCCGGCATCCATCAGCGCGCCACCGGCAAGCGCCGGGTTGAAGCGTATATTGGCAACATCCGCAATAGTGAATCCGATCGCGGCCTGCATGGTCTGCACATGGCCGATGGCCCCGCTTTCGAGCAACTCCTGCAGTTTCAGCGCGTGCGGCTGAGAACGATATGGGAACCCTTCCCTTAGTGTCCTGGCATGACGTTGCGCAGCGGCGAACATATCGCGCGCCTCTGCGGCCGTCGCAGCCAAAGGTTTTTCGCACAGCACGTGCTTGCCGGCCTCGATCGCTCGAATGGACCACTCGGCGTGCAGGCTGTTCGGCAGAGGATTGTATATCGCATCGACCGCTGGATCGGTGAGCAGCTCCCGGTAAGAGCCGTAAGCGCATGTCACGCCGTTTTCTGCCGCAAACCGCTTCGCCTTGGCGATGTCCCGGCTGGCGACAGCAGTTACTTCCACGGTGTCGGAAGGGCGCACCCCGGCCACGAACGCCCGTGCGATATCGGCAGCGCCAAGAATGCCGATCCGCAGACGCTGAGCCTCAGGGTCTTTCAAATATGGCAGTGCGCCGGAGCGCTCATAGGTTTAGGCGCCCCCAAGGCGAGCGCCTGTCGCTCAGTCGTTCAACGGCAGAAGTTATCCGCCGGCGTGCAATCATGCCATGCATGCTCATGATAGTAGCGATTGTGGTCGCGATCCCAATAGCCTTCGCGCGGCGCGACCACGCACGCCGATGCGAGAGCAGTCAGGGCCAGCAAACAGCTGAATTTCGCAACGCGTAGTTTATTCATCGTGCATTTCTCCCATTTAGCGACTGGCCCAGCCTAGCGCGGATGAGCCGAGCCAGACGTCATCTATTATTGACGACTTACGGGTGCGGAATTCCTACAGGTCGACGGTTGCCAACGGCTAGCTGAAGGAAATCAGTGATTTGTATGCAACGTTGAACGGGCGCCTCAAGATACGCGGTCATCTTCCGTGCTGTATGACACGGTAACGACACAATCGAAGCATAGCGTCTCCTCAAGGCGGCGCCCCGCGCATTGAAGTCCCCACGAAGCCATCCCCCATCTGGCGACGCAGGGCCTTCGATCCCGCCGCGGGGTGCCGCCACCTGCAACTCAGGCCCGAGAAGTCGCGCATGGATGTGTTTGTCGATCAGCTGCGCTCAGATTGGTACGTAGTCGCGAGCGTGCTGATTCTCGCGGCGTTGCTCCCCATTCTGATCAATGCATGTGTGGTGCTGGTGCGGCTTGCATGGAGACTCACCGTCAGGCGGCCAAATAGAAATGCAGTCATCTAGTCTGAGGTACCGCAGGTCCGCGTGATAGCGGGGTATCCGAATTCAGGGCAGCTACATTTGTACATTGTGGCTCCCCTCATCGGGTTGAGGGTCCAAACTCGGTCCTTGCACAAGGAACTCCTCGCGCGACAGCCGAATGACAGGTAACGGGAAGCGCATCCGGCTCCAGCCGGCCCAATACCGGTCGCTCACACAGACAAAAAGGCCGCCGGAAGCAGACGCTCAGGTCTTACGGTAGGCTACGGGGACGGCAACCACGAGCCCGAGCATGGCCGACCGCGCCGAACCAACGATTCTTCGGGAACGCACTGCGACGGACGTGCCATGACCGACTCGAACAAAGCTGTGTTCCTGAGCTACGCGTCTCAGGATGCGGAAGCAGCTCAGAGCCTGTGCAAAGCGCTGCGCGCGGCCGGTATTGAGGTCTGGTTCGACCAAAGTGAACTTCGCGGAGGCGATGTCTGGGACCGGAAGATTCGGCAGCAGATTCGCGACTGCGTGGTGTTCATTCCCATCATTTCCGCGCACACACAACAGCGTCCGGAAGGTTACTTTCGCCTGGAATGGCGCCTTGCCGAGCAGCGCTCGCACTTGATGGGTCGCAACCGGACGTTCATCGTGCCGGTCGTTTTGGATTCCGTGGCGGAAAAGGACGCTGACGTACCGGATTCGTTCGTGGCGGTGCAATGGACACGCGTACCCGACGAGGCGAGTCTTGCGGCCTTCGCCAAGCGCGTGGCGCAGTTGCAGGCTAGCGATACGATAGCGAGTCCGCAGGCGTCGGCCGCGACAGTAGCGTCCCAGCATCTCGTCGATTCTGCGTCACCATCCGCCAGTCCCTCAATTCAGCCACTACCTGTCGGCGCTGCTCCGGTCAAATCAAGACGCGGCCGCGCCGGCTGGCTGAGGGTGATTCAACTGGCGATTCCCGCCCTGCTGCTAGTCATCGCAGGGCTCGTGCTGATACCGCCGTGGCAAAAAAAGGAGCATGCGCGCAATGTTCTGCTGCCCGAGATTCAAGCCATGGCGGCCAGGATGTTTCGGAGCAACAGACAGATATTCGACGAGGCGATGGAGGCCCAGAAGTACCTGCCCAATGATCCAAGCCTGGCGAAGTTGCTGCCGTCGATCGCGAACACCGTATCGATCGAGACCGAGCCTGCCGGAGCCGAGGTCTTCTGGAAGGACTACGACACGCCCACCAGTGACTGGCGCTCAGCGGGCATAACGCCATTCAAGGATGCGAAGGTGCCATTCGACTATTTGCGCCTGGAAGTCAGGAAGACGGGCTATCAGACGATCGAACTTGCCGTGCCCATGTTCTCCCTGCGTATTTCGCCCATCAAGGAACACCTGCAACTGGACCTGCTCGGGAAACTGCCGGAGAGCATGGTGCGCATCCCGCCCTCGACGACCGACATCCAAATCGTCGGCATCGAGAAATATGGGCCCAGAGAGGTGCCGGAATTTCTGATCGATAAATTCGAGGTCACAAACAGGCAGTTCAAGGCATTCGTTGACGCCGGCGGGTATACCAACCCGGCGTATTGGACGGTCCCGATCCGCGATGGCAGCAAGCTGATTCCGCTGAATGTTGCATTGGCCAGGTTTACGGACCGGACGAACCGGCCAGGACCTGCTAGCTGGGAAGCGGGAAGCTACCCGGATGGCGCCGAAAATCAGCCGGTGACTGGGGTGTCATGGTACGAGGCGGGTGCTTATGCAGCATTCGTGCACAAACAACTACCGACCGTATTCCACTGGGCCGCGGTGGCCGATACCAGCCGCTCCGAGTTCATGCTGCCGCTGAGCAATTTCGGCCACAAGTCGCCGAGCGCAGTCGGCAGCCTCGCCGGCTTCAGTACGTTCGGAGTCTACGATCTTGCGGGCAACGCCCGCGAGTGGACCTTCACTCAAAGCGGCGACTCGGATCAGCGCTTCATCCTGGGCGGCGGCTGGACGGATCCGCCGTACGCGTTCAACGACAGCTTCACTCAATCCGCCATGGATCGCACCGAGACCAACGGCTTCAGATGCATCAAGGAGCTCGACGGGGGTTCGGCCTCGACTGCGCTCCGGCAATCCATCTCGATGGACTTCAGGGATTATTCCAAGGAGAAGCCCGTCAATGACGCAACCTTCGCCAGCTTCGCCCGGCAGTTCATCTACGACAAGACTCCGCTGGGTGCGACGACTGAAAAGACGATCGATAACGAGTCGTGGAAGGCAGAAGTCGTTTCGATTGATGCCGGCTACAACAATGAGCGATTGGTTATCTATGTTTTCTTGCCCAAGAATTACTCAGCTCCCTTGCAACCCATCGTCTTCTTCCCGGGCTCCAACGGAATTCATGAGAGTACCTTCGACCCGACATTCATCAACGGCCGCGTGGACTTCATCATCAAGAGTGGACGGGCGCTGATCTACCCGATCTACAAGGGCACCTATGAACGGCAGGACGATCTGAGGTCAGATGAGCCGGACACTACGGTGCGCTACAAGGACCACGTTACCGTGTGGGTGAAGGAATTCGCGAGGACCGTCGATTATCTTGAGACCCGCAAGGACATGCAGGCCGACAAGGTCGCGTACCTTGGCTGGAGTTGGGGCGGTTTCATGGGAGGAATCATTCCCGCGGTTGAAAAGCGCATCAGAGCCGTGGTGCTGAACGTCGGTGGAATGACCATGAAACATGCATTGCCGGAAGCGGACCAGATCAACTATTTGCCCAGAGTCTTGCAACCGGTGCTGATGCTGAACGGGACCTACGACATGTATTTCCCGGTCGAATCATCCCAAAAGCCGATGTTTCGTTTGCTGGGAACTCCCGAAGGTCAGAAGAAGATGATCGTCTACCCGTCCGGGCACTTAGTTCCTTCTACCGAGTTCATCAAGGAAACTCTTGCCTGGCTCGACGCTTACCTTGGACCCGCCCGTTGATACGACGACAACTGGCCTACCCGAAACCAGTTCTTCATGAACGACGGCGACGGGTCGTCACCCAATCTGTCACCCGAACCTAAACTACGTCTCGGAAGTATTCGTAACTTATTGTTTTAATTGGTCGGAGCGAGAGGATTTGAACCTCCGACCCCTTGCACCCCATGCAAGTGCGCTACCAGGCTGCGCCACGCTCCGACACGATCGTTCTTTTTAGTAGAGGCACCGCCGGACCAGCGACGGCACCGCCTCATCATATCCTTTTCCTCGCTACGGTGGGTCTACTCCAGCTCCTTGAAGGAGCGCCGCAATAGCTCAAGTCTGGGACTCATTGCATCCTGCGATTGCTCACCTTCGCCCACCAGCGTCAGGGTGTAATGAATTTTTGCCGCTTGATCGGCGGCGCCCGCGGCATCGGCAACGGTGTTGATGCGGGTCTCGCCATTGGAATTGAACACCGTGGCGTTGTAGGGGTATTCGCGTGCCAGAAGCTTGGCCCAGTTGCTTTGGAAGCCCTGCGGCAAGCCGGCGTCGGGCTCGCTGACGCGCGCGGTCTCAACCCAGTTGTGCTTCTGCGCGCTTTGTTCGAGCGACACACCGGCGATATCCCAGACCACGGCGCCGCCGTCGCGGTAGTAACTGAAGTTCAGCCACAGCATGCTGTCGCGGCTGAGCTGTAGCAATTCCGGGGTCACATTGAGCTCACAGCGCTTGGAGCGAAATCGCACGTCATGCTCGGGATCGATCTCGAGCTTGAGCGTGCTGAAGATCTTCGGTGCCACATTTTTCTGCGCCAGATAGTCGCGCCACTGCGATAACGTTCCTCCCATCGTCAGGTAGACAAAATTGACCATGAGCTTCTGCGTCTCGATCAGCAGGTCCTTGAACCCGGTGGTGATCGGTATTAGAAAACCCACGTAGCCTTCGGGAGTCGGCAGGCTCACCGCGACCAGCAGCACGTCCGCCCAGGGTTCGGCCCAGGCGTGCATCTGCCAGGTGCGCCCGTAACTGTCGGTGAAGTTCGAGCTCCACTGCGCCTTGCCGAGCGAGGTGACCTTTACCGATTCGCTGCCGATCTGGCGCCGCACCGGATAACCCTTGAGCAGCAGATCCATGTACAGCTTCGAGTCCCCATACAGCGTACCGAGACTGATGTCGTCGGGCAGACGCAGCCGCACCAGACCACGAGCTGTCTCGACAAAGCCGTTATGGTCCAGTTGGAACGACTCGGTCTTCTCGCTGCCGGCCGCCCAGACGCCGTCCTGGCTCTCGTGAATGATGCGCGGGAAGGCCGCGGAGTAGCGCGTATGCAGCAGCTGCGCCGAAGTCGCGCTATCGGGGAACAGGCGTTGCTGATTGTGGACCAGCAGTTGTCGCTGCGCGCTCACGATCTGCTCGATCATGACGCTCTGCAACGCGGCGTAGAACTGCTGCGGCGAGGCGGGCAGTGGTATGCGCTGGTGAATGGTGAGCGTCTCGGCCACATCCATGACGGGCAGACGTATGGGCGAGCGGCCGTCAAGCCGGCCCTCGCCCTCCTTCGAGGCGCTGACGCGTGCGATCGGCAGAGCGTAGTTGAGATTTTCCGATTCGGATTTACGCAGCACCACGCCGATGACTCGGCCGGCCTGATCGAGCAATGGACCGCCGCTGTTGCCCGGAGAGGCGGCGGCGGAAAAGCGCAGCCACTTCCACTCACCGTTCTGCTCTTCCGGCGTGTCTGAGGTGTACACGCCGTCGCGGATCACGACGCCCTCACCCAGGGCATTGCCGGCCGTGAACACCGCATCGTTCAGCGCCGGCACCGGACCGATCTCAAGGATTTGCACGCCCTTGGGCTCGCTACGCAGCGAGAACTCCACGAAGTCCTCGCCGTCGGAGTACTTCCAGAGCTTATCGATCTCATAGACCGTGCCGTCGGCATCGCGCAGCGCCGGCGGCCCGAATTGACTGCCTTTGCCGAGGGAGAACACATGACCCGCGGTGACATAGCGATTGGCACCGATCGCAAAGGCCGTGCCGATGGAGCGGTATTTGTCGGTGCGCTCCTGATATGGCATCAGCTCCATGGGCAGCGGACGGTCATAGCTGATGACCGGGTCTTCCTCGGGCTTACGCTGTACGACTTCGAAGGTAGCGGCGCGAATGCGCGCCTGCGCGGAAGGTTCGAGCGTGCCGGACTGGCTGGCGTCGCTGGCAGCCAGACCTACCAGACCTAATAGAATCGCAGTACCGCGCAGCAACCAGACGCGTTGCACTGCGCCGCCTCAGCGCCGCAGGATGCGCAATACTTCTTCGAGCTCGACGCGCACCTGGCGCACGATCTGCTGGCTCTGAGTGGTATCACTGCGCGCGTCCTCACCGGTCAGTTTGTTACGCGCGCCGCCGATCGTGAAGCCCTGCTCGTACAGCAGGCTGCGGATCTGACGGATGATGATGACATCCTGGCGCTGATAGTAGCGTCGATTGCCGCGACGCTTCACCGGCTTGAGCTGCGGAAACTCCTGCTCCCAGTAGCGCAGCACGTGCGGCTTGACGCCGCATAGTTCGCTGACCTCGCCGATCGTGAAGTAGCGTTTGCCCGGGATCGTCGGCAGCTCGTTATTGTTCTTTGGTTCCAGCATAGGCTTCGACGCGCGCTTTGAGTTTTTGACCCGGACGGAAAGTCACCACGCGGCGCGCGCTTATGGGAATTTCCTCACCGGTTTTTGGATTGCGGCCTGGCCGTTGATTCTTGTCTCGCAGGTCGAAATTTCCGAACCCGGAGAGTTTAACTTGCTCGCCCTGAGACAGCGCGCCGCGGACCTCCTCGAAGAATAGATCCACGAGTTCGCGTGCTTCGCGTTTGTTCAGACCGAGCTGATTGAACAATGCTTCGGCCATCTCGGCCTTCGTGAGAGCCATTAACGTTATTCTCTTACCCTGGCGTCCAAATTCGACTCAAGATCGGCGCGCACTGCCTGGACGACGCGATCCGCTTCCTCGTCCGTAAGGGTGCGGGTTAATTCCTGTAAAATCAAGCCCAAGGCGACACTTTTTCGACCAGTTTCTACTCCCTTACCCTGGTAGACGTCGAAAATGCGCAATTCTTGTAACAGGCTCGCGGCAACAACACTAACACGTTCGCCGATGTGCCTGAAGGCGATGGCTTCGGGCACCGTGAATGAAATATCCCGACGGATCAGCGGATAGCGCGAAGTCTCGCGAAACTGCGCCAATTTGGCAACAAATGTCGCGGTAAAATCCACTTCGAACAGAATTGGGGCATATGTCAAGTCCAGCGAGCGCACCAGCCGCGGGTGCAGCTCCCCCAGGTGACCGATTTCGAGCTGCCCGCGCACGATGCGCGCGCTGCGGCCTGGATGCAGGCACGGCAGCGTCGCCGGCTCGAACAGAAACTCCGCCGGCGAGCCCCCCAGCGCCAGCAGGGCCTCGAGGTCGCCCTTGAGGTCGTAGAAATCCACCGCCGTGGCGCCACTGCCCCATTGTTCAGGCAGGCGCGCACCGAGCGCGATAGCCGCCAGCATTTTTTGTTCGCGGGGACGGCCCTCGCCGTCCACCAGAAAGCGATTGGCGATCTCGAACAAGCGCACCCGTTGCGTTTGGCGCCGCAGATTCTCGCGTGCCGCGCGCAGCAGACCAGGCCACAGCGAGCTGCGCATGACGGCCATGTCGGCCGCGATCGGATTGGACAATTCGATCATGGGCTGCGCGCCGAACAGTTCCCGCTGCAGTGCCGGATCGACGAACGCGTAGTTGATCGCCTCCTGAAACCCGCGCGCCGCGAGCGTGCGCAAGACTACCCGCTCATCGATCTGATTTGAGGCCAGCGGCTTGAGCGCCACCGGCAGCAACGCTTCGCGTTCGGGGATAGCATCGAAGCCGCCGATACGCGCGACCTCCTCGATGAGATCCGCCTCGATAGCGATATCGTAGCGCCATGAGGGCGGCTCAACGCTCCAGACCGCATCCTCCGGCGCGGCCGCGTTGGCCGCGGCGTCCGCGCGCACCTTCATGCACAATGCGCCCAGGCGCTGCTCGATCTGCCCAGGTGGTACGCCGGCGCCGAGCAGACGCTTGAGCCGGCGCGCACGCAACCGCACCGGCACCACATGCGGCAGCGCTTCGGGTTGTTCCGCCACCGTCACCGGGCCGGCCTCGCCGCCCGCGAGCTGCACGATCAGTTGCGTGGCCAGCTGCAGCGCGCGCTCCTGCAATCGCCAGTCCACGCCGCGTTCGAAGCGCTGGCTGGCATCGGTCTGTAGGCCGTAGCGCCGCGCCCGGCCGGCGATCGCCGCCGGCACGAACCAGGCCACTTCGAGCGCAATGTCCCGCGTGGCGCTGCTGATGGCCGTGCGCTCGCCGCCCATGATGCCGGCCAGCCCCAGGATCGATTGCTGATCGGCAATGACCAGCACATCGGCAGCGAGCTCGATCTCGCGGCCGTCCAGTAGTCTCAGACGCTCGCCCGGCAATGCCCACCGCGCCGCCATGGCACCATGCAACATGGCGCGATCGTAGGCATGCATGGGCTGACCCAGTTCCAGCATTACATAGTTGGTCACATCGACTACCGGGCTGATCGATCGCAGTCCCGAGCGTCGCAGCCGCTCGCGCAACCACGCCGGACTGGCGCGCGTGTTGTCGACTCCGCGCAGCACGCACGCGAGCAGACGCCCGGCTCCGCTTTTGGCCGGCAGATCGACCGCCAACCGATCGCCGCTGTGGGCGGCATGGTGCACTGGCGTATTCGCCGCGGCCACTCCCAGCGCCGGAGTTTTGATGCGCGCCGCGCCCAATGCCGCGACTTCGCGCGCCATGCCCAGCACCGACATGGCATCGCCACGATTGGGCGTTACGTTGACTTCCAGTATCGGGTCGTCCAGATCCAGCGCCGTGCGCAGATCCACGCCGAGCGGTGTATCGGCGGGCAGCTCCAATATGCCCTCGGACACTTCGCCCAGACCCAGTTCGCGCGCCGAGCACAACATGCCCTGTGACTCGACGCCACGAAGCTTTGCGGCCTTGATCCGCGCATCGCCGGGCAATACCGCCCCGATCGTGGCCAGCGCGCTCACAAGCCCGGCGCGCGCATTGGAGGCGCCGCAGACGATTTGCACGCTCGCCGCGGCGCCTGGTCCATCGCCGATCACGACGCGACAGACTCGCAGTTTCCCGGCCTCGGGGTGAGGCTCGGCACTGACAATCCTTGCCACCACCACACCGCTGAACACCGGCGCAGCGGGTTCCACGCTCTCGACCTCGAAGCCCGCGAACGTGAGCCGGCGCGCCAGTTCCGCCGCGTCCCAAGGCACCTGTACCCAGGCACTCAAGGCCGACAACGGCAGCTTCACGTCTCCCCTCCGACGAAAGGCGCCAGGAATCGCAGATCGTTTTCAAAAAACAATCGCAGATCGTTGACGCCAAAACGCAGCATGGCCAGCCGATCGATACCGGCGCCGAAGGCATAGCCGGTGTAGCGCTCGGGATCGATGCCGCAGGCGCTGAACACTTTCGGATGCACCATGCCGCAGCCGGCGATCTCGAGCCAGCCGGTCTGCTTGCAGACACGGCAGCCGCGGCCCTGACACAGCACGCAGCTGATGTCGACCTCGGCCGAGGGTTCGGTGAACGGAAAATACGAGGCACGCAGCCGCATCGACAGCGACTGTTCGAAGAACGCCTCCATAAATCGATGCAGGATGGCCTTGAGATTGGCGAAGCTCACTCCCTCATCGACAAACAGCCCCTCGACCTGGTGAAACATGGGTGAGTGGCTGGCATCCGAGTCGACGCGGTAGACGCGTCCCGGGGCGATCAGTGCAATCGGCGGCTTCTGCGACTGCATGGCGCGGATCTGCACCGGCGAGGTATGTGTGCGCAGCAGATGACCGTCCTTGAGGTAGAAGGTGTCGTGCAACGCGCGCGCCGGATGATCGGCCGGAATGTTCAGGGCTTCGAAGTTATAGAACTCATCTTCGATCTCGGGACCGTGGGCGATCTGAAACCCGGCGCGCCGGAAGATCTCCTCGATACGCAGGCGTGTGAGGGTGATGGGATGCACGCCTCCCAGCCGTTCACCGCGCCCGGGCAGCGTGATATCGATGGCCCCAAGGCGCAGTTCGGCCTCGATCGAGAGCTGCTCGAGTTCGAGCCGCCGCGCTTCAATGGCCGCGTGCAGCTGCTGCTTGGCGCTGTTGATGCGAGCCCCGGCAGCCGGGCGTTCGGCCGCAGGCAGCGACCCCAGCGACTTGAGCTGTTCGGTCAGAGCGCCCTTGCGGCCGAGCCAGTGGACGCGGATCTCATCGAGCTCGGCGACACTGCCGATCGATGCAATCTGCGCCACTGCGGCATCGAGCAGCGCGCTGAGCTCTGCCACGGCCCCGACCAGCCGTCAGGCCGCGGCGAGGCTGGCCTTGGCCTGCTCGGCGATGACACCAAAGGCATTGGCATCATTCATCGCCAGATCGGCCAGCACCTTGCGGTCGATCTCCAGACCGGCCTTGTGCAGCCCGGCGATCAGACGGCTATAGGACAGGCCGTGTACGCGCGCTGCGGCATTGATGCGCGTGATCCAGAGCGCGCGGAAATCGCGCTTCTTGGCGCGACGGTCGCGATAGGCGTATTGGCCGGCTTTGATGACCGCCTGCTTGGCCGCGCGATAAATCTTGCGGCGCGCGTTGTAATAGCCCTTGGCTTTGCCGAGGACCTTCTTGTGGCGGCGTCCTGCCGTCACACCACGTTTGACTCTTGCCATGTCAGGACTCCCTTATTTGGTATTCGGCAGCAGCTGTTTCAAGCGACCGACATCGCTCTCACTGACGAGGCTGCTACCACCCGAGCGCAAATGACGCTTGCGCTTGGAATCCTTATGGCCAAGGTTATGGCGGCGGGTAGCCGAGTACCGCTTGAAGCCGTTCGCGGTCTTGCGAAAACGCTTCGAGGCGGCCCGGTTGGTTTTCAACTTGGGCACGATCTCACTCCTCATTGTTGCCAGAGTTCGCAAGGCTCGAGCAAATGCTCGAACCCGCTTGCTCGCGGATCGCTCAGCCTTCAGCCGATCAGGGCCTCAAGCCGAACGATCACTTCTTTTTTGGCGCAAACAGCATCACCATTTGCCGGCCTTCCATGAGCGGTTGCTGTTCGATCACGCTGTGCGCAGCCAGATCGCCCTGCACCCGGTCCAGAAGTTTCCGGCCGATGTCCTGATGCACCATTTCACGGCCACGGAACCTCAGGGTCACCTTGGCCTTGTCACCCTCGGCCAGGAAGCGGATCAGATTACGCAGCTTGACCTGGTAATCCGCCTCTTCCGTGCCGGGACGAAACTTCACTTCCTTGACATGAATCTGCTTCTGCTTGCGCTTGGCAGAGTGCGCCTTCTTGTTCTGCTCGAACAGGAATTTGCCGTAATCCA
>Ga0302324_100004019_pt1 | contig 32837 bp, 23 predicted proteins | sample Palsa_T0_1_FD_201949 | JGI IMG/M metagenome (GOLD analysis project Ga0302324, IMG submission 201949) | Peat permafrost microbial communities from Stordalen Mire near Abisko, Sweden - Palsa_T0_1 | ecosystem: Environmental > Terrestrial > Soil > Palsa > Peat permafrost | place: Sweden: Abisko... | reverse complement strand
CGCCTTCGCCGGCCACATCTTTGAATCTTCTACATTACCTATAGAATTTGGGGATGCCATCGGCGAGGGCGCGTGTGCTCCCCGATCTGAAGCCGTCCGTTCGCTTCGCGAGGATTAGGGTTGACGCCGTTGCCTGTCTTGGGCAAAAGCTCCATCTCAAAACCCGATGATAACTGGATTCGTTAAATTACTTTTGCTGGCCGGGCTTGGCGCCTCCGTGTTGATTTGTCCCGCTCAGTCCCAACCTCTTCCCGGAAGCATGCCGCTGGAGATGAAAGGCGACATCGCTTCGAACCTCGTGGCGGGCGCCGACCGGTTCCTGCTCCGCAAACTCGATGAATCGGCGTCGGGACGCGCGCAGTTTTGGCGCCGCGATTTTTCCTCGGCGCAGGCCTACGATCAGTCCCTCTCCACCAACCGCCAGCGACTGGCGCACATCCTGGGAGTGCGCGATCAGCGGGCAGGCCGCGTGGAAATGGAGTTGATCGCCACGACCACACAACGGGGTCCGGTGGCCCGGGGACAAGGCTATGAGGTCTTTGCCGTGCGCTGGCCCGCCTTCGGCGACGTTTATGGCGAGGGATTGCTGCTTTCGCCGATGGGCCGCGCGCCGGTCGCAAACATCGTCGCCATCCCCGACGCCGACCAGACGCCCGAGCAGCTTGCCGGAATGGCAGACGGCGTTGCGCCAGAAAGCCAATTCGCCCGGCGTCTGGCCGAGAGCGGGTGCCTTGTAGTGGTTCCGGCATTGATCAGCCGCCGCATGGACCATGAGCCGTCGCTTACCGATCGCGAATTCATCTATCGCCCGGCCTACGAACTGGGCCGGCATGTCATTGGCTACGAAATTCAAAAAGTGCTCGCAGCGGTTGATTGGATGGCGGCTCAAGGTTCGAACTCCGTTGCAAAAATCGGAGTGATCGGATGGGGCGAGGGCGGTTTGCTGGCGTTTTACGCAGCCGCGCTGGACAGCCGGATAAGCTCGGCCTGCGTGAGCGGTTATTTTGACGACCGAAGCAAAGTGTGGACACAACCGGTGGATCGCAACGTCTTTGGCCTGCTGGAGCAATTTGGGGACGCGGAGGTAGCGGCCATGATTGCCCCCCGCAGCTTGATCGTCGAAGCCGCCCGCGGTCCCGAAGTGACGCTCTCGGCCAAGCATGGCGCGCCAGGAAAACTGGTGACGCCAAGGTTGGAAGATGTGCGCTCGGAATTTGAGCGAGCCCGCGCGCTGGAAGAAGGACTTAGTCCGAAGCCGCATTTAGAGATGATCGTCAGCGACGACGGAACCGGGCAGTTTGGAAGTGAAGGCGCATTGAATGCGTTTTTAGCAGCGCTGGCGGGCGACGGCCATTTGGCGCCGCAAGGCCCGCCGCCTGAAAAACTGGAACCTGTTATTGACACTGCGGCTCGCGAAGCCCGGCAGTTGCACGAACTGGACCGCCACAGCCAGTGGCTCCTGACCGAGAGCCAATACACCCGACAGAAATTCATGGACAAACTCGACACATCGTCACCGCAGAAATTCCAGCAGAGCGCCGATGGCTATCGCGATTTCTTCTACCGACAGGTGATTGGGCGTTTCGATGATCCCCTGCTGCCGCCCAATCCCCGTTCGCGCAAGACTTACGATCAGCCTAAATGGACCGGCTATGAAGTCGTGCTCGATGTCTTCCCAGACCTGATCGCTTACGGAATTCTTTTAGTGCCGAAGGACCTCAAGCCCGGTGAGCGGCGGCCCGTGGTGGTTTGCCAGCACGGTCTGGAGGGGCGCGCGCAGGACACGGTGACGGGCGACAGCCAGTATTATCACAACTTCGCGGCCAAATTGTGCGAGCGCGGCTTCGTCACTTTCGCGCCGCAAAATCTCTATCTCTTCGGAGACCGCTTCCGCACGTTGCAACGCAAGGCCAATCCGCTGGGCAAAACTTTGTACTCGCTGATGGTGCCCCAGCATCAGCGGATCACCGACTGGCTCAAAACCCTGTCGTTCGTTGACCCGGCGCGGATTGCCTTCTACGGGCTGAGTTACGGAGGCAAGATCGCGATGCGCGTGCCGCCGCTGGTGACAAACTATTGCCTGTCCATCTGCTCGGCAGATTTCAACGAGTGGGTCTGGAAGAACGCGTCCACCCGCAGCCCTTACAGTTATGTGTGGGGCGGTGAATACGAAATTTTCGAGTTCGACCTCGGCAGCACTTTTAACTACGCCGAGATGGCCGCATTGATCGCCCCGCGGCCGTTCATGGTGGAACGGGGACACTTCGACGGCGTGGCGCCGGATGAAACGGTGGCCTACGAATTCGCCAAAGTCCGCAACCTTTATGAGGCGCGCCTTGGGCTGCGCGACAAATGCGTGATGGAATGGTTCACCGGCCCGCATACCATCCATGGCCAGGGAACCTTCGACTTTCTGCACCGGAATTTGAACTGGCCGGCGCCGCAGTGAAATGCTACTTCCGCGTTTCAGCAATCGCGATATGCAAAACTCGCACAAAGCCTTCTATTGCTTGCCTACTGTCGCAAATACCAACTTCCGAGGACTGACCCTTTGGCCCTAACGGCGCGGATTGCTTTCTACGGGCTGAGTTACGGAGGCAAGACCGCGATGCGCGTGCCGCCGCTGGTGACGAACTATTGCCTGTCCATCTGCTCGGCTGATTTCAACGAGTGGGTCTGGAAGAACGCGTCCACCCGCAGTCCTTACAGTTATGTCTGGGGCAGTGAATACGAAATTTTCGAGTTCGACCTCGGCAGCACTTTCAATTACGCCGAGATGGCCGCGTTGATCGCCCCGCGGCCGTTCATGGTGGAACGGGGACACTTCGACGGCGTGGCGCCAGACGAAACGGTAGCCTACGAATTCGCCAAAGTCCGCAACCTCTATGAGGCGCGTTTAGGGCTTCGCGACAAATGCGTGATCGAATGGTTCACCGGCCCGCACACGATCCATGGCCAGGGAACCTTTGACTTTCTAGCACGGAATTTGAATTGGCCCGCGCCGCACTGAAGGGCTACTCTCGCTTTTCAGCAATCCCGATAAGAAAGGCTCACCCAAAGTCTTCTATTGCTTGCCTACTGTCGCAAATACCAATTTCCTAGGACTGACCCCTCGGCCTTTCATGGTAATCCAAGCGACTGGATTGGCCAAACGCTCTTCCCCAAACGCAGATGCGCACGATGGCCATTCCTTCTCCCAAGGCCGGAACGATGCAGTTGCTTTGGGGAGCGCGGTCGTCTCGACCGCCGTTTTCGGCGTCTCGCCGAAAACCCTCCCGTCCTTCGGTAACGCACCGAATGGTGTTGGCAGACTCATCGTACGACTGGCCGGCGAGACGCCGACCAGGGCGACCGGGACGGTCGCGCTCCAAGACCCATCTGAATCGTTCCGGCACGGGGGGAAGGCCAGGATGAGGGCGAGCCAATCTTCACGGAGTGCTGGAATGGCGGCAAAAGCTTGTCATTTGTGGCCTGCAGCAGTATGAAATTGAATCTGATGAATCTCCGCGAATATTCGTCCGTCAGAATTTCCCTGGCCCTGATGGCAGTCTATCTGTCATGCGCTCAGATGGCCGCCGAAGCGGCGCAGAGCGATAGCCTACCGAAAAAGCCCGCGGCAAAAGTGGAGCTGATCGAACTCACCTTGCAACGCCGCGACCCGAAAACGGGCGACATCGTTCTGACCAAAGAGGAAATTGATCCCCGCAAGGTGGGAATCGTCGTGGTGGATATGTGGAATTTTCACTGGTGCAAAACCTCGGCCGCGCGGGTGACGGCGCTGGTGCCGCGCATGAGCCACGCGTTGGAGGCGGCGCACAGCATGGGAATGACCATTTTTTGGTGTCCCTCGGATGTGGCCGATAACTATGCCGGGACCATCCAATATCAAGCCGCCGTGTCGGCGCCCCGCCATACGCCGCCGCCCATGAAGGATTTGGTCTGCCCGCCCGCGCCGGATGGCGGAGGCTGCACGTGCGGAGGAGAACGCTGCCTCGGCAATTACGGTTGGGATGCGATGAACCCCGATCTGCACATGCACGAAGATGATTTCATGCCCAATGACGTGGAAACTCTTTACTCGCTGTGCGTGGAACACGGCATTACCTATCTGATTTATTTTGGGGTTCATACCCAGATTTGCCTCTTGGGCAAATCCATTGGCTTGAAAAATATGACGCAGCTTGGTTTCCATTGCATTTTGGCGCGTGATTTGACCGATGCGCACGGCCTCTACGATCCGGAAAAAGGCATCACCCCCGATCAGTTCACTTCCAACGTGGTGGCGCATTTTGAAAAGTATCTCGCGCCCACGATCAACATGGTGGACGAGTTGAAAAAGCTTGGCCAATGGGATGCCGCGCTGGTGGTTGATCCGGTCCGAGTCACTCCTTGGGGAACGCCGGAGCGGCCGCATCTTTTTGAAAAACCAATCACGATAACCCTGACGACGCCCTTGGAACCGCGCGCGGAGATTTTTTATACGCTTGATGGTTCGGAGCCGACCCGCGCTTCGTTGCGTTACACCGCTCCGTTTGAGGCCCGTGATACAACCCGGCTGCGGACTGTTGCTTATGAACAGGGACGAAAAGTTTGCCTGCCCTCAGAAGCGTTTTTTGCGCATTTGCCAGCCGCGCCGCCCAAGCCGGAAGTGTGCATTTCCGACCTGACCCCGCTGCGGGCCGTTGGGCCGGGGCACAGCCCTTCTTCCGCGGAACACCGATTCTCGCCCGGAGTGAATCCTCCCGTGAAGGACCTTTCCAATCGCAACACGCCATTGCAAGTGCGGGGGAAGATTTATGCCAAAGGCATGGGTGTCCAGGCCACCGACCTGCTGGTTTATGAACTGAAGCCGGAGTACGACCGTTTCGTTGCGCTGGCGGGCGATGACGAGCAAATCCTGTCCATCAACAACGGCTCCAATCTGGCCAGATATCCGAGCGTGATTTTCAAAATCTTTATTGACGGCAGACTCATGTCGGAAAGCCCCATGATGCGCATGTCGGAGGGGCCGTGGCGTTTTGACGTGAAGATTCCGGAACACAGCAGGCGCATCAGTCTGGTGGCGGACGACGGCGGAAACGGAAACAAAGAGGATCTGGCGGATTGGGTTGATGCCGGTTTCGTGACCCGGAAATAGACAGGAAGGCCGAAGGGTCCTCGGAAGTTGGCATTTCCAATTACATTTGAAACGCTCGACCTCACCCCGGCCCTCTCCTCCAGGAGAGGGAGAATCGTCCGCCGCATTCTTTGTAATTCGCAAGACTGCGTTTGCCAGAGGCTCATCCGTAAAACCAGAAAGCCGCGCTGGCCATTCCTTCTCCCAGGGGGAGAAGGCCAGGATGAGGGCGATCCAAAAAAACTGACTTTCCCAGTTTGCTTCCATTCGCTAAATTCCCGTCATGGCCGACATTGAACGCGCCCGCCAGCTTCGCAAGCAAGAGACATGGGCGGAGAGACTCGTCTGGCGCTGGCTGCGGGACCGCCGCTTCAATGGCTACAAATTCCGCCGTCAACATCCCGCAGGCGCTTACTATCTGGATTTCTTTTGCGAGGAGGCGAGGCTGAACATTGAACTGGACGGCCGCCAGCACGGTTTCCTTGATGGCCAACATCATGATGCCGTGCGCGAGGAGTTCTTGAAATCACGCGGCATCAAAACACTGCGCTTCTGGAATTCCCATCTGCGCCGCAACGCCCAAAGCATCCGTGACACGATTTTCAACGAATTGCAGGCGCGCGCGCCACATCCAATGCCGGACTACTGCCGTCCAGTGAATTCCACGACTGAAACGAAAGTGCTTTAAGAGGCTCGACCTCACCCCGGCCTCTCTTCCAGGAGAGGGTGAATCGTTCGCCACATTCTTTGCAAATCGCGCGATTGCGTTTGCCCGACGATCATCCGCAAAACCAGAAAGCTGCGCTGGCTATTCCTTCTCCCAGGGGGAGCAGGCTAGGATGAGGGCGAGCCAGCCACTCCTGAAGCGCAGAGTCGGCGGCGAACCGCCCGGCTGAAAATGCTCTAATATCGCGCCGCTGGCGCCGGCAAGGATCGTCTGATTTCGGACAACCGGTAGCCGAACCCCGGCCCGCCAACGCTGGACAAATCCACCTGCCCGTTGCGGCGCTGGTAAATTCCAGGGTGGACTTTCGCCTCGGGTCTTGAAGCCTCGGGATAAAATTGCATGCAGTTGGTTTCAACTCCCATCAACGTATCCAGATGAGCTGCCAGCAAAAGGTGAGGGATTTGGGCCAGCATCGGGTTGGTCAGGTCCTGCACCATGAGTGAAAGGCCATGTGCCTTTCCCCAACAGGCGCTCAGCAGCGCGCCCGTCAGTGTCTTGCAGGTCTTCAACGCCACGCCCGTCCACCCCAGTTCGCGGCCCAAGCGCACGCATTGCCAGTTATGCGCGCTTTCGTCCAGGAACAGTTTCTTCCGGGCGGAAAGGCCATGCACATCAATGCGGTGGTTCTCCAAATCGTAAGGAAAGGGCTGTTCCACATAAAGAACTTGCCGGTAAATATGCGGATGTTCCCGTTGGAGGCGATCCAGAATGTCAACGACGTATTCCGGCGCTTGGACGGTGCAATTGAAATCGGCGCTAAACCACTCCACGCCGTGGATCAGGCCAATCTGTCCCAACTTCAACAATCGCTCATAATCCCAAGTCGAGTCTGTGCCCCTCAACTTGACCTTCAAACATTTCAACCCATCTGTTTGTATCCAGTCCTTGAGCAACAGCGGATAACCGTCGTCAGGGCTTGGGCTTGTCAACTCGGAGGGTTCCAGCGGATCAAGCCCCCCCACGAGATGCCAGGCCGTCAGGCGGTCGCGGCGTTGCGGCAGCAAGTAGTCCTGGGGATACTTGCCGGCAAAGGAGACATCCGGGCTGTCCGGCGTGAGATAGCTGGCAAGATCACGGCTCATGAATTGGGCGTTGAAAGTCTCGAACACCGGACATCGGTGGATCTGTCCGTACGCATCCTGCAAAGCCAAATCGAAGGCGGAAAAGCAGACCAACGCCGCCAGCCAGGGCATAGGTTCTCTGCCGGACCGCTCTTGATTCAGATGGCGCAACGAAGAAGGCAGGACTTGTTCCTGAAACAAATGGCTGATTTCGAAGGGATGGCCTGCAACATCGAATTGGGTGAAATCCTCGCCGACGAGCCGGCAGAATTCTTTCAAAGTTTGGCCGCGCTCATCGTGAGGGAGTTGGCTGGGCCAGACCCACTGCACGCTTAGAGGAGTCTCGCCCCAACCTTCGGCCGTCCGCCCCGGTTGCGCCTCAACCCATACCCTGACGCGCGCGCACGTGACTTCCGTCAGCGTTTCCGAACCAAATTTCAGCGGCACGCGGGTTTTGATCGGCAGAAAATACAGATCGCTCCCGATGACTCGAATATCCGTGGGTTTGGAATTCATTCCTGGAGTGAGTTGTGTCAAGCTGGCAGCGGTTTGCCTTTGGTTTCCGGCGCGAGCCAAATCAGGGCCATGCCCAGCAAATAGACGAGCGTAATGATGGCGCCAGCCCTGGCATAACTGCCGTTGAAATAACCGACCAACTGCCCCTGGGTCAACGCGCCCACGGCGGCGAAGATGCGGCCGGAATTGTAACACAGCCCTTGGCCCGTGGCCCGGACGCGGGTGGGAAACAATTCGGGGAAATAGAGCGGAAACCAGCCATAGAAGGAAGCCGTGGCCGCGCCCACCAGGAATGTCATCGCCAAAAAAATTCCGGCGAATTCATGCACGAACCGAAACAGCGCCGCGCAAGCAATAAAAGAAAAAAGGCAGAGCAAGAAATACGCGGGACGGCGGCCCAATCGCGCTCCGATCAAAGGAGCGAACCATGCGCCCACAATGGCTCCCAGCGCCGAGAGCATTTGGGTATTGGCTTTGGCGGAAGGGTTGGTTTTGCCAGCCAATTGATCCGCCCAAGCCGGCAACCACTGCACCGACCCCCAGGTCCCGATCAAGGCGACGGAAGCAAACACCATGGCGAGCAAAGTGGTTTTCCGAAGGCCCCCGGAAAAGACTTCCCGCACCGGATTGGTCCCTTCGATTCGGGCAGCAGCCAGCCAGCGAGCTGATTCGGGCACTGCGAACATGATGAAAAACACCAGCAACGCGGGCAGCGCCCCAACCAGCATAATCCATCGCCAGGATTCACTGGTGACGGCGTGCAAACGGGCCGTGACTCCCACCAGCAGAAAGCCCACGTTGCCCGCGATTCCCATGAGTCCCGCCAGCCAGGGCCGCCATTTTTCCGGCCAGCACTCCATGACCAACGCCACCCCCAACGCCCATTGCCCGCCCATGCCGAGGGCGGAGGCAAATCTGACCACGGCAAGCTGGGACGGAGTCTGCACAAAATACCCCAAGCCGGTGAGCAAGGAGTAAGTTAAGATGCTCAACGACATGGCGCGAATGCGTCCGATCCGGTCGCCCAGCCAGCCGAAGATCAATCCGCCCAGCGCCGCGCCGACCAGAAAACAGGCGGTCACACAACCCATCCACTTGCCGATGACGCTGTCGCTTCCACCGGCAGCGACAAGAATACTTTGCAACGCCGGACGCGCGATGAGCGGGAACAAACCCTGCTCATATCCGTCGAACAACCATCCTAGAAATGCGGCCAGCAATACCATCCACTGCGCCCGGGAAAGCGGCGCGCTCACAACGGGTCGAAGGTCGGTTAGCTCGCTTTGCATGTTACCAATGGCAACGGTTGCCGCTCAGGTGGCCTCGCGGCCGTATTTCTGAGCCGTCCATTTTACTTGGCGGAGGCGCTTAATCGCGTTGGAGATGACCCCACCAGTGGCTGGCTGCTGCGCAAATAAGCGAACAGATCCCGCACCTTTTGATCGTCGAGCGAATCGAGCAGTCCTTGGGGCATCAACGACACTCCGGTGGATTTCATTTCTGCGATCTGACTCTGCGGCAACACCTGGTTCGCGCCATCGAGGCCGCGCAACACCACCACTTGATTGTCCTTGTCCGCGAGAAAGCCGGAAAGAGTGCGGCCATCTTTCGTAGTGACAATATAATTCTCGTAACCCTCGCGAATCTCCGCGCTCGGATTGACGATGTTGAGCAGCATCGTATCCAAATCGTCGCGCTTGTAAGAGCTTAGGTCTGGACCAATCTGGCCGCCCTGGCCGAATAGTTTGTGACATACAGCACATCTCGCGCTAAACAACGTGTGCCCTTCGTAAGGATCACCTAAACCACTGCGGATTGCCGCAGCATAGTGTTGGATTTGTTTCTGCATTTCCGCGGTTGTAGCCACCCTTTCCCCGCCCCAATGTCTGCTCACCAACTCCACGATCGCCTTTTCGCGATAGGTCTTGATTTTACGCAGGACGTCCTGGGGAATCGAACTCTTGCCGACTTTGCCCACATCCACGGCTTCAAGCAATGCTTCAGCCCAGGCCGGCCGGCTGGAAAGCAATTCGAGGGCTGCCAGACGGGTCTCGTCGTCCAGATTATTAAGGCGGCCGATGACTTCTTTTGCAACGGCCGGATCGTCGAACTGTTGCAGCGCTGTCAGCACCGCTTTGTGCAGCGCCGCTTCTCTGGGATCAGCAATCAGGTTCAGCAGGATCGGCAGAATTTTGGGCTGTTTTGTTTCGCCAAGGATTTCGATGTATTCGCGCCGCTTTTCCGCGTCAACCGCAGGATCGGCAATTTCCCGGATCGCCTGATCCACGGCCTCGGCATCGCCGCGGCGCAAACCCAATACCACCGATTTCGCGCCGGTCTTGGCCATGGCCTCGAGCAGTTCATCCGGCAGCACGGCCAGGGAACGTCCTTGGAATGCCTCTTCAAAACCTGCCATCAAGCTGGCGGTCTGTTCCGGACCTGGGGAAAGCCGCAGTAGTTCCGCGCAAGTCAGCAGATCCTGGCGGGTGCCCGCCATCGCGTAACGCCGCATGATGCGCTCCAAAATATGCGCTTGCACCAGCGGCAGCCGCCAGAGCGCCGAGTCGCCAAAAAACTCGATCACGGCGTTGCGGTCCTGCTCGCATTTTGATTCGATCGCCCACCACAGCAGAAGCGGGATGCGTTTATCGGCCAAGTCCTCGTCGCGGCCTAGAAGTTTCTTCACCATCGGCAATGCGTCCGCGACGGGCAGGCGTTTTGCGCTGCAAGCGAGTTGGGCGCGCACTTCAACGTTGGCCTCTCCAGCCGCCAACTCGACCAGCTTTTGCGCGACGGAGGCGGAAACTTCTCGCGCGTCGCCGAGCAGGCGCACGGTCCAGAGGCGGACGAAAGGATCGGAGTGATTCATGGTTTTGATGGCTGTTTCATCGTCAAAACCGCCGCTCAAATTCAGCGCCCAAAGCGACTCCAGCGCAAGCTGTCCCGTATTTTCTTCCACGAGCTTTCTCAGCCTTGGAACCACGGATTGATCCTTGCGATCGCCAATGAGCCGGAGGGCTTCCTGACGGAACCACTTGTTCGTGTGGCCGAGCAGATCCACCAGTTCTTCGCTGGAAAGTCTGGCCAAGTCAAAGGGTTTGATCGGTTTCGCGCCCTTGGCTTTGAGCCGATAGATGCGCCCGTTGCTTTTGTCAATTTGTCCCTCATGGTTGCGATAGTGGTTCACCTGGGCGTCGTACCAATCCGCGATATAAATGGCTCCATCCGGACCGACTTTGATGTCCACCGGCCGAAACCATTGGTCGCTGGTGGTTACCGGATAGCCCAAGTCGAAGGTTTTGAAAGTGGAACCATCAGGCTCAATGTCACTCTCGACTACGCGGCCCTGAAGCGGTTCGATCCCGAACAGCTTTCCACGGTATTGATCCGGCAGCGCTCCACCGTCATAGATGATGAAATTATGCGTGAACCGCTCCACCGGCGGGTGCGCCATCGGCGGGAAGTAGCCGAAGGCGTAGGGATTGGAAAGCGGTCCGTGCTTTTCGAAACCTTTCTGCAAATACGCGCCCTGCATATAGTGGAACCCGCGGGTGTTGCCGCCGTTGTGGCCGGAAAAAATCCGGCCTTGTGCATCAATCTCGCAACCGAACGCATTGCCGCCGCCTTCCGCGAAAACTTCAAAGCGTTTTGTTTCCGGGTGATAGCGCCAGATTTGCTGGCCCATCGTGTTCGCGATTGGCTCGTGGTCGAGGCCGGGGCGAATCACACTGGCCGTGACCGTGCTGCCCTGGCAGCCATACAACCAGCCGTCCGGTCCCCAGCGCAAACTATTCACCACCGAGTGCGTGTCTTCCAAACCAAAACCGGACAGCATCACTTGCGGATCACCGTCGGGGATGTCGTCATTGTTCTTGTCAGGGTAAAAAAGAAGGTAGGGCGGATTCAATACCCAGACGCCGCCCCGCCCTTTTGTCACCGCAGTGACGATATTCAATCCTTCGGCGAAAACCTTATGCCGGTCGAACACGCCATCGCCATGCGTATCCTCATAGATGGAGATTTTGTCCGCGCCCACGAATTGATGAGGCGGCGGCGGAGGGACCTTGTCATAGACGGCGCGCCACACGCTGTCGTGACTAAGCATCTTGAGGCCGGCGGGGTTGGGATACTGGAGATACTCCACCACCCAAAGCCGGCCGCGCTCGTCGAAATTCATAAAGACCGGCTGACGCACCTCCGGCTCCGCCAGCACTTGATCAATCTCCAGATCGTCGGCGACCTTGAAAGCAGCCAGTGACGCCACCGGAGTCAGGGCATGGTCCTGAATTTTCTGGGCGCCAGTTCCAGCATCGGCTTGCGGCTTGACCAACGGTTGGGCCGGTTGAGCCGTTAAACTACTGCCCGGTCGCGGCGCCAACACTGGTGGTATCGGCCGGTTCAACGCCCACAAAATGCCGTTTAATAAAAGTTCGCGGAAGAATGGCTGCTTGAAATTATCCGGAGTTCCCAGCGACGTGTAAAAAACGCGGCGGTTGTGGGCCGTGTTGATCCAGGCGACCGGCTCGACCTCGGAGCCGCTTGCCAGGCGGCCGGTCATCAATGGCGTTACGGTTGGGGCGGGATTGCGGTTCTTGTAAAGAGAGCCTTGGACCTCGAATTCGTTGGCAGGCAGGCCGGTGAGAATCGGGTCAGCGCCTGTTAAAACCCGAACCAAAGTGGGGGCGGCGTTTGGCGCGCTGTTGCCGTAATGATTTTGATAATTGCAGCCCAGAATCTCGACATCAAAGCTGGGCCAGCTTTCGTGCTGCGCATCCACCGGGTCGGCGGCAAAAGCGTGGCAGGCGGTCCGGATGCCGATCAGTGGTTTGCCGGCATTCAAGTGGGCGCGAATGAGCGCCATCATTTCCTTTGGCGGAGTCCGCCGGCGCACGCTTAAGAACAGCAGATCGGCATCTTTGATGACATCGAAATTAGTGAAAACGTTGTCCTTTAAGCCGGTGCCGGCGGTGACAAAGGAACATTGGAACCCGCGCCATTCGAGTTCGTTTCGGGCGAATTCAGGAAGGGTTTCCCATGTATGATATTCATTCTCGCCAATCACAAAGACAATATGCGGGCGTTTGTCCGCCCGGAAGTGAAACGGCTCGCCGCCCAGAAAATCCACGCTGGTGATGGAGGGACACCAATACTTCTCGATGTGCTCAACCAGCAAATCCGTTCCGGCAAAATGGCTCACATAAGGCGCCTTGCGGGAGTTGTACATCGTGTCAATCATATCGCGCATCAAGAGGACGTTTTTGCCCTGAGCCACCATCTGGCGGATGGCAAAAGGGCGCCCGAGCACGCACATATTGCCATGCACTCCCATGACAATGACGTTTTCAATGCCGCGCTGTTGCATCAAGTAATAGGCTTCGGCCGAGTCGGTGATGGCGTCCCCGTCCTGGATTTGCAGGGTGTCAATCTCATGTGTCCACGGACCTCCCTGTTTGCATTGGGGCACGTCGTCGCAACCGCCATCGGAGTCGTCAATGGGCAGTTGGCCCTCGCGCTGGCTGTCCAGTCCGACCCAGCCTTGCAAGGGAACAGGGGATGTCACTTTTGGCGCGGCCTGGGCCATTTTGCGCTGGGGAGTGTTCTCGTAATACTTCATCGTATCGCTTGGACAGTGAATAATGAAGACCCCACGGCGACGCGCGGCCTGGATGACCTCGTTCATCCGCGGCGCCATCTCCGCGACCCGCGCCGTGGCTCCCTGGCACCAGTGCTGGTTCCACATGTCGCAAATGACGATCGCCGTTTTCCGGGGCTCCCATTGGACGGTCGTTTCGGTGGGTCGCCATTCGCCGCTCCCTTTGGCGGTTTCGTGGCGTGAACGCGTATGGAGTGTCAATAGTTCAGAATGGGCCGGAACAGAGGTCACGCCCACCATCACCGAGCAAATCAAACAGAGCCAGTTGGCCGGCTTCGATGTGGTTCGTTTAATATTCATAATTTTCGCAAGAATAGCGAGCCGGCCGCCAAAGCCATGGCAAATCAACGGCTTGAATTGGTGGGCCCGCTCGGATTTGAACCGAGGACCAAGCGATTATGAGTCGCCTGCTCTAACCCCTGAGCTACGGGCCCAAGTAATTTACAATAAACAACTTACATTAAAGCAATAAAGTCAAAACCGACAATCTGATACTGCCATGTGGTGCTGTCGGAATGAAAGAGAATTCCGAGTCATCACAATGGGCAAACAGCCCGGTTGGTTCCAGAGTTCGCGCAATTCTTCTTTCAGGTACCAGCCCGGTAACAGCGGTTCATTTTGAAGGGCGAAAGCGGCCCCTGCAAGAATTGCCCGAAACAAAATGGCTTGGACGGGTTTATTAAATGTATATGGAAATGAACGCCACACACAGGGCAGAGCAGCAAATGAACACGACTATATTGAATTATCCGGGTTTTCAGATTTTGCCACAGGGAGTTAAGCAGATGCTCTTGGTTTCCGAGGCACACTTTTCCGGTCAACCTGTGTCTCGTCATCAGGGGCAAAAAGCCGCGGCTCAAAAAATGAGGTCCAACCAAATGAAAGCCCATCCCAGGCAGAGGCCATTGACATTCGGTGATTTCGTGGCGGGTGTTTACCGCACGTGGGGCCAACGCAGGGCCAAAGGAATTATTGAGCTCGCCATCAAAGCGCATTTGATCGAGTTTCGCGGCGCTGAACGGTTTGTGATTTCTTGAAGGCTTCAACCGGCGGGGGGGAGCGATAAGCTGGTCGTGCTCATCGGGCGGCGAATAGTTTTCGTGATGGCGGTGACGACAGTGCATCTCAAAGCGGCTGGTTGATTCGACTCCGGCTGGCTCCAAAGCGAGAATTTGGGCTTTTACTTGCCGGCCCATTTTGCCACCTTGAGTTCATCAAGGTCAGTTTGAGAGAGGACATTATGAGAAACAATTAGAATGTGAAAACAAACTTCGTCAAAATCAATTGGGCATCCAATCTGGCGCTTGGCGCGTTGCTCTTTCTGGGCCTTCAACCCGCCACCGCCGCTGATAAACTCAAGGCCCTGATCGTTGATGGCCAGAATAATCACAACTGGCGGGCCACGACGCCCATTCTCCAAGCCGCTCTCGAAAGCTCCGGACGGTTCACCGTGGACGTCGCCACCAGCCCGTTGCCAAACCAAAGCATGGAGGATTTCAAGCCAGACTTCTCCAAATACAGCGTCATAGTCCTCAACTACAACGGCGACGATTGGTCTGCTGCGACCAAGACCGCGTTCGAAGGTTACGTCAAGAATGGCGGTGGCGTCGTCAGTGTTCACGCGGCGGATAACTCCTTCCCGCGTTGGGTGGAATTTAACAAAATGATAGGCGTCGGGGGCTGGGGCGACCGCAACCAGGATTCCGGCCCGATGATTCGCTGGCGCGACGGCAAACAGGTTTTGGAGGCCGGGGATCCCGGCAGCAGGGGAACGCACGGCCAATACTTTTCGTGGGATGTTGAGGTTCGCAATTTCGAACATCCCATCACCAAGGGCCTGCCGCCGAAGTGGCTGCATACCCGCGATGAACTTTACGCCAAGCTGGCCGGTCCTGCTGAGAACGTCACCGTCCTTGCCACCGCAAAGTCGGACACCACCCACCAGGACGAGCCTATTCTGATGACCATCAGCTATGGCAAGGGCCGCGTGTTCCACACCACGATGGGGCATAACGAGGAGTCCATGAAAGACGTAGGCTTCATGACCACGCTCAACCGCGGCGCCGAGTGGGCGGCCACAGGGCGGGTGACTATCCCGGTTCCCACCGACTTTCCGGCAGAGGACAAAGTCAGTGTTTGGACTCCGCCAGCAAGGTAGCCTCGCGCTTTCCTCTTAAGGCGTCACGGCCGCACAGAATCGAATAGGAAGGCAATACGAGACCGCCCTTATGGTGCAACCAAGGTTACGCGGTAGTAGCGTCCGTTGGCGCCTGGCGGACCGCCGGTAAGGGTAAAATCGTCCAAGAAAGTGTGTGTGCTCGCGATTCCCGCGGCTACGTTGGTCTCAGTCACAGTCAATGCGGACGTGAAAACAACAGGCATAATGAGGTTGTTGGCGTACTCGACCGTGTAGGTCTTTCCGCCCACGGAATTCCAGGTGATTTGCAGATAGCCCGTACCGGGTTGGAGGGTGACCGTGGTCTTGAAGGTGGAGAGAGGATCGGTTGGATCCAGGCCAAGCCAGTAGCATTGAAGATTGCTGAAGCCGTTGGCCGCAATCCCCCGGGGCAGCGCATTGGTGACGTTGCCGAAGTATCGGCTGGCCCACCAATCGGGCAGGCCGTCGCCTTCCGTGTCCTGGTTGCCGTTCCAGTAGTCAATCACAATTCCACCGGCAAGCAATTGTTGGCCGGACTGACTGAGAGCGCCCGTGGCCGGACATTGAGCCAGAACAACTGAGGCGTCCGACAGGATGGTGACGGTGACATTTCCTGTCACATTGGTGGCAACGAAAACGCCCGCGACCGCATCATACAAATGACTGGATTTGGTTCCGACGTTAATCGTCACTTGTTCCGCGTTGGAATACGGATTGTAAAGCAGTGAAGTTGGATAGCATTGCGGCGGAAACGCCTCCGTGGCCACGCAGTCAACTTGCAGGATGCCGGGCACGTCGGAGATTTGAAACAACGCCGCCATCCAGCCGCTGCCCCATGCGCCGTAAGGATTCAAGTCCAGGATGGGCGAGGCGGCGTCGCCTGTAGCGTAGGGCGTAGTAGCGCCGAGGTTTCGAACGCCCTCATAGGAGATGCTTTGGATGCCCGTTTGCTCCACCCATTCGGCACAGGACTGCATGTTCGTCGGAAGAGTGTCGGAATAGAACAGGTTGGCGTTGGCGGCGACGTGCAGCAGCCAGCGTCCCAGCAATCGCGCATATATCGGCTGGTAGCGTGCTACAGGCGCGAGTATGCCGGCGGCGGTATAAGTATCCATACTAAAGGCATAGCCTCCGGAGTCGGTAGTGCTGCCGCTTAGGCCGTAGGCAGCATAGCTGCCCCACTGGCCGGATTCACAGCCCCATCCGGGGCGCGCATCAGAACTGGCCGTGAAAAGCCAGTTTAAGTGAGTGCCTGTGGAATAGTTGCGGCCCAACTCGGCATCCATGCGCGAAGCGAGCAGCGGTCCGAAGAGTTCCAGCGTCTCGTACAGTGGATCCGCCGAGTTCGTATTTATTTGCGACATGCAAGTGTCGGCTGCGGCAAGATAAGCAGGTTCATTGAATTGAAGATAGGCCATGTATTCCAGCCATGCGATGCCCACCGCCATGTCGGGTTCAATCCAGGAACCGGTGACCGGCGCCATAGTTTGGAAATCGAAATCAGTATGGTTCCAATTGTTGCTCAAAGCCGGCACCGCCGCGCGCCAGCTATCGGCAATGGCTTGCATTTCGGCCAGATAAGCCGACCCGACATCATAGCGTGATCCGATTTGATAGAACAGAATGCTGGGGAAAATATCGTACCACGCCGATCCGCTGCCTTGCGAATTGACGTTGTTAAAAACCAGGCCGTGGCCGTTGACAATCGAATAGAAAACCTCGCATTGCTGAACGCAGTCAATGCCGTCGAACGAAGTCATGTTCAGTCCTGCGAGCGTGCCGCCGAGCGTCGCGCCCAGCACGGTCAATGCCTCACCGCTGCCAACCGGGTTTCCGACGTAGCTTGGAAGACTGAACGCAGGGCCGGAGTAGTCGGCTTCCGTGTCAGCAGTATATTGGTAAAGAAGTGGCAGGAACTGACCGTTGAGGGACGAATTGAAGACTGTTTGAATGTAATTGGTGGCGGTTTGTTTCCAATCCCGAATGACCAGCGGAGTTGGCAAGGTGGGAAAATTTTCGATGTAAGGAATGAGCGAGTTGCCATTCGTAAATACCGCCAGCGAAACGTCGTCCATCCAGGCCTGGCCCGTGACATTCAAGCCGCCGCCGGATGTGAATGAGACATCCATGGACTGAGTGTTGGTTGGGGAAGTGAATTGTTGGGTGATTTCCTGCCAAAACGCGTGCGCCCCGGCAAAGGTATAGCTCAACGATGAAATAATGCTGTCCGAAGAATCAAAAAAGTTCACTGTGACACGCATAGGCCCGATATTCGTTACTACATAGTACAGATTGTAACGGAACTGATAGGTTGTCCCGGGAGCAATGTCGAACAAGTCGGAATACCATTCGCCGTAGCCATTGGTGTTAGCGTCGTTGAGTTGCAAAGAATGCGTCGGACTGACCGATAGCGCAGTGCTCCAGAGATCAATGGCCGTATCCGAACCGCCAAGGTTCCAGAAATAAGGAACGCCGCCAGTGCCCGATTCCAAAGTTGGGTTGGGCCAAATATTTCCCGGCAACAAACCGGCAGAAACAGGCAAGGCGGCGGCGAAAATCAGCAGGCCCAAGCAAAAGCCGAAAAACGCGGGAATGCCTCGCCACAAATTCATAACAGACAAACTCGATTGGACACAGGACGATTATAATCTAAAAAATTGCCCGCCGCAACTTTCAATGCGGCGGGCAATTCTTTGATATTCTTATCTTGGCCTTGTATCGTTCGTTTAAAACGAATCAAGTTCGCGACTTCTTACTGTTCTTGAATCACATAGAAGCCGTTGCCGGAACCATGGGTGACGCTGTCTGTATAAGTGCTGGTGAATGGAGATCCGCCGGCTCCGACGATATTCGTGGCCAATGGCGTCCACGTGGAAAGATTGGTTGACAGTGTGTTGTTGAACAACACTGAATACGTCCGAGTAGGCATGCTGTTCCAAGTCAGGGTGAGGTTTCCTGGCAGGCCTGATACGGCGGTGATATTCGGCGCGCTTAACCTCACGGACAGGTCATCAATCAGGAATACGCCTGTGACGTCGGATGAGCCGCCAGAAGCGAAGTGCATTTGCAGCGTGCTCGTTCCCGCAGGAAGCTGGACGCGCTCAAATTCCTGGTCGAAGGTGGAAGGAACGCCTATACCGCCCAGCCAGTTGGAGCTGGACCCGCCGTTATTGGTGCCGTTGAGCGCCGTGTTATAATTGATACTCTCGAGGTTATCATTGTTTGTATCGAAGAACTCGACTGTCAAACGCATCGCTCCATTGGTGATGTTGTAGAGTTGGAACCATTGAATGTCCACGACGTCGCTATTCGTCGCCAAGCCGGCCAGACTGAAGGTCATGTACCACTCGCCGTAGTTGTTGGTGTCGTTGTCCACCAATGCGAGAGAGTGCGTGGGGCTGGTCCAATTGTTTGTCGAAATCTGATCTATGACAGGGCTGCTGCCGCCGCGCTGCCAGCCGCCCGCCGGCGTGCCAAGAGTCGCGTCGTCAAGATCAGCGCCTTCCTCGAAGGTGGGGTTCGGGAAGAAATTGCCGGCCAGCACGGTGCCGGGGATGGGAGGGACGAACTGCACGGCTGCGGAAAGGTCTTCAATCAGCAGCAAGCCGGTGGTCGTCTCGGGTCCGCCGGAGGCCAGGGCAAAGCGCATGCGGGCCGCTTTGACCGGGACCAACACCTGGTTGGATTCAATCGTAAAGCTCGAGTTGGCGATGGAGCCAGCCCAACCGCTGCTTTGTCCGGAGACATTATAATCTGTTTCGGCAAGTTGGTTGCTGCTGGCATCGAAGAAGAAAACCGACAGCCGCATCGGGCCGTTGGTCACGTTCCAGAGCGCTGAGTATTGGATATTCACCAGGTCGCCGGCCACCGCATTGGTGGGTGAAAGCGTCAGATCGGCATTCCAGATGCCGTACTGGTTGGTTTCGCTGTCAATGACGGCCAGCGCATAAGTCGGCGTGCTATTGACAGTGACGACCTGATCAATGGTCGGATCGCTGCCGGTGCGAACCCAACCCGAAGGCGTGCCATTGGTCTGGCTCAAATTGGAGCCGTTGGCGAAGGCGGGATTGGGCCAGAAGTTGCCGGGCAGGATGGGCGGAATCTGCGGCGGAGCAATCGAAAGATCGTCCACCAACATGATGCCGGTTTCGGCGCCGCTGCCGGCGGAAACCACTTGCACCTGGATTTGCGACGCGCCGACTGGGATCAGGAGTGCCGCATTAGCTTGGGTGAAGCCTGAACCCACAACCGCGCCCTGCCAACCTGGACTGTTGCCGGTGACTGGGTCCGGAGTCTGATCTTGAATGTGGTTTCCGCTGGAGTCAAAGAAGGAAAACGTCACGCGAAAATCACCGTTGGTGATGCTGTAAAGCTGAAACCATTGCGCGTTCAACGTGCCACCAGGACTCGCAAGGCCACTAAATGAGACCAGATCTGAATACCAGGAGCCGTAGTTCGCTGGGTCGTTATCCACCATCGCAAGCGCATGGGTTGCACTGACGAAATTGTTGGTCGTCATCTGAGTGATGTAGGAACTGCCGCTGTTATAGAAATTCCAACCGGCGGGGACGCCGTTGGTTTGATCCAAATTTGTCCCTGTTTCAAAACTTGGATTCGGCCAGAAATTTCCGGGCAACAGGTCCGGCGTCGGGGCGCGCGCCGCGTAGATATCGTCCACGATCAACTCGCCCTCAGTCCCAAGAGCGCCTGCGGAGACGACCCCGATGTTGAGGAATACCGTGCCAATTGGCACAGTCACGGTTTGATTTGTTTCGGTAAAAGTGGAATCAACGCCGCCGTTCCAGCCGGGGCTGTCACCTGGATTGACGACAAACTGATCCGCGCTGATGTAATTGCTGCTGGCGTCAAGAAATCCCACCGCCACGCGCATTTGGGAATCCAGAACGCTCCACATCGCGTCGTACCGCACATTGATGGTGTCGCCGGGATTGGCCACGCCCGCAATCGGGACGGCGCAATCCCATTCGCCGTAGCCGTTGTCGCTGCCATTGGTATTGAAGACCATGATCGCGTACGAGGAGTCTGGCAGACTGACATTGGTCATCTGGTCAATGGAGGTGAGATTACCGTTCTGAATCCAGCCCGTGGGCACGCCGTCTGGCTGGCCAAGATTGGTTCCGCTATTGAAATGGCTGTTGGGCCAGAAGTTATTGGGCAGCGGCTGGGCGAGAATCGAGCCGGTCACGAAAAATGCGGCCGTGCTGAGCAGCGCAAGTTTGAGGTTCATAATCCATTTTTGTTTCATTTTGTTTCTGTTTCATTTTGTTTTGTGCCGCCGACGACGCCGCATGGTCCGTGCGAGCCGCGTGTCAACTGCTCTGCGTTTTCGATTAGGATTCCCATGCCGTAAATCCCCACGGGAAAGGAGCACATAATATACATTGGTAAAGGAACCGCTATAAGGTGTTCACCCCACGCCGAACGGCGTGAGACTTGCTTGACTTAATTTCTGTTTTGGAGGAGCCAACCCGTGGGGCGCTTAGGGGACAATTCCGAGAGTGCGCTGGATCAGTTGCACAGCGCGCTCCATGCGGCGATGATGATTAATCTCCTGAATTGAGGTTATGGGAAAAAACTCCCTTTTCGATTATGAGTCGCCTGCTCTAACCCCTGAGCTACGAGCTCGACAATCTGAGCTTAAACACGATCCAAGCCTGAAGCAACCCACCGGATTCCTGTGCCAGCGATAGCCATTATTGGGGGCCTTATCCGGCAGGCCAATAAGCGAATGCGCCTAAACCATCGCTGGCGGCGGATGAAAGCACCCTTGACGTACGGGGCTGGTGTGGGAGATTTCCCTTGCGACGATGATTTGCATAGCTGACAAAAACCGTCTGACGGTTCGTGGCGTCCAGAATGGCCAGCGTTACCTTGTTAAAAAGGAGGGTGACGGTTGGTGGATTGAGGCCGCGCCGCGTGCGCGTCGCCGCGTCCGCCAAGTGGCCCACGCCACGCGGGATTTGACGGATCATCTGGACGCCTTGGCAGCAGAAGGCTTCGCCTTTGAACCGGCGAAAAAGGAGAACGTCCCGCCATGCCGGTTCTAAAATACCTGGCGGATACCAACACTGTCAGCGATTACTTTCGCCCCGGCAACCCGGTCAAGGAATGGTTCGCCAGCCATCGTGGCGAAATTGGCATTTCCACGTTGACACTGGCCGAAATGCGCCGGGGCATCGAGTTGAAAGGCGACACCAAGGCGCGATTCGCACTGGAGAATTAGATCAAGGCCCGCTTTCGCTTTTGCGGGTGACGATTTCCACCGCGATGGGAGCTTCTGTCAACGTCATCACCGGGTCTTCCTCCAGCAAGTCCGCGTCCAACGGTATGATCAGCTCCCCAAGCGGGCTGGCTGCGATTCTCAGGTCCCCGGTCTTGGCGTGGATGATGGCGGCGGCGCCAATCGCCGACGAACGGAAGGTCAGCCTCAAGCCCACCGCCGTCAATCGGGGCGCGGCGGGAAAGAATTGGCGCATGGCTTCCTGCACGTCGTCGCATTCCCGCACGGCCCGCATCAATGGCCCGTAATGAACGCTATTGGTCACCTGCCGCGCCAAAGCCGGCGCCAGGCCGGCGCGCCACTTCAATTGCATGGTGCCTTTGGGCTGGTTGACAATAATCCACGGATCCTCCGCCAAAAGGTCGTCGCGCAGCGGCGCGCTGAAAACGCCGTCAGGCCCGATGACGACGGGCAATGCGCCGGATTTGGCGTTGATGGAGGCTTTGATGTCGCTATACTTGACGCTGGGCTGCGTGGAGTGCATTTGCAAAACCAGGGCCAGGTTGGTGTGGACGCGGCTCAAGTCCAATTGCGCCTTCTGCATGCGGTAGATTTCGTGGTAAGGCAGGCGGGCGTCTTCGGCCGCCGCCGGCAACGGCGCGAGCAAAAGCAGGCCCAGCCACGCGCTTTGAACAGCTTTGACTGTCATCCGCCAAGAATGGCCGTTTGCCTTCTAAGTGGCAATAGCGGAAGGGGCGGGCAAGGGCGGATTCGCGGGCGGGGCGGGAGAAGACGAGTCTTTGAAACTGGCCCAAAACCGCGCCGGTGTCAGCGCCAGCGCTACCAGCAGGACCTGGCTGATGTCGAATCCGACCAGCCACGGAAAGGCCTTATCCATGAAACCGTAGGAATGCAGTCCGATGCCGAGCATGTTCACGCCGAACCAGGAGAAGCTGGTGATGATGTTGCCGAAAACAGCCATAGCCATCAGGCCGCGCTCCTTGACCATGCCGCCCCAGCGCGCGTGCAAAGTCACAGCATTCCACAGGACAATGAGCAGCGCGCCGTTTTCCTTGGGGTCCCAGCCCCAAAACCGGCCCCAGGATTGGTCCGCCCAGATGCCGCCCAGAATGGTTCCCACAAAACTGAACAGCGTGGCGAAGCAGACGATGCCATAGACCATACGGCTCAACGTCCGGGCCACATCCGGCGTCAGGGTGCGCGTGAAAAAACCGCGCACGATGTAAACGATGGCCAGCAAGCCCGCCACAAACATGGCCGTGTAGCCGGAGGTCACGACGACGACATGCGTGGCCAGCCACAAATTGGTGTCCAGCACGGCTTGAAGCATTTCCATGGTGTCGCCGCTCAAGGCCAGGTGATGGGCGATGATCAAGGTGGCGAAGCCGATGAATCCCGCCACCACCAAGCCAATGGCGCCCTTGAAAATGCGTTCCAGGAAGATGCCAAAAAGGCAGGCGCCCCAACCGATGAAAATGGCGGAGGAATAAAGATTGGTCACCGGCGGACGACCTTCCAGATACATGCGGAATCCCAGCCCCAGCGAATGAATGACAAAAGCCAGCACCAGCAAGGCGAAGCCGGTCCGCCGCACCGGTTCGGATAGATTGATCCAGAAGGCGCAGCCCAGCAACAGCGCGGCGACATAAATGACCATGCTCTTGTAAAACGGCTCGATCTGGTTGAAGAAAAACTCCTGGCTGCCTTTTTTGAGGGCGGGATAAAGTTCGTTTTCCTGCATCCAGACGCGGTAGTTGGCGAGAGCCTGGTTGAATTGGGCCGGTTGGTTGTTGTGGTAAGCGTCGGCCATGGCCGCGTAATTGGTGGCCGCCGGGTGCATCTGGCCCGACCGCAACGTCTCCATCAAATCAGCGCCGATGTTGCGCCAGTCCTGGCGGGATTGGCCGGGCAACGGCGGAATAATCATGGGATCGGCCATCTCGGACAACGTGGTGTAGCGTTTGAAAAATTCGGCGATGCGCGACATGGCCTCCTGATCGGCTGCTTTGCCTTGCTGGCTCAGTTCCAGGGCGGCCCGGCCCGGACCAATGGAATCCTGATAGACCTCCAATTCCCGCTGGAAATCGCGCGTGCCTTCCGGTTCCAGACTGCTCTTGAGGCGGACGTAAAGCATGACGCTGTTATACAAGTGCATCATGTCCTTCTGGAATCCCGTCCGCGATTTAGCCGCGTCCGTGACATTTTCCTCCGACTGCGCGAGCTTTCTGGCTTGGGCGGAAATGGATTCGAATTGATTGGTCAGGTCGTTGAAGGAATAGTACTGCAAACCGATCTTGTCGGTCCCCAGGAGGCCTTCCAAGTCCGGGTGCTGAATGCGGAAGATTTTTAATTGGTTCGCCACTTCCGGCCGGGCCATGGTGTCCATCAGCCATTCCAAGGCGGAGAGAGGCGCCCCGTTTGTCAAACGCACAATGGAACGGCCGCTGATGCTCAAAAGCGCGTTGCGCGCCACCGAATCGAAAGGCTGAACCCGTCCATCCAGCAAGACAGGCAGGCGCCCGAAACCGGCGATATTAAATCCATCCTTGGGTTTTGGCGCTTGCATGCCGCCTAGAAACCAGCAGGCGAAAATCGCGGCGGTGATCAGAGGGAGCCATTTTTTCATAGACGCCTCCCTTTGCCATTGGCCAGAGCGGGTTCCAGCAAAGGCGCGACGGGTTTGCTTCTAGCCGGCTGGGGCTTGGTTTGTTGCGCCCGTTTGCGGGCGAAGCTGAACAGGTGCATCAGGAACTGCGTCACCAATCCCAGCGCCACCAGCGAACAAGCAATGTAGGGCGCGAGCGAGGCGGGGTTGCGCACGACTTGCAAAATCGTTCCCGCGTCGCCTGGCTCGAAGCCGGCCTGGTAATAGGTTTGACCGTGGTAGCGCAGCGGACTGTTCATGTAAATAAGAATGTCGCGGTCCTCGCCGGTGGCCGGATCGTTCAAGTGAATCTTGCTGGAAAAGTTCTTGGGCACGCCGGTGCCGGGATACAAATCATGATTGAAGGCCAGCAGTTTGATGCTGTAGGGATTGTAATATCGCACCGGGCGCAACGCGATCTCGTAGGTCCGTCCATTGAAGGTGAAGGTTTGCGGCGCCGCCACCTTCGTGTCCGGCATGATGCCGCCAATGTCCTCCTGCAATTGGGGAAAAGCGGGCCAGCGCGTGAACCAGTCCGAAACCACCCACTCGCCAATAGGGCCTTTGTCAGAGACCGCTTGAACCAGCGCCGACGGAAGGTCCACAGCGTCCATGCCGCGCGTGATGTTCGTCGGGCTGAATGAAAGCCGCCGGCCAAGGCCGTCGGCCGATTTAATTTTTTCCGATGCGCCGGACATTGGCCCCGTAGGGAATGAATTGGGGAAGTATTTTTCCACCCGCAATGTGAACGGCAATTCCGGCGTCCGAATCTCCCCGCCTTGGGCCACGAGCGATTCCGGGATGGCCACTACCCGGTCTTTGTCCGGGTCGGTCGTATCAATCACCGCCAGTTCATTCTTGCGGCCGCTTTCGGAGTAGTTCTTGACATCACCGGGTTCCAGGCGCATTTGGCCTTCGACCTGAAAAATTTCCGTCAGGAATTGCCCGCCGAGCAGGAGAATCAAACCGCCGTGAATGAGGATGATGCCGATTTTCTTGCGCGAGAGATGAAACCGTTTGATGTGCGCGGCCAGTAAATTGACCAGCAACACCAGCCCGATGAGCCAGCCGCCGGGCAGGAAGGGGATTTTCCAATGCGTCCCCGGCGGCGTCCAATAGACAAAAAAGCTGCGGAAGTACTCCGACTGCGCCGCGTAGAGGCCGATCTGCACCTGGGCCAGCGTGCCGACAAACACCAGCACCAGCGCCAACGCCAGGCACACCACCGTCAAACGGAGCGACGTGAAGAAGTTAATGAAACGATCAACCATGGCTCAAGGATATTGCACTGTCTTGACGAATTCCACAAAGTTATTCTTTTGTTCCTCAACCACGTTGCCCTGGCCCATCAATTTGTAGAACCACGTTCTGTCACCCCTCGGGACAATGGCCGCGATCAGGCGCGCCGGCTGGCCGGTTTTGGCATCGCTTCCCTTGAAATCCACCAATGTCGCTTTGCCATCCTGCGTCGCCAACGACTCCGTCAGGCTATCCAGTTGGCTTTGTTCGACCGGCGGTTGGCCCAGTTGGCCGCGCCAGCGGTTAATATTGGCCAAAAGGCCTCCGCCCTCTCCCTGCAAGAAGCTGATAGTAATGTTAGCTATGGCGCCTGCGTCGCCTGATGCGGAAAAGCTCTTGAAAACCATCGCGCTCGACGGCGCTGTCTCGACCCATTGGGCCGGCACGTTCCATTTCGGCCCGTCCGGCGAGGCATCGGGCGTGGCGAGGCCCTCGTGCGGATTGGGCGCCCCTTGCAGACCGAGGCCGGCATGAGGATCGGCTTCGGCAGGCGCGCCGCCAAAATGAACCGACTTTAGAAAATCCAGGAAAACCGGTTTGGCGGCGGCGACGGTGGCGGTGTCCCCGCGCAATTTGATAAACCACGTGCTGCCGTTGCGCGGAATCTCCGCCACGACGGTCCGCGCCGCCGCGCCGGCAATGTCGAAAAGTTTGCCTTGGGACGAATCCACCGTCACCGGCTCCGACGCAACATCACTCAAACTGACCGGCGCAAGGGACAATTCATTGCGCCAACGGTTGACGTTGTCCAATTCCGTGCCGACCGAGCCGGGAAATGAAGTGATGGCGACGTCAGCTTTGCCTCCATTTTCACCACGGAGGTCAAAACTGGCCAGACGAACGCCATTGCCCGGCCTTTCCTTCCACCCTGTGGGCAGCGTCCAGCGGATTGGCGCGGAATTGACGGGAATGTCGGCCGCGCCCGCAGCCGGCTGGGCCTGGGCGAGTTGCGCCGCCAAATGTTCCTTGGGGACGGTGTAAACTTTTATTGGGTCATCCGCCGCGCAATTCACGGCCACCGCCAGGAACAACGCCCCGGCGAACCCGCCCAATGGAGAATGAGTTTGCACTTTATACATTGGACTAAAGATACCACGCCTGCAGATCCAAGGTCACATCGGTGTCCAGGAAGATTTTATCCTTGGACGCCATGCTTTTTCTGCAATTCCTCCGCTACGATTGTACGCCGGTCGAAACCCTGCGGCAGTTGCAACGCGCCATGCAACGCATCTGTCAGCGGCGTCTTGCCCTCACGGCTGTCCAGCCAATTGCGAGCCATGATCCGCAATTGGTGCGCGACCACATCCGGCACTGTCGTATGGCGTGCCCGTGCTTCCTGTTCCGCCAACGCCAAAATTTGAGGGTCCAAGGGCAAAGTCAACGTAGCGTTCATCCTGTCAAAATACAGCATTTGAGCGCTTAAGGCAAGTTCTCCGCCGAGAGTTCATAGCTTGCGCAGACCTGCCACGTTGAGTTGATGATCTTTTAACGCTTTTGCCGCGCATTTTTATTCCCCTCCCAAAGAATCGGCGCGCACAATGCGCCCGCGTTATGACTGTTTTTGCCTGGTTGGTTTTTGCGGGCGCGGCCTGTCTGGAAATGGCCGGCGACGCCGTCGTGCGCCGCGGATTGCGCGGTGGATTGCGCGGCGGCTGGCTTTGGATTCTCGGCGGTTGCGCCGCGCTGGCAAGTTACAGTTTGCTGGTCAATTCGGTGCAGTGGGATTTCTCCAGGCTCATTGGCGTCTATGTGGCGTTCTTTGCGCTGGCCAGCGTTCTGTGCGGCCGGTTTATTCTGCATGAGAACGTGCCTCCGTCCACCTGGCTCGGCCTCGCCGTCATCATTGCCGGCGGCCTGATCATCCAATTTGGCGGCAAATGAGCTGATCATCAGCCGACCTTTGCCCACGCCTTGGCGCGGTTGCTCTCCATGATCGCTTCGCATACGGCTACTTCCCGATGCCCGTCCTCGGCGGTGGCGTGCAAAGCCTCGCCTTTGCCGCCGCTGGCGATGCGCCCATACACATTGCGGAACGCCATCTTAAACGTGTCCGGGAATCCTTCGACGTGGCCCGGCGGGAAATCCATGTAACCGGCCGCGCCGTCGCCAAAGGCCGGCGTGGCGCGCAGGGCGACCTCGTTGGCCGTGTCGCGATTGCCGAAGCGCAACATCTCCGGCTCTTCCGAACACCACCACGCGGATTTCTTGGAGCCGTAGATTTCGATGCGCAGGCAATTCTTGCGTCCGGCGGCCACTTGTGAAACGGCCAGATTTCCCAACGCGCCGCCGTCGAACCGCAAAAGCACACTGGCAAAGTCTTCCGTTTCCACTTTGTAACTGGCATAGCGCATGGCGGCGTCGGCTTTGGAAAAGGTTTGCACTTCGCCCAGGGGCCGCTTGCGGGTCTTGTGGAACGTGTCCAACGTGGCGAAGACCGAGCCGATTTTCGCGCCGAGAATGAAACTGGCGGTGTCCATCCAATGCGTGCCGATGTCCGCCACCGCCCGCAATTTGCCGCCTTCCTTGGGGAGCAGACGCCAGTTGTAGTCGGTCTCCTTGTACAGCCAATCCTGCATGTAGGAGCCGTTGACATGGATGACCTGGCCCAAGTCGCCCTGGGCCACCAGCTTGCGCATTTGCAGGACGGCGGGATAAAAGCGGACGTTATAATTGACTGCGAACACGGCCCCGCTGGCTTTGGCCAGTTTGGCGATCTGGGCCGTTTCGCTCGTGTCCATGGCCAGCGGCTTTTCGCAGACGCAATGCTTCCCGGCCTGGATCGCGGCGATGGACATTTCCTTGTGGAAACGGTTGGGCGCGGTGATATGGACCACGTCAATGTCCGGTGCGGCGAGCAATTGGTGGTAATCGGTGAAGGTTTGCGGGATGGCGTGTTTGGCGGCCATGGCGTGGACCAGGGCCGGAATATCGCACAACGCCGCCACGCTCACGCCCAGACGGCGCAGGGCTTCGATATGAACGGGGCCGATAAAGCCCGTGCCAATGATGCCGGCGCGGAGTTGATTGATGGATTTGGGGGCTGAAGCGATGTTTTTCATAAAAATGTGCTATGGCGCGATCAGAATCCTACAATTGCCACAGTCGCGCCGCGCGCCGCAATACCAAAAACGCATTTGGAATGGCCGCAAGGGAACACAAAGGAACGCAAAGAACACATGCACAACACGATCCATGAATTGGCCACCAGCCGAACTGGTTTTCTCTTGCGATCCTTGCGTTCTGTTGTGGCTAATTTTGGCCGATTCACCGCCCGCTCCCAAAACAGGACGTTTTGACAGGATACACCCGCCTACGCGGCTTCTGCGGGCAGGCAGGATTCACGCACGCAGTCCTTGGGAACACCGAATTTTTTTTCAGGCGCAATTTGGCGCAATTTGGCGCAATTCACCTCGGTCGCTCCAAAGCGCGAAAAGTGTCCGGCCCGGTCTCAGTTCCCATCTCACGCCTAAGGCCTTGAGGCTGAAGCCCTTTCCTTCCGCCGCGTGTTCCAAAAAATAAGTGGAACTATCTGGAATTATCATGGAAATCAACGACTTACGTCGGTTGGCCGGCTCTCGCCTGACTACTGCCTGCGTGACGGTCCAGCCAGACCACTAACCACCGGCCACTACCCACTACCCACTATTCATGCCCCTATTTTCAAAGAACAGGCGCGTGAGCGCCACACAGATTCGACAATAACATGTTTTACTGGGAATACAACTTAACAAAATTCACAAGATGTTCAGAACGGACGCAACTTTTCCGCCACGGGCCGAAACGAATAAAGCTTGATGTTCAGCCGTTCTTGTGAGCAAGGATTGGGTGTGTTTTTGAATGAACGCTCCTGATCCATATGAGGCTGCGAAAGCGATCGTTAGGCCGTTATTTATAAAAAGGTCAATTTCGGGCTTTCATTTTTGGGCCAGGGCCCTGCACAAAAGGAGTTGTCTCCACGCCTGCGGGTGTGTATGTTGCCCATGATGCTGCCATAGAGCAAGCAGGATCAACGCATGACGAAAACTGAAATCGTTTCAACGTTCAAAGAGGCTCTCAATTCCGTCGGTTACGACGAGGCGCGAATACGTCGGAATTATGATTTCTGCGACCTGACGGGTTCCACCGCGCAAGTGCGACGCATCCCTTTGGCCGCGTTCGCCGGGTACCCTCAGAGCTACCGCAATGCGCGAGTGGGCGTCATATTAGCCGATGAGATTGTGGGAGACGTCGCCAACAATTATCGGGCGCTTGGCGCACCTCTGTTAATGATGGTGCAAAATGGCACTGTTCAGCCGTTGGCAGCAGGTTTGGAAAGTGTGAAGCAAGCCGGAAAACCCTTCCGTTTGCAGGACACCGAGCGTGCCTTCCGTGACAATCGTAAATCTTGGGGGCCGGAGGCGCTGGGGCGAGTGAAGTCGCCTGCCGATGTATCAGCGAGTAGTCAACCTGATCTTTTCGATACTGGCCTGGGCAACGCCCTGCAACGGCGATTTCAGATTCGCCTCAAGGAACTGCTCGAGCACAGTTTCAAAGAAATCGAGACGACGTACAGGGAAGTCCATGGCAAGGCTCCAAATGTGTCGCAGCTGTTCGCGTTCTTGTTCCGGTTTGTCACAGCGAAAATATTCATGGATCGGGCGGATGCCAAAGGTTGGGATGAACTGAACGACCCGCTCGAAATCATGAAAGCCGCTGAGAAGCAAACCGGGCTGCTCGATAAGCCGGAATCCGACTTCAGACGCAAACCCATCCTAGACGCCGCATGGGCCAGTGTCTCGCGCAATCTGCATTTTCAAAATCTTTCTGTGCCTGATTTGGCTTTCGTAGCCGAAAGCGCCTTCATTACGGACCGTACGCGAGACGAACTTGGTGTCCATAGCACCCCAGAACGACTGGCAGATTACATTGTGAGCCAACTGCCTTGGGGTGAAGTGGCGGTTGATAAACGAGTAGTATGGGAGCCCTTTTGCGGCCATGGAATATTCTTAGCCAAAGCGATGGAGAGGTTGGGCCAGGATATTCAACCGTCTCTCAGCCCGAAAAGTCGCCACGAGTATTTCCAACAACGACTCATAGGCGTTGAGACTGACCCACTTTCTCTGGAAATCTGCCGACTCGTGCTCACTCTCTCAGACTACCCGAATGACAACAGTTGGCAACTGTACCACGCTGATGTGTTCGATTGGCCGAAGTGGAGGTCCACATTGCAGTCCGCCACTGCAGTACTGGCAAATCCGCCATACGAGGCGTTCGAGGAGAAATATCGGCAAAGCATAAACGCCACAAAGACCAAGCCGCCAGCTGAATTGCTGCATCGAATCTTGGAAAGACCACCTCAACTGCTGGGGTTAGTTCTGCCACAAAGCTTTCTAAGCGATCCAATCTATCGAAACGCCAATCGCCAGATGGCTCGCTGCTATGACTCAATCAAGATCGTGGAACTACCGCGAATATTCCGCTATGCAGATAACGAAACCGTTGCGATCAGCGCCAGCGGCCTGCGAACGGAAGGCAACTCCGTCGTGGTCCATTACGCCGAGGTGAGGAAGGATGGGGTGGAACGATTCTTCGAGGACTGGCACGTCAGCGATGCGCGTAGCACAGAACTGCCTGTGCCGCCTCCAGCAAGTGGACTAAGATTCACATTGCGCCTGCTACCGACGGATTCCATCTTTCCAAAGATCAGAACTCGGTTGAAACTCGGTGAGATAGCGCACATTCATCAGGGCATTCATTGGATCAGGCGCACGGATGGCAAGTCACAAGCAGAACCGCGCACGGATGTCGCCTCAGACAAGGAGAAGAAAGGCTTTTGTCTTGGTGCCGAGAAGATGAACGGAAACCTGATGCAGTTTCAATTACGCACATTGAGGTATTTGTCCTTGCTGGACCAAGACCAAGACCCCAGTACACGCGCCAACAAAAGGCCTTGGGAAAAACGAAAAGCGGTCTGCAATGCAGCGCGTTTTCAACCAATGTCCCCTTGGCGACTGGCTGCGTACGCTGACGCGAAAGGACGAGCTTTTACGAAGCAATATTTCGCGATCTGGCCAGAGGAAGGCCTGTCCGAGTTTGCAATTGCTGCCATACTTGCTTCGCCAATCGCAAATGCTTTCAGTTTTGAACGCGATTTGGACCGGCACAATCACATCGAAACTCTTCTGCAGTTGCCAATGCCCGACGTTAAGCACTTGCAGCCAGAAGGCGAACTCCACCGACGAGCCATGGAATTGCAGGAAATGCTCGCCATGCGCGATTTCGAGCAATCGCCGACAGCCCAAGCTGTGACTGAAGCATTACTACGTCTCGATTCGACTGTTCTTGCCTCTTACGAGCTTTCACCGTCCGTCCAGAGGCAACTTTTGAAAATATTTGATGGTTGGTCGCGTCCATTGCCGCCCCCTTTTGAAAGTGTCTTTACGCGTTACTTTCCAGACCATTTCGAAGAGGACATTACTCTGGCAGATTTCCTCGCCATTACTGCCGACTGGAATGCGACGAACAGGTGCCGTCTCAAGCTGATTCAAAAGAAGACAGAGAAGACCATTACTCCGGACGAAAGAGAAGAGTTGCAGCAGTTGCAACGGTTGGCAGGTTTGAAGCGCGAATTGCTCTCATGTCCCTCGCTGAAGGAGCTTGGGCAGATGGAAGCAGATTTACGCAGGAAGGCTTTGTGGCGGGGCGCGTGATTCCAGAACCTTATTCGTATCCAAAAATACCGCATGTCCGTCGCCATGGACCTGATGGCTGGATTACCTACAGTAAATACCTTCACTGGCTGCGTGATGATTTCACATTCCGGTGTGTCTATTGTCTCGAACGCGAGGTATGGCGTGATATGCGCCAAAGGATGCACATTGACCATTTTGAACCGCAAGCGATCCGACCTGACCTCAAATGCGAATACACCAATCTGCTTTACCTCTGCCCGGCTTGTAACAGCCATAAAAGCGATTCGATTCTTCCAGACCCGTGTGTCGTCGCTCTGGGAGACTGCTTACGAGTTTACAAAGATGGAAGGATCGAAGCACTCAATGTTTTGGGTGAACAGATTATTGATGTTTTGGCTTTGGATCAACCACTAGCAAAGCAACGTCGCCGTTTCGTCATCGGCAACATCCTCTCACACGCAGAAAATAGTTGGCAGATGTTCGTCGAATGGATGCGTTACCCGGAGAACTTACCGAACCTTGACGATTCACAAAACAAACCGCCTCATAACGAGAAACCGGAAGGTGTTGCCCAAAGCTTCTTCGAGAAGAGGCGTCGTGGAGAGTTAGGCAGCGTTAATAAATAAAGGTAGCAACTCATATTGAGGAGTTTGGCCTAATGACATAGTTCCATTCACCATGGAACTGATTGCGTTCGACGTTGACCCGCTTCATTTCTTGGTTGGAAACT
>Ga0302324_100004016_pt1 | contig 32865 bp, 31 predicted proteins | sample Palsa_T0_1_FD_201949 | JGI IMG/M metagenome (GOLD analysis project Ga0302324, IMG submission 201949) | Peat permafrost microbial communities from Stordalen Mire near Abisko, Sweden - Palsa_T0_1 | ecosystem: Environmental > Terrestrial > Soil > Palsa > Peat permafrost | place: Sweden: Abisko... | reverse complement strand
CGAACAGCAGTCCAGCTTTTCTAGCCATTTATCGCTAGCGGGAACTCCGACGCTGCGCCGTGACAGTCTTGGTCGCCGAGGAACAACGCGTTTGGGGAGGCGTCAGGCGAAGCCTACGGTAGAGCGAGGTCCATAAGGCTCGTCGAGGCGCTTGACATCATCAGGCGAGAGCTTGATTGACTGGGCGTCGATCAGCTCCTCCAGCTGTTCCATCTTTGTCACCCCCACGATTGGTGAGACTACGCCTAGCTTGTGGAAGAGCCATGCCAAGGCGACCTGGGCCGGAGAGGCGCCCTTCTCTTTTGCAACTTCGGTAAGCCTCTCCACGACTGAGTAGTCTTGGTCAGAGAAATAGAACAGTTTGAGCCGCGAATCTCCCTGATACCGCTTCCCCTTCCCATCGCGGTCGCATTCGTGAGGGTGAGCGAGGAACTCGGCGTAAACTTCAGTGAAGTGGGGAGGCTTGTAGGATACTCGAGGCAGCACATCCACAACTATGTGAGGATGACTCAGCTCTTCAGCGAGGAGACCCTCTCAAAGGACCCCTCGCTCCTCGAAGGCCTTCACAAGATGACCGAGCATCACGCTCGCATCCTGTCGAGGATAGGCGACGAGGCAACGAGGGTCAAGACACTGAAATTGGTACTGGCCGAGAACCTGTCCGTCCGCGACCTTGAGCGCGTCATGGGCCGTCTTCGGAGCTGGTTCAAAGTGCCTGAGCCCTCCTCTCCGACCAACTCAACCACGGAAGACCAGGAAAGACGCCAGAGGTCCGACGAACTCGAATTGACGAAAGACCTGATGGACTCGTTCAGCCTTCCGCACGTCGGGGACATCGAGTCCTTCTTCGACATCTACGCCTTCGACAGGGACTTTTCATACTACGGGGCCTTCCCGCCATACGAAAGGTACGAGAGAGAAGCAGCAAGAAGGAAGCTCGGGCACTGGTTTCACGACATAGCCCCATACTATCGTGAAGTCCCGAGAGACATCAAGATTAGAATCATGAAGGACGTGGCCCTCGCGACCCTGTACGTGGACTACGAAGACCCGCAGACCGCAACAAAAGCGACGGCTCGGGGCACTATAGTCTTCGTCCGTACACGGGACAAATGGAAAATCATCCACTTGCACTGGTCATCGCTCCAGAGTCCCTTCGAGATCCTTGAAGACTAGCACCGCGGTTCGAGGAAAGGTCACTCGATACGGAAACCCGACTCGCCTACCGACTGAACGAAAGTACCGGGGGTCCCAGGCCCGCCCTACCTACGCCTTCACTTCTTCGGGTCGGACGGGACGGTTCTCCTTCATCGACTGGTATGCAGCCATGATCAGCCTCAGCGTCTTAGTCTCCTCCACGCCGTCTGTGATGGGAGTGCGGTCCTCCTTGATGCAGTCGAGGAAGTGTTTTATCTCGTTCTCGTGCCCGTACTCATTCTCAGGACTGGTCCACACTTCCTGTTCCTTCCCGTTGTCCAGGAACGTCTTCCTGTTCACAAGGTCCAGCCCGAGGACGCCCTTAGTCCCATAGACGGTCGACTCGATGAACACCTTGCACCACTTCGCCCCCCAGGCGAAGGTTCCCTGTCCCGTCGACCCGTTCTTGAATTTCATGATCAGTGTGACGTTGTCCTCCACGGGGATCTCCAGCCTCGTCTGCTTCCCTCGCAGCGCGTAGACATAATCCACCTCGCCCATGAAGTACCTTGCGTTGGCCATGTTGTGGACTCCCGACTCGAGCAGGACTCCTCCGCCTATCGCCTCGGGTACACTCCTCCAGCCCGTGTGCGTGCCTTGGAACCTGGAGATGTCGACGAAGTACTCGCACCTGGTGGAGAAAAGGAAGGGCTCTCCTATCGCCTTTCTGGCGAGGAGCTCCGAGACGTGGTCGTACACACCCGAATAGCGAAGCGACTCGGCCACCATCAGCTTCTTCCCCACCACTTTTGCCACCCTGATCATCTCCTCCGCATCGGCCAGCTTGGTGGCTATGGGCTTCTCGACGAGCACGTGACGCCCAGAGCGCAGGGCCTTGATGGAGTACGGCGCGTGGAGATTGTGCGGCAGGCAGATGTCTATTATGTCAAGGTCCTTCCTCTCCATGATCTCGTCGAAATCGGTGTCGTAGGACGCAATATTGTGCAGCTTTGCCTTCTCCCGGGCTCTGGCGGGGTCGACGTCGACTACCACCCTAACTTCAGCGTCAGGAAGTTTCTGCCAACCCGTGATGTGAATGTCGCTTATCTTGCCCAGACCGATGACAGCTACCCCATATTTCATGACTCGACGGCACGCTCATTTCCCATATAACGTGATTGATAGTCGACGCTGAAGGCGCAGGCTGGTCTTTGCGCCGTCCACTATTGCGGTTTGTCAGGACTTCAGATGAGGAATTACTTTCTTTCCATACATCTCGGCTGTCTTGGCTTGGTCTGGGCTCGTGCTATGGACGATGATGTTGGTGTATCCGGCCGTTACAAGCTCCTTGAGCTTTCTCAGGTGTTCCTCCGGGTCGTTCGAGACCACGAAATAGGCTTTGATAGCGTCGTCGCTGATCAGCTTGGCCATGCTCTCCACGTCGACAGGGTCGCCCATGAGGGTCTTTATCGGCCACGGGATGAGCGTCGTCGCCCAGAACCTGCATGCCCTGAGTGCTCGGTCGTAGTCCTCGTCATAGGAGACCTTGATCAAGGTCGCTTTGTCGATCAGTGACGGGTCGCGCCCGGTCTTCACCGCGCCTGCCTTGACCGCCCCCATCATCGTCTGGAGGTATGGTCCGGGCTCTACGCCCAGCTTGGACACAGTCATCAGCCCGTCGGCGTACTTGCCTGCGAGCTCGGCCGACTTGACCCCTGAGGCGGCAACATAGATCGGGATCCTCTCGGCGGGTCGGGTGTACAGTCTGGCATTCTTCGTCGGATAGTACCCGCGCTTGGAGGAAAGGGTCTTTCCCTCCCAGAGGGCGCGGATCATCTTCAGCGACTCCTCGAGTCTGGCGTGTCTCTCCTTGAAACCCGGGAAGACATATCCAAGAGGAATTTCGTTGATCGCCTCGCCTGTCCCGAGGCCGAGGATTATCCTGCCCGGGTAGAGCTGGCTCATGGTAGCGAACGATTGAGCGATGAGGCCGGGGTGGTACCTCCCGAGCGGTGGCGTTACCGCCGTACCGAAGGATACGCCGTCTACCTGCGCAGCAGCGGAGGAAATCCACGTCCAGGCCTGGCCGGCGGATGCGCCTGTGTGGACCCAGGGGTGGAAGTGGTCAGTCACCCAGATGCCGTCAAAACCCGCGCGGCTGACGTGTTTGGCGTGTTCGAGGGCCGTCTGGGGCTGGTACTGCTCAAGGGCGGTGAGGTATCCTATCTTGGTCATTTCGCGTGTTACGCGCCGGGGATGAGGGATATAAAATGTCAGGGACGTGGAGCATGAATCCGACTCGAACGAAGGAAGCTCGCAGCGTTTATAGACGACAGGGGGTCGGTTCAGGGCATGCCAGTAATGGTACTAGAGTTAGACGATGTTCCAGCAGAAGTAGTCAGGGGCGCTTCGGTCAAAGTCGCGGTCACGCCGGCGGACGAGGGCGTGAAGCAGACCGTACTGACGGTCGGGGTCTTTGAACCTGGGCAAGCCCTCGTACCCCACTCTCACGACAAGTCGGAGGAGATTTACCTGACCCTCGAAGGCGAGGGGACCTTCTATCACGGGAAGGAGATGACCCCGGTGCCTCTGAAACCCGGTACCATCATCTTTGTGCCGCCCAATACCCTCCATTCGACAAAGAATACGGGTACCAAGCAGTTCAAGATCGCTTTCTTCATGAGCCCCGGCACCGACTCCGGGTCCTACCTGTCGGCGATGAAGAAGAAGGGCGTCACAGTTGCAGACAAGTGGCTGCAGCCGGACGCCGCCAAGAACATCAAGTAGGCCCTTGGCGGACCGGCCGACTCCGTCCGAGCGCCCGCGAGATTTACTGCGGCTCTTCGCCGAAGTTGTAGGCTCTCAGGACGCCCGTGAAGCCGCCGTCGATAGGCAACGCCGCCGCGCTGATGTAATCAGCCATTGGTGAAGCGAGGAAGAGGACGCCGTTCGCTAGTTCATCTGGAGTGCCGAGTCTCCCGAGCGGATACCGCCTCCGCACGAAGTCGAGCACCGCCTTTCCGAACCTTTCCTTCGGGCCGAAGCTCCCCGGGATGATGCAGTTGGCGGTAATCCCGTAGGGACCGGCCTCTGCCGCTATGCACTTTGTGAACACTATCAGCGCTGCCTTCGCGGAGGAATAGGCTGCCATCTTCGGCGCGCCGAATTGGGCACCTGCGGAGATGTTGATGATGCGACCGCTCCTCTTCTGTTTCAGCGTCTTCGCGACGGCCTGATAGCAATAGACGGCGCCGTTAAGGTCGATGTCCACGGCGTGCTTCCATAGGGCAGGTGTGATGTCCTCAATCAGGTCGCTACCGTGAGGGTAGTACGGCGTGTAAACCAGTATATCGATGGTCCCGAACCGCTTGATCGTGGCGTCGGCCATACGCTTTGCCTGCTCAGGGTCGCTCACGTCAATCTCGAAGCTCTCGGCGTCGCCTCCCTGCACCCTGACCTCGTCCGCGACCTTCTTGGCATCGGGGCCTCTCATGTCCGCCACCATGACCTTTGCGCCCTCACGGGCAAAGAGCAGACTAGAAGCGCGACCCAGCTGACCTGCACCTCCGACGATTATTGCGACCTTCCCTTCGAGCAATGGCATGGCGCTCGGCCATACCTGAAATCGATTTAAGGCTTGTCGGGATGCTTCGTGAACGTCGTGAATATCAGAGGTCAGCGGTCGCTCCGGTTTGACTTGTGGAGTCCCGAGCGCAGGACAATCCCGGGCAGCGCTCCCGTATGGTTTCCCCTGTCGACAACTGGGACGCCGTTGACCAGTACGTAATCAATCCCGATTGGGTAGTGCACAGGGTCTGCGAACGTTCCGGTCTCGGTCACCTTTGCGGGGTCGAACACCACAAGGTCGGCCCAGGCTCCCGGCCGGATGACGCCCCTGTCCTTGATTCCGAACACCTGAGCCGGAAATGACGTTGTCTTCCTCACGAACTCCTCGAGCGAAAGTATCTTCTGCTCGCGCACGTACGTCCGGAGCAGCTTCGGGTAGAGGTTGTAGCTTTTGTAGTCCTTGAGCTTGGCCAGCGGCCCGTACGGAGCTGCAGTGCAGGTATCGGTCTCGATAAGCGAGTACGGGTGCGTGATCATCTTCTTCGCGTCCTCCGCCGACCTGAAGAAGGTGACGTACTCGACCGTACCCCTCTCGTCTGCGAGCAGGTCGAGAGCAAAGTCCCACGGTTCCTTCCCCTTTTCATTGGCGAGGTCTGCAAGGTTCTTCCCCACGAACTGTTTGTTCTTGTTGGCTGAAGTGACAGTGACTAGGTCCCATCTGCCGTTCCTGATGACGGTAGCCAGCGGGCCAGTGAATTCCTTCTTTATCCTCTCCCGCGAGGTCGGGTCGCTCAGCCTTCCGAGCATCGCCTCCGTTCCTCCCTCGAAGGCCCACGCGGGCAGAAGTGTCAGGAGAGATACGGGTGAGCCCGTCTCATAGTAGTCGTCGAAGACCACGTCCATACCTCTTGCGCGGGCGTCTTCGATCATCTTCATCAGCATCGGACCTTTCCCCCATCCTCCCATCTTGGGGACGAGATGCGAGACTATCAGCCTCGAGCCGGACTGTTCCGCTATGTCTATCGACTCCTGCGTCGCATCCTCCAGCTTGTCGGACCCGTTCCTCTGGTGTGAGCAGTACAGCCCGCCGTACTCCCCGACGACCTTCGAAAGCGCCAGGATCTCGTCCTTCTTCGCCGCGTTGCCGGGGGCGAAGTCCAGACCTACTGTGAGGCCGAATGCCCCCTCGTCCATAGACCGGTCGACCAGGCCCCTCATCCTCTCCAGCTCTTCCTTGGTAGGTTCCCTGTTGGTAACCCCTATGACTGAAGTGCGAACCGTCGAGGCTCCCACAAAGGAACCGACGTTGAGCGAGATACCTCCCTTCTCCAGCTCCTTGAGGTAATCGCCGAATGACTCCCAGTCCCACGGCACCTGGGGCACAGATACAGCGTAGTGAGCAACGACGCCTGAGAGTGCAGCCTTCCAGTCGGAAAGCTTCTCCTTCGAGATGGGGCCCCCTGATATGCCGCAGAGACCGATGATGGAGGTGGTGAACCCCTGTCTGACCATGCTGTCCGCCTGCGGATTGAGCATCAGGGTCAGGTCTGCGTGTGAGTGGGTATCGATGAAGCCTGGAGCGACGTAAAGCCCGGTCGCATCGATCACCCTCGCGCCGGGGGCCTCTATTCCCTTCCTGACCTCCGCTATCTTGCCGCCCGATATCCTGACGTCAGCCTCGAAGGAGGGAGACCCGGTACCATCTACCACCTTTCCTCCCTTGATTACGATCTCTTTCGTCTCAGTCATGAATGGAAGCGCGCCTGCTCCTGGTTAGCCGACGACCTTCTTCGTTACTCTCAGCGTGTTCAGACCGATGATCTTCTGGATTTCTTGGTCCGAATATCCTTCCTTGACGAGTGCCCTTGAGATGTTTGGCCACTCTGTGGGGTTCTCAAAGCCCTCGATGTGAGTGGCATTGAACTTTAGGTACTTGCCGATCCCCGCGCCGGGGCTCTCTTTTATCGCGTATTCGTGCAGGAAGTTCTTGTCTCCGAAGAAGTTGTCGGTGCCCATGCAGGCATAGTCTACGCCGACGAGCTTGACGATGTACCCCAAGTGCTTCATGACGTCATCGATGGTTTGCCTCTTGGCGTCGGATATGGCATTGGGACCCGTATGGATGCCGATAATGCCGCCTTTCTCTGCGATGGCTTGTATCTCCGCGTCGGGCATCATCCTCTTCGAGGTCGGATAGACACCCTGGGCGCCACCGTGGCTGTGTATTATGGGGTCCTTCGAAGCCTTCGCTGCGTCAATGCCAGTGTTTGCGCTGGCATGAGATGAATCGATTATCATGCCGATCTCGTTCATTCTGGCGACGACCTCCAGCCCAAAGTCGCTCAGACCTGCGTCGATCTTGTCGGTACGTCCTGAAGCTATCTGGTTCCTCCTGTTGTATGCGAGGGTGAGTCCTCTTATCCCCATCCCATAGAGAAAGTCCAGCTTGTCGAGGTCGTACCCGATCTCTCCCGCGTTTTCGATGAAACCAAACAGGGCTGTCTTTCCTTCCTTCTTTGCGATTGTGGCATCTTGCGCGCGCAGCCCCCTGATGACGGCGTCGTAGTTGTGGTCGACATCGGCCATTCTAAGAGCTACTTCTCTTATGACTCCGTCAAAGTCCCACTTGGTGTAGAACTGGGAGATCGATGAAATTCCGTCAAAGCAAGCGTCGATACCCCCCTTCCTGAGGCCCTCGAAATTTATCGCTGGTCGATAAGACTCGAACCAGTCGTGAAAGTCTTCGTGCTTCTTCGGAAGGCCGAGAGAGTGCATGTGAAGGTCAAATACCAGAGACTTCTCATGCAGACCCATCGCCCTGTCTTCTTCATTCTTGCTAAGCTTTATTTTAGCCTCGGGGTACCTGCCCCATCCCTTGTCGAGAATTACGGCCATGCTCGCTGAGCGGCCCGCGAGGCCGATTTATAGTTTGTTTGGGCAGGGGACGAGAAATCAGGGCAGCTTTACGGAGAGCTTTGCTGCGACGGCCTCGAACTCCTTCCACGTGGTTGGTTCGACGGGTATTCCATCCTTCATGCGTCGGGCCTTGGACATTGTCTCGGGCTCTCCCGGAAGCAGGACTGTGTCGAAGCCTTTGGAAGGGGCGCTCGCCTTGATAGTCCTGACCAGCTCGGCCATGTCCCTGTAGTAGTCCGCTTCGTCCCTGAAAGCGCCTACGTGGATAGCCTCGACAAAGAACCCACCCTGGGTGTACGCCACCTCCTTCGTTATCGTGCGCTTTGGGTTGCCTGAGAGGATCCGCGAGAGTATCTCGACTGACACGGCAAGACCGTAGCCCTTGTGCCCTGACATCGGCACGAGGGAGCCCTTGAGTCCAAGGTTTGGGTCTGTCGTGGGCGACCCGTCCGGGTCCACCGCCCAGCCTTCCGGGATGGTCCTTCCAGCCATCGCCGCCTGGATCAGCTTGAAGCCAGCAACCGCCGTCGTGGCTACGTCGATTATGATGGGGTCCCCCTCGCTTACGGGAAACGCGTAGCAGAGCGGGTTGGTCCCGAAGAGCTTGTCCTTCCCTCCCCACGGCGCGACCCTGGGGAATCCGGAAGTGTAAGCCTGCCCCACGAGCCCCTCTCTCGCCAGCATTGCCCCGTAGTATCCGAGGACTCCGACGTGGTTCAAGTTCCTCGCGCCCACAGCAGCGGTCCCGGATTTCTTCGCCTTCTTGGCGGCCACACGCGTAGAAAGAAGAGCGGCGACCTGACCGAAACCCATGTGACCGTCGACCACCGCGGTCGTCTCGGTCTCCTTGACCACCTCGGCCTTGGCCTTGGGGTCGATCTCGCCATCGGCGATTCCCCGGGCGTAGACCGGGATCCTGACGACTCCGTGGCTGTCTACCCCCCTGAGGCTTGCCTCCACAAGATGCTCCGCGACGGTCCTCGCGTTCTCTTCGTCCGCGCCCGAGGCTTCGAAGACGCGGACGGCGAACTCCAGCAGACCCAACCGGGGAATCAGTAAGTTTGAGTCGTCTCTCTTCAACGGTTCAGGGCGCATTTGACCGGTGATATTTGTCTTGCCGGGCCGCGACCTCGCCATGCATAATAAGCCAAGGCGAAAAATGCTTGCAGATGTCAAGGTTCACATTTCCAAAGCAAGTCGGGAGGGTGCCGGAGAATGTCGTCAAGCTGATCCCGAACGAAGAAGAGAGGGCCATGTCGCTCCACGACAGGTCGGTCGTCTTCGACCTGCGCGTCACGGGAGGCAATATGATACCCGACAACCCCGACCAGCTTCAGGAATGGAGGTACTGGGGGATGTTCGTCCCCGAGACGCACCAGTTCGGCTACGAGGGGCTTAAAGCCGGCGGGATAACAGCGTTCTCACAGGACGTGGGACAGTTCCTGTGCCTCAACAACAAGGTCGGATGGAAGTTCGAGGACCTCGTGACAGACCTGGGGCTTTACCTCTACGACATCGGGAGGCATCCGAAGGAGGTCATCCATGGGCTCCGCTCAGAAGACATCAGGAGGGCCAAGCGCGAAGGCAAATTCGCCGTCTTCTTCACGATAGAGAATTCGGAGCATATCTACCGCGACCTCGACAGGATAAACGTCCTGCACGGGCTCGGGGTCAGGTCCCAGATGCTTTCGTACAACAAGATGAGCTTCGTGGGCAACGGCCTGGTCGAGAGCACGGCGAAGACTTTCGGGCTGACCGACTTCGGGCACGAGTACATCGCCCGTATGAATGAGGTAGGCATGATAATCGACGCCACGCACTCTGGGTCGCAGACAACGATAGAGGCGGCGCAGGTGTCCAAGGCGCCGATACTCCTCAGCCATACGGGGGCGAGGGCACTGCATGACACAGCGAGGCTCGCGACCGACGAAGTGATGCACGCGGTGGCAGAGGGAGGCGGGTTGGTCGGGGTGCACGCAGGGCCGAACATCCTCAGCAACGACAAGAATCAGGGGGTCGGCACAGTTGTGGACCACATCGACTACATAGCGAAGCTTGTCGGCGTTGACCACGTCGGTCTGGGGACGGACAACCAGTTCGGAAGCAAGCAGACCCAGAACACGTTCGTGAAGTCTGAGAACACCACAACGTCGAGCTACATCGGGAACGCCGTGGAATACATGGCAGGGATTGCAGACCCGTCTCAGGAGAGAAACCTGACACGCGAGCTCGTCAGAAGAGGCTACTCAGACGAGGAGGTCGAGAAGGTAATCGGCCTCAACGCCCTTCGAGTGTACGAGAGGGCGATCGGCTAGCCTCACGACTCAGCCATGGTGCAGGGTGCAGTTGTTGGCGAACCCATAAAATACGCATAGACCCCGAGCGCAGCCGTCATGAGAAGGCTTAGCGTTGAGATAGGAGGTACCAAGTTCACTGCGGTCCCCAACACCGAAAAAGCACCCAAGACAATTGAGATGCTTTCCAAACTGCTGCCCATCGAAGGTGAGGTCTTGCACTCGAGGTTCGCAGGAGAGTGCGTCTGGCACTACATGAAGGGCGGACCGCAGATGGAATATGAGAATCATACGTCCTACCTGTCGAGAGGCGAGATTGTCTACTATCCGGGCTCAATACACGGGAACGGCATCCTCGTAGCCTACGGGGGCGCGACCTTCAACAGCAAAGTAGGATTGCTGACGGCAAACCACTTCGCGTCCATCACCGAAGACTTGGACAGACTTGTCGAAGTGGGGTCGAAAGTGCACCGCGAGGGTGCGAAATCAGTCCGTATCACCCAGATAGAGTGAAAATAGCAAAGTTGTCCGGGGGAATCACTGTTTGAAGGCGGCGATCTTCCATGGGGTGGGACAGCCGATCGAGGTCCGGGAGATTCCGGTTCCCTCTGCCGGTCCCGGACAGGTACTCATCCGCGTCAAGACTTCTGGCATTTGCGGCGGAGACATGCAACGGGTCAGCGGCGTCTTCAAGGTCAAGACGCCGATAATACTCGGGCATGAACCCGCGGGTGAGATAGCGGCTATCGGAGAGGACGTGCCTGGCTTCGCCGTCGGCGACGCCGTCGGAGTCAACCCGTTCCCCCTATGCGGAAGCTGCTACTGGTGTTCCCGAGGGATGGAGAACCTGTGCGTCAACATCACCAAAGCGATCGGCCAGTCCCGCGAGTATGACCCTGAAGGGCCGATGATTGGACAGGGGGCATATGCCGAGTACATGCTCGCCGAGCGCTCACAGCTGTTCAAGATCCCTCCAGGAATTCCGCCACTCGCAGGGACGGTGATCACATCTGCGGGAGGGACGATATTCCACGCGATTAGGAAGGGAGGGGTCGACGTAGCGGACACAGTCGCAATCTACGGCATAGGAGACCTGGGAAGCATGGGCATACAGTTCCTAAAACTGATCGGAGCCCGGGTGGTGTGCGTCGACATAATGGACGAGAAGCTGCAACTTGCGAAGCGTCTCGGGGCTGATGAAGTCATAAACGCGAAAAAAGAGGACCCAGTGAAGACAATACGCGAACTCACGGACGGGAGGGGCGCGGACGTGGCCCTAGAGGTCATAGGCCTGAAGAAAACGATGGAGCAAGCGATTGAGAGTGTCCGCAAAGGAGGACGTATAGTGGACGTGGGGTCTGTTATGGACCCGATATCTCTCAACATGGCGCCGTCACCGGTGAAGTTTGAGGGGTTCAGCCTCTCGAAAGAGGTCACTCTGATGACCGTAACTCATTTCACACGCGCAGACCTCGCCAAGCTGCTGGAGATAGCGGCTACGGGCAAAGTCGATTTCACAACGGGGACAAAGAGCGTAGCCCTATACGACATCAACTCTGCGTTCGAGGACAAGAAGTCAGGTACGCAGCTGAGGGTCGTCGTCACGCCCTGAGCCGAGGGCGCCTGAGTTCAGCGGGCGCCCTTAGCGGCAGCGACGGCGGGTGGGTCCCACCTGCTGTAGATCTTGATATTCTGTGTGGCATCGAGGGCGAATTCCCAATTCCTGCTCCACTGCTCGAAGTCGTTCTGGACGGCCTCGGGTTTCATCTTGCTGCGTACGAGGAAGGACGGGTAGTATGGGCGGCCCGTGGGAGTGTACGGATGCTGGTACCTGAGGTCCAGGCTCCATCGAATCCCGTTTGAACTGTTGACCCTCGCCCGGTGGAGTATGTAGTTCCTGAGGAGTATCGCGTCCCCGGCCTTCACCGGGACAGGGGTCGGCGCGACTTTCGGCACGGCCTCCGGGACGGTCTCCACCTCGCTGACCTTCCTGTGAGGCAGTGGGCCCAGCTTGTGACTACCGGGGATGACCTCCAGACAGCCGTTCTCGAGGGTGGCGTCAACAATCGGTATCCAGAACCCTCCTATCAGGTGACCATCCGCTTCCGGCCACAGGACAGCATAGTCCTGATGCCAGGCATACGCCGCGCCTGCCGACTGGCTCTTCATGACCGCAGTAGGCGGCACTATCCTGACGTGCTGCACTGGGCTGCACAGTAGCTCGGGACCGAAGATTGACTCCATCACGTCGAGCATCTTCGGGTTGTGGAGGAACTTGAACATCTCCGGACCACGCACCTGCATGATGTCCAGGCCCCTAGTAATGTCCGGGACGACCGCCGCCAGCTTGACGAACCTCGTCCCGAACGGTTCGTCAGCGAAAGTAGAAGAGAGATTCCCGGCCGCGACCGCAGCCTTCGCTCTTCCGTCTATGATCTGCTCGTATTCGCTCACCACTCCGCTGGTGTCCCCGGGAGTAAGGAAGTCCTTGAGAATCACAAAGCCGTCTCTTTCATAAGCGTCCAGCTGCGACTGCGACAACATGTGCGGCCGAGAACTCGGTCACGTTATTTAGAGATTCCTTCGTCGCTACTTGTGTTTGGGAGGGCTCAGCTTCGGCAGGTCGATCCCGTAGCCCGTCCCGATGCGGACAAGCGACTTCCAATTCTCCTTGAGGACGGGAATCCCTTCGGTCTTCCTGCGTTCGCTTGTCAGGAACTCTATCTCTCCGGGCAGGAAGACCTTCTGGTCGCTCCCGGGAGTTGCCGACGCCTTGATCATCCCCACCAGACGGTCGAGGTCGGCGGAGTACTCCTTGTAGCTTCGGTTATGCTTGATGTCTATCGCCTGTACGTACAGGCCGCCTTGAGAATTCTTGTGCTTCAACTCACGCGACATCAATCCACCCGACACCACTGAGGAGAACATCTCCACCATGAACATGAGGGCGTAGCCCTTGTGCCCCCCAAATGGGAGCAGCGCGCCCACCTTGGTCGGGTCGGTCGTGGGCTTACCTTCTGTATCGACCGCCCAGCCCTCGGGAATCGGCTTCCCCTGCATCCTGTAGAGCTCAATCTTCATCCCGGCAGCCCCGGAGGTGGCGCCGTCGAAGGCTATCGGATACTTGCTGTATGGGAAAGAGTAAGAGATCGGGTTCGTCCCGAAGACCTTCTCGCGCCCTCCCAGGGGCGCCACGCCCGCGTTGGAGTTGGTGAATAACAGCCCCGCCATCTTGCGGTCGGCGATCATGATCGCGTACTGCGCCAGCATCGCGACGTGGGACACGTTGACTGCCCAGACCGACCCGACGCCGTTCTTCGAGGCAAGCGCTATCGCGTCCTTGGTGGCGCGCATCGCTACGTACTGGCCGGCGCCGTAGTCCCCGTCCATCGTCTCGGTGGCGCCGTTGACCTTCAGGCGCCTGATCTTGGGCTTGGTGTTGATCTCGCCCGATTTGATCGCGTTGACGTACCGGTCGAGGAGGATCATCCCATGTGTGTCGACCCCCCGTAGGTCGGCAGAGACCATCTGGTCTACGACTGCATCTGCGTGCGCCTTCTGGAGGCCTGCACTCGCGAAACACTTGCTCAGGAACGTCCTCAATGACTTTGCATCGATCATCCCTTCGACGTAATCTTGCGCGCCTTCAGCTGGCATGAGCGATGGCGCAATCAGGCGCCTTATGAGATTTTTCTCATTGGCTTCCGGACGGAAACAGATAAGTGAGCTATGGCGCGACCGGAAAGGCCGAAAGTGAAGAACCATCTCAAGAAGATGATAAGAGAAGGTCAGCTTGTAATAGGCACCGAACTGGCGCTTTCCCATCCCGACACGGCCGAGGCGCTTGGACGGTTGGGGTACGACTGGATAATGATAGACACAGAGCACGCCCCCCTTGACCCGGGGACGGTCCAAGTCCTTTTGCAGGCCATGAGCGCGTCGAAATCAGTTCCGATAGCGAGGGTCACCTGGAACGACATGGTCCTCATCAAGAGGTTGCTCGATATCGGCCTCTACGGCATCATCGTCCCGTGGGTCAATACGAAGGAAGAGGCGACCTACGCGGTGCGCGCGATGCGTTACCCTCCTCAGGGAGTGAGGGGGTTCGGGCCGAGGAGGGCAGGGATGCTCGACCCTGACTACGTCAAGACCGCCAACAAGGAGCTGTTCCTCGGGGTGCAGATAGAGACCCAGAGAGCAGTGGACAACATCGATGAGATACTCTCGGTGGAAGGGGTCGACGCAGCCCTGGTGGGGCCAGCAGACCTTTCGTTGTCAATGGGCATCCTCGGGCAGTTCGACCATCCCAGGTTCATCGCAGCTCTCAAAAAGGTAATCGATTCGTGCAACGCCCACGGGGTGACGCCAGGCATGCTCGGAACCGACGACGTCGGAAAGAGGGCCCGCATGGGGTTCAGGATGTTCTGCAGGATGAACGACCTGGGTTTCATATCGGTGGAGGGGAAGCGGGTCTTGGAAGAGTCGAGGGAAGCGGTGGCGAGCATCCGATGAAGAACGCCCTCAAGAAGATGCTCAAGGAAGGAAAGGTCGCCCTAGGCGCGACCATAACCATCGGTCACCCATACGTCGCTGAAGTGCTCGGGAGGGTCGGGTACGACTGGATAATGATAGATACGGAACACGCACCGCTCGAGCCGGACAACGTCCAGAACCTGCTCCAGGCCATGAGCGCGTCCAAGTCCGTGCCCGTGGTACGGGTAGCTTGGAACGACATGGTGCGCATCAAGAGACTGCTCGACGTCGGCGCTTACGGGGTCGTGGTGCCTTGGGTCAATACGAAGGAGGAGGCTGAATACGCCGTCAGGGCGATGAGGTACCCTCCGCAGGGAGTAAGGGGATTCGGGCCGAGGAGGGCGGGGATACTCGACCCTGATTACGTCGATACTGCAAACGATGAGCTCTTCTTGGGCGTCCAGATAGAGACCCAGAAGGCCGTGGACAACATCGACGAGATACTGTCTGTGAAGGGGATCGATGCGGCGATCGTAGGGCCGGCCGACCTCTCGCTCAACCTGGGCGTCCTCTACAAGTATGACGACAAGAAGTTCGTCAACGCGATAGAAAAGATAGTGAAGGCCTGCAAGAGACACAACGTAGTAGCGGGGATGCTTGCTGTTGACGACATAGGAAAGCGGGCGAAACAAGGGTTCACTCTCCTAAACAAGACAGGTGACTTCGGGCTGCTCATCAACGGAGCGACCAAGTCCCTAGCAGAGTCGAGGCAGGCGATGGCGGGAGCAAAGACGCTGCCGAAGAGCAAGCTCAGCACTAAGGTGTACGGATAGAAAGAACAGCCCCCTTCAGAGGGCAGCGAGTAGGTACTGAGGCCTGAGAAGAGCTAAAACATGGCCAGGTCAGGACTCGACTGCAATGGACCTAGCATTAGGCGAGGGTTTCATGTTCAGGGACGTCCCGTTCGAGAAATCGCTGAAGAAGATCTCAAAGATCGGGTTTGACTCCGTGGAGCTCCTGTGGGGCACGAGGTATGACGCGAAGAGCACGGACGCTCAGATAAGAGAACTCAAGAAGGCCGTCAAGAAACACGATTTGAGGGTCTCTGCTCTGCTCGGGGGCGGAGCCCTGGCGTCGCTCGACCCCAAGCTGAGAGCGCAGGCCGTCAGCACGATTAGGAGACAGATAGAGATAGCTCAGATCTTCGACTGCAAGATGATCACCGCTGAGATGAGCGGGGGAACTTCGAAGGAGCGTGAGAAGTGCATTGCGGCTTTCAAGGAGTCCATCCATGAGCTCTTGCCAGCCCTCGAGAAGGCGGACATCTCGATGTCGTTCGAGCCGCACCCGGGTGACTTCATCGAAGAGTCCAACATGGGCGCAGATGTCCTCAGGAGCATCAAGAGCAGGCGCATAGGTTACCTGTACTGCTGCCCGCACACGTTCGTGTTGGGCAAGGACCCTGAGCAGATGATCAAGTACGTCGGGAGTCTGCTGAACTTCGTCCACGTCGCTGATACCCACAAGATGGAGAGGATCATCGTGTCTCTGGCGCCGCGCGGCTTCGCGTCGCTTGCTGGAGTCCCAGAGTTCGAGGGTCTCAAGGCCCACGAGCACCTCACCCCAGGCCACGGTGAGGTCCCGTTCGACAGCGTGTTCAAGGGTCTCAAGAGCGTAGGCTTCGACGGCATCATCAGCTGCGTGCCTTTCTCACCTGACGACCCAGTCGGCGCAGCAAAGGAATCCTTCAAGATAGTCAACAAGTACGTCAAAGGAAAGCGCTAGATGACCTTCAGGCTGGGCTGCTGTCTAGTCCAGTTCAACTTCGCGGGGTACGAGTTCGAAGACGCGCTGAGGGCCATCCACAAGATAGGTTTCGAAGGCGTCGAGACCTACGCGCCGCCTAAGGTTCTGGCTGAGGGGCGGAACTACCTCGGCAAGCTTTTGGCGAAATACGAGCTGGAACCGGTTAGGTTCGCCCTGGGAGGATATGGGATTGAGAGCGGCGTGAGCAAACTGGCAGTGAGCGACGCCGCAACCGTAAAGTCCAACGAAAAGAATTACAAGAGGAACATCGTAATCGCCCAGGATAATGGGTTCTCCAGTATCGTGATGTTCACGGGGCCGCGCCCCGAGGGCCTGACCGCTTCGGGAGCCCTGAAACTCGCCGGGCAAAACCTCTCGCCGATAGCTGATTTCGCAAAAGCTCACGGGGTGAAGCTCTTGGTAGAGACCCACAAGGGGGCGCTCGCCCACGACTCGGCTTCGCTCCTGCGCCTTAGGAAGCACGCTGAATCGGATAACATCTACGCCAACGTTGACCCGAGCAACTACTGGAGCGACGGGAAGGACGTGGTAAAGGCCGTCCACAAACTGGGACCTGTAGTCCAGGGCACACACGTGAAGGACGCGATAAAGATCGATGGCAAGGTATACTGGGCGCCTGCAGGAAAAGGCGTCGTGGACTGGCTGGCCTTCCTCAAGGCACTCAAACAGATAGGCTATGACAAGACGGTTGGCTGGCTCAACATCGAGTACGAGGCCGGCATATCGGGCAAGTACGACAAGGACCCGGTCAAGGGGTCGAAGGACGGCTTCGAGTACATCTCGTCCCTGGTCAAGAGGGTCTCCGGCAAGTAAGCTTGAGGCTCTATCCGGCCGCGTTATTCGCGCCGTCCAGGTCCAGCGCCTTTCCAGGGTTCATGAGAAGTTTCGGGTCGAGCGCAAGCTTGACCTTCCTCATCACTTCGAGTGAACCTTCATCGTAGTCGTCCTGGAAAGCGACAACATTGGCGAGGCCCACTCCATGAGCGCCGAAGAGCGTCCCTCCCGCGCTTCGCACGATTACCCCCAATTCCTGCAGAAGCAAGGAGAGCCTCTCTACCTGACTTTCATCACAGGGGTCGACGAGGCAACCGACGATTAGGCGCGTTGGGGTGTTCAGAGCGGTCGAGTCATCCATGCGGTATTTCCAGACCAAGCCTTCGAACGCCTTGTAAACTTCCAGAATAGCATCAAGCGGTGCCCAGATATGACGGCTGACCCTCACTTTCGACCCGGCGCCGGGCGATGGCGCCGCCGACTTTGCTGCGCCCCTTGTGAAGAGGGTCAGCAGACCGCCCAAGGAATCCATCGCACGTTGATTGATCTTCCGCCCCTTCCTTGACTTGACGACGCGGCCGATTGTCCTGATTGCGGCCGAGACCTCGTGTCCTTCGCCCTCAAGTTCCAGCATAAGCCAACCGTGAAACCGTCCCCGCGGGTCGACTACAGCCAGCGCCTCGTGGTCGCGTGAGAACGACTTCGACGACAGGAGTGTTGAGACAGCGGTCAGCTCCAACGACTGGAGCTCAAGCTGGATAGCGACAGCGTCTTCAAAGGACGGGAAGAGAAAACCTCCGGTCTCCCTGCGAGGAGGGAGACGATGGACCTTCATCGTTACCTCGGTGATGATTCCCAGCGTCCCTTCGGAACGGGGAAACAGACCTCTCAGGTTGTAGCCCGAACCGTACCACGGTCCCGTCCTGACGACGGCCCCGTCGGGCATCACCACTTGCAGCGCGAGGAGGTTGTCTACAACCGTCCCGTACTTGAAACCGGTCATCGTCTGGACACCGATAGAGACGGCGCCCCTTATGGTTGCCCATTCGGCGCTACCTGGGTTTGTTCCGTGGCACAGCCCCTGAAGGCTAAGCAGGCTCTGCAGCTCAGAGAGTACGACCCCCGGCTGACATATGACCGTGAGGCCCGATACGTCTACCTTCAGGACCTTGTTCATCCTCCGCATGTCGACAATTACGCCACCCTTGATCGGCACAGTAGCCCCAACGAGGTTGCTGCCACCGCTCATGGGTACCATCGGAATGCCGCGTCGACCACACGCCCTAACTACAGCGGCCACCTCATCTGTCTTCGAGGGCGCGACCACCAGTGTCGGCACGACAGCGTCGTCGAACGGAGTCCCAACCTTCCATCGTCTCGTCGAAAGACGAGCATTGTCGAGCGTCCCATCGGCGTAGCTTCGAAGGGCTTTCGGGGAAGTCACGACATGATCTGATCCCACTATCGCCCTGAGCTCATCGGCTATTGCTCGTGGCAAGAGACACGTTGCCTCGCGCCCTCAATCATAAAGGTTCCAACGCTCACGCAGGGCAGAACCATAACAATCATGGATAGGCGCTATCAAACAGGAACATACGTGTCTTCTGAAGCGACTTGGAATCGGAACCCCAACCGAAAGAGATGCCGATAGTAGCAGACCAGGTGGAACTGGAATCGGAAATCATATGCCCAATCTGCGGAGCGACCGTCATGGACCACTCAGATTTGAGAATGCACGAAGAGTCGGTACATAGCATAACAAGCATTCCCAGTGAAAGCTAGGTCCCGCGCAATTTGTCCTATACTCCTAACTGCTGATTCCCGGCCGGCTACGTAGTCGGCTATCGCGCTGCCTGCGGCAACTGACTCCCAGACACATTGAAGCTTAATACACGGCGCCCTGGAACTCGCTACGTGACGCATGGGAAGATTGAGTTTGGATACCTGGCGATCAACGAAGTCCACCCACCCCAAAAAATACTCGGGCTCGTGGTCGACGCGGAAAGATACGGGTTTGACACCGCCTGGCTAAGCGACCATTTTCATCCCTGGAGCAACGCCGGTAGTAACTGTAACTTTTCGTGGACTATCATGGCTGCCGCGGAGGAGCGGACGAAGAAGTTGCGAATTGGCCCGGGTGTCACGGTCCCTGGTGCAAGATACAACCCAGCGGTTTTGGCTCAGGCGTCGGCGACGCTCGGGGCTACCTACCCGAGCCGGTTCTTCCTCGGGATAGGCAGCGGCGAGCCGGTCAACGAGGTGGCAGTCGGTGGCGACTGGCCTCGCGCGGGCAAGAGGTTGGAGAAGTTCGACGAAGCACTCCACGTAATCAGACTGCTCTTTGACAGGAAATTCGTCGACTTCTCCGGGGAGCACTTCAAGCTGAGCAGTGCCAACCTGTACACAAAGCCGCCGCAACCTGTTCCCATGATCGTCTCGACGAGCGGACCGAAGTCTGCCAAGATAGCCGGTAAGTGGGGAGACGGCATAATACTGCCCACCGGCACGGAGGCACCCGCCAGCCAGCTGGAGGACGTGATTCTGCCTGCGGTCAGAGAAGGAGCGAAGGAGACAGGGAGGGACGCCGAGAAAATGCACGTCGCCATTCACATCTCAGTTGCCTATGACGAGGACGAGGACAAGATCCTTTCCACACGGGAATACTGGAACCACACGGTAATCCCAAACCTAATGGACGAAGTCGTCTCGGACCCCCGGATCAACGAGGCAAAGGGGAAGCTCATCGACGTCTCGATGTTCAAGACTCACTGGATAGTGGGGACGACCCCTGAGGAGCATGTCAAGGCGCTGGAGCCGTTTATCAAGCTCGGCATCGACGAACTGGTAATCCTAAGCACGAGCCCCGACGAGGAGAAATTCCTCAGGGTGTACGGCACCAAGGTGCTACCACATCTTCGCGAGCTCCGCCGAAGTAGCTGAGTCGACCCGGGTACTTTCACCTCTGTGAGGCGTCTAACTGGCTAGTGGGCGCCGACCTGGTGGAAAACTCCTCACACCACTGAGGTAGGCCGGCGGCCTTCCTTATCCCCCGCTGCGGAACTTTCTTATCCGGAGCCCATCGGGTGAGGACAGGCATGTCGGTTCGAGATCCTTCCTACGGCATACTGCTCCCCATCTTCGTCGGCAACTCGTATCAGCCGGGGCCCGTGGAGCGATACTATCCGATTGACTACGCATTTCCCTTCAACGCGTCGTTCTCTTGGGAGCAGCTGTCCGGAATATCCACGAGCGGCGAGCGGCTTGGCTACGACTCTCTCTGGGCCTCGGACCACTTCATGCTGGGCAAGGCAAATTTCGATTCGTGGACGGTGTTGTCAGCGCTCTCAACGATGACGAGCAAAGTGAAGCTCGGTACGTTCATGTCGTGCGATGGTTACAGGAACCCTGCTCTCGTCGCCAAGATGGCGGCAAACTTGGCGATAATCTCCTCGAAAAGGTTCGTGCTCGGGTACGGGGCGGGATGGTACCAGCCGGAGTTCGAGGCTTACGGTGTGCCCTTCCCCCAACTAAAGGAACGAATTGAGAAGATGAACGAGGGCCTCGAGATTGTGGAAGGACTGCTCACCAAGCCGAAGTTTTCATTCTCGGGCAAGTACTACACCGTGAAGGACGCGACCAACGACCCGAAGCCCTCGGCGAAGGTGCCTGTATTCCTAGGGGGCGGTAGCAAGAGGATATTACGCGCGGTGGCCCGGTCGGGGGACGGATGGGACGTCGGACCGGACGTGTCGCCCGCGAGGTATGGCGCGCTGATAGACTACCTGAAGGCCGAGATGAAGACGCGAGGTAGGGATTTCGACGAAATAACAAGGAGCGTGCACTTCCGCGTCGTTCTCGGGAAGGACGAGGCGGAAGTGAGCGAGAAGAAGCGCTTGATTCGAGAGGCGGTCAAGAACGTCGACCTTTCGACCACCACGAAGCCGGGTCCTTCTGACTTTAACATCGAGGACGCGCTCATCGGTACCCCTTCAGCGGTTCGGGAGAGGATTCGGACCTACGCCAAGCTAGGATGCAACCAGATGGTGTTCATGTTCATGGACTACCCCAGATACGACTCTCCAGCCCTGTTCGCCCAGACTGTAATGCAATAGGGCTGGTTTCAACTGCAAACTAGGCCTTCGAACGATATATACCGTCTCAGGCCCTCCTGCACCCATGATTCGAATGAGCCGCGCGGCAGTGCTCGCTACTTTTCCCGAGATCAAGCGGATAGACGACCGAGAACTGAGGGACGGCGTCGTCAAGGTCTGGATGCGCGCCCTCGAGACCAGCGCGTGGGACGATGTGGACAGGATCCCAATGTCGCCGGGCGGGCCCGAGAAACTCGAAATCTACACCCTGGTGGACCATACAAGGTGCGTCACCAGGACCGCGATGGACCTCGCCCTCAACCTCATAGACATTCACGACCTCAAGATAGACATGGACCTGGTGATTGCCGGCGCGGTACTTCATGACGTCGGAAAGGCGATGATGGGCCGCAAAGAAGGGAAGAAAGTCGTCATCTCGGATCAAGCCAGGAAGCTGACCCATATAATGCTCGGAGCCGAACTTGCCAAGCAAGAAGGGCTGCCTCTCGACGTGGTGCACATCGTATTCGCCCACACCGTCCCTTACGTCACCTTCAAGCAGTCTGTCCCTCCCCAAACCATCGAAGCAGTGATAGTTCATTATGCCGACTTCGGCTCAGGAGACCCAATCTTTTTCGTCGGAAAGGTGGCCCTGCTCTGCAATCCCATAATGCCGATGTGGACTAGCGTGCCCTGACTAGACGGTCCGGTCAAGGAGCACGAGGCTCCTGGCGTCCATCTTCTTCAGGTCGATCTCCGAGATGTTGTCGTGGGGGTCGATGAGTATCACCTTGTGATCCATCATCACCACGTTCCTTCGACCTCTGGTGTTAACGATGACGCTCCCGTCGTCGGTCGTGAGCTGCCACTCGAGCTCGTCGCCGCGGATGACTATCTTCTCCACCGCCCTCACCCTGAGGACGAAGCTGTTGGAGCGAATTGCCTTGGCAAGCACCTCGCTCGAGGTGCCGACGAGCTTTGTATGGTCACGAATCGTGAGGAACTCTACGCCTTCCGCGTTCTCGAGAATTACCAGCTCTGGGTGGCTCAGGGGGTATGGCATGCGTGGCTGCAGGTCGACATAGCGCGTGCCTCCCATCTCGACATCGACTCGGCTGACCCGCCCCCCTTCCTTGACGATTATCCCCTCGGCACCCGTCTCTGGGAGCTTCACGGAGACGTCCCCTAGGTCAATTTTTGAAAGGTCGAGGTCGAACTCAAAGGGATTCTCGCCGTTGTACTCCTGGAACATGGAGTTGAACTCCTTCCCCCGGGCGAGTAGGTCCCGTGGGCTCCCCTCTTCGACTACCCGGCCACTGCTCATCACAACCACCTTGTCGACGCTGGTCGCCTCGTAGATGTTGTGGGTGACAAGAATGGTCGTCTTCCCTTCGGCGAGCTTGAGCATCCGTCTGTATATCTCGCGCTCGCTCAGGACGTCGAGGTCTGACGTCGCTTCGTCCAGTATGAAAATATCGGGTTTCTTGATTATGGCGCGGGCGAGGGATATCCTCTGTCGCTGTCCTCCCGAGAGAGTGGAACCTTTCTCTCCGAGGTTGGTATCATAAGCGAGGGAGAGGGACATGACCTCCTTGTGTATCCCGGCGAGCTTGCAAGCCCGCAGCACCTCGATGGGCTCGAAGTCCTCATCGCCGACGAGCGCCGCTCCATAGGCGACATTTCGCGCGACGGTGTTGTCGAAGAGCAACACCTCCTGTGGCACATACGCTATCCTCCCCCTGAGATGCTCCAGGTCGATGTCCCGCACGTCGACCCCGCTTATCTTGACGGAGCCGGAGCTGACATCGTAGAACCTCATCAGGAGCCTGGAGACGGACGTCTTTCCCGACCCGCTGCGCCCGACTATCGCTATCCTCTGTCCCTTGGGTATCTTGAGGTCGAAGTCCTTGATGACGGGGTTGAAGGGCTCGTAACCGAACCAGACTTTCTCGAATTCTACATCGGCCGTGAGGTCAGGCCTGACCGCATCAGGCTTGCTCTGGATCTCCGGCTCCGTTTCGATTATCTCCCGCAGCCTGTCACCGGAGGTGGTCCCCTGCTGTATGAAGGGAACGATGTTGCTCAGGTTGTTGATCGGTGCGTAGAACAGCGCCATGTAGGCGACGAAGGCCGTTATCACCCCGAGCTGTATACCACCTACGAGGACCTGGTTGCCTCCAATCCACCATATCGCCACGGTCGCAATCGAGGTAAGGAAGCCCAGCGCCGGCCAGTAGTAGAGGTTCATCTTCACCGCGTCTACCTGGGATTGGTAGAGTCGGTCCAGGCTCTCGCTAAGATTCTTCGCTTCGCGCTCCTCGCGGACGAACGACTTTACCACCTGATATCCGGGCACGGTGTCTGCGATCTTCGCGGTGACGTCGGCGCTCCTCCTCCAGTTCTTGTGATAGGTCATGAAGGACCTTCGTCTGTAGCTGATCAGCGCGTAGACGATGAACGGCACGGGTATCAGGACGAAGACTGCTAGACCAGGGTCCAGCGCGAAGAGGATTATCCCTATCCCGAGCAGTGTGAGGACGTTGACTATCAGCGAGGGGAGCCCCCACACCATCAGCCACTGCGTGTTACCGACGTCGTTGGTTAGCCTGGACAGTATTCTGCCGGTCGTCATCCTCTCTATGAAGCTCGATTGCAGGTTCATCGTGTGCTCGTAGACTTTCCACCTCATGTTGTTGACGACCTTTTGCCCCAGCGTGTTGAGGACGTAGCCCTGAAGGAGCGACAGGACTGCAATCGCTCCGTAGGATGCGAGCAGGACCAGCGTGAGCTCCAGGAACAGGCCCTCGGCGGGTGTGCTGGATAGCAGCACGTTGTCAATCAGGACCTTGAGCAGATAGGGCGGTACAAGATTGAACGCAGTCACCAAGACAGACAGGATGATCCCGATGATGAGCTTGCCCTTGTAGGGCTGCATGAACTTGAGGAGCCAGAGCAGAGTTCCCGCCTTGCTCTTCTGCTCCTTCGTCTCTTCTTCGTCAGAGATTGCCGAGAGCCCCTCACCGACGTGATGGTCCGTAAGCGCCCCCGCCAGCGCTCTGAACTGCTTGATCTTCTTCTTCGTGAAATACGCCACCTCCCTGTTGCTTCCGTTCTCCAGCTCCAGGACGAGCCTCGCGATACCGATCCCTTCCTCGACATAGGCCTTCCTGATGTCCTTGGTTGGAATCTCGGTGATGACCTTTCCATCCTTCACGACGCGCAGCTGACTTTCGTCGACCTGTACTGCCTCCTTGCCGAGCTTTAGGTCATGGTCAAGGTCAGTACTCAGTTGAGCGATGCGCAGTCTCCTCCGAACACGGTCGCATTCCGCCCTGGGCCGTGTCTTTATTTGCGTTGAGGACTCGGCGTTCCGTAAACCTTCGGGGCACGCGATTAAATAACCAACGCATGGTTGGCCGCAACATCTTGGGCAAGGACCGCGTGGGGGTCTGCGTAATTGGGCTCGGCATAGGACTGCAGCACGCTCAGGCGTATTCCGGGATGGAAAGAGTGGACCTCTTTGTGTGTGATACGAATGCCGCAAGAGTGGAGAGCGCCAGACGCGAGCTCAAAGTGGCGGGAGCTTTCGCGACTATCGATGCTGCTCTCTCTTCCTCCTCGGTAGACGCGGTCGATGTATCGCTCCCGAACAGCCTTCATGGCCCGATCGCGATGGCGGCGGCCAAGAACAAGAAGGACTGCCTTGTCGAGAAACCCGTCGCCATCAGCGTCGCGGAAGCCGGACGAATGTGGGATGCGTCCCAGAGTGAAGGCGTATTACTCGCAGCGGGCGAGAACTGGCAGTTCTCTGCCTTTAACCTGAAGGCGGCCGAGATAATAAGGTCGGGCCAAATCGGGCGCGTATTCCTCACGAGTGTGCTCTCCGAGATGTGGCCAATCTATTTCGACCGCAACTCTTGGTGGTTCGACAAGAAGATGACAGGAGGCGGGGTGCTGCTCAGCGCCGGAGTCCACGCGATACGCACGCTCCGCATGCTCGCGCCTTCGGAGATCACGAGCGTCTACGCGCTGGCCTCCAACTCGGCCCTCGGGACCGAGACCGAGGACACCTGCGTGATGACCACACAGTTCGCCGACGGCTCCATAGGGTCGATAATCGCGAGCTGGGCGACCCCTCACGACGATGCTCTCTTCAGGGTGCACGGCAGCAAGGGCTCCATCATAAACAGGCGCGAAGGAGGGCTCTCCGTCCGCTCGAATGTGCCCAACTCGGAGCTGGAGACTAAAGTAGAGGTCGACCAAGTGAACACAATAGCTGAAGAGTGCGCCGCCTTCGTCGACTCTGTCAGGAACGGCAGGGTCGACAAGAGGATAGAATTCGAGGGAGGACGCAGGGATGTCGAGGTCGCGGAAGCTGCCTACAGGTCTGTCGCGACAGGGCAGGCTGTGAAGCTTCCGCTGTCCTGACAAGGTCGCCGAGAAACTCCGCAGGGCGCCAGAATCCAGGCTCTGCGAAGAAACTACCGAGTTCAATCTCGACAAGGACAAATATCCCAAAGCCAAGCCGTCAAGTAATGTATCCTTCCTATTACGATAAGGGCAACTGGGGGCGATGGGGAAAAGACGACGAAAGAGGAACGCTCAACCTCATCACGCCCGACGTGGTCAAGAAAGCCGCCGGGCTCGTCAAGACAGGCAAGGTCTACACCCTTGGACTCCCGATAAGGCACAATGCGAACGGGGGTCCAAATTTCCCCGGTAGGGTACCGCCGACCCACGTGGCGATGTATGTGAAAGGGGGCCCGGACGGATTCGGCGGCGGCGATGACTACCTCGCCATCAATACCCACAACGCTCCCAGTCACATGGACGCGTTAGGACACTTCTTTATGGCGGACAGGCTGTACAACAACCACTCCACTGATGCCCTCACTTCCGCCGGGACTGAAAAGTGCGGGATCGACAAGGTCGGGGCTATCGTGACGCGCGGCATACTGCTGGACATCGCCCGCTACAAGGGCGTGGACCACCTCAAGTTCGGCGAGGTGATAAGCGGGGATGACCTGGTCAAGTGCGCGGAATGGCAGGGCTTGAAGTTCGAGGTCGGAGACGCTGTGCTCATCAGGACCAACTACCTGAGCCAGTTCGACCCGCTGAAACCTGAGCACTATTTTGATGGGTGCCCCGGGATAGGTCTCAGCACCGTCGAGGTATTCGACAAGAACGGGACCGCGGCGGTCGGAGCGGACACCGCTTACATCGAGGCCCACCCTTCCGAAGCTAATGATCCAGTAAAGGTGGTTCCCGTCCATGAACAACTGCTATGGAAACGTGGGATGCAACTCTTGGAGATACTCGACCTTGAGCCCCTGGCAAACGACAAGGTGTACGAGTTCATGCTCGTCGTGAACCCGCTCAGGATACAGGGTGGTCTGGGCAGCCCTATCAATCCCGTGGCCATTGCATGATGGGAGGTTCAGCCGGCGCGTTCTGGTGGAATGAGTGCGCAAAGTAACGTTCGGCGTCAACCTTCCGGACAGGAGCGACTACCCCGAGATCCGCCGGGTCGCTATCGAGTCTGAGAGGCTTGGGTACAGCCGAGCCTGGTATTGCGACCACATATGGTCCCGCAGTCCGGAGTGCTGGTCGCTCTTCGCGGCGCTTGCGAAGGAGACTGAGAGGATAAGGTTCGGCTCGGCCGTAACCTGCAACCTGTGGAGGGAGCCGGCGATGACGGCTAAACTCGTGGCCTCCGTCGATGTGATGAGCGGAGGTCGCGTCGAGTTCGGTATCGGGGCCGGGCACACGAAGGCCGAGTATGACATGTACGGCATCCGATTCCCCAGGTTCAAACAAAGGATGGAGATGCTCGAGGAAGCCGTTGTGATAACGAAGTCGCTGTGGACGCAGAAGAGCACCAGCTACCAAGGCAAATACTACGTTCTCAAAGACGCGTTCTGTGAACCTCAGCCCGTACAGAAACCGCATCCACCCATAATGATCGGAGGCGGCGGACTTACAGCCACGCCCGCCATAGCTGCGAAGTACGCGGACAGCTACAACCCGAACGCTGACGCGCTGTCGCCCGCCAAAGCGAAGGTTTACCTCGACGCACTTGATCGCGAATGCGCGAAGGTAGGACGCAACCCGGAGGAGATAGAGAAGATATGGTACGGGAGGTTCTTCGTCTCATCCGACATAGACCGGGTGGAGTTAGTAAAGAGGCAACTGGGCGAGAAGCTGGATGAAAGCATCGCGGGAACCGCGGACGAGTGCATAGAAAAAGTTCGAGCCTTTGTTGACCTTGGTTTCAGCCATTTCATACTCTACACGACCCCCTTCTACAGGGTTTTCAGCTTGGACCCTTTACCGACGCTTGAGTACTTCGCCGACAAGGTAGCCTCCGACTTCCGATGACCGCGCAGTTCGCCGGCCCCGAGTGGGTTTCGGCCCAGCTTATCTGGGCGTGACGATGATCTTGCCCGCCTCAGCCTTCTTGGCGGTGGCGATGGCGTCGTCGATCTTCTCCAGCGGAAAATGATGCGTCACCGTCGGGCTCAGGTCGACGCTCTTGTGCCTTAGAATGGTCGATGCCCTGTTCCAAGTCCCCCAAATCTCCCTTCCATAGATCCCCTTGATGGTGGTCTCCTTCAGGTGGAGGTTCTTGGTCAGGTTGAGCGGGGGGGTGTTGGAATGCCCTGCGACGATTATCAATCTCCCACGCTTCCCGACTACATCAAACGCCTGAATCAGAGCCTGCGAGTTTGCTGAGGCCTCGAAGACAATGTCAGAACCAGCCTTGTTCGTGACGTCTGCAACCGTCTTCTCGAGGTCATCGGTCCGCGGGTTTAGCGTCACGGTAGCCCCCATCGTCCGGGCGAGGCCGAGGCGGTAGTTTGAAACGTCGCTGGCGATGATCTCTGATGCTCCTCCCAGTCGGAGCAGGGCGATAATGTACAGCCCGATGGGCCCGCAGCCCGTCACCGTGACTGTGTCGCCTACGCATAGGCCGGATTCCTTGACCGCGTGCACGCCTACCCCGAACGGTTCTAGCAGAGCGCCCTGCTCGTCCGAGAGCCCTGCGGGCAACTTGTAAGCCACTACCGACGGAACGACGGCATAGTCAGCAAAAGCGCCGTTCGTACCGCGCGTGACCCCGAATATCCTCAGATTGTCGCAGAGGTTGAAGTAACCCTGCTGACACGAGAAGCAACTGCGGCAAGGAATGTGGGTCTCGACAGCTATTCTGTCGCCGACCTCGAACCCCTCCACCCGCTCGCCCTTCTTCACAATCTCTCCGGAGGCCTCGTGCCCCGGGATGAAGGGATAGTCCATGGTTCCCGAAATCGCAGAAGAGTCTGAGTCGTAGATGCCGATGTCGCCTCCGCAGATTCCTACGGCGCTCACCCTGATTACGACGTCCTCCGGTCCCGGTTGCGGCTCTGCGAGCTCGCGCAGCTCCACGCCCGGACCCTGTCTTGATTTGACGATTGCTTTCATGTTCGGACTCGCTCTTTCGCCGCGAACCCGAACAAGCGGTATTAACCTTTATATCGTGATTGGCGGGAAATTCGTCAAAATATGCACGCCGGGCAACCCGCGTCCCTTGAGGAACAGTTTCGAGCTCTGTCTTCGGCGTCGATAAGCGACGTCATCGGGCGGAAATATGCGATGCAATCGTACATGAGGCCGCTCATCCATGGGGTCAAGATATCCGGGAGGGCGGTCACCGTCAGGACCGAGCCGGGCGATGCGAGAAAGCCCACGGAGGCGGTCGAACTGGCGAAGAAGGGAGAGGTCATAGTCATAGATGCGGCGGGCTTCCAGGAGAGCGCTTGCTGGGGAGGGAACGATTCGATAGGTTCGAAGACCAAGGGACTCTCGGCTGTGATAGTGGACGGCGCGGTGAGGGATACGTTGGAGATTGTTGACATGGCCTTCCCCACTTGGGCGAAAGCGGTGACCCCGAACACAGGGGGAGGGAAAGGCGGGGGAGCTATTAACGTCCAGATAATCTGCGGCGGAGTCACAGTGAACCCGGGAGACCTGGTCGTGGCAGACGACGATGGCGTGGTCGTGATCCCCAAGGACATGGCCGAGGGCGTCCTAGCGAAAACGATCGAGAGGGAGGACATGGAGAGGGGGATAAAGGAGAAGGTCCTGAGTGGGATGACCCTCCGGGAAGCACTAGTAGCGATTCACCTCGTAGAGGGTAGCGAGACACCTGAAAGCCGCTAAGACGAAGAAGGAAAGGGACGACGGAGCAAAGGAAGGCTCGGACCCGTTCTACGAAATCAAACTGCCGCTCGGGACGCCTAAGACGAGGGTCATCAGCGCGACGGGGACATTTGGTCGGGCGCTGATAATCAGACTCAGGCCGGGTACGGACCTTTTCAAGGGGATAAGAGAAGCCTGTGAGAAGCACGACATCAAGGGAGGCGTGATAAATTGTGTGTTCGGGAGCCTCCAGCAGTGCTGTCTTGGCTATGTGAGGCCGACTGGGGAGCCCCATATGAGGTCGGGGCTGGACATGATACGGCTCACAGGCCCCATAGAGTTCAGCAGCGCCCAGGGGACGATTACGGAGACGAACGATGGCGGGATCTTCATACACATCCACGGGGTCGTGGCGGACAGGTTCAACCACACCTATGCCGGCCACTTCATCGAAGGCGAGAACATCGTGCTCGCCAACATGGAGATAGCGATAGCCGAGGTCGTGGGCATGAAGATGGGGAGGGCCATCGAGCCCGAGCTCGGATGGGAACTGCTCAACCCCACGAAAGAGCCAGCTTCTCGCAAGAAGCCGAAGTCAAGATCTAGGAACTGAGGTCGGGCTCACTCGAGACGGTCGAACGCCTTCATGACCGAGGGTATGTGCCTCAGCACGTCTGACGCTGCAATGTGAAGACCCAGCTCAAGGGCAGCCTCTACTCCGGCCAGCCCGTTGATGAAGGCCGCACAACACGCCGCATCGAACGGGTCGAGCCCTTTCGATATTAGCCCGGCCGTCACCCCTGTAAGCACGTCTCCCGTCCCGCCGACTGTCATGGCCGGGGAGTGGACTCCATTCAGGGCGACCCTCTCCCCGTCACTGATGATGTCCATGGGGCCCTTGACCAGTGCGACCACCTTGTTCTCAGCCGCCGCTTTCATCACTGCCGCAGCCCGCGGGCTGGTCTCGAGCTCCAGCTTGACACCGAAGAGCCGCTCGAACTCCCCGGCGTGCGGTGTGACGACCATCTTGACATCGGCAGCAACCGGCAGGATGGAAGGCCTGAGGGCGTCTGCGTCGACGACGAGGGTCTTTGACTTTGTCGCCAGTCTAGTCAGGGCGTAGGCCAGCTCCGCCGGGTTTTGAGGGCCGAGTCCCGGTCCGACCGCGATGCAACCAAGCTCTGGGAGCCAGCCCACCAGTCTGTTGGCGTTCCCCCGAGTCAGCTTACTGTCGGGCATCGGGTAAACGATCAGGTCGGGCGATAAAGCGCGGACAGATGGTGCGATGCCGGCGGGGACGGCAGCGTAGACAAGGTCGATACCGGTTCTCAACGCACCCATGGAGGCAAGAAAGGGAGCACCATGGTAGATCCTTCCGCCGCCCACCACGCAGGCCGTTCCGTTGATGCCTTTGTGGGAGTCCCTCCTCCTGGGAGGAATCTTCTCTGCCACGAACTCCTTGCTAATCGTGAGCGAAGCCATCGATAGGCGACCTAGAAATTGTAATGCCTCTGGACGGGTGGGAGGGATACCAGCGACTCGATCGGGCAGTTCAGGTTGAGCCTCTCCTTGAGCTTGGGGAGAGACTGTTCCATCGAAGCGATCGTGAATATGCCGACAACTCTGGCCCTCGCTTTCTCGGCGAGCTTGACGAGAGCGTCGATCGTTATTCCCGAGCGAACAAAGTCGTCGACTATCAGTATGTGCTCTCCCTTCTTGATCGAGCTCTTCGGAAGGTACAGGTACTTCACAGAGTCGGGGGAGTACACGATCCTCTGCTCATAGAACTCCTCCACACCGAGATCCCGCTCACCTTTCGCTATCGCCACGTTCACGTTGAACTCGTCGGCCACCTGCACCGCGAGAGGGACGCCGTCCACTTCCATCGTCAGGATCTTCTGGACCCTAGAGGGGCTGAACTCGCTGTACACGACCTTGGATATCTGCCTCAGGAGACCGACGTCTATCACCGCCCGTGTCATGTCGTACGAACCGTCAGGGGTGATCTTGATCTGGTCGGCCACTATCTTGCGCAGGAGTTTCTCCCTGAAGACGGCCACGAACTTCTCCGACCTCGCTGCGCTAGGGAGTACGTGCCCGCGCACGTAGCGGCTCAGTATCGGAGCTGAGAGCCCCAAGATGGCCGACAGTTCCTTGTAACTGTAATTCTTCTTCAGTGTAGAAAGCAATTCGACCGATGAGATGCGAGATTTCACGTCAGCGACTCTGCTCAAGGCTTCACGCGCAGCATTTTGCACAGAGGTGTAGAAAAACCTTCTCAAAGAATACCGGATTAACGCTTTCGTGCTGCGTCAGTGTCCGAGTAGCATGCGCACCCAGCTGGGCAGGAAGTCCTTGTCCGGATAGTAGAGGAAGAACCAGAGGAAGATGCCGCCGAGAAGAACGTAGGACACTTCCCTGGGGAACCAGCGTCGGGTCAGGAGGTAGGCGCCGCCTATGGCGATCGCAGGGATGGCAGGAAGCAGGTAGAACGGATAGGTCACCCTGCCGTAGGCGCTTATCGCAAAGTAGGGGAAGTATGTGAACGCGAACCAGAGAAGCGCGAAGCCCGCGAGCTTGAAAGCTGGGTCGGGCGCCTCCTCGGAGACGGGTTCGGTCTGCTTTGCGGAGGCCTCCGGTGCTGAAGCAGAGATGTCGGCTGGGACTTCGACAGAGGCTGGATCGGCTACAGGCGACTCTGACATCGACGGGAGGGTGGGGGCCCGCGCGCTCCGCCACTTCTTGAACGCAAGATAGACGACATAGGGCGCCCAGAGAAAGACCAGCCAGACTTCGAAGAAGTTAGGGATGCCCCAGTAGCCCAGGACAATATAGTACGTCCCACCAACGGGGACCTTGGTGACGTAGTATCCTACTGCCGTGTAGAAGGTTATCCAATTTATCGGCGTGATGTAAGAGTGGAGGACTGAGTCGTACCAGCCGTTACCCTTGAGCGAGCCGCCATAGTCGATTATGTACCTGATGTCGTCAACGAACGTATGCATGCTGCTGTTTCCGAACAGGGTGACGTAGATCTGCAGTCCGACGCAGAACACTACCGCCGTGATCACGAAGATCTGCAGGGATGAGAAGAGCCTGGACCTCTTGTTCCCATCCCCGAAGAAGAGATTGTAGACGACAAGGAAAATCACCATGAATATCGCCGTCTCCTTCGATAGGGCCGAGAGACCTAGCAGCATACCCGCGAGGGCGAACTTGTTCAGCTTCCAGAGGTGCAGGTCAGAGAGATACACCAGGAAGGCCAGGAGGGCGAAGAAGATCGCCTGGACGTCGATGACGGCGATGCTCGAGTGGACGAAGAAGAGAGTCTCGAACCCCAGCATGTAGGCTGCGAACAGAGAAAGGGTCGAGTCCCTCGTGACCCTCCAGCAGATTGCAAAAAGAATAGGGATGCTCGCAGTGCCCAGCAGCGCGATGAAGAACCTCCACCCGAAATCGTCGTTCCCGAAGAGGACGATGCCGGCCGCGATGAATGCCTTTGACAGGAACGGGTGTTCGAGGTTGCAATTGTCTGCATACGGGCCGCACTTCTCCCCCGTCAGCAAAGCCTGTGCGGCAGGTATGTAGTAGATTTCATCCATGACGCA